>JACXTT010007977.1_pt1 | contig 14783 bp, 13 predicted proteins | sample 9270951 | NCBI WGS metagenome assembly JACXTT01 (sample SAMN15532306, study PRJNA645909) | rock metagenome | isolation source: weathered quartz diorite | place: Puerto Rico | collected 2017-06-21
TCTGGCGATGTCGCGGCCGTCGATGCCGGCATTCGCGCCGTGCTGGACGGCGTGATCGCGCAGATGAGCAACTGGGAAGCCGACTCGGACGTGAGCGGCTTCAACCGCGCCGCGCCCGGCGAATGGGTCGCGCTGCCGCAAGACGCCTTCGCCGTCCTGCAATGCGCGTTGCGGGTGGCCCGCGACAGCGGTGGCGCGTATGACCCCACGAGCGGCCCGCTGGTGGACCTGTGGGGCTTTGGTCCTGCGCCCGCGCGCACGGCGCCGCCCTCGCCCGACGACGTGGTGCTGACCCGCCAGCGTTGCGGCTGGGCGCGGATCGAGACCGAGGCCGCCACGCGCCGCGTGCGCCAGCCCGGCGGCGTGGCACTCGACCTGTGCGCGATCGCCAAGGGCTTTGCCGTCGATGCCGTGTCGCGTTGTCTCGATGCGCACGGCGCCGCGCATCATCTGGTCGAGATCGGCGGCGAACTGCGTGGCCAGGGCATCAAGCCGGACGGCATGCCGTGGTGGGCGGAACTGGAAGCGCCCGCCGCGCCCGATGCCGGCGCGGATGGCGAGCGCACGCTCGTCGCGCTGCATGGCCTGTCGGTCGCCACGTCCGGCGACTACCGGCGCTACTTCGAGAGCGGTGGCCGCCGCTACGCGCATACCATCGACCCGCGCACCGGCTATCCCGCCAGCCACGCGCTGGCGTCCGTCACCGTGCTGCATGCCAGTTGCATGATGGCCGATGCGCTCTCCACCGCGCTGACGGTGCTCGGCCCCGACGCCGGCATGGCGTTTGCCCGGCGGCACGCGCTGGCCGCGCGCTTCCTGATCCGTACACCCGCCGGCTTCGACGAGCAGCTTTCCCCGGCATTTGCCGCGATGCTGGCATGAGCGTGCGAAACACCGCATCCGTGCTCGCGCCGTGGGCCGCCGTGCTTGCCGGCACTGCATTGGCGGCGCTGAGTCCCGCGCGCGCAGGCATGGCGGTTGGAGTACTGGTGGCCTACGCGGGGTTCTGCGCGGCCATCATCGGCCAGCACCGGCGCCGGCGTGCGGGCGTGGGAGCGCTGACGGGCGACGCCGACGATCGCGACACCACGCTGATCGCCTACGCCAGCCAGACCGGCTTTGCGGAACAACTGGCCGTGCAGACCGCCAAGGCGCTGCAGGGCGCCGGCATGTCGGTGCGCCTGCTGTCGTTTGCCGACCTCGATGCCGCGCAGCTCGCGGCGTGCCGGCAGGCGTTGTTCCTCGTCAGCACCACGGGCGAGGGCGATGCGCCCGACAGCGCCTCCGGCTTCGCCCGCCGGCTGCTTGGCCGCGCGGACCACCTGCGTTCGCTGCGCTACGGCATCCTCGCGCTCGGCGATAGCAGCTATGCGCGCTTCTGCGCGTTCGGCCACGCGCTGTCCGACTGGCTGCAGCGCCACCAAGCGCAGCCGCTTTTCGATCTCGTCGAAGTCGACAACGGCGACGCAGGCGCGCTGCGCCACTGGCAGAACCACTTGTCTGCACTGAGCGGCGGCGCGGAGATCGCCGACTGGGAGCGGCCGCGTTATGGCGCCTGGCGTCTGGCGGAGCGTCGCCACCTGAATCCCGGCAGCCAGGGCGCGCCCGCGTTCCACCTGGCGCTGGTGCCGGACGATCCTGCCGCGCTGGCCTGGACGCCGGGCGACATTGCCGAGATCGGGCCGTGCCGCGCTTCGGTTGAGGTGGATGACCTGCTCGCCCGTCTGGCGATGGATGGCGATGCCCTCGTGCGCTGCGACGGCGCCACGCTCCCGCTGCGCGAGGCGCTGGCGACGCGCCTGCCGCTGCCCGATGCGCACATCGGCGACATGGCGGCGTTGCCGCCGCAGCGGCTGATCGACATGCTGCCCGCCTTCCCGCACCGGGAATATTCCATCGCCTCGCTGCCCGAGGATGGCCGGCTGGAATTGCTGGTACGCCAGACGCGCCATGCCGATGGCCGACTCGGACTGGCCTCCGGCTGGCTGACCGAACACGCGCCGCCGGGCACACGCATCGCGCTGCGCGTGCGCGCCAATCGTTCGTTCCATCCACAACCATCCGAGGCGCCGCTGATCCTGATCGGCAATGGCACCGGCCTTGCCGGGCTGCGTGCGCACCTGAAGGCGCGCGCCGCCGCCGGGCGCCATCGCAACTGGCTGCTGTTCGGCGAACGCAACGCCGCGCACGATGGCTTCCATGCCGACGAACTGGCCGCCTGGCGCGCTGCCGGCGTGCTGGAACGTCTCGATCTGGTCTGGTCGCGCGACGGCGCGCCGCTGCGCTACGTGCAGGACGCGCTAGTCGTGCAGGCGGACGCGCTGCGGGACTGGGTGGCCGCTGGCGCGGCCCTCTATGTCTGCGGCAGCCTGCAGGGCATGGCCGCCGGCGTGCAAGCGGCGTTGACGGAAGTGCTCGGCGCCGACGCGCTGCGGCAACTGACCGAAGACGGCCGCTACCGACGCGACGTCTACTGACACGGGCGGAATGCAAGTCGGCTCACGGACCGGCCCGCCTTCCGCTATCCTCGCAGTTGTATTACCCCACGTACAATAAGGCGCCCGCCACGCCGGGCACCCTTCAGCCCGAGGAGACCCGATGTTTCGCCACGCCCGACGCTTCGCCGCCGTCACCACGCTGCTTGCCTCCGCCTGCGCCGCCGTTGCCGCCGGGCCGGCGGGCAATGAGCGCTACACCGTTGCCGGGCTGGAAAAGCCGGCCAGCGTGCTGGTGGACCGTTGGGGCGTGCCGCACATCTATGCCAACACGCTCTATGACGCGTTCTACGTGCAGGGCTTCATGGCGGCGCGCGACCGCCTCTGGCAGATCGACCTGTGGCGCAAGCGCGGACTGGGCGAGATGGCGAAGGATTTCGGCTCGGCCTATGTGGACGGCGATCGCATGGCGCGCGCCGTGCTGTTCCGCGGCGACATGTATCGCGAGTGGCTGGCGTATGGCTCCGACGCCAAGCGCGTGGCCGAGGCCTTCGTGGCGGGCGTCAACGCCTTTGTCGCGCAGACCGAAAGCCGGCCGGAGCTGCTGCCGCCCGAATTCCGCCTGCTCGGCTACAAGCCCGCCCGCTGGCGCGCCGAGGACATCGTGCGCATTCGTCACCACGGGCTGACGCTGAACTTCCTGGGCGAGATGGACCGTGCGCAGGTCTACTGCTTTGCCAAGCCGAACGCCGCGCGCGCCGACTGGGTGCGCCGCGAGCTGGATCCGCCAATCGACCCGAAGCTGCCGGACGGCCTCGATCCCTGCGCCATTCCCGTGGCCGAACTGCGGCGGTCCTACGAACTGGCCACCGCCGCTCCGCGTTTCCCCAAGGAGTGGTGGAGCAACCTCGTCACCACCGGCGCCGCCGCGCCGATTCCGGTGGAGCAACTGTATGCGGCCATCGACCCGGCCAGCGATACCGGCCGCAGCCTGGGATCCAACAACTGGGTGATTGCCGGCAGCCGCACCACCACCGGCAGGCCGATTCTCGCCAATGATCCGCATCGCGCGCACGGCGCGCCGAGCCTGCGCTACATCAGCCACCTGAACGCGCCCGGCCTGTCCGTGATCGGCGCGGGCGAGCCGTTCCTGCCCGGCATCTCGATCGGCCACAACGGCACCATCGCGTTTGGCCTGACGCGCTTCTACATGGACCAGGAGGATCTCTACGTCTACGAGACCAACCCGGAGAAGCCGCGCGAGTACAAGTACAAGGGCCGCTGGGAGCCGATGGAGAGCGTGACCGAGAGCATCGCCGTCAAGGGCGAGCCGGCACCGCGCAAGGTCACCATCGACTACACGCGCCACGGGCCGGTGCTCTACACGGATGCAAAGAGCGGCCGCGCGTGGGCCTTGCGCGCCGCGTGGCTGGACTTCGGCATGGCGCCGTACTTCGGCTCGATGGACTACATGCGCGCCCAGAACTGGGACCAGTTCCGCGCCGCGATGAACCGCTGGGGCGCGCCCGGCGAGAACCAGGTCTACGCCGACCGCGGCGGTAACATCGGCTGGCTGCCCGGTGGCCTGACGGTGATCCGCCCGAACTGGGACGGGCTCACGCCGGTGCCCGGCGACGGCCGCTACGAATGGGCCGGCTACCGCAACATGGACGAGCTGCCGTGGGCCTACAACCCGGCCGCTGGCTATGTCGTGACCGCCAACGAGAACAACATCCCGCACAATCATCCGGCGGCCAAGATTGGCGTCGGCTACGAGTGGAGCGACAGCTCGCGCGCGCGCCGGTTGAAGAACCTGGTCGCGGCCAATCCGAACAGTTCGCTGGAGGATTCGATGGCGTGGCAGAACGACACCGTCTCGCTGCCCGCGCAGCGCGTGGTCGCGGTGCTCAAGGACGTCAGCACCAATGACGCGCAGGCCAAGCGCGGGCTGGACCTGCTGCGTGGCTGGGACGGCAACGAGCGCGCGGACAGCGCGCCGGCAGCGCTGTTCGAGGTTTGGTTCAGCAAGCATCTGCGGCCGGCGGTGGTCAAGGCCGCGCTGTCGTCGGAAGGCGCGCGTGTGGCGGGCGCCGGCGATGCAAGCCGCATCATCGCGGTGCTGGAGCGTCCGGGGCCCTGGATGCCGGTGGAGCGCCGCAACGAGGTCATCGTCGGCACGCTCAAGAGCGCGATGGCGGAAGTCGAGCGCAAGCTTGGCGCCGACATGAGCACGTGGCAGTGGGGCAAGCTCCATACGGCCGTGTTCGACCATCCGCTGCACCCGATCCTGGATGGCGCCGCGCGTCAGCAGTACGACGTCAACGCCGGCCCGATCGGTGGCTCGGCCTTCACGCCGATGAACACCAGCTACCGCAACAGCGACTTCCAACTCACCGCAGGGGCGTCGTTCCGCATGGTGCTGGACGTGGGCAACTGGGACGCCTCGCGCGTCATCAACACGCCGGGCCAGTCCGGCAACCCGGCCAGCCCGCACTACCGCGACCTGGCGCCGCTGTGGGCCAAGGGCGAGTACTTCCCGCTGGTCTACACGCGCCGCGCGGTGGAGAAGGAAAGTCGGGAGAAGGTGGAACTGGTGCCGCAGTGACGAGGCAGGCGGCGCGGGCTGCCTGGGATGCTGCCCGCGTCAGCCCACGTACCACAGGATGCTGACAAACTGGCAGGCGCTGCCGGCCAGCACGAACAGGTGCCAGATGCCGTGGAAGTGCCGGATCTTCTCGTCGAAGAGGAAGAAGCCGATGCCGGCCGTGTAGAGCGCGCCGCCGGCCACCAGCCAGTAGAGCCCGGCCTTTGGTAGCGCGGCCATCAGCGGTCCGAAGGCGCCCAGGACCAGCCAGCCCATCACCACGTAGATCAGCAGCGACAGCACGCGCGTGCGCTTGCCGATCCAGAGTTCCTGGACGATGCCGATCACCGCCAGCGCCCAGTTGATGCCGAACAGCGCCCAGCCCCACGGCCCGCGCAGGGTCACCAGCGCGAATGGCGTGTAGCTGCCCGCGATCAGCAGGTAGATGGCGCAGTGGTCCAGCCGCTGGAACAGGTCCTTCGCGGGGCCGCGCAGGCTGTGGTAGAGCGTGGAAATGGTGTAGAGCAGGACCAGCGTCGTGCCGTAGACGACGGAGCTGACCACTTTCCAGGCGTCGTGGTGCAGCGCCGACGACGTGACCAGCACCGCCATGCCGGCGGCGGCAAGGACGGCCCCCGCCAGGTGACTGTAGCCGTTGAAACGTTCGCCGCGGTACATATGTCGGACCTCTCGCAATGCAATCGGATCGGTGCGTCCCGGGGGCGACGGACGCGGAAAGGCTCCATTTTGGCATGGAATGATGCGTTCGTCCCGGAGCGGGCTTACTGCGGAACGTAGCCGCTTTCCTGCACCAGCTGCTTCAGCATCCGCGAGACCTGCGCCAGCCGCTGCGCGTGTTCGGCAGGGCTGCCCGGCGCGACAGTCATCGCCTGCTCCCGAAGCCGGGCGGCCACGTCGGGCAGGGCCAGCACGCGCTGCAGCGCCGCGTTGAGGCCCATGACGATCGCGTCGGGCGTGCCAGCCGGTGCGTAGAGGCCCAGGATGTCCGTCGCCTCCATGCCGGGCAGACCCGCCTCGGCGAACGAGGGAACGCCAGGCAACAGCGGCGTCGTCCGTGTGACCGCCAGGATGCGCAGGCGCCCGCTTTCCTGGTAGGGCAGAAAATCCGGCACGCCGGACAGGCCTGCCGCCACCTGGCCGCCCAGCAGGTCCTGCACCATCGGCGCCGCGCCGCGATAGGCCGCCGGCACAGTGTCGACCTGGAAGGCGCGGGCGATCCTGCGTGCGAGGAACTCCGGCGCGCTGGCTGGCGCCGGCACGCCGATGCTGGCGTCGGCGCGATGGGTGGCGAACCAACTCCTGAGCGCCGCCAGCGTCCTGGCTCCGGTCTTCGGATGGACCGCGAGCGCAAGCTCGAAACTGGCAACCGTGCCGACCGTGCGAAAGTCGGTGGCCGGCGCGAAGCCCGGTGCCTTCACGGTCAGCGGGAGGGTGACGACCGTGTGCGTGTTGCTCAGGAACAGCACGGAGCCATCGGCTGGCGCGGACTTCAGGGCCTGGGCGGCAATCTGCCCGCCCGCGCCCGGGCGGTTCTCCACCACCACCGGCTGACCGAGCAGCGCGGCAAGATCGTTGGAGACGATGCGGGCGACCTTGTCGGCCGGTCCACCCGGCGGGTAGCCCACCAGCAGCCGGACCGGCTTGCGCATGTCCTGCGCTGTGGCCCCGAGGCTTGTCATCATCGCGCCGGTGGCCAGCGATCCCCGCAGCAGATCCCGGAGGAAGCGACGTCGTGTGGATGGATGCATGGCGGCCTCCGGTCAGGCGTTGCCCGATGCGGTCCGGCGCGCGGCCAGGATCGCCCGGCGCGCCGCAACGACGGGCGCCACCTTTTCCCGCATCGCCTGCACCAGCGGCGCGGGCGCCTTGTGCGGCGTGCCGGCATCGAAGGGCGGCTGCGGGTCGTACTCGGCGAACAACTGGATGCCTTGCGCCACCTCGTCACTGCAGGCCAGCGCAATCGCCCGCAGCGCGCAATCGATGCCCGAGGTCATGCCGGCGCCGGTGATGCGGTTGCGATCCACGACCACGCGCTCGTCCACCGCGATGGCTCCCACCATCGGCAACAGCGCATGCGAGGCCCAGTGGCAGGTGGCCGCATAGCCTTCCAGCAGGCCCGCCGCGCCAAGCACCAGCGGGCCGGTGCAGATGCCCACGATCCACTTCGCCCGCTCGCCCTGCCGTGCGAGGAAGCGCAACACATCCTCGTCCTGCATCAGCAGACCGACGCCCGGTCCGCCCGGCACCACGATCATGTCGAGCTGTCCGCAACTGTCGAAATCGTGAGTGGCCCGGAACTCCCAGCCCAGCTCGGTGCGGATCGGCGCGGTGTGTTTCCATACCAGTTGCAGTTGCGCGCCGGGGATGCGCACCAGCAGGTCGGCCGGTGCCACGTAGTCGATGGCGGTGATGTCGGGAAAGACCAGCATGCCGATGTTCATTGACGTCTCCTGTCGTTTTGGATTCTGGATGCCGGCCGAGTGTAAGATTGGCGCACTTGTCCTTCAGGACAATCTCCCCACGATTTCTGCCATCATCCAATCATGCCGACTGTGCCAGCCTCGGCTTCGTCCGATCGTGTCCATCACGTCTGGTTCGTTGTATTCGAGCGCTTCCAACTGCTCGATGTCTGTGGTCCGCTGCAGGTCTTTGCCACGGCGAACGAAGAGATGGCGCTGGCAGGCCGCAAGCCACGCTACGAGACCCACATCCGTGGCGTCATCGCGGGCCCGGTGCACAGTTCCAGCGGCGTGACGCTGCAAGCCGAGGCATTGCCGCGGCGTTTGCAGCGTTCTGTCGATACCCTGATCCTGCCCGGCGGGCCGGGCGTGCGGGAACCCGGCACGGAGCAGGAGAGGCTGGTGGCGTGGATCCGGCGCGCCGAGCACCGCGCGGCGCGCGTGGCTTCCGTCTGCACCGGCGCCTTCGTGCTGGCGCGCACCGGCCTGCTCGATGGCCGCCGGGCCGTCACGCACTGGGCCGCCTGCGATCAACTGGCCCGGTGCTTTCCCGCGATCGACGTGCAGCAGGACGCGATCTACTTTCGCGACGATCGTTATTGGACCTCGGCCGGTGTCACCGCCGGCATCGACATGGCACTTGGCATGGTGGAGGCCGACGTGGGCCGCGAGATCGCGATGGCGGTCGCCAAGCGGTTGGTCGTTTTCTACAAGCGCCCCGGCGGCCAGTCGCAGTTCAGCAGCATGCTGCTGGAGCAGAGTGCGCAGGACACGCGCATCGCCGAGCTGCACGGCTGGATCGCGAACGGTCTGCGCCAGTCGTTCACCGTTGCGCAGATGGCCGACCGGCTCGGCATGACGCCGCGCACGTTCGCGCGCTTCTATCGCCAGCAAACCGACACCACGCCAGCGCATGCCGTGGAGCGCATCCGCCTGGAGCATGCCTGCCGGCTCATCGAGTCCGGCAGGCTCGCGATCAAGGCCGTGGCCCGCCAATGCGGTTTCTCCTCCGAGGAAATCATGCGGCGCACCTTCCTGCGCCACCTGCATGTGTCCCCGTCCGACTACCGGCAGCGCTTCGCGGCCGCGACACCTGCGGAGCGGGTTGCCATGGCGCGGTAACCGACATAAGCATCTGCGAAACCATTCGTTCCCTGCCGGCGTACGCGCGGCTATCGTCTCGCCATCCAACCCGATGCGAGAGCGCTCCATGCATACCCGTTCCCCGCTGCTGCGTGCGGCACTGACCCTGTTCACCGGCCTGGCCGTGCTGGCCTCCGGCTCCGCGCTGGCCGACCGGCTGGACGACATCAAGAAGGCCGGCGTGCTGCGCGTTGGCGTGTTCGACGCCAATCCGCCGTTTGGCTTCGTCGACAGCAAGACCGGCGCGCCGGTGGGGCTCGACGTGGACTACGCGCAGGAGATTGCCAAGCGCCTCGGCGTGAAGGCCGAGTTCCGCGCGACCAATCCGGCCAACCGTATTCCGCTGCTGGCCTCGCAGAAGGTGGATATCGTCGCCGCCAATTTCACCATTACCGACGAGCGCCGCCAGCAGATCGGTTTTTCCACGCCGTACTTCGCCAGTGGCCTGCAGTTCATCGCGAAGAAGGGTGCGCTGCGCCAGCCGGACGACCTGAAGACCTGGCGCCTGGGCGTGGACAAGGGCACCACGCAGGAAACCACGCTGCGCACGAAGTATCCCGAGGCGCGCGTGATTGCCTATGACGATTCCCCGCTCGCGCTGGCCGCGCTCAAGAGCGGTGCGATCCAGGCCTTTGCGCAGGACGGCGCCAAGCTGGGCGCGCTGCTCGCCACGCTGCCAGGCAACGATCAGTACGAAATCTCATCGTTCACGCTCACGCGCGAATACATGGGCGTGGGCGTGCCGAAGGGCGAGGACCGCCTTGTCGCGGCCATCGACCAGATCCTCGTCGATCTGGAAAAGACAGGCACGGCCGCGCGCATCTACGACAAGTGGTTCGGCCCGAAGAGCGCCGCGCCGCTGGCGCGCGACTTCACGATCGGCGGCAAGGTGCAGTAACGCGCCGCCGGTTGCCCCTCCTTGTTTGGCCCCACCGCCGCGCGGGGCTGTATCGTTTTTCCGCATCATGCACTCGATTCTCTGGCAGCCACTGCCAGCCAAATATGCCGCCTGGCTGCTGGCCGGCTTTGGCACGACAGTGGCGCTGTCGCTGGCCGTGTTCGCGCTGGGGACGCTGGTGGCCGCCGGCTGGCTGTCGCTGCGCCGCTCGCGATTCGGCGGGTTGCGCGTCCTGGCGTCGGCGGTGGTGGCCTTCCTGCGCAAGACGCCGCTGCTGGTGCAGTTGTTCTTCTGGTACTTCGGCGCGGCGCAATTGCTGGGCGATGCGGTGATCGGCGCGCTGTCCGGCTGGCGCGGCATCGCGCTGGGCGGGTTGACGTTGCCCGCGCCCTCGCTGGAGGCGCTCGCCAGCGTATTCGGCATCGGCCTGTACGCCAGCGCGTTCTATGCGCAGGAACTGGAAGCGGGCCTGGCGGCCGTGCCGCGCGGCCAGTTGGCCGCCGCACTGGCGCTCGGTTTCAGCCCGCGCGCGGCGTGGTGGCGCATCGTGCTGCCGCAGGGTCTGCGCATCGCGGCGCGGCCCATGGTGGGGCAGTTCTGCCAGACCATCAAGAACACTTCGCTGGCGATGGCGATCGGCTTTGCCGAGCTGTCCTACACAGCGCGGCAGGTCGAGACCGATTCGCTGCTGGCTTTCCAGGCGTTCGGCATGGCCACGCTGCTCTACGTGGTGCTGATCCTTGGATTGCAGGCCGCGGCGCCGCCGGTGCTGCGCCGGCTGGGCTGGACGGGAGCCGGCCATGCCTGATTTTCCCGGCCTTTCGGTGGTGCTGGCGCAGTTGCCATACCTGCTCAAGGGCGCGTTTCCCGACGGGCCGCTCGCCGGTGCCGCGCTGACGCTGTGGATGGCCGTGTTGGCCTGCGCGGGCGCCACCGTGCTCGGCATCGCCGTTGCCGTGCTGCAAGACCTGGCGCCGCCCGCGCTGGCCCGCGCCATCGGCGCCTGCCTGGCCTGCCTGCGTGCGATTCCGGTGCTGATGCTGATCTTCTGGGCCTACTTTTTGATGCCGATGCTCGCCGGCGTGCAGGTAGGCGAGGTGCAGACGGTCGTGATCGCGCTGGCGTGCATCGGCGCGGCCTATATTGCCCAGACGCTGTCGGCCGGGTTTGCCGCCATCGGTCGAGGCCAGCGGCAGGCGGCGCTGGCGCTCGGGATGACGCCGTTGCAGGCGCTGTGGCACATCGTGCTGCCGCAGACGCTGCGCGCCATGATGCCGTCGCTGGCCAACACCTGGGTGTCGCTGACCAAGGACACGTCGCTGGCCTATATCGTCGGCGTGGTGGAACTGTCGACGGCGGCCACGCAGATCAATGGCCGCAGCATGGGCTATGCGGCAGAGGTGTTCGCTGCCGTGGCGCTGATCTACTTCGCGATTTGCACGCTGGTCGAGGCTGTGGCGGTGTTGGTCGCGATGGCCGCGCCGTTGCTTGCGCGGGTGATGGGGAAGGCCGGGGCGCCGGGTCGGCTCACGCAAGCCGTCGTGGTGGCCGATGCCGGCGGGCGGTAGATCGCGCGCTACCGGCTTTGGTCATCGCTGGAAAAAAGCCGAGAAATGGCGCACAGTGGCTGCCAGGCGTCACCCGTCCCGGCAAGGAGCCCACGCGTGTCCATCCTGTTGCTTGAACTCGTCCTGGCGCTCGTCGTCATCCTGCTGGCGGCGGAGCTCTTCACCAACGCGCTGGAGTATCTCGGCGAACGGCTGAGGATATCCGACGGCGTCACCGGCTCGCTGCTGGCCGCGGTTGGCACCGCGATGCCGGAAACCATGATTCCACTGCTTGCGATCCTTGGCAGCGCGCGCGGCGGGCCGGAAGCGCGCGCGGTAGACGAGGAGATCGGCGTCGGCGCCATCCTGGGCGCGCCGCTGATGCTGTCGACGCTGTCGACATTCCTCATGACCGCATCGGTCGCGGGGCAGCGCGGCCTGCGCGGCCGCGTGGTGCCCGAGCACACCGGCTTCGAGCGGGATCTCAACTATTTCCTGGTGGCGTTCCTGCTGGCGGCGGTGGCGATGTATGTGCCGCACGACAGCCGTTTGGCGCGCGCGGCGCTGGGCGTCGCGCTCGTCGCGGTGTATGTCGCCTACGTCTGGATGACCGTACGTGCATCCGGCCGGCTGGTCGCGGACGGGCACGGGACCGAGGCGCCCGGCGTGCTGCACATCGCACGCTTGCGTGTGCCCTACGGCCTCCCGGCCATCGTCCTGCAACTGGCACTGGGCGTGGCGCTGCTGGTGGCCGGCGCGGAGGGTTTCATCCATAGCGTGCGCGGCGTGTCGGCAAGCGTGGGCGTGTCGCCGCTGCTGCTGTCGTTGCTGATCATCCCGATCGCGACGGAGCTGCCCGAGAAGGTCAACAGCATCCTGTGGGTCCGGCGCGGCAAGGACACGCTGGCCTTCGGCAACATCACCGGGGCGATGGTCTTCCAGGGCACGCTGCTGCCGGCCATCGGCATCCTGCTCACGCCGTGGGAGCCGCGCCTGGAGGTGCTCGCCGGCGTGATGGTCACACTCGTCGCCGCGCTCTGGCTGCGGTTGCATGCCGGCGCGCGGGGACTGCCGGTCTGGGCGCTGCTGGGCAACGGCGGGCTGTATCTCGCGTATCTGTCGATCACGCTGGGGCGCTGACCCGCCCGCGCCGGGCCAGTGCGGGGCCGTGTCGGGTACACTGCCTGTTCGTCTTTTTCTGAACAGCCAGGACTTCCATGACCAAGACCTCCCTGCTTGCCTGCGCCCTTTCGCTCGCCGTTGTTTCGCACGTCGCGCAGGCCGCCGATCCCGCCCCGCAGACGCTGCCGTCCGGCGTGACGATCCAGCATCAAGTCAAGGGCACCGGCGCCAAGCCCAAGGCCACGGATTCGGTGAAGGTGCACTACCGCGGCACGCTGACCGACGGCACGGAGTTCGACAGCTCCTACAAGCGTGGCCAGCCGATCTCGTTCCCGCTCAATCGCGTAATCCCGTGCTGGACCGAGGGTGTGCAGCAGATGCAGGTGGGCGGCAAGGCCAAGCTGGTCTGCCCGCCGGCCACGGCCTATGGCGCGCGCGGCGTGCCGGGCACGATTCCGCCGAACGCCACGCTGACCTTCGAGGTCGAGTTGCTCGGCATCGGCGGCTGAGCGCACGCGTAGCAACGGCTAGCCTGGCCGCGAGAGATCGCCGAAGCGCGCCAGGCAGTGCCACACCGTTTTCAGGGCCTGCGGTTCGTGGCGGCCCGTCCGGGCCGCTTCGCCGATCATCGCGGGCGTCAGCACGCCGTCGCGTGCGATCGTCTCACCGAGCGCCACGGACTCGCGGCCACGATAGGTTGCGTGTCGACGCAGCGTGTCCACCTCCAGGCGAAAGCCGGCGTGCCATTCCAGCGGGCACGGCAGCTTGCGCGCCAGCGCCTCCACTTCCGTGCCGCGAAAACTCGGGTCCAGCACCAGCGCCTCCACGTCGTGCGCCAGTCGCAGCGGACCGTGCACGTGGGCCTCGATGTAGTTGTCCAGCGCGTCACGGTCGTCGGCGTCGGCTTGCGGCATGAGCGCCAGCGCCGCCGCCACGCCAAAGTGCGCGGGGCCGAAATAGCTGTCGGGATAGCAGAACGTGCTGCGGGCCAGCACGGCCGGGCGCAGCCGCAAGCTGGCGGAGCCGAAGCGCGGCGAGCCGCCCGCAACCTGGTGGCGATGGTTCAGCGCGCCATACTTGGGGCGCGCCGAGCGCGGTGCCGCATCGTAGGCATTGCCGAAGATCCGACTTTCCCAGTGCCAGCGGTCGCCGCCCGGGTGCGCTGTGAGGCCACCGTTGCTGGTGCCGGTCTCGAACTGCGAACGATAGATGCCGTCGGCGGCCAGCACCTGCAGCAGCGGCTGTCCGCCGTGCAGGCGGTCGGGATGGAAGTTCAGCGTGATCCGCAGCGCCGCGTCCAGCGGCGCGCCCGCGCTGCGTGCGGCCACGTGTGCGAGCGCCCGCGCCTGCGGCGAGCCAGGTGGCGGCATCCATTGTCGCGCAGGCTCGGGCATGGGGCGCGTCAGAAAAGGTAATTCACCGAAAAGTCGACGGTCAGGTTGGTCGCCTTCTGCGTGATCGGGCTGTTGCGCGCGCTGCCCATCAGTTGCGCCCAGCCGGCGTCGCCAGTGAGGAACCAGTGCTTGTCGAGGAACCACATGGCGCTAAGGCCGGCGCCGAACGACTTGATGCCGGCGCTGGCGTCGTACTGCCGATAGCCGGAGGCGGCGGCCTGCGTGGGGCTCACGCCAAACCACGCGTTCATGTAGCGAGAGTCGGCGAATGTCATCGTCGGGCCGGCGAACCAGTAGAAGGTCTCCGAGCTGCCGGGCATCGGCATGTAGGCGCCGACGTCGCCGATCCAGCCGTCCGAGCCGCCCAACGCGCGGCGGATGTTGGCGCGGATCACCAGCGGCAGTTCCTTCGAGACGATGTACTCGGCGAAGATCTTGGCTTCCGGCGCGAAGCCGATGTTGCCCATGCCGTTCAGGTGGCCGGGGTCGTCGGCCGCGCGGCGGCCGAAGTCATAGGTGAGTGCCAACCCCGCGCGCCAGTGCGGGGTGCTCACGAGGTTGACGCCGATGCCCTCGCCGGTCGAGACGAAGAACAGGTCGCGGTAGCGGATGTCGACGGTCGGACCGGCCAGCACGTGGTAGCGCTGCGAGCCGTCGTAGCGCGGCCGCAGGCTCGCGCCGACGCCGACCATGACCTGCCATTTGGGAATCTCGGGCTCGAAGAGTTTTTCCAGCGGGATGCCGGCGGAGAACTGCCACTCGGCAAGCGGCACGGGCGTCTGCGCGTGCGCGCCGGATGCCAGCAAGGCGGCCGTGGCCACTATTGCAGCGGCAAGCCGCTGCCCGGTGATCGCAAGGGCACCTGCCCACGATCCGAACGATTTCAACACATCCGCCTCCCCGCAGCCGGCAGGAAACCGGCTCACCGCGGCATCATTTCATCACATGACGCGCGATGCAACCGGGAGCGACGGACGAAACCGGCCCGAGAGGCCGGGGACCCGGCTGCGCGGCACGCCAGGCATGCCGCGCATGCGGTATCGGGTCAGGCGTTGGCGCCATCGGTGAAGACGTCGAACTTGCCGCCGCGAGCGCCGTCGGTGTACGGGTCGAAGCTGCGCGCGGGGCTGGCCGAGACACCGGTGCGATCCAGGCCGGCAACCGTGCGGGCGCCATCGGT
>JACXTT010007978.1_pt1 | contig 14782 bp, 12 predicted proteins | sample 9270951 | NCBI WGS metagenome assembly JACXTT01 (sample SAMN15532306, study PRJNA645909) | rock metagenome | isolation source: weathered quartz diorite | place: Puerto Rico | collected 2017-06-21
TCGTCCGCTACCAAAATCTCGTTGGCGTGCTTCGAAATGCGTCGCCTCCCATCGGCGCCGAACTTTATCTCGGATCTTCCGGAATGAATGCGCAATTAAAATATGCCGATAAGCGCGGCTCGCTCTGTGCCGTCATCCAAGGCTCCAACGAACGCGAACATAAAGACGGCCCGCAAGTGACGATCCGCGATCTCGTGCTCGGCACCGAACTCGCCGCGTCAACAAAAGACCGCGTGGATTATCTCGAATTGCGTGCCAACGCGCAATTCACCGTTCCGGAAGATCAACTCGTCGAATCCGTCCGCAAGGTTCTCGCGCGCCACCGGCCCTGACTGACTGGCTTCGCCCTATCGCCGCTGACTCTGTTGCTACGCCGCGATCCCTTCAACCGTCAAATGATGGACGCCGGCGCGCTCGCTCGCATGTTCAAACGGGATTGCGCGCACATTGCCCCCGGCACCCGGGTCCAGTGGCATTCGCGCGGCAGAATGGCGCCGATGAGCCGGCCTATGTTTAGCCGGCGTGTTCAGTTCAAACCCTGCAAATGGCGCAACACAATCACCCGCGAGACAAGCCCCGTGATGATAGCGATACCTGCAGCGATGAGGAAGATCGCCAGATAGACGTTCCAACCGAGGGAAAAATCCCCAAACATCGCTTCTAATTGATCGCCGCCTGGGGTCGCCCTGAGCCAGCTCGCCAAGGATTCGGACACAAAGAAAGCAAGGATCGCGAGCGCGCCGCCGATCGCTCCGCCCCGCAGGCCGAGCTGAAAAAAATGCCTCTGGAATTGCCGCGAAATAAAACTGTCTGCGGCTCCGACAAAATGCAAAACCTCGATGATCTCGCGATTTCCCGCCATCGCGCCTTCGGTCGCAAAGGCGACCGCCAAAATCATTGCCGCGAGCACCAGAAAAAAGATCACGCCCGCCACGAATACGACGCTCTTCGCCATGAGCGCCAGGCGCTCGAGCCACAGGCGATGATCGTCAACACTCGTTCCCGGAATTGTTTCCGCGAGTCTTTTGCGCAGAACGTTGATGTCCAGTCTTTGTTCCTGATCGAGCACGACAACGATGAGGCGGGGCACCGGCAATTCGGAAAGATCGAGCCCGGAGCCAAGCCAAGGTTGCAACAGATCTTCGGATTGCGCTTTGGTATAAGCGCGCACAGAGGCAATTCCCGCCATCCCGCGGGCGAGTTCGGCCGCTTTCGCCGTGTCTGCATCGAGGTCACGCCCCGGGACCGGGCGTAATTGAATGGTCATTTCGCGTGCAACCGTGTCTTGCCAGCCGCGCGACGTATCGCTGATCAAGATTGCTGCACCCGCGGCGAACGAGGCAAAAAAGGTCATGATGCCGACCACGGTGACGAGTGCCCGCCCGGCAATCGACGCTTTCGGGACGAGCGCCATCTCACCCTTGGTGTGGCGTTGCAGGCCGAGATACAGGGTTTGGCGCAAATTCAACCGCCTTCCCTCCCCCGCTGTTTGGCCGCGCATGTCAAAAGCATCTCGCAACGCATGCTTCAATCGTAAACGTGCAGACGGCCATCGCCAAGGACCAGCCGGCGGGCGTTGTCGAACTGGTCCATCAGGCCAAGATCGTGCGTCGCAATTACCACCGCCGTTCCCGATTTGTGAAGTTCCGTGAAGAGCCGCAGCAGTCTGCGGGCAAGGGTCGGATCGACATTTCCGGTTGGCTCGTCGGCAAGCAAAAGCTCCGGCCGGACGATGAGCGCGCGGGCAATGGCCGCGCGCTGCTTTTCGCCGCCGGATAATACCGGCGGGAGCAAATGCATGCGTTCGCCAAGTCCGACCCATTGCAAAAGCTCGGTCACTTCGGCCCGATAGCTGAACTCATCGAGGCCGCGCACCCGAAGCGGAAGGGCGACATTTTCATAGGCTGTCAAATGATCGAGCAAGCGGAAATCTTGAAACACGACGCCGATCCGGCGCCGCAGATTGGTGATCGCCGCTTTGTCGAGCAATAACGCATCGGCGCCAAAAAGGCTGATGACCCCGCGCGTCGGCCGCAAGAACAAAAGGATAAGCCGCAAGAGCGTGGTTTTGCCGGCGCCAGACGGTCCGGTCAAAAACTGAAAAGACTGCGGCGTGATGGAAAAGCTAATATCCTTTAGGATTTCCGCTCCCATCCCATAACGCAAGCCGACATTTTCAAAACGGATCACGCGCGACCTCACTCGCGGCGCCCGGTGATTGGATTCCCGGGCCCGTGGCCTTGTAGACCAAATTGCGCGAAATTTCGCGCAAAGTGGCCCAGTCCGTGGTGCCGCTCAAAGGATCCGTGCGAAAAAACGTTAGCGGCAGGCCTGGCAGGAATTACCATTATTTTAAATATTCGATCGCTAAACCACATAACATTTAAAGTGATTTTCAACTAAATTGCAGTTTGACAAAAACGCCATGACTCACGTATGCTCAAAAGGGTGCTCGATAAACTTGTTCCTATTCTGATGGCCAGGACTTAACCTTCAACTGTTCTCTTCCATGCGGCAATGCTGGCATGGAGAGCCTGGTGGAGACGATTGACACTTTAATTATTGGGGCCGGCCCGGCCGGACTAACCACCGCCTATCGGCTTTCCAAGGCGGGCCATAACGTGGCCGTGATCGAGCAGGACAAAGATTACGTCGGCGGCATCAGCCGGACGGTTTCCTATAAGGGCTTTTTGTTTGATGTTGGCGGCCACCGTTTTTTTTCAAAGTCGCGCGAGATCGTTGAGCTATGGAACGAGATTCTTCCGCACGATTTCCTTACGCGCCCGAGGCTCTCGCGCATTTATTATGGCGGTAAATTCTACGCCTATCCGCTAAAGGCTTTCGAGGCCTTGCGTAATTTGGGACTTTGGCAGAGCGCGGCCTGCTTTGCCTCCTATGCCTATGCCCGCGTCTTTCCGATCAAAAACCCGAAGACTTTCCATCAATGGATGCGCAATGAGTTTGGCGAACGTCTCTATTCGATCTTCTTCAAGACCTATACCGAAAAGGTTTGGGGAATGGATTGCGACGAGATCTCGGCCGATTGGGCAGCCCAGCGGATCAAGGGGCTAAATTTTTTCAAGGCGCTGACCGATGGCTTGCGGCGCTCATTAGGACTGAAGCGCGGCTCCGACAGCAACGCCAAAACGCTTATCGAATCCTTCCGTTATCCACGACGCGGCCCTGGCATGATGTGGGAGGCGGCGGCCAGAAAAATCAAGGGGCTTGGCGGCCGCATTGTCATGGACCGCCGGTGCGAGAAGCTCATGTTCGATCCCGGACAGAAACTTTGGACCGTGGAGGCGCGGAGCAGCGGCGGCGCCACCGAAATTTTTAAATCCCGCCACGTCGTCTCATCGGCCCCAATCCGGGAACTCATTTCCGCGCTCAGCCCGTCTCCTATGACGCTCTTTCACGCGCGGGCGCTCAAATACCGGGACTTTATGACCGTAGTCTTGATCGGCAAGCCGAAATGCGAATGGCCCGACAATTGGATCTATATCCACGATCCGAAGGTCAAAGTCGGCAGGGTCCAAAATTTCCGTTCCTGGTCGCCGGAAATGATCCCGGACGCAGAGTCGGCTTGCCTCGGTCTTGAATATTTTTGCAGCGAGGGCGATGAGCTCTGGAGCATGACGGACGCGGATCTCGTTGCCCTTGCGAAAAGAGAAATCGAAGCGATCCGCTTGATGCGCGGCGAAGAGATTACCGATGCTTGCGTCGTGCGCCAGAAGAAGGCCTATCCTGTTTACGACGAAAGCTATCTCGACAATGTCCGCATGATCCGGTTCGAGCTGCAGACAAGATTTCCCGCTCTTCATCTCGTCGGCCGTAACGGAATGCACAAATACAACAATCAGGACCATGCGATGATGACGGGCATGCTGACCGCCGAAAATATTTTGGCTGGCCGGACGCTCTATGACGTGTGGCGAGTCAACGAAGACGCTGACTACTGCGAGGCGGGTATCTCAGGCGCGAGAGAGGCCCTTCAAAGCACAAGACTCGTGCCGCAGAAGGTGGCGTGAACACATGACCGAACCTATGCGCGCAACTCTCTCTTCTTGCCGCGATTCGTTGCAATCGCCGCCGGGAAGGCAGCCCCCGCTCGTTGGCATGAGATACCTCTTTACCTTGCCGTTCCGCATCTCAGGGCAAAATTCATGGACTATTCCGTTAATCGCCCTGAGCATTTTTCTATTGAGCCGTCCCTACCAGGGTATTTTGCAAGACGCATACGTCTACATCGGGCGCGCGCTCGCGGATCTCGACCCAAATGGGGTCGGCCGCGATTTGATGTTCGTTCACGACGGGCAATTTGGCTTTAGCGTTTTTCGCTTCGCGGCGAAAGCGCTTGTTGCGTTTTGGGGACCGGCTCTCGCCGCCAAAGCGCTGGCGATAACCGCAGTGCTCGCTTGGTTTTGCGCGGCCACTGCCTTTGCGCGGCCGCTCGTGACCGGCGGCGCGGTTTGGGTTTTGTTAATCTTTACCGCCGTTCTGCCCGCATCTTATGGCGCGCCATATACACTTGGCTTTGCCGAACCTCTTGCTATTCCGCGCCCTTTTTCCGAGGCCTTTGTGCTCGTCTCTTTTGCCGCGCTCGCGCGCGGCCACAGTGGCCTCTCGATTTGCTGCCTCATCGCGGCGGGCATCATACATCCCATCATGGCATTGCCTGGTCTTGGTGTCTTCGTCATTGTGCGCGGCGTTGAAAACAGGCGCTGGTTTTTCATCGGCATTCTTGGTCTTGCCGCGTTGTTTCTGGGAGGCGCGTATGGCCTGCCAATAGTGGACCGGCTCTTCGCGCACACCGATCCGTCGTTGCGGAGCTTATTATACGAAGCCCGGAGTTTCTTTCTGTTTCCAAGCCGTTGGTCGATCGAGTCTTTTTCCCCGCCCATCGTCCAGGCAGCGACGATCGCCATCGCGGCACACCTGCAGCAAGGCCGCATCCGGAGAATTTTTTCCGCCATTATCCTCGTAGGTTTTTGCGGCCTTGCGGCCTCGATAATTTTTGGCGATTGGCTTTCGTCTCTGCTGATCGTTCAGGCGCAGCTGTGGCGCACAGCCTGGCCGTTGTCCGCCGCCGGAGCGATGGCCTTGGGCGTCTGCGCCCTCAAATTGTGGCCGCGCGGGCCAGGCTCGCGCATTGTGCTCGCCCTATTGGTGCTTGCCTGGTCATTCATCACCCAGATCGAGGTTGCCGCATCCGCCGCGATCTTGGCGCTCTATCTCTATTTTGGCGAAAAACGGTTTGAGGCTTTGCTTAAAGCCCGATTTGTCCCCGGCATATGGGTCTTCACCCTTGCTGTGAGCGCGGTTTGGCAGTTCCGCGTCTTTGCCTATCCATGGCACTTTGCCATCGACGCGCCCGCTGGCTACGGCACGCCTCTATATTTCTTGATGAAGTATCTCCTTCCCCTTCCGATTTGTAGCCTTGCGGCTTATTTTGTAATCGTCAAGCCGCAAATCTATCCCGGGTTTAAGACGGGTATTGCGCTTCTTCTGGGAGCCGTGGCAGTTCTCGTTTGGGATCACCGGTCTCCCGGCCAACGCATGCTGGAAACGAGCCGCCCGCCAGCCGAAATCGTGAAGCTGATCAACCGCCAGCAAGGCGAGGTGCTCTGGATCGATGGTATGGACGAAGCTTGGTTTATGCTCGGCCGGCCACAATGGGCTTCGCCGCTCCAGGGCATCCCGATCATCTTTTCGCATGCCCTTGCCAACAAATGGCAGAGCCGCACGCAAGCTTTGATGAGCATGAGGCTGGCGGATCAAAAAACTTTCTCGCCATGGAGCGAACCCAAGAGCGCGGACCGGCCCGAATTGTCGTTAGCTTCGGTGAAGCAGCTTTGCGCGCGTAACGATGCGCCAGCTTGGATCGTCGCCCCGATCTATCACGGCAAAGAGCCCCCGGCCGGAATTGAAATGACACTTTGGCGATTGCCCGAGGGGCAATTTAGACTAACCAAAGGCGACGGCGAATATGTGTTGGAAAAAATTGACGCCTATGGGTTTATCTCCTGCGCCCAGATAATTGTCGCAAAGGTAGCCGGCAGCTCACCCTCCAATGGCGGCACCCGGCTCGCGCGGTAGCGGTCCGCTATGGTCGCAAAACGCCCCACTTTTGGAAGAACGCAAGGGCGCTCTAAAAGCTAGCGCCTAATTGCTTAGAGGGAAGTGGCCGTGCTCACGTCTACCATTCTTCCCAGGGAGGCTGATGGCCCGAGATGTCCGGCAGGCCGCAAATATTTGTCCCGGGAATGGACGTACCGACTGAAGACGTCTCGCAGAGATTGCTGTTAAAAGTGTTCGTGTCTGGGGAATTTTGATCGACGATGTCAAAAGCAAAGACGGGGCTCGCATTCCCGAGTGCCTGGTTCGCGAAAATTTTGTTTCCCCTAGAACCTGGCCGGATCACTATTCCTGCAAAGTTATTTCCCGACGCGTTGTTAAACGCAATCACATTATTGTTGGACGGGGCCCCCGGTTCCCCCACGAAGATTCCATAGGCCGAACCAATAACTTCGTTCCTCGCGATGACATTGGATCCCGCGCTGGTGACAGAACCGGAGATAAAGATACCTGCGAAGGTGCCTGGGGTGCCCAGGGAAGCCAAGTCCACAGAATTCTCTATGATTTGATCTTGGCTTCCCAGAACGCGAATGCCCTCAACACAGCTGCTCAGCACGGTAATGTCTTCGACCTCCGAGTTGTTGCCGCCGACCACGATGCCGATGTCGTTGAACCTGCGGACGATCCCCGGTCCCTCAATAGACACGTTATTGAAGCCAGCTGGGTCTACTATTCCCCCTTGGCCGTTTGTGGGACTGCACGACGTCGGGTTACCATTGCCCGTCATGATGTGGTGGTTGAGGTTAAGCGTGATTCCACTTGCTCCAAACTTGATGCAAGGCGTGCCGGTGGTCATGCTGCAGGTCACGTCGGCAACAAGCCGGCTATTTTGGGTGATGGTGATCGTCGTGGAAATGGTGGGGCCCGATCGGTAGCCTGCGCAGCTCCGACGAAGCTGAGCGCACCAGCGAGAAGATATAGGCGTGTCAAAGCGTTATGCATTTTTACCTCCCTCAAGTCATTGAAGATTACGCTCATCCCTTTGTGGTCCGGGGCTTAACCATCAGCTGCGTAGCCCCAACAAGGGCTCGATAACTTGAGGCTTGGCTGTTCGGTTGTCGAGCCTCGTTCGGGCATTATTACTCGGGTCTGCGTCAGTTTGCCGAAGCAATAGATGGCGCCTGTCCCGGGCCTAGTCGTTCGATAGATTTTCCGAATACGCGTCCGCGGAGCCGCTTCCTTTCAATTGGCTAGGATTTTTCCCCCGATCCGCTAGAAGACGAAAAGCCTACCGCGCGCGCGTGACAAGTGATAAGAACTATCCGGAGGAAACAATGAACATCAGTGGTCGATATGTGATATTTTTGGGGATGCTCGCCGCCGCGTGCGCGCTTACCAAACCCGCGGCGCTCGCCGACGAAACCTGCCTCTCGCCCTACACCGCCGCGCTCGTAAAGGGCCAGGAAGCCTATGTTCATGTCTGGACGCTCGGCGAACCGGGCCTTGGCGACGAGTCCGACAAGCTCGTGACCATCGGCGCCGATCCAAAATCGAAATCTTATGGCAAGGTGATCAGCAGCGTGTCGGTCGGCGGCCGCGGCGAGGCGCATCACATGGGCTTTACCGACGACCGCAAATATCTCTGGGCCGGGCGCCTCGACGACAGCAGGATTTTTATCTTCGACGTCGGCACGGACCCCGCACATCCGAAACTCGTCAACACAATTGCCGATTTTGCCGACAAAACCGGATTCGTCGGCCCGCATGTGTTTTATGCCACTCCCGGGCGCATGGTGATCGGCAGTTTGTCAAATACCAAGACCCGCGACGGCGTTACCGGCCTCGCGGTCTATAACAACAAGGGGGAGTTTCTCTCCGCCCAGCCGATTCCTGTCGATAATGGCGGCGACGGCTATGGCTACGACCTCGCCATCAATCCGCAAAAAAATCTGTTCCTGACTTCGAGCTTCACCGGCTGGAACAATTACATGATGGACGTCGGTAAGCTCATCAAGGACGCCGAGGCGATGAAACACTTCGGCAAGACAATGGTGCTGTGGAATCTGAAATCCATGCAGCCGGAGAAAATATTTTCGGTCCCCGGCGCGCCGCTCGAGATCCGCTGGTCCTTGAAAGAAGGCGACGATTGGGCGATCACTTTCTCGGCGCTGACCTCGAAACTCTGGCTCATTAGCCGCGATGCCAAGGGCGAGTGGCAGGCCAAGGATGTCGCGGCGATCGGCGATCCTGCCAAAATCCCGATGCCCGTGGACGCTTCGATTTCCGCCGATGCCAAGACCCTGTGGGTGAATACTTTTATGGACGGCACGACCCATTTGTTCGATATTTCCGATCCATCAAAGCCGGTCGAGATCTATAAGAAGGTCACCGGCAAGCAGGTCAATATGATCTCGCAAAGCTGGGACGGAAAGCGGGTTTATATAACCTCCTCGCTGCTTTCGAACTGGGACAACAAAGGAGCCGATAACGAGCAGGTGTTGCGTGCGTACGGCTGGGACGGCAAGGAATTGACGCTCAAATTCGAGGTCGATTTTTTCGGCGAAAAACTCGGCCGCCCTCATCACATGAAATTTTCCGGTCCGGCCGAGAAGTCGTCGCTTGAAGCGCCGGTTCGCGCGGCGTTGCAGTGAGAGAGCCGTGGCTCGGCGCGGCGCTTCGGCGCGCGCTGCGGAATGCGATGGTGGCCGCCGGGGTTCTCGCGGCCGCACATCCGCTCGATACGCAGGCAGCGGCGGGCCTTCTGCCGCCGCCTGGAAGCTACAAACTCGACCATATTCAGCGCGTGCCGCAAGCCATCGTGCTCGAAGGCTCGCGCCTTCCCCGCGCGCTGTCCCGCTACACCAAAGGCGCAATCACGCTTTTGGGGTTCTTTTATTCCTATTGCCCCGATCCCAACGGCTGCCCGCTTGCCTGGGAGGCTTTTGAAAAATTGCGCAAAGAGATCATCGCGCACCCGGCGCTGCACAGCCAAGTGCGTCTCGTCTTCGTCAGCCTCGATCCCAAGCGTGATACGCCGGACGTGCTCGCAGGGTTTGCGCGCCGCTATGAAGCTGGCAAAGACATCGTGCCATGGCACTTTCTCACCACCTATTCCTATCTCCTCCTCAACCCCTTGCTGCGCGAAATGGGCGAGGAGATTTCGGCGAGTTTCGCGCCGCAAGGCGGGGCAGTCGTCCTAAATCATCTCCTAAAAGTGTTTTTAATCGACAAGGAAGGCTGGGTCCGCGAGATCTATTCGAAGCAGTCGCTCGATCCGGCAACAATTCTTGACGACATAGAGACCTTGGCGCTCGAGCAGGCGAGAGCTGGCGGACATAGCAATTAAGCCCGCGTTCGCATCCTGATGAGCCGTGGGGAGCATCTCTGTGAACACAAACTACGTTGATAATATTATATTTTTTCTAACTAACCTTTTAATTTACACGAAATACCGGAGGTTAATTATTACCTATTTATTCGTTTTCAGACGCTTTCCGAATATTGCCAAGCCAACAAAGCTGTCCGAAATGGTTCAGTGGCGGAAGGTTTTCGACAAAAACCCAATTTTTTGTATTTTCGCTGACAAATTGCTTGTTAAAAAATGGGTGCATGAAAAAATTCTAAATTTGAATATTCCCAAAACGATATGGGTTGGCGTTGGGCCTGAAAAAATACCCGAGCAATATTTGAAGAATGGGTTTGTTTTGAAAACCAATCATGGTTCGGGCCAAAATTATTTCCCTTGCCGGGAGCGGCGCAGCAGGGATGATGTCGAACGTATTTTCAGAGAATGGCTATCTATAGACTGGTCTAAACATTCTTCGGAGTGGGCGTATAGTTCGGTGAAAAGGACAATTTTCGTTGAAGAATTAATCGGAGATAAAAATAATTCGTTTGATATAGCAGTTCGCGCTCACAACGGGGCTATATCACTTGCATCGGTTGCGATAGATTTTAAAACGGAAAATCGGCAATATGGATATTTTTTGCCAGACGGATCGCGGTACGACGATGAATTTGATTTTTTGAGCGTTCCAAAAAAAGAGAAACTAAGCGGCGATTTTGTTTTACCGGTTCCGTTCTTTGAAGCATTGGATGCAGCAAGAATACTTAGTCGCGGTTTGGACTACGTCCGTGTTGATTTTTTAGCTTCAGGAAACAATTTATTTTTCAGCGAAATGACCGTTTTTCCGGCTTCTGGTTTGTCATCAGATGGGCCTTATGCGGAGATTATCTTTCAGAATTGGATAAAAAATATCGACCAGAGCTGGTTTTTTAATTCGCGACATTCGCGGTTGCGAAGTATATATCAAGCGGCGGCGATGCGGCATTTCCGGTCTTTGCGGTAATCAACTCAATAACTTACAATTAATCGCGCGGCGCGTTTGCGACCTATCTTCGTAGCAAAAACCGCATGCGCCAGCGGTCGTGGCCTTTCGAGCACACGAAATCCGCCATGCCCTTCAGAATGTCCCCATTCGGTTCTCGCCGGGAGTTTACGGTGGTGTCTGGGTTTTGGCCAGTTGGTATAGGTTCATGTAACCGCGTACGCTAAGCAGTCTTTTCATTGCGCGCGGGTCTTTTATCAGGGTGCGTGCATACAGCCGCAGGGGCCCTACGAGCAGCAGGAACAGAAAATACATAGCCGGATGTTTTAGCTGCATACGAAAATATTGACGCCGGGCCGGATCCCAGACGCTGCGCGTGAGTGCGGACGGTGTCCGAAAGCCAAGATAAGCGGTCGCGAGCGCGACATAGGAGCGCAGGGCATTACCATATCCAAGACTTTCAGCCCGCTGCTGGATTACCGCCCAATCAATCTGGTCAGCGCGTGTTCGGCAGGTGTAAACAAATTCGAATAATTGCCGTAACGAAAGAAAGTAACGATATCCAAGATCGACATAAGCATGAATCACATTGTGCATCACGAAATGTGTGGCTGAGGGGAGCAAGCAATTGCCGTCACGCCAGTTTAAAGGTGTGGCGTCCCGAATGACTTCGTCGATGTCGAGAATCCGAACGGCCTGTAGGTGAACCGGATGAACGTGCAACTCCACCTGCGCTGGCCAATGGTGGCTAACGAGTGGGCGATAATGATGCAAGCCAAGGTTCTGCGTATCAGGCAGCGTCTCTTCCGCCAGGATCGGCTTGTACCCTAGCGAACAGAGCTGATCAACAGCCTCCGCCAACTTGGAAAGCGGTAACAGAACATCGATATCGCCGATCATTCGTTCCCCCGATGTGGGATAGAGGCCGCCAACGAGAGTTGCGGCGCCTTTAAGGAGGACAGGTTGGACGGCGATATTATTCAGTGCCCGGATCAACTGGGCCAATTGGTCCGCGTGGAGACGATTATTTTCTAAATTCAGTTGGTAGATCGCATCGAGAAACTCCAAGACATCCGCCGGCAGTTCTGAAATCAACCCTTGTTCGCGATAAGCCCAGTGCAGCATCGGTGTGACCAGCTGGGCGCTTGATAGGCTCAGCACGCTCCGCCATTCGGCCTCGTTGGCCGGCAGGTCCATTCGGCTAAGCTCTTGGCCCAAAGCCCCAGAGAGCCCTTGGCACAGGAGCAGTGGAGCGGGTCTAGGCTGTCTGGGCAAGCCGTTCCTCGATCACCGTTTTAGCGCTAAGGAGATCCGGATAAACAAACTCATAAGCTGGCGTCTGTTCAACGAATTTGAGAAACTCCGCGAGCGTCGCATAGGTCGCTGGCCGGCGCAAGTCCGCACTCGTTTCGATCAGCTGCGTCATGGTTTCGAGAGGCGCTAATCTCCTGAGGCCGATGTCGCCGCTGATTGTGTGCCTGGGGAACAGAATGAGAGACGGCGCGCGCCCCGCATGCCGTGGTTGCCTCGGCTCCACGTAACGCACGTCCCGGCCATGACAGCGCAGAATCGGCAGATGAGGGATCTCTGGATAAAGAGCCGTCAGAATCGGCCAAGAACCAGATTTGAGCGAAAGGCAGGTAGGTAGCGGCCGGAGCGACCAGTCACCTCTTGTTATTGCGATGGAATCATCCCCGAGGTATGAGAAGCCGTTAGCAGCCAAATAGGCGGCAAGCGTCGACTTACCGACGCCGCTTGCGCCAGGCAGGAGCACGCTGTGGTCGGCCCGGTTCACAGCCGCCGCATGGAAATAGGCGAGAAACTCTGTTTTGGGATGCTCCCAACTCAAAAAGAGTTCCTGTGCCCGCCCGACGAGTTCGGCTAACGAGCTTTCATCCGCTGCAACCTCGCCCTGATAGGTCAGGCGGTAATTGCTAGGCCCGCTCGCGAAAAGGAGGATGTCGGCGTTTGCCTCATTGTCCGCCGCCCGATGCCGGAAGCGCGATACATAGTCTTTCCCGATATCGAGCAAGGTGGAGTGAATCTGAACATTGCGCGCGCCGAATTGGAACGTGCCGCAATGAACCCGCGGGACCGCCTGAACCGCATTGCTTTTTGTAACAACGCTTGGGCCGCGAATCTGCGTGCCGGCGTCTCCGGAAGGCCGGGCCAAAAACCCGGCCTTTTCCAGTCCGCCAATCACCGATCTGACAGTTGTCGAAGCGCCCTCGCCCGGGAGGCCAAAATGCTCTGTGAAGAAGGACGCAATCTCTTGCGGTCCAAAGCCACTCTCCAACAAATCCCACACCAGTTTGCCGGTTGTATTGAGCACCGCCAGCCGGTCAATGTCTGGCTGACACAAAACCCAACCGTCACCCAGCGGAAGCGCCAACGTTTCCACCGGCCCCATAAACAACAGCTACTTCGTTAGAAAGAAAAGGCCCTCGCCCGTTTCGCGGTGAGCGACAAAATCGCTAGCACGGCCGGGGTCGTATAAGCGACATGCTTCGCCAAGACCGCCAGAGCGTCGCGGCGGGATTTTCTGCTCAAATCGCTTCCCTCACCTTCGACCGGCAGGATTGGCGAAACAGAGTTTTCCGTTCTCTCAGTATCAGTTGTGTTCTGAAGCGTATTGTCAGTCATAATAAAATGCCCTTCTGAGTTGCTGCACGCCGTCTAATAAGAAGACGAGAAACACTTTGCGACACTACTACATTAGGCTCACCATGTCGATTCCTGCCAGGGCGGCTTAATGAAAATTGAGCGGTTTAGTTCCTTTGAATTGACGGATGAGCATGGCGGCGAATGCCCCGCTCGCGATGGCATCACGCTTGCGCGAACCTCGGCGACGGCGCAAATTGCAGACGAGCCCCCTTATCTTCGCGCCTCTATGGGCCCACCCGGCCATGGCAGCCGGAGAGCACATAAACGACTAAAGACCTGCGGAAATCACTCATGACTAGCTACAATCTCTTCGTCCTTCCGGGTGACGGCGTTGGCCCGGAGGTCATGGCCGAGGTTGAGAAGATCGCGGCGTGGCTGACTAAGGCCGGCGTCGTTCGTTTCGAGATCGAAAAAGGTCTTGTCGGCGGCGCGGCCTATGATGCCCACGGCATGGCGATCAGCGAGGCCGACATGACGCGTGCGCAAACTGCCGACGCCGTTCTGCTAGCGGCGGTCGGCGGGCCGAAATGGAACAACGTTCCCTATGATGTGCGTCCCGAAGCAGGACTCCTGCTGTTACGCAAGGACTTAAAGCTCTTTGCCAATCTGCGCCCGGCGATTTGCTATCCAGCGCTTGCCGATGCCTCTTCTTTGAAGCGCGAACTTGTGGACGGGCTCGATCTGATGATTGTCCGCGAGCTGACCGGCGGCGTTTATTTTGGCGAACCCAAACAAATCATCGATCTCGGAAACGGGCAGAAGAGGGCGATCGATACGCAGGTCTATGACACTTTTGAAATCGAGCGGATCGGCCGCGTCGCTTTCGAGCTTTCCCGAAAACGCCGCAACAAAGTGACGTCTTCCGAAAAACATAATGTGATGAAATCGGGCGTGCTCTGGCGCGAGGTGATCACGGATCTGCACGCGCGGGAATATCCCGATGTCGCGCTCGAACACCAGCTTGCCGATGCGCTCGGCATGCAGCTCGTTCGCCGCCCAAAGCAGTTCGACGTCATCGTGACCGACAATCTTTTTGGCGACATGCTGTCGGACGTTGCCGCCATGCTGACCGGTTCGCTCGGCATGTTACCTTCGGCGTCGCTCGGCGAAGCGGGTGCGGGGGGAACGCGCAAAGCGCTTTACGAACCGGTGCATGGCTCCGCGCCCGATATTGCCGGAAAGGGCATTGCCAATCCGATTGCCATGATCGGCTCGTTCGCCATGGCGCTTCGCTATTCCTTCAGCCTCGGCGACCTTGCGGACCGGGTTGAGGCGGCGGTCTCAGGCGTGCTCGCCAAGGGGCTTAGGACGGCCGACATCGCGAGCGAAAGGAACGATACGGTCTCGACTTCGCAGATGGGCGACGCCATCCTCGCCGTGCTGCAGGCGGGCTTTGCGTGAATCTGGGTAACACGGCCAGCGAACAAAATAATTGAACCGGCGATTTCGCTGAGGCCAGGATTGTGAAATAGTGGCCGCGTCCAATTAATTTGGCGGGCGCGCATTCGTGTCAGTAAAAATTTTTCTCTCGACCGTTTCCGATGAATTCCGCGTCTATCGCGATTGGCTGCACAAGGATCTCACGCGGCACAATGTCGAAGTGAAGGTGCAGGAGGATTTTAAGGACCTCGGGCGCGGCACGCTTGATGAGCTTGACACCTATATCGCCCATTGCGACGCCGTAGTGCATCTCGCCGGGGACATGACCGGCGCTT
>JACXTT010007979.1_pt1 | contig 14782 bp, 18 predicted proteins | sample 9270951 | NCBI WGS metagenome assembly JACXTT01 (sample SAMN15532306, study PRJNA645909) | rock metagenome | isolation source: weathered quartz diorite | place: Puerto Rico | collected 2017-06-21
GAGTTCAGGACGATCACACGATCCGAAACCCCCATCACGAGCCGGATCACGTGTTCGATCATCACCAGCGTGACGCCACGCTCGTCGCGGATGCGACGCAGTAGCGTGTCGAGCTCCGCAACGCGAGGCAGGCTCAAGCCGACCGCGGGCTCGTCGAGCAGAAGTTCCGCCAGGTGGGCACGGCGGCGAAGAAGGTGGAAGGCACCGGGCTGGGGTTGACACTGTGCCGGAAGTTCGTCGAGCTGCACGGCGGCCGGATCTGGGTGAAGAGCGAGGTGGGGGTCGGTTCGACGTTCACGTTCACGATTCCCGCGCGTCGAGACGAGTAGCCGCACCGGCGCATAGTTCAGGTCTGCTAGACTCCCCGCCAGCCATCGCAACCGAGGTGCCCATTGCGGCGGATCGGGCGCTGGCTCTTGCCGCCATAGGGTGAGGAGGCGTAGGGCGTGGAGAACGTAGAATCAGGGGCGGCTTCGCCTAGCGCGATCGCTCATCACATCCCAGAAGCGCGAATCGCGCGACTTCTGAACTCCTTGGAGTGCCTCATGGAGGACATCGAGGACTGAGAGTGTGAGAGTCCTTTTGATAGCTACGAACCAGGCGGATCGCTATATGGACCGGATGACGGTACGGCCCGTACCGGTTGGGCTCGCCTATGTTGCGGCGCACATCGATACCGCACGCCACACCATACAGGTACTCGATCTGATGTTCGCAGCGAATGCTATACAAGATAGCGCGAGGGCGGTGCATCATTTTCAGCCTGACGTGATCGGCCTGTCGCTGCGCAACCTGGACAATCAAAGCTACCTACACCCGGTGTGGCATCTCCCCGCGGTGAAAGACCTGATCGGTCACCTGCGGTCGGAGAGTACTGCGACCATCGTCTGTGGAGGGCCGGCATTTAGCATCCTGCCATCGGCGTGCTTCGACTACCTGAGTCCCGATCTGGGCCTCGCGGGTGATGCGGCCGCGTCTTTTGGACAGCTCGTCGAGTGCCTCGCCGCCAGAACGGCCCTTGAGAACTTGCCGGGCCTGGTAGATCGCGACGGGGGCAACACCGTGGTACGAGAAGGGCACTTTACAGCGCAGTTTCGGACGCCGCCGCGCCTCGACCTGCTCGATCTGCGACGCTATAAGAAGGCCGGTTTTGGTATTGGCGTGGTCAACAAGCTGGCTCCGTACTACTACGCCACCGCGGACGGCAAGGGCCAGCGCAACAGTACAGATTGGCGCATGCGGCCGGCCGCAGAGGTGTTGGAGGAGGTGCGTCGGCTGCGACAGGACCATGACATCCGGAAGGTCTTCTTCATTGATTCCGGCTTCAACATCCCGCTGCATCACGCGAAGGCCCTCTGTCAGGCCCTCATCGAAGCCAACCTGGGCCTCAGGTGGAATAGCTATCTGCGCCCAGGAGAGTGTGATGCCGAGCTTATCGAGCTGATGAAGCGCTCGGGCTGTTCGCTGGCCCTGCTTGCCGGGACGGACGGATACAGTGCCGAGCCATCAGACGTGAGCTTGACCCTGGACCAAATCGCTCGGCTGACCGCGCTCTGCCGCCAGGGGGGGCTGCCGTTCACCCTCGCCATTGGCTTTGGCACGCCTGGCGAGACCCGCACCACGGTGAACCAGAAACTGGCCTTCTTGCACCAGGTAGCCCCGGCTTCTGCCACCCTGCGCGTTGCCAGCAGGGTGCTCCCGCATACGCCGCTCGCCAAGCTGGCGCTGGAGGAGGGGCTGATCCAAGCCGAGGCAGACCTACTCAGGCCTACGTTCTATCTCGCCGCCAGTGTGCGTAACTGGCTTGTCGATCACCTTCGCGCCGCCGCCGAACCACAGCCGCGCTGGCACTTGCTATGACACGTCGTTCCTGTCTGTCGTCATCTGGCCCGCTGCTGCTCACGCTTCGGAGGGGGTAGAGGAACGTCGTATTCGACACTGCGCCGATGGGATCCCCCTCCGTCGGACGTTGATCGAGTCTCCCCCGGGCAGGCGGATTTGGAGGAAGAGCCAGGTGGACTTGGGCTCGACATTCGCATTCACGATGCTGGGGCTTCATGCGAATGAACTAACCGATCGGAGCCCTCGCCCGCGCTGATTCCCGTCTGCTAGACTCGCGCCAGCCATCCCCACTGAGGTGTACGTGTGGCTGATCGGGCTCGGGGTCGTTGCCGCTCTCAGCCCCATTCTGGTGCCGTTTGCCGATCGTTTCGGGTGCCATTCGTATCGCCGACGTCATAGGCGTCTCCTGAACTGCCTAAGGGAGGGTGTGAGTCATGACGCAACGGCAGTCCGTCCCTGAATCATCGAACGAAGAGCGTCGTGCGAGGCGGATCTGGCGCGGAATGGGCCGCGTGTTGGGAAAGGCCCGCGAATAGACGGCGACCTCGCGGCCCATGAATCACCATCAAACTGAGGTAGCGCATCACGATCACCGGGGTTTTGGCGAAGGACAGCCGATCGTCGGCGGCTCCTCCTGGTACGACCGGACAGATCACGGTCAGATCACTTTTCAACAACAGCGTAGGCTGCGTCGACGAGCGAGATCGGATGAGAGGCGCGCGGCGGCGACGGGAGTCCGCCGCCGCGCGGATCGGTCACGGAGTGTGTCCGGGCGTCGTGGGAACTGTCCCGACTCTCCCCCTACCGGGTGTCACTCCGCTCTTCGGATCGGCCTTTCCAGGGCCAGGGGTGGAGAGCCGCTGGTTTGCCGTCGAGGAGCGGTGCTGACTGCCGGGCGCAGTCAATGCTGTGCCACGGCCGGCGCCGGTCGCGATTCCGTTCGGTGAGCCGGCGCCTTCTCCGACGCCGTGACCATTTCCGGGTCCGTTGTCCTGACCGTTTCCATGGCCGCCACTCGCGGCGGGTCCTGAGCCGTTGCCTCCTCCGCCACCTCCGCCGCCTCCTCCACCCTTGGCGAACGCGGGAGTCATCACCAGAGCGCTGACCGCCAAGCCGAGCACGAGAGTACGAATGATGGCCATGTGCATTCGGCCTCCTTTGAGGGCGCTCCACCCGAGTCGCCCTCCGCAAGACTCAGCATCCCAGATGCCACCTGCCCGGCCGGTCGTAACTGCAACAACGACACGCACTTGTGCTGTCCCACCGGCCGCGCCCCTCTGTCGGCCCGTGAACACCGCCCGTGTAAGAGTTTCATCGTCGCCGTGCGCCGTGTCATGGTGACGGCGGCCTCGCGGCCCATGAATCTCGATGAATTTTGCTTACCGGAGGCGCAGATCTCGAACAAACCCGCATCCCAGAAAACACGTTGAAGTTTTCTGTCGGCGTTCTACTGGCAAGTTTCGGCGCCTTCTGGATCGGCGAGGGGGCCGGGCTTCACTGGCCGGGCGCCGATCTGTCGCTCCTCGTGCTTGCGTGCGGCGTGCTGCTCCTCTCGCTGCTCTCGGTCGCGGCGGTGCGGACGGCTTACGGGCAAGGAGGTGTGTCGTGAGCTTGCTGGAGGCGGCCGTGCCGCGAGGGGCCGAGACGGCCAGCGTCAGCGCCGGGGGTCTGGCGCCGGCCTGCCCTCATCGCCTGAACGACAAGGTGTCCGTGGACTTTGCAGTCATCTTCGATCCAGAACCCTCTGCGCGTCACCTCATCGGATACCTCCCACCCGGTGCCCGAACGATTGGGGCCCACGGAGCAACTGCATCCGCGTGCTCGGGCCGCGGCGCTTCCTGGCAGGTCTGCGCCGGCATGCACCTGGAGGATCTTGAATCGAATAATCAGGCCGCCAGATTCTCGATCCGTATTCTCCCTCGCCCGGCCGGCGGGTTCACTCTCGCCGACGCCCCGCCGGGCGCACATCGAGGGCCCACAGCACGGGATGGTGCACGAGTCGCTCGACGGCCGAGCCGAGCCATCGAGTCGCCACGATCGAGAGTGCACGCGTGGCGAAGAGGCGCTCCCACTCGTCCGGGCGGCGGACGTGGAGCGCGGGCGGCATCGCCCCGTCGTGCCGAAAGCGGTTCACCGGGCCATCGAGCAGATCGATCCAGAAGCGCTCGATCGCCGTGCGGTAGACGGACTCCGTCACGACGAGGCGCCGACGGGTTACCCGGATCGCCTCCTCGAGCACGGCCTCCGGCGCGTCGCAGTGGTGAAGCGTCAGCAGCAGCAACACCGTGTCGAACGTGGCATCGCGGAACGGCAACCGCGAGCCATCGTAGACCACGTAGGGCACCTGAGCACGGCGATAGAGACCGATGTCGACTCCACACGTCCACGCGCCGGTCCGCTCACCGAGCCGCGCGGGGACGTACGCCTCGGCGCTGCCGATATCGAGCACGCGCGAGCCGATGACGAACCCTTCGACGGCGTCCGCCTGCCCCCGCGCGTAGTGCGCGAGCAACCGCGCCAGAACGTCGTTCATGATCGCTGGCGGATCGAGTCGAGAAGTTTTCGCGCCTCGGGGGCGTCCTGCGTGACGAAGCTCGCGCGGTTGGTCGGGGCGGCGTCTGCGAGCACGCGCTCAAGCTCCTGGCGCGCGTCCGCGACTCGGCCGCGGCGGACCAGGGTCTTTGCGAGTCCCAAACGCATGGCCGTGAAGTGGGGATCCAGGTCGAGGCCCTTCCTGAACATCGCCTCCGCCCTGGCGAGATCGCCGCCCAGCAGCCCGGGCACCTCATAGTACACGTTGCCGGCGAGCGCGTAGACCGCGGTGAACGTCGGGTCGAGCGCGAGCACCGCGTCGATCTCGCGCCGGACCTCGGGCAACAGGAACACCGCGCGCGCGACGCCCCTCACCTGGCCCCATCGTGCCGTGTTGGCCGCATGCCAGAAATGGGCCTCGGCGCTCGTCCCGTCCAGCTCCACCGCACGCTTCGCTGCGCCTCGCCCACGGTCGTACGCATCGAGCTTCTGGTCCGTCGTCGTTGCGCGGGCGTCACCCCATACGAACGCGACGCGCGCGAGGGCCACGAGGACCTCGAACCGCTGAGCGTCCTCGGCCGCGCGCGTGAGCTCCCGATACAGGTCATCGAGGGCCGTCGGATCCTCGTGATATCGCGTGGCCACGGACTCCACCCGCGCGGTGAGCGAGGGCTCGGCCGCGACGACGACGCTGGCGAAGAGAACCATCACCTCCCCGAGATGTTTCATAACGCGACGGGGCCACTGGCGAGAGCCCAACCCACGAGGCGGCTGACGGTGTCCGTATCGAGCGTCGCCCCCGGCACACCGGCCACATCGAGCACCGACCGGGCGTGACGGTCGTCGAAGCGCACGTCCTGCGCCAGATAGTCCCCGTACGGACTCAGCACACGCGTGAGGTGGCGCTCCAGCGTTGACGCGTCATTCGCCATCTGCTGTGCCTCGACGATGCGCGCGTCTTCGAGGCCGAGCTCCCGGCAGATCATCCTGAGCATCGCCGCCTGGGTCGGCGGCTCGGACACGACGATGTGGAAGGCACCTGACCGCCCGCCTGGATGCTCGGCCAAGACGATAGCCGCGTCCGCGACGTAATCGATCGGAACGACATTGAGCAGCGCGCCGGGTGTCCCGGGCAGCCTGGGGGGTCGGCGCGCGCGGGGACCATCGGCGGCGAGTCGCGCGAGCAGTCGCACGATGGCGAAGAAGAGGTTCGACGGCCCCCCGCCCGACGTGGCCGGCGCCGCCCCCACGACGATGTTCGGTCGGAGCACGCGCACGTCGAGGCCCTCCGCGAGGGCCACCCGCACGAGCGCGCGCTCCGCGTCGAGCTTCGCGGCTTCGTAGGGGTTGTGGAAGCGTTGCCCGACATCACCGTCACCTTCGAGCACCCGCCCGCTCCGGCGCCCGCACACGAACGCCGTCGACATGTGTGCAAAATGTCTCAGGGAACCTCCGGCCAGCGCTTCGAGGAGCGCGCGAGGGCCTTCGATGTGCGAGGCTCGAAAGGCCGCGGGCTCGTCCGCGAAGAAGCGCGTGTCACCCGCGCAGTGGATCACCGTCACCACCGTCTCACGAAGCCACGCGAGATCCGCTGGCGAGAGGGACGCGAGGTTCGTGAGGTCGGCGGCGACGACGGTCATGCGTGCCGAGGGCGGCAGCGGACCGATCATCGCGTGGACGCGCGCGCCGGCCGGCGCTCCACCCCGTGGGCGCGCCAGAGCAATGACGCGACGCCCGCGGGCCAGGAGGCGACGCACGACCTCGCGGCCGATGAATCCAGTCGCGCCGGTTACCAGCACGGCTGCGCCGTCGCTGATCACGGCTCTCTCACGAGGCACCGGGTCGGCCAGGGATTGCCCGGCGCCAGATGCGCTGGCCCGCGCCAGCGCTCGGCGTAACGCTCGGTATCGAGGCCAAGGGTGTGCCGCAGCAGCAGCCAGACGATGAAGAAGAACGTGCGCCACGGACCGCGCATGAGAAAGCGCCGACCGGACGTCACGAGCGGTGTGCGCACGAGGACGTAGCGTCCGAGCCGTCGGAGTCGTCGGCTCAGGACGAGGTCCTCCAAGAGTGCGAGATCGGGATAGCCGCCGACCGCGCGAAACGCCGCGGCGCGCACGAAGATGCCCTGATCGCCGTAGTAGTTGCGGGTCAGGCGATAGCGGATCCGGTTGATCCACGAAATGACCCGCAGGCTCCACACGCGCTCGGCGAACCTGTGCTCGAAGGCCCCGCCGACCGCCCGCGGGTCGGCGAGGGTCTGTACGATCTGGGCGAGGGCATCGGGAGGCGGGAACGAGTCGGCGTGCAGGAAGAAAAGGACATCGCCCCGCGCGCTCGCCGCTCCCGCGTTCATCATCCGTGCGCGGGTCGTGCCCTCCGGCCAGATCAGACGCGCCCGACCCTTCACGGCTTGTTCGACCTCGGCACGCGGGCCGGCGGCCGCGACGATAATCTCCGCGGCTGACGGAAGCTCACCCGTTAGATGAGCGAGGGTTCGCGCCAGCGCCTCGGCGTCGTTGCGCGCGGGAATGACGATCGACACACTCGGCCTCATGCCGGCGGATGCGGCAGCGCCCATGAGTAGGCGCCGTAGACCTCGCACGGCGGGGCACCCGCCATGAGCGCCGTCTTTGCAGGGCCGTCGTCGAGGTGTCGCAAAAGAAACTCGGCCATCGCCTCGCGTGAGCCGAAGTCGCCTCCGTACCACTTGAAGAGTCGAGAGCAGTGGATTCGACCCCGCGGATCGAGGACGACCTCCTGGTTCACGAAATTCCGTGCGGCGAGCGCGAGCTCAGACTCGATGGACGCAGCGCGGTAGATGCCGACCGGCGGACACGACACGGCACCGCAGTTGATCGCGAAGTGGATGCGCGGGTCGACGGGAGTGATGACGAGCGCTCGCCGCGGATCCCGTCCAGCGAACGGCGCCCACGGCGGCAGGGGGCGCCGCCGGTTGCCGCGCAGGACGCCGTGCTCGATCTCGTCGAGCGACAGGACGTGCCGGCCGACGCGATAGCTCACGCGACCGAAGAAGTTCCACACTCGCCACACGCTGCGCCGGACGTCCAGCGCGACGACGCCGTGAAGCGCGAGCGCGTTGAAGACGTTGATCCAGAAGGCCAGCCGTTTCTCCCGAGCGTGCATGACGTCGACGTCGACGTCGACGAGGCGGTGGGCACAACCCAGTGCATCGGCGAATTCCGCCGAGCCGCGGAGGGCCGCATAGTCCAGACGCCCCGCGTCGTTGGTGTGCACGCTGACGGCGCGGAGCATGGCCCGAGCCAGCGCCTCTCCCGCGTCGAGGCTCACCGGCGCGGCGACGGGGTCGCCCGCGCCGGTCGTGGCGTCATTCAGCACAACGCGGCTCATGTCCCCACTTCGGCCTCGTACCACCATCCCCGGCGGCGCTCGCCACGGTTGCGATCCTTCTTCCCGTTCAAAAGCGGCACTTCGGGGCACTCGGCTTCGTTAGACATCAAAAACGGACTTGGCGGTTCGCTGCCGTCTGTTAGCCACGCGAGTCATCCTGCGTTGCTCGTTGTGTTTGGGTGTCACAGCGGTGTAAAAAACACCAAGATTCCCCGGGCTTTGACGGTACGGCGCGCCGCATCGAGGAAATTCCCGGCCGAGCTGCCCGCCGTCGGCGCCGGCGCCGCGGCCTGCACACGTCTGGAGACGTCCGCGAGCTCGGCGCTGAGCCGCCGCTTCGCCGCGCCGGCCCTCTTCGCGCTGCGGATCGTCATATCGCTTGCCGTCGATCTGAGACACCGTTCAGAGCCTGGTGCTGACGGCCGAGCGATCCGTCTCGGTTTCAGGGTTGCGCCCGAGGCGACCTCTCGAGAGATGCTCGATGGCCGCTTCGCCCTCCTCGTCGGCGAGGAGCAGGAACACGTAGACGCGAGCGCCGACGATCGCCGAATCCTGTACGGTCACGACGGTCGGCGTGAACGCGATGACGTGATCCAGCACCTCCCGGAGGGCCGACTCCACCGCGGCGTCGAACTCCTACGGATCCGCCGCGTCCAGGGCAATCGAGGTGAGGACCTGAACGACGTGGCCGTCCGCCACCGCCGCGGACATCGCGGCGAGGCCCGCGATCAGGGCGATCAGGGTCTTCATATCGTAGAGACACCGCCAGCGATCGTTCGGATTCTGCCTCGTTCCAACCCGCCGCCCGCGCGGCGAGGCGCTGGTGCCCGGTGCTGAATCCGGCGTGCCCACGACGGCCTCCAAACGATCGTGCTCGACAGAGGCTCTGTCAGTGTGGCGCAGCTCGACCCCCCGCCCGCCCGACCCACGATGTGGTTCGCGCCAGTCGTGTACAAGGTCGCCGTCGCCGGTTCCCTGCTGGTCGGCCTGGTCGCCGCTCTCACCTCCGTCGGCGCAGTCCACGCCGCTCGAGGCGCCCACCAGGAGGTTTGCGCTGCGAAGCTCCAGGCCTGGAAGGCTCGCAATCCGGCCCTGGTCCGCGGCCTCCGGCCTCACGCCCACGCGTGCGCCCACCTCGAACTGGTGGTCGGTGAGATCCCGAGGGTTTGGACGACAGCCCCCGGCTCCCGCCCCGCGATTCGTGGTTCGCGTCAGCCCGAGCACCGGACGACCGCACCGTACTGGACGGCGGCGGGTGTCCAATTGAGAGCGACACTCGAGCCACGCCGCGACGGCGGCATCTTGGAAAGGAGCTACTGATGGCACGAGCCGGAACGAGGATCCTCGACAGCGGCGAACCGTTCCCGACGCTAACCATGGAGACCGTCGCTAACGGGCGGCTCTCGATTCCCGAGGCGTTCGCCGACGGCTGGGGGGTGCTCCTGCTGTACCGCGGTCACTGGTGACCGTACTGCCAGCAGCAGTTGGCTGCTTTCGAAAAGGCACGGCCCAAGCTCGAGGAGGAGGGCATCGTCGTTGTCGCCGCGTCCACCGACCCGTTGGACAAGGCGAGCGAGACGGTGAAGGCGCACGCGCTCGGCTTACCCGTGGGCTATGCGCTTCCCGCGAAGGAGACGGCCGCAACGCTCGGCGCATTCTACGAGGAGAAGCGAGGTTTCTTCCAGGCGACCGGCTTCGTGGTCAAGCCCGATCGCACGATCGCGGTGAGCCAGTTCAGCTCGGGTCCGATCGGCCGGCTCGTGTGGCAGGACGTGCTCGGCCTAGTGCAGTTCTACAAGAAGCAGACGAAATAAGGCCAGGGCGGGGCGCGCGGCGAGCCACCAGCGCCGTAGCGCCCCGGTCCTCGCGGAAATTCCCGACCGAGCTGCCCGCCCTCAGCCCCGGCGCCGCGGCCTGCACACGTCTGGAGACGTCCGCGAGCTCGGCCCTGGGCCGCCGTCGCTCCTTCACGGCCGCCGGGGCGAAGGTTCCGTCGGAGGAGTGCTGGCAAGCGCGTCGCCCTTTCGATTGCAAAATCTTTGTGACTCGCTGGAGAGTCGCCGCCGATGCGAGTCGCCAAGGCGTTGTGCCGTGTCTTATGTAATAGTGAACGAGCACGGCTGGTATGGTTCCATTTGACGTCAAGCAACGGCGGCCGCGTGCCACGCCGGCGCCACTCACGCGGAGGCTCTATCTCGACCTCCTGAAGAAGTCGCTCATGAACGAGATCGGGATCGAAAACGAGCTCCGTATTCACTACTTGAGATCGTGCATCGCTCAGGGCACAGCCCCTGATGAGATAGTCGTCCGAGACATCCGCACCCGCCGGGCCGAGGACTTCGAGGAGTACATGGCGGTACGACGGGACGGCAATCTCTTTTGCGGGCAGGTCAGCGAGTGCCCGTACACGATGATTGGGCGCAAGCGGCTCGACAACCTTGAGCTACTGGTGACGCGCGTCATCGAGGAGCGTGTTATTGGCGACGTGATCGAGTGCGGCGTCTGGCGTGGCGGAGCGTCGATCTTCATGCGCGGAGTCATGAGAGCTCTCGGAGCTCTGGACCGAGCGCTCTGGCTGGCCGACTCTTTCCGGGGCCTGCCCAAGCCGGAGGCGCCACAGGACGCTGGCTACGACCTCACAGGCTTCCCGGCGCTCGCCATCGACGCGGAGACGGTCCGCGAGGGGTTTCGCCGCTTCGAGGTCCTGGACGAGCGGGTGCGCTTTCTCGAAGGCTGGTTCGCCGATACGCTGCCCCGAGCGCCCATCGAACGGCTGGCCTTGATTCGTCTCGACGCAGATCTTTACAAGTCGACGCTGGACGCGCTCGAGCCCCTCTACCCGAAACTCGAAGTGGGCGGTTATGTGGTGGTCGATGACTACGGGGCGTTTCCGCCGTGTCGCGAGGCAATCCGCGAGTTCCGCGCGAGGCATCGGATCACCGAGCGCATCGAGACGATCGACTGGACCGGCGTCTTCTGGCGCAAAGAAACGTGAGCGCCCACGGCTCGCCGTCTACACGAAGACGGTGACCCGCCCGCCACCTCGGCTGATCCGGGGAGCGCCGCACCGAGACGGCAGCTCGCCGGCTCTAAGCGATGGGATCGAGATGGCCGCGTGAAACAACGCTGCGAGTGGCGCGAAGATTACTGGGACGTCATGGCGATGGCGGTGGCGGTCGCGACTGCGGTCGCGCTGGGGGGCTCGCCTAACGCGACGCGTCACAAATAGTCCACCATCGCGAGGGCTCACGTCACGCAGGTCCATGGGGCAGATTTTCGGCGGTGTCGAGTCAAAAGAAAAACTGCCCAAACGGGGCAGATGTGAGGGGTTTTCGACGGCGCCCCGGTTATCCACGGTTATTTCGTCCAGGCAAGGCGTCTCGCCGTCTGACGATACGGCCAATCGAGACCGAAGTACTGAGTCACCGCCTCTCCAGATACGTCACTCAGTGCTCAATGTGCGGCCGCATGGAAACCTCGGTAGGGATGGCTGGCGGGAGTCTAGCCGAACGCCTGGACGCGCACCAGCACGGCACTATTCGCCCAGACTCAGGCGCGGTATCATCCGGCCTCAAGTGTCGGTCGCATAGACAGCCACGCGGGCCCGAAATACGAGGGAGGTCAGCGATGCCCATGTACGAGTACCAGTGCGACAAATGCGACCGTGAAGTCACGCTCACCTTAACGATCAACCAGCACGAGAAAGGGAAGATCGAGTGCCCCAAGTGCGGCAGCAAAGCTCTGCGGCCACTCCTCAGCGCCTTCATGTCGCAGACATCGAAGAAATCCTGATTCGCGAAGCGCGGTCAGCGAATCCTACGGGCGCCGAGTCCACCTCGGCGCTCGTGGCGTGTTTGGGTCCGGCCGTCAGTTCAGTCCCGCCGTCCGGATCTGTTCCAGTTCAGCATCTGTAGTGTGACCCACCGTTCAAAGGTGACGCCACATGGGCAGGCGACGGTGAGCAGGTAGCCATTCCACTCTGGAGTGGTGGCGTCGGCGGCCAAGGAGCCGTGCGAACTGTGGTTGCAGACAAATTCTTTGAGATCGGCGAGAAGGAGCATTGACTTAACGGTCCTTGACGCGCCCACTCTCTTGACCGCTTGCAAAGAGATCGCTCAAGTCGGTCGCGGTGGCCGCGTTCCGGAGGAATGGGCGGACGCCGAAGATTTCCTGCATCGTGCGTAGCGTGGAGCTGTGCGTGTAGTAGAGCGAGTTCGCATAGTTGACCTTGGCTAGCGGTGACACCACGATCATGCCGATCGGTCCATCGCTACCGTTCGCTCCCTCGTCCCACGTGATGAAGACCGCCCCATTGTCTTGGTAGGCCTGCGAGTTGAGAATCGCGGGCAGCGTCTTCGCGAGCCACGTATCACCCGCTGTGATCCCGCAATCGTGCATGTCGTTGCAGAGATTGGGGGTGATGAAGTTGTAGCGGGCGACAGTGTTTTTCCGCAAGTCCGTCGCTAGCTCAGTGAAGGGCCGATTGTGGGCGATGCAGTATGACGAATTCGGATTGTTGTTGTCGGTGAGGTCGCGAAAGAAGACAAACGGATTGTGTTTGGCAACATACCTCCCGGCCAACTCCTCACTGATCAATGGGCAGACGCTCCCGTCGATGTCTTCTTGGTAGGTCTTCCACGAAATACCGGCATTCTCGAGATACCGCACCAGATGATCCCCGGTGTTGGTGGAATTCGAGGCACTGGCGTCATTGTTCGTGGTGAGGCCTAAGTTATCCCCCGCTTCGAGCCAGATGTAATTCGGTTCGCTCGGATGATTGCGCGGAGGATTAAAGTACTGCGTGGCATGGGCTCCCATGGGCACGACCGTAGTGCGAATGTAGGGCGCTACGGACGGGGTAATCGACGCCCAATTGGTGTTTTCAAAGAGAATGACGAAGACCGTTTTGACCGATGACAGTGCGGACTGGCTAGGGGTCATGGCGATCGTCATCATGAGTAACGTGACAGCGAGCACGAGCTTCGGCTTGACCTTCAGCCACGCCGGCGAGCGCTCGCCAGGCCGGTACGCCGAGGCGGGATCCTTCAGCACAATCCCCTCGGCGCCCATGCCGACCCACGTCTCGTAGAGTGTCGGCGCATCATCCGTGACAGGAACTATCGCCACTCGGGGGAACTTGTGGCCCGCCACGAGATCCTCTAGCCGCTTGCGTCGATCGCGCCAGGGCTCGCGCATCACACTCCGACCGCCGAGGTGCAGCAGATCGAACAGGACAAGGGCCATGTCCCCGCCGCACACGATTGCGCTCGTAGCGCCCCCCATCTGGGGGGGAGTTCCGATCCGACAACCCCCCGAGCCGTCTTCTAGAAGAAATACCCAATTGACACGTGTTTTGCGCTTTCTCAAGACTGAGGCTGATGATGTACCACGACCCCAGGGACGCCATCCTGCGCCAGAGAGCCAGAGAGGCGATGCAGAAAGGCAAGCTGCCTTCGCGGCCACAGGATCGGACACTCGGAGGTTCGGGAACTGGCGGGGCCTGTGCCGTGTGCGGCGAACCAGTCCTGTGGAGCATGACCGAGCTTGAGCTCCAGTTCGATTGCCGCGACGGCGACACAGCCCGGACGGCCAGCTTCAAGCTGCACCATCGCTGTTTCGGCGCCTGGCTCGTTGAGCGCGCCAAGCTCAAGGGCACGACCGGCGTCTAGCAGGGCCAAGCATGACGCGGAGACCGCGCCGACTCAGACAATACTCTGCGTCATTTCTGACACCGCCGACCCGGCTGACGACCAAACCCGTTGATTTCCGTGGCTCTCATCCTTGGCACAGAAACTGCCGTGGCTCTGTGGGATGAGTGTCGGGACGATGAACGAGACGATGTGGAACAATCGACTTGGCGAACCCCGGTCGACTGACGGGCACCGGGTCTTCTTCTTGTCGACCTTGCCGGCAGAGCCGACTGAGCGCCGCCTCGCATTGGCGGTCGTGCTCGCGTCCTCCGCCATCTTTCTGGCCACGGTACCGCTCGCGAAGGTGCCGCTCACTCCGATCTTTGCTTTCATCCCGATCTATCAATCGACGCTGGCGATCAACGATCTCATCACGGCGGTATTGCTGTTCGGTCAATTCGCGTTCTTGCGATCGCCGGGGCTGCTGTTGTTGGCCAGCGGCTACCTCTTCACCGCGGTCATGGCCTTCTCGCACATGCTTACGTTCCCCGGCTGTTTGCGCCGACCGGCCTGCTGGGCGCCGGGCCCCAGAGTACGGCCTGGCTGTACATGTTCTGGCATGGCGGGTTCCCCCTCTGCGTGATTACCTACGTGCTGCTCAAGAGCGAGAGACCTGAGACGAGCCACCCCCGCGCGGCTAGCGTCGCCGTCCTGTCCAGCGTTGGAGCAGCGCTCGTCGCCGTGTGCGGACTGACACTCCTCGCGACGACTGGCCAGGACTTGCTCCCCGCGATCATGCAGGGAAACCACTACACCTCGGTCATGATCTTCGTCGTCTCATGCGTGTGGGGGTTGAGCCTGCTCGCGCTGATCGTTCTCTGGCGGCAGCGCACGCGCTCGGTGCTCGACCTGTGGCTCATGGTCGTAATGTGCGCCTGGCTCTTCGATATTGCGCTGGCCGCGGTCCTCAACGCTGGCCGCTTCGACTTCGGCTTCTATGCCGGCCGCATCTACGGACTGCTGGCGGCCAGCTTCGTGCTGATGGTGCTCCTGGTCGAAAACGGCAAGCTCTATTTCGAGCTCGATCGGCAAAACCGCTCACTCGAAGCGACCGTGCTCGAGCGCACAGAGCGACTCCTCCAGAGCGAGAAGATCGCGACGATGGGCTCGCTGCTCGCGGGCGTGGCCCACGAGCTAAATAACCCTCTCGCGGTCGTTCTCGGGCAGAGCCACCTCCTGCGGGAATCGGCGCACGATCAGCGGACCATTGCGCGGGCCGGGAAGATCACGGCCGCCGCCGACCGGTGCGTCCGCATCGTGCGGAACTTCCTGGCGCTGGCGCGCCAGCAGGCACCAGCACGAGGCGAGGTTCTGCTGAGCAAGGTGGTGCAGGACGCGGTGGAGCT
>JACXTT010007980.1_pt1 | contig 14780 bp, 12 predicted proteins | sample 9270951 | NCBI WGS metagenome assembly JACXTT01 (sample SAMN15532306, study PRJNA645909) | rock metagenome | isolation source: weathered quartz diorite | place: Puerto Rico | collected 2017-06-21
TTCTTCTGCGCCAACACCATCGTGATCGCCGCCGTCAACGTCGTCTTCCCATGGTCCACGTGCCCGATCGTCCCCACGTTGATGTGCGGCTTCGTCCGCTCAAACTTCTGCTTCGCCATTTCCTCTCCTCCGGCCGCGACGGTCGCCCGTGAGCGGTTCGGTCTAGCTCCCCTTGACCTTGGCGATGATCTGCTCGGCCATGGCCTGTGGCATTTCGTCGTATCGTGAGAATTGCATCGAGTAGACGGCCCGCCCCTGCGTGATGGAACGGAGCCGGGTCGAATATCCGAACATCTCCGCGAGCGGAACCGAGGCCGCCACGACGCGCGCATCGGAGCGCTGGAACATTCCCCCGATGCGTCCGCGCCGGCTGCTCAGGTCGCCGATCACGTCCCCCATGTATTCCTCCGGGACCACCACCTCGACGTCCATGATCGGCTCGAGGAGCTTGGGCACGGCCTTCTGCGCGGCTTCCTTGAACGCCATCGAGCCCGCGATCTTGAACGCCATCTCCGAGGAGTCCACCTCGTGGAACTGCCCGTCGATCAGCGACACCTTCACGTCCACGACCGGGTAGCCGGCCATGATCCCGTTCTCCATCGCCTCGACGACGCCCTTCTCCACCGAAGGGATGTACTCCCTGGGGATGACGCCCCCCTTGATATCGTTCTCGAACTGAAAGCCCATCCCCGGCGCGAGCGGCTCCAGCACGATCGAGACGTCCGCGAACTGGCCGCGGCCGCCCGTCTGACGCACGAATCGCGTGCGCTGCTCGACTCGCCTTGAGACCGTTTCCTTGTAGGCGACCTGGGGCTTGCCGATGTTCGCCTGGACGCTGAACTCGCGGACCATGCGGTCCACGAGAATCTCAAGATGCAGCTCCCCCATGCCCGAGATCAGGGTCTGGCCCGAGTCTTCGTCGGTCTTGACCTTGAACGTCGGATCCTCGTCGCTCAGCTTCCCGAGGGCGTTCGACATCCTCTCTTCGTCCGCCTTCGTCTTCGGCTCGATCGCGACCTGGATCACCGGCTCGGGAAAGTGCATCGCCTCGAGCACGATGGGGTGATCCTTGTCGCAGAGCGTGTCGCCGGTGTGGACGTTCTTCAACCCCACCGCCGCGGCGATCTCGCCGCAGTAAACCTCTTCGCGGTCCTCGCGCTTGTTCGCGTGCATCTCGACGACCCGTCCCAGACGCTCCCCCTTCTCCTTGGTCGAGTTGTACACGTAGGTCCCCGCCTTCAGCGTTCCCGAGTAGACGCGAAAGAACGTCAGCTTCCCGACGTAGGGATCGGTCATGATCTTGAACGCCAGCGCCGAGAACGGCTCGTCGTCCGACGGCGTGCGCTGCTCGTGCTCCAGGGTCTTGGGGTTCACGCCCCTCACCGCGGGCACGTCGGTCGGCGCGGGGAGGTACGCCACCACCGCGTCGAGGAGCTTCTGCACGCCTTTGTTCTTGAACGCGGTGCCGCCCAGGACCGGGACGATCTTCCCCGACAGGGTCCCCTTGCGGATCGCGCGCTTGATCATCTCGGAGGTCGTGGGCTTCCCGTCGAGATACGCGTGCAGGAGCTCATCGTCGTACTCCGCGATCGCCTCGAGCATGTGATGCCGCGCCTCGGCCGCCTTCTTTTCGAGGTCCCGTGGAATCTCACCCTCGACGTACTGGGCGCCCTGCTCATCCGACTCGTACGTGATCGACTTCATCTCGATGAGGTCGATCATGCCGGTGAACCAGTCCCCGACGTAGATCGGGATCTGGAGCGGCACCGCGATCGCGCCCAGGCGGTCGCGCATCATGCCCACGACGAAATTGAAATCCGCGCCCACGCGATCGAGCTTGTTCACGAACGCGATGCGAGGCACTCCGTACTTGTCCGCCTGCCGCCAGACCGTCTCCGACTGCGGCTCCACGCCGCCCACGCCGCAGAACACGGCCACGGCGCCGTCGAGCACACGAAGGGAGCGCTCCACCTCGACCGTGAAGTCGACGTGCCCCGGCGTGTCGATGATGTTGATCTGATGGTCGTGCCAGAAACAGGTCGTCGCGGCCGACGTGATGGTGATGCCCCGCTCCCGCTCCTGCTCCATCCAGTCCATGGTGGCCGCGCCGTCATGGACTTCCCCCACCCGGTGGACCTTCCCCGTGTAATAGAGGATCCGCTCGGTCAGGGTCGTCTTGCCGGCATCGATGTGGGCCATGATGCCGATGTTCCGCATATGAGAAAGATCGTACTGCCTGGGCACTCCCAAACCTTCCTTCAGCGCTCTACCAGCGATAGTGAGCGAACGCCTTGTTGGCCTCCGCCATCTTGTGTGTGTCCTCGCGTTTCTTGACCGCGCCCCCTTCGTTCTTCGACGCCGCGATCAGCTCCGCCGCGATCCGCTCCACCATCGAATGGTCGGGGCGGGCGCGCGCGTACTGGATGATCCAGCGGAGCGCCAGCGCCGTGCGGCGGTCCTGGCGCACCTCCACCGGGACCTGGTACGTCGCGCCTCCCACGCGCCGGGATTTCACCTCCAGCACGGGCTTCACGTTGGTGAGCGCCGCCTTCACGACCGAGAGTCCGTCCGTTCCGGCCTTCTTCTCGATCATGTCGACCGCACCGTAGAAAATCCGTTCCGCCGTGCTCTTCTTGCCCTGGAGCATGAGCGCGTTGATGAAGCGCGTGACCAGGACGTTGTTGAAGCGCGCGTCGGGCTGGACCTCGAACTTGTGAATCTTGCTGGCGCGTCTCACGCGGCGCCCTTCTTCCGCTTCGTGCCGTACTTGGACCGGCTCTGGGAGCGTCCGTCGACGCCGGAAGCGTCGAGCGTCCCGCGCACGACGTGGTACCGCACACCCGGCAGGTCCTTCACCCGGCCTCCCCGGATCAGCACGATGGAGTGCTCCTGGAGGTTGTGCCCCTCGCCCGGGATGTAGCAGGTCACTTCCATCCCGTTCGTGAGCCTCACGCGGGCCACCTTGCGAAGCGCCGAATTGGGCTTCTTGGGCGTCGAGGTATAGACGCGCGTGCACACGCCGCGCTTCTGCGGCGCCCCCTTCAGGGCGGGCGACGCAGTCTTCGAGAGCTGTCTCCTGCGGCCGAGCCGCACGAGCTGGTTCAACGTCGGCACTTAAGTTTCCTCACATCAATGGATTTGGGCGCAAAGAACGAGCAGTGTACCTACGCTCGCGAAACCCGGTCAAGCTGTTTTTATCTCTTCCTCGACTCCAGCCGTCCTCTCGGTCTCATCTTCCTCCTCGGCAATGACTTCAACGCCGCGGTAACGCGACATGCCGGTCCCCGCCGGGATCAGATGGCCGATGATGACGTTCTCCTTCAGCCCCCGCAGGTGATCGGTCATTCCAAGCACCGAAGCCTCTGTCAGAACGCGAGTTGTCTCCTGGAACGAAGCGGAGGAGATGAAGCTCTGCGTGGAGAGGGACGCCTTGGTAATTCCAAGCAAGAGCGGCTGATACGTGGCCGGCTGCCCGCCCTCCGCTTCCACGCGGCGCTGCTCGATCCGGAGCTGGGCCTTGTCGACCTGCTCCCCTTCCAGGAAGTTCGTGTCGCCCGGATCCTCGATTCTGACTTTTTGAAGCATCTGCCGGACGATGACCTCGATGTGCTTGTCGTCGATCCGCACACCCTGGAGCCGGTAGACCTCCTGGATCTCGTTCACGAGGTACTCCTGCACCGCCTGGATTCCCTTGATCTTGAGGGTGTCGTGCGGGTTCACGGGTCCCTCCGTGAGCCGGTCGCCCGCCTTCACGTAGTCCCCCTCCTGAACGTGCATGTGCTTGCCCTTTGGAATCAGGTACTCGCGGTTGTCCCCCGAGTCCGAGACCACGAGGAGCTTCTTCATGCCTCGGCTCACGCCCTGGAACTCCACGCGGCCGTCGATCTCGGAGACCGTCGCGGCGTCCTTCGGCTTCCGGGCCTCGAAGAGCTCGCTCACCCTGGGCAGACCGCCCGTGATGTCGCGGGTCTTCGAGATCTCGCGGCGGATCTTCACCAGAGGCTCGCCCGCCGTGACCTCCTGGCCGTCGCGCACCAGAAGGCGCGCGCCGGTCGGAAGCGGGTAGCTCGCCACGCGCCGGCCGCCCGCACCCAGGATGTCGATGTGCGGCTGGAGCACCTTCCCGCGATCGTCCACGATCACCATGAGCCGGAGCCCCGTGTTCTCGTCGACCTCGTCGCGGACGGTGACCTTCTCCTTGATGTCCACGAACCGCACCGTACCCGGCTTCTCGGTGAGGATCGGGGTGTTGTAGGTGTCCCACTCGAAGAGATCGTCTCCGGCCAGAACCGACGCGCCGTCCTTCACGTCCACGGTGGCGCCGTAGGGCGGCGAGTAGCGGTGGCGGACCTTGCCCTCCTGGTCCAGCACCTCGATCTGCCCCTTGTGTCCGACCACCACCAGCGATCCGTTCTGGCGCTCCACCACTTCCAGCTCGCGGAAGCGGACGGAACCCGAGATCTTCGACTTGATGCGCGACTGCTCCACGATGCGGCCGGCCACGCCGCCGATGTGGAAGGTCCGGAGCGTGAGCTGCGTTCCGGGCTCGCCGATCGACTGCGCGGCGATCACTCCGGTCGCCTCGCCCAGCTCGACCATGCGCCCGGTCGCGAGGTTCCGGCCGTAGCACTTGGCGCAGATGCCGCGCACGGCCTCGCACTTCAATACTGACCGAATCGCCACCTTCTCGATCCGACCGCTCTCCTCGATCGCCTCGGCCGCCTGCTCGGTGATCTCCTCCCCGGCGCGGACGACCACGTCGCCCGTATTCGGGTCGACGACGTCCTCCGTGGCCACGCGTCCGAGCACCCGGTCTCCCAGGGGCTCGATGACCTCCTCGCCTTCCTTCAGCGCACCGACCTCGAGACCGCTCACCGTTCCGCAGTCCTCGATGTTCACGATGACGTCCTGCGCCACGTCCACGAGCCGCCGCGTGAGGTATCCCGCGTCGGCCGTCTTGAGCGCCGTGTCCGCGAGGCCCTTCCGCGCGCCGTGGGTCGAGACGAAGTACTCGAGCACCGTGAGCCCTTCCTTGAAGTTGTGGATCACGGGGGACTCGATGATCTCACCCAGCCCTCCGGTGATCTTCTTCTGCGGCTTGGCCATGAGACCGCGCATCCCGGCGAGCTGGCGGATCTGCTCCTTGGTTCCGCGGGAGCCCGAGTACGCCATCATGTAGATGGGATTGAAGCCGTCCCGGTCCTGCGCCAGCCCCTGGAACGTCGCCTCCTCCACTTCCGTGGTCACGTGCGTCCACGTGTCGATCACCTTGTTGTAGCGTTCGCCGTCGGTGATGACCTTCTGCTGGTACTGCTGGTTGATGTGGGCCACGTCCTCCTGCGCGCGCTCGATGATCCCTGCCTTGGCCCCCGGAATCAGGATGTCGTCGATCCCGACCGTGATGCCGGCCTGCGTCGCGTAGGTGAAGCCCAGGTTCTTGAGCGAGTCGAGGATCGTGGCGGTGGTCCGGTTCCCCAGATTGCGGTGGCAGTCCCCCACCAGCTCCTCGAGCGCCTTCTTGTCCATCTCGACGTTTTTGAACGAAATGCCCCACGGCACCAGGATCTCGTTGAAGAGCACGCGCCCCACCGACGTGTCGAAGCGCTGCCCGTCGAGATGCAGCACGATGGGATCGTGCAGGCCCGCCTGCCGGTGGTCGTACGCCGCCCGCACCTCTTCCATGCTGCCGAAGTGTTTGGGCTTCTTGCCCTGAGCGAGCGGCCGCTTTCGGGTCATGTAGTTGCAGCCGAGGACGATGTCCTGGCTCGGCGCCGCGACCGGCCGTCCGTTCGAGGGGAGCAGGATGTTGTTTGTCGAGAGCATGAGCTGGCGCGTCTCGATCTGCGCCTCGAAGGAAAGCGGCACGTGCACCGCCATCTGATCGCCGTCGAAGTCCGCGTTGAAGGCGCCGCACACCATCGGATGGATGCGGATGGCCTTTCCCTCCACGAGCACGGGCTCGAACGCCTGGATGCCCAGCCGATGCAGGGTCGGCGCGCGGTTCAGGAGCACCGGGTGCCCCTTGATGATGTCGCCGAGGATGTCCCACACCTCGGGACGCTCACGCTCGACGAGGCGCTTCGCGCTCTTCACCGTCTGCACGAACCCCTTGTCCTCGAGCTTCCGGATGATGAACGGCTTGAAGAGCTCCAGCGCCATGTTCTTGGGAAGACCGCACTGGTGGAGCCTGAGCTCCGGGCCGACCACGATGACCGAGCGGCCTGAGTAATCCACGCGCTTCCCGAGGAGGTTCTGTCGGAACCGCCCCTGCTTCCCCTTGAGCATGTCGGAGAGTGACTTCAGCGGACGGTTGCCCTGGCCGCGCACGGCGCGGCTCCGGCGGCCGTTGTCGAAGAGCGCGTCCACGGCCTCCTGGAGCATCCGCTTCTCGTTCCGGAGAATGACCTCGGGGGCCCGGATGTCGATGAGCTTCTTCAGCCGGTTGTTCCGGTTGATGACGCGCCGGTAGAGATCGTTCAGGTCCGAGGTCGCGAACCGCCCGCCCTCGAGCGGCACGAGCGGACGAAGATCGGGCGGCAGCACCGGGATCACGGAGAGGATCATCCACTCCGGCCGGTTTCCGCTCTGGCGGAACGCCTCCACGATGCGGAGGCGCTTCAGCGTCTCCTTCTTCCGCTGGACCGAATTCTCGATCTTCGCGATGGCTCGAAGCTCGGCGGAAAGCTCGTCCAGGTCGATCTCGGTGAGGAGATCGCGGATCGCCTCCGCACCCATCTTCGCGTTCAGGGTGATCGACCCATCCTGCGTGAGCTCATAGTACTCGTCCTCCGAGACGAGGTGCTTCTTCTTGAGGCCGCTCGTCTGGGGATCGATGACCACGTAGCTCTCGTAGTAGAGGACCCGCTCCAGATCGCGGATCGACATGTCGAGCAGATGCCCGATCCGGCTCGGCACCGCCTTGAAGTACCAGATGTGCGAGACCGGGACCGCGAGGTTGATGTGCCCCAGCCGCTCGCGCCGCACCTTCGCCTGCGTGACCTCCACGCCGCAGCGGTCGCAGATCACGCCGCGGTAACGGATGCGCTTGTACTTCCCGCAGTTGCACTCCCAGTCCTTGACCGGACCGAAGATCTTCTCGCAGAAGAGACCGTCCCGCTCCGGCTTGAACGAGCGGTAGTTGATCGTCTCGGGCTTCGTGACTTCCCCGTGCGACCAACCCCGGATCGTCTCCGGCGAGGCCAGCATGATCCGAATGGAATTGAACGCGAGCCGGCGACGCGCGATGTCGCGGTCGTCGACCCGGGCCAGACTGAATCGCTGACGTTCGGTTGCGAGAGGCGACTTGATTCCGAACAGTTCCTGCATCGTCCCGTGCCTCCTCGTCTACGCTTCGTCCCGAAGCTGAACGTCCATGCAGAGACTCTGAAGTTCCTTGACCAGTACGTTGAAGGACTCCGGCGTGCTGGGCGCGGGGGGATTCTCCCCCTTCACGATCGCCTCGTAGATGCGCGACCGCCCCACGACGTCGTCCGACTTCACCGTCAGTAGCTCTTGCAGCGTGTAGGCCGCCCCATACGCTTCGAGCGCCCACACTTCCATCTCTCCGAACCGCTGCCCTCCGAACTGGGCCTTGCCTCCCAGCGGCTGCTGGGTCACCAGCGAGTAGGGTCCGATGGAGCGCGCGTGGATCTTGTCGTCCACGAGGTGGGAGAGCTTCATCATGTAGATGTAGCCCACCGTCACGCGCTGATCGAACGGCTCGCCGGTCCGGCCGTCGTAGAGGGTGCTCTTGCCGTCCTCGGCCAGCTTGGAATCCTTGAGGCAGGTCTTGATCTCGTCCACGGTCGCGCCCGCAAAGACCGGGGTCGCGACGGTCAGGCCGAGCTCCTGCGCCGCCCAGCCGAGATGCGTTTCCAGCACCTGGCCGATGTTCATACGCGACGGCACGCCGAGCGGATTGAGCACCATGTCCACGGGCGTCCCGTCCGGCAGGTACGGCATGTCCTCCTCGGGCATGATCTTCGCGACCACGCCTTTGTTGCCGTGCCGTCCCGCCATCTTGTCGCCGACGGAGAGCTTGCGCTTCTTGGCGACGTACACCTTCACGAGCTTGACGACGCCGGGGGGAAGCTCGTCCCCGCGCGTCACCTTCTCGATCTCCTTCTCGAGGTTCTTCTCCACGCGGTCGAGCGCGCGCGCGGCGCCTTCCAGGAGACCCCAGAAGCGCTCGTTCGCCTGATCGTTCCGCGTCACCTGCGTCTTGTAAGGGATCGCGTCGAAGTCCACCGAGGCCAGGAACTCCTCGTCGATCTTCTTCCCGGCGCGCGCGACCGGCTTTTCCTCGTCCCCTTCCACCCAGCGGTTCACGTACTCGCCCAGGAGCACCTTGCCCACCTCGGCGGCGCGCGTCTCGTGGATGCGGTCCTTCTCCTTCTTGGCCTGGCGGCGGAGGCGGTCGATCTTCCGCTTCTCCTGCTTCTTGGTCGACTCGTCCTTCTCGCGCCGGCTGAAGACCTTGGTGTCGATGACGACTCCGTCCATTCCGGGAGGCGCCTTGAGCGAGGCGTCACGCACGTCCCCGGCCTTCTCGCCGAAGATCGCCCGGAGGAGCCTCTCTTCCGGCGTGAGGTCGGTTTCACCCTTGGGCGTGACCTTCCCGACCAGGATGTCCCCCGCCTTCACGCGGGCGCCGATGCGGATGATGCCCTCCTCGTCCAGGTTCTTGACCGCTTCCTCGCTCACGTTCGGGATCTCGCGAGTGATCTCCTCCGCGCCCCGCTTCGTGTCGCGTACTTGCAATTCGAACTCCTCGATGTGGATCGAGGTGAAGCGGTCCTCCTTGATGAGCCGCTCGGAGACCAGGATGGCGTCCTCGAAGTTGTACCCGCCCCACGGCATGAAAGCGACGAGCACGTTGGCGCCGAGCGCCAGCTCGCCGTTCCGCGTCGCGGCGCCGTCGGCGAGGAGCTGTCCGCGCTTCACGCGCTCCCCCTCAGAGACGAGCGGACGCTGGTTGATGCAGGTGTCCTGGTTCGACCGCTTGAACTTGGTCAGCCGGTAGGAGTCCACGCCGGCCATCTCGGAGTAGTCGATGGTCCGGGGCTTCCCCTCGGGCTGGTCGTAGCGGATCAGGATCTGGTCGCCGGAGACCGACTCCACGGCGCCCGCCCGCTTGGCCATGATGAGCGCGCCGGAATCCTCCGCCACCTTACCCTCGAGGCCGGTGCCGACGAGCGGCGCCTCGGTGAAGAGGAGCGGCACGGCCTGCCGCTGCATGTTCGAGCCCATCAGCGCGCGGTTCGCGTCGTCATGCTCCAAGAATGGAATGAGGGCGGCCGCGGGGCTCACGAGCTGGATGGGAGAGATGTCCATATAGTCGACGTCCTTGGGCTCGACCATCGGGAACTCCCCCTTCTCCCGGACGTTCTGGTCGCCCTGGAGATGTCCGCCCGCGTCGACCGCCGCGTTCGCCTGCGCGATCTTGAAGCGATCTTCCACGTCCGCGGAGAGGAACTGGACCTGCTTCTTGTCCACGAGGCCGTTTGTCACGCGACGGTACGGCGTCTCGAGGAAGCCCAGCTCGTTCACGCGCGCGTAGGTCGCGAGCGAGGAGATGAGTCCGATGTTCGGACCTTCCGGCGTCTCGATCGGGCACATGCGGCCGTAGTGCGTGTAGTGCACGTCGCGCACTTCAAATCCCGCCCGGTCCCGGGTCAGTCCCCCGGGCCCGAGCGCGGAGAGACGGCGCTTATGGGTCAGCTCGGCCAGAGGGTTGGTCTGGTCCATGAACTGCGAGAGCTGGCTCGAGCCGAAGAAGCTCTGGATCACGGCGGAGATGGTGCGCGCGTTGATCAGGTCGTACGGCGTCACCTGCTCCGCGTCCTGGAGCGTCATGCGCTCGCGGATGATCCGCGCCATGCGCGCCAGGCCGACGTTGAACTGGTTCGAGAGGAGCTCGCCCACCGCACGCACCCGGCGATTCCCGAGATGGTCGATGTCGTCCGTCGTGACCGGAAGTCCCGGCACCTCGGCGCCCAGCCGGAGGTGGACCAGGTACGCGACGATCACGATGAAGTCTTCCGGACAGAGCGTCGTCTGGTCGTCGTCCGGGATCGAAAGCGTGAGCCGCTTCCGCTTGTCCTTCGAGCCGAGAAGGATCTCGTGCGGGAGCTTGCGATTCAGCTTGTAGCGGCCGACCTTGGCCAGGTCGTAACGCTTGGGATTGAAGAAAAGCTTCTTCAGGATGTCCCGGGCCGTGTCCGCACGCGGCGGCTCGCCGGGACGGAGGAGGTTGTAGATGCGCGTGAGCGCCTCATCCTCGGTCTTGGTGGAGTCCTTCTTCAGCGTGTTCCGGACGATGTCCGCTTCGTCGCGGTGCGGGATGACGAACGTCTTCACGGTAGCGAATCCAGCCTTCCTCAGGCCCTCGATCCGCTCCATCGTGATGACCTCGTTCGCTTCGAGCAGCACCTCACCGGTGCGCTCGTCCACCACGTCTTCCGCGGCGATCTTCCCGACGGCGTCCGGCTCGCGCTTGCTGCGGGCCCCGCCGATCTCCTCGTCCTCGGTGTCGTAGAAGAGCTCGAGGATCTCGCGGTCCGTGACGTAGCCCAGCGCCTTGAGCAGCACCGTCACCGGGAGCTTCCGCTTCCGGTCGATGTGCACGTACATGATGTCGTTCACGTCGAGGCTGAACTCGACCCAGGAGCCGCGGTAGGGAATGATGCGCGCGGTGAAGAGCTTCTTCCCGTTCGGGTGGATCTGGTCGTCGAAGAAGACGCCCGGCGACCGGTGGAGCTGGCTCACGATCACCCGCTCGGCGCCGTTGATGATGAAGGTCCCCTTGTCGGTGATGATCGGAAGCTCGCCGAGGTAGACCTCCTGCTCGATGATGCTCTTGTCCTTGCGCCCTTCCTCCGTGTCCTCGCGGACGCGCAGGCGCAGGGTGGCCTTGAGCGGCACGGAGTAGGTGAGGTCCCGCTCCTGACACTCGTCCACGGAATATTTCGGGTCCCCGAGGTCGAAGCGCACGAACTCCAGCGAGAAGTACTCGCGCGCGTCGCTGATCGGGAAGACGCTGTTGAAGACCTCCTGAAGCCCTTCGTTCTTCCGCTTCAGGGGCTCGATATCGCTTTGTAGAAAGTTGCGAAACGACTCCAGCTGGACATCGAGGAGATTCGGGATCTGGATGTCCCAGTCGCGCTCGATCTTGCTGAAGCTCCGCCGCTCTTTGCCGCGAATCGCTTTAATCACGAGTGTTCACCCCTTCGATAATGCCCATGGCGACCGGAGGCCGCGCTCCGTCAGAGCGTGCGGCGTCATTCCCGGCTGGGAGTTATCGTGTATGAAAAACGAAGCTACCGGATCTCGACGCCCGCGCCGTTCTCCTCCAGCTTCTGCTTGATCGACTGGGCCTCTTCCTTCGAGACCTTCTCCTTCACGGGCTTCGGTGCGCCGTCCACCAGGTCCTTCGCTTCCTTGAGACCCAGACCGGTGACCTCGCGGACCACCTTGATGACCTGGATCTTCTTGTCCCCCGCGGTGGTCAGGACGACGTCGAATTCCGTCTTCTCCTCGACCGCCGCCGCGGCTCCGCCCGCTCCGGGGCCGGCACCGCCCATCATGACGGGCATCGCGGCTGTGACGCCGAAGTGCTCCTCCATCTTCTTCACGAGGCCCGAGACTTCGAGCATCGTCATGCTTTCCAACATCGAGATGATCTGCTGCTCCTTGGTCGCTGCTTCCACGGTTTGGGTCCTCCTCCGGACTCGCGGGGGGCTCCGTGCGGTTGGCGCGGATCCTCAGCCCTGTTTCTTCTTGGCGATCGCGTCGACCGTCCCCACCAGCTTCCGGATCGAGCCCGAGAGCACGCCGGTGAAACCCTGGAGAGGCGATCGAAGCGCTCCGATGAGCTGGCCAAGCAGCACCTCACGCGGAGGCAGTTGGGCCAGGATCTTGATGCCGTCGGGGCTGTACAGCTGGCCGCCGACATACGCCGCCTTGAGGGCGGGTTTTTCGAACTCCTTGGTGAACTCGGCGAGAATCTTGGCGCCCGCGATCTCGTCGCGCCCCAGCGCGATTCCGGTGGGGCCTTCGAGATAGGGATCCAGCTCCTTCACGCCGCTCGCCGAGAGAGCGCGCTTCGTGAGCGTGTTCTTCTCCACGATGAACTCCACGTGGGCGTCGCGCAGCCTCCGGCGCATCCGAGTCACCAGTTCCACGTTCATTCCCGTGAAGTTGGTCAGCACGATCGACTTCGACCGCGCGATGGCCAGGGCCAGCTCCTTGACTCGCTGTTCTTTCTCCGACGTCGCCATGGACGCGAAATCTCCGTAAGGAATCGGTTCGGGAAGCCCTAGGCCTTGAACGCCGCCTGGACCGTTGCCGGGTCGAGACGCACCGGCGGGCCCATCGTCGAGCTCAGGGTGACGCTACGGATGTATTGCCCCTTCGCGGCGGGTGGACGGGTGCGCACGACCTCGCGAAGGAAGGTCTCCACGTTCTGGAGGAGCTGCTCTTTCGCAAAAGACGCTTTACCGACCGGCGCGTGCAGATTGCCCGCCTTGTCGACGCGGTACTCGATCTTCCCTCCCTTGACGTCGCGGACGGCCTTCGCCACCTCGAAGGTGACCGTTCCGCTGCGCGGATTGGGCATGAGCCCCCGCGGCCCCAGCACGCGGCCCAGCTTCCCCACCTCGCCCATCATGTCGGGCGTGGCGATGATGCTGTCCACCTCGAGCCAGCCTTCATTCAGCTTCTTGATCCACTCGTCAGAGCCCACGTGATCGGCCCCGGCTTCGCGCGCCTCACGCTCCTTGTCCCCCTTCGTCAGGACGAGCACTCGGACCTTCTTGCCGGTCCCGTGCGGAAGGACGATGGAGCCGCGGACCAGCTGCTCCGCGTGGCGCGGATCGACGCCGAGCCGCATGGCGACCTCGATCGTCTCGTCGAACTTGGCGGTGGCCGTGGCCTTCAGCTTCTCGATCGCCTCGGGGAGATTCTGGATCTTCCCCTCCTCGACCGACGCTATGGACGCGGCGTTCCGATAGCGCTTCCCCGTCTTCATCGCGCCCCCTAGCCCGCGATCTCGATGCCCATGCTGCGCGCCGTGCCCTCGACCATCTTCACGGCAGCGTCGATGTCATTGGCATTCAGATCGGGCTTCTTGAGCTCGGCGATCTCGCGGACCTGGGCGGCCGTGACCTTGGCCACCTTGGTCCGGTTGGGCTCGCCGGACCCCTTCGCGATGCCCGCGGCACGCTTGAGCAGCACCGCGGCCGGGGGGGTCTTGGTGATGAAGGTGAACGAGCGGTCCGCGTAGACCGTGATGACCACGGGAATGATGAGGCCCGGCTGCCCCTGGGTGCGCGCGTTGAACGCCTTGCAGAACTCCATGATGTTCACGCCGTGCTGCCCCAGGGCGGGGCCGATCGGCGGGGCGGGAGTCGCGTTTCCGGCGGGCACCTGGAGCTTCACCAGAGCCTGGACGGGTTTCCCTTTAGCCATTGGATGTCCTCTCCTGTCGCGGGATTCTCCCCGCTCCCACGTTCGCGTGGTTGCGTGCGGCCGCCATCTACCGGGGCGGCGCGTTCCGGCCGGCTAGACCGGTTGCACTTGCAAGAAGTCCAGCTCCACGGGCGTCGCTCGCCCAAAAATCGAGACCATCACCTTCACCTTCTGCCGCTCCGGGTTCACCTCGTCGACGACCCCGGTGAAATCGGTGAAGGGTCCGTCCACCACCTTCACGTGCTCGCCCGACTTGAACGGCACCTCGGCGGATCCCTTCGCGCGGCCGCCGGATTCGAGCTGACCCAGGATCCGCTTCACCTCGGTCTCCCGAAGCGGGATCGGGTCCTGTCCGGAGCCGACGAAGCGAGTTACTCCCGGCACGTTCTGGACGAGCAGACGGGTCTCCTGGTTCAGGTCCATCTCCACGATGACGTAGCTCGGGAACGTCTTGCGCTTCGAGGTGATGCGCTTGCCGTCCTTCATTTCGGCGAACTCCTCGGTCGCGACGAGGATCTGGCCGAAATAGGCTTCGAGTCCGGTGGAATGGATCGCCCGCTCGAGGTTGGTCTTCACCTTGTTCTCGTGCCCCGAATAGGTGTGGATCACGTACCACTGTTTTTCCTTCACGCTTCCTTCCATGACTATCCCAGCATCCGGATCAGGGCCTCGAACGCGAGCGTGAGCGCGCGGTCCACCAAGCCGATGAAGATGGCAACAATGAACACCATGACGATCACGACCATCGTGGAGTCGCGAAGCTCGCGCCGCGACGGCCAGCTGACCTTGCTCATCTCCACCCGGACGTCGCGGATGTAATCGGTGATCGCCCGGAGAACGCTCGGCCGCTCTGCGGCTTTCTGTTCGGTTGTCAGCTCTGCGCGCACGGAATAAATCCTTTCGACTTCTCAGACGATGGCAGGCCAGGAGGGATTTGAACCCCCGACACCCGGTTTTGGAGACCGGTGCTCTAGCCGGACTGAGCTACTGGCCTGCGCAGCTCGCGGCCCCGAACTACCTGGTTTCCTTGTGAATCGTGTGCTTCCGGCAACGGGGGCAGAACTTCTTCCACTCCACGCGGTCGGGGTGCTTTCGTTTGTTCTTCGAGTTCGTGTAGTTGCGCTCCTTGCATTCGGCGCAAGCGAGCGTGATCGGATCGCGCATTGAATCTCCCGCCCTTCCTACTGCTGGATTTCCGTGACGACGCCGGCCCCGACGGTCCGACCCCCCTCCCGGATCGCGAACCGAAGCTCCTTCTCCATCGCGATCGGCGTGATCAGCTCCACCGTCATGTCCACATTGTCCCCGGGCAT
>JACXTT010007981.1_pt1 | contig 14779 bp, 14 predicted proteins | sample 9270951 | NCBI WGS metagenome assembly JACXTT01 (sample SAMN15532306, study PRJNA645909) | rock metagenome | isolation source: weathered quartz diorite | place: Puerto Rico | collected 2017-06-21
CGCCTCGGGAAAGAAATCTGGAGTGAGATGCAGAGGGGAAGCGAGGATGCAAAACGCAAAGGGGCAGTAAGAAGCTGATTCTTCACGAGGTAGGGTGTTTCGAGAGCCTGGAAAGATTCTGACTGTTCGAAACAGGCGGGACTGCGTATTGGGGATGGTTGTGGAAGTCAAGATGCCGTGTAAGGGGTATCTTGACTGGCATTTCGACAAAGACGGTGGAGATTGCCGCGCCGAGAATGGTGCTGATGCCGTGCATTCTGGATGAAGATCCAGGGCAACTGGGGGGCTTGGCTGCCGTGATCGGAGAGATGGGATACGAGCCGATTCCAACTATGGATCCGGAAGAAGCGCTAGGCCTGGTGAGGCGCGGGCAGTGCCGATTGCTGCTGGCGGATTTGCACATGCCCGGGATGCGGCGGTACGAGTTTCTAGATCAAGTGTTGCGCTGCGACCCGGGCGTGCACGTCATCGTGATGACGCGGGAGTATACGCTGGAAACGGCGGTGGAAGCGATCCGCCGGGGAGCCGCTGATTTGCTGCCCATGCCGGTCAATAGGGCGCGGCTGAAAAAGACGCTCGACGAGGTGGCGGCTCTGTACGACCAGCGGCGGCGCGTGAAGGCGCTGGAAGAGCAACTGCTGAAGGACCTGGAGTTTCACGGCATCGTGGGGAAGAGCCCGGGGATGCTGGAAGTGTTTGATTTTGCGCGCAAGGTGGCCCGGCATTACACGAACGTGCTGCTGCTGGGAGCGACGGGAACGGGGAAGGAACTGGTGGCAAGGGCCATCCACCAGATTAGCCCGGTCAGCCAGCAGAGACTGGCGGTGTGCAACTGCTCGGCGCTGGTCGATACGTTGCTGGAGAGCCAGCTTTTTGGGCACATGCGCGGGGCCTTTACGGGGGCCACGGACACGCGGCCGGGGCTGTTCGAATATGCAAACGGGGGAACCGTTTTTCTGGATGAAGTGAGCGAGACGTCGCTGGCAATGCAGGCGAAACTGCTGCGCGTGATTCAGAACCGCGAAATCCAGCGCGTGGGTTCGCCGGAAGTGCGGCAGATCAACGTGCGAATGATTGCGGCAACGAACCGGGACTTGCGCGCGGAAGTGCTGGCGGGGCGCTTTCGCGAAGATCTTTATTACCGGCTGAGCTCGATCCAGGTTCGAATTCCGCCGCTGGCGGAACGGCTGGAAGACATCCCACTGCTGGTGCAGTTTTTCCTGAAAAAATATACGGCAGCGTATGGAAAAGACATTGCGGGTTTGACGCGCCGGGCACGGACAGTGCTGCTGCAGCATCCGTGGCCGGGGAACGTGCGCGAGCTAGAAAACGTAATTTCCAGCGCATGCATTACCGCGACCGGGGATTTCATCGACCTGACGGACCTGCCGGAGCATCTGCAGCAGCGGAACTCGGGTGCTGCGGAAGGAGATGATTGGAGAGCCCTATCGCTGGGGGAGCTGCGCAAGGTTCACATTCAGCGCGTGCTCGATACATGCAAGGGCAACCGGCTGCGGGCGGCACAGATTCTGGGAATTGGACGCACAAGCTTGTATCGCTATTTGAAACGCGACGGGGAGAATATACAGACTAAGGCGAAGTCGGGCGGCGCGGCGGCGTAACCGACTGAGCTTACTACGCTCTCCCAATTCGGCATGCAAGAATAGTCACAATGCAGCCAAGGCTTGACCTTTTTTCACCGATGAAAAAGAGCCTCCTATCAAAGCGAATAGGGCACTCCCGTGACCTTTTCCACCGCGAACCGCAGAAGTAATGCCTCTCGTCGTAACTTCTTTCCAAGAAGGAATACGAAAAGGAATCCTGCCGGCCGCACGCGATTTTCCATCGGATTGACTTTCATGCGTTATATATATAGCATTGTTATGAAATGACTGTACCTCACACAGAGATCGGCGCGCCGTGGCTGCTGTTGACCTTAACTTTGCCCACGAAACGGGCAAGCCAGCGGGTTGAGGTCTGGCGAAAGCTGCAGCGTTTTGGCGCGGTGCCGCTCGGGAACTCCGGATACTTGCTGCCGAACAGTCCGACTAATCAGGAACGGTTTGAGTGGCTGGCCGCGGCAGTTCGCAAATATGCCGGCGAGGCTTCCGTTGTGAAGGTTCAATCCATCGACAATTTGTCTACGTCTCAATTGGTAGGACGCTTTGCTGAAGCGCGTGCCCGCGAATACCAAGAGTTGATCGGTGAACTGCAAAAGCGGTCCTCTGCCGCGCTCCACAAGCATTCACCCAAGCAAGTGAGCCGCCTAAGGACACGGTTTCGTGAAATTGCCGAGATCGACTTCTTCCAGAGCCCGCTCCAAGAGCGGGTGAAAGAGATGTTTGCGCGCGTGGACGCAGCTCCCGCTTCCAACGGGGAAGCAGGCAAGGTGAATCCGCGAGAGTACCTTAGCAGGTTGTGGGTCACTCGAAAGCGGCCCGGCGTCGACCGGTCGGCATCGGCGTGGTTGATTCGAAATTTCATAGACAAAAAGGCGCGGTTCACCTTTGCGTCAGAGACACAGATCCCGCGCGAAGCAGTGACCTTCGATATGTTTCACGGGGGGTTCGGCCATCGCGGGGAGGACTGCACGTTCGAGACGTTGGAAAAGACGTTTCGAATTCGTGACAAGAGGGTAGGAGTGATCGGGCAAATCATTCATGACGCGGATCTCTTGGATGAGAAGTTCGGCCGTAAAGAGGGCTTCGGCGTTGATGCCGTACTGAACGGCTGGGCGAAGCAAGGAGTCCCTGACAAAAAGCTTCTTGAGCGCGGAATGGAGTTAGTGGAAGGGCTCTATCACTCTGTCGGTTAAGAAAGAGCTAGGACTTGGAAGCATATTCTGCGGCTCAGGGGGAGGCTCCATGCGTCGAGGAATCACGGTTGAGAGTGAGCCAGGAAAGGAAACGCATTTGAGGACTCGCAGCCAAAGTAAGGAGGAATCCGATGAGTAAGAGCCTATTGATCGTCATGGTCGTCGGAGCAGTTTTCTTGGTAAGCGCGGCACTTTTCGTGTCTCGGGAAGGGCGATTATCTTCATCCTACGCAGCTCCGCCGGAGGCGTCTGCACCGCTTCAATCTTCCAGGCAGTCACTTCTCTATAATTTTGACAACGACAGCGCCGGGACGATTCCGGCGAAGTTCCACGGCACCCGAACAGGACAAGGTTCTGAAGGAAAGTGGGTGGTAATGGCAGATGCGACTGCGCCTTCGAAACCGAATGTAGTCGCTCAAACTTCAACGGACAAAACCGATTATCGCTTTCCCTTGCTCATTTCCGACGAAGGAAGCTTCAAGGATCTGGAGTTGAGCGTGAAATTCAAAGCGGTGGCAGGAGAAGTGGATCGCGCCGCTGGACTCGTCTTCCGACTGAAGGATGCGAATAACTATTACGTCGTCCGTGCCAACGCGCTCGAAGACAACTACCGGCTATACCACGTCATCAACGGGAGCCGGAGACAATTTGCGGGTGCAAATCTCAAGGTCACCTCGGGGGAGTGGCACGAGCTAAAGGTTGAGAGCGCTGGCAACAAAATCATCTGCTACTACGACGGGGTGAAAAAGATCGAAGCGAGGGACGACACGTTCCAAGATGCCGGCAAGATCGGGTTATGGACCAAAGCGGATTCGGTGACGTACTTCGACGATCTGAAAGCAGTAGCGAAGTAACGCGTCAGGAGGCTATGTATGAAGTGGATTACACGCAGAAACGTCAAAGTGGACCGAGTGGCCTGTCCCTGGCTCATTAGACGATTTATCGATGCCAACGCGGAATTCCTCTTTGTTGCCGAAGACCAGCTTCTGGAAACAGCGCGTCGGGAAGAGGCGATCCCCTTCGACGCAACGCGGGTTCCCGAAGTGAAGCTGAATCATCGAGGGGAGCGCTGTACGTTTGAGGCCATTCTGGAGGACTACAAACTCAGCGACCCCGCACTCCACCGCCTCGCATTGATCGTCCGAGGGGCGGATGTCAAAGGGCAGGAGCACGTTTCTGCGGAGAGTCTCGGATTGCGGGCCATTGCTGAAGGCTTCGCAGCGTGCGGGATAAGCGATGAGGAGCGTCTTACGCGGGAGTTTCCGGTCTATGACGCATTGTACGAGTACGTGAGTCACCAGTTGGAGGAACGGCAGCAACACTGATTTTTGGATTTTTAGTGCCAGACACGAGGAGGTTCATCACATGTTTCGTTTGATGCAAAGAGTAACGCTGATCCTATTTACGAGTAGTTGTTTCCCGCTGTCCGGCATGAGCACGCTCGCTCAGGACGTGCCGAGCGACTATCAGGACGTTCTGAAGTCTCTTGACCGCAAGGGTGACTTCAAAGCAGGGGTACTCAAGGTCAATATCCCCCGCAGCGACTTGAAAATCACGATTCAGGGCGTACCGACGCCCACGCCCTTTGGATTCGGCGGGTGGATCGCGATGACTAAAGGGGCCGACGGTTCGGATGTGATAATGGGCGACCTTGTGCTGCTGCAAGAAGAGGTCAGTCCAGTGATGTCGGCGCTGCTCGACAACGGGATCGACGTGACGGCACTTCACAACCATTTCTTTTGGGACGACCCGCACGTCTACTTCATGCACGTTCACGGTATGGCAAAGGCAGCGGACCTTGCGCGCCGCGTCAAACCGGGTCTGGACCTCATCGGCCATGTCCCATCGCCGACTGCCAAGCCCTTCCCCGTCACAGGCACTCCGCTCGACACGGAAAAACTGGCAAAGATTGCCGGACATGCAGGCGAGCAATCGGGCGCGGTATACAAAATCACCGTGGGGCGAGAAGACTTCGAGATGAAGGACCACGGCGCCGTCATCAATGCTCGCATGGGACTGAATACGTGGGCAGCGTTCGTCGGAGCGCAGGAGGCCGCCGTAGTCGCGGGGGATGTGGCCATGCTGGAAAACGAGGTCACTCCCGTCCTGAAAACACTGCGCAAGAACGGCCTGGATGTGGTGGCGATCCATCACCACATCACAGTGGATCGTCCCGTGGTGATCTTCCTTCACTACTGGGGCCGGGGGCCGGCGGAAAAACTCGCCATGGCGTTCAAAGCCGCACTCGATGAATTGGGGAAAGGCGGTCCTGCCCGCGGAATGGGACACTAGGTTCCTTTTGCCAGAAATCATCGGAGGGTTTCATACGAGGCTGTAACCAGCCGGTAGGATTCGTGAATGTCTCAGAACAAAGAATGCAGTGCATCACCTAGTGGATTCAGAGTCCCTGCTGAAGCGTTGTGATGGCGGCAATCAACCTGATACCGAGTGCGCTCAACAGTCTAACGAGGGATGGATGGCTGCTGTTCCTCACACGATTTATTCGCTTATTCGCTTACGGCTCGGTGTCCGTCATTTTGGTTTTCTACCTAGTGGGCTTGGGCCTAACGACGGCACAAACCGGCCTGCTTCTCACGCTGACGCTGGCCGGCGATATCGTGGTCTCACTATACCTGACGACGCGAGCCGATCGGATCGGGCGGCGGCGCATGCTGATTGCCGGCGCCATGCTAATGGCTGCCGCTGGACTGGCCTTTGCCTTTACCAGAAACTTCTTGTTCCTCCTGATTGCGGGGACGATCGGGGTGATCAGCCCGAGCGGGCATGAGGTAGGGCCGTTTCTGTCGATTGAGCAAGCCGCACTTTCTCACGTTGTTTCCGCCACAGCACGGACGGAGGTGTTCGCGTGGTACACGCTCGCTGGTTCCTTGGCGACGGCCCTCGGCGCCCTTTGCAGCGGCACCATCACGCAGACGCTGCAAAAAAGCCTGATTGCACCTGTCGAGAGCTACCGGGTAGTGGTCCTTTCCTATGCCGCACTGGGAATTGTGCTGGCCCTCCTTTCTGCGCGACTCTCTTCTTTAGCCGAAGTGAGCCCGGCTCCCGAGGGAACGGCTTCTCCGACGGCCGTAGCGACGGCTTTCGGAATCACGCGATCGCGGCATGTTGTGCTCAAGCTCTCGAGCCTATTCGCTCTGGATTCGTTTGCGGGCGGGTTCGTGGTGCAGAGTTTCGCCGCGTACTGGTTTTATCTGCGATTCGACGTTAGACCGGCAGCACTCGGCGCTATTTTTTTCTGGGCGAATGTCTTTGCCGGAATATCGGCTCTTCTGGCTTCCCGGCTGGCATCGCGGATCGGGCTGATCAGGACGATGGTGGTCACGCATCTGCCTTCCAATGTTCTTCTGATTCTTGTGCCGCTGATGCCGAACCTAAAGTCGGCGGTGCTGGTCCTTCTCGTGCGCTTCACCATCAGCCAAATGGATGTTCCCGCAAGACAGTCGTATACGATGGCGGTGGTGAGCGCGGAGGAACGATCCGCGGCCGGAGGGATTACGGGGGTCGCGCGTACGACCGGTGCGGCCATCAGTCCCCTGTTTGCAGGATTTCTTTTTGCCAGACCATCCCTCATAAACATCCCCTTCTTCATTGCTGGAACTTTGAAAATCCTTTACGACCTGCTTCTTTACCGGTCGTTCCGAAAGCTCCATCCTCCTGAGGAGCACTAGTCGCAAGCACGTGCCAGGAGGATTTCCCGTTACACAGCTGCCCCAACGAGATACAGATTCCCGGCTTGGCGCAAGGCAGGCTCTCCTGCCATTTCCCAAACCATTGAAAACGAGCACAGGCCCAGACGGGGTACAGTGATGGAGCGAACTTTCACCACGCGAGAAGAGCCTCGCGCCGGAAGGGCTGGAGAAACGGGCCTCGGCGCGGAGAACGCAAATCTGATATGCTCGCTGTTCCCGTTTCGCCAACCAAGACCAGTAAGAGGAGAAAAGAAAAATGAGGACCAAGTCTGTAGCAGGGGTGTTGATGGCGTTGCTTTTGATGGCGGCAGCAATGGTTGCGTCTGCGCAGGAAGTGACGCAAGCGGAGAAGGAGCGCGCGCTGCAATATCTGGAAGCGACGAAGAAGGGTGTCCTGGAAGCAACGAAAGGACTGTCTGAGGCGCAGTGGAACTTCAAATCGGCTCCGGATCGCTGGTCCGTGGCTCAAGTGACGGAACACATCGCGGCGGCAGAAGATTTTCTGCGCACGCTGGCGAAGGAGAAAGTGATGCTGGCGCCGGCAGGGGAAGCCGGCCGCGACGTGAGTAAGACCGACGAGGCTGTGATGGCGATGGTGCCCGACCGCTCGCACAAGGCGCAGGCGCCGGAACCGCTGGTGCCGACAAATCGCTTCGGCTCACCGGAGGGTTCCATCAAGCACTTTGTGGAAAGCCGCGCAACGACGGAAGATTTCCTAAAGAACACGACGGGGATGCGCGATCACGTGCTGGAAAGCCCGATGGGCAAGCTGGACGCGTATGAGTTTGTGCTGCTCGTCGCGGCGCACAGCGAAAGGCACACCAAACAGATCAACGAAGTGAAGGCGGATCCTAACTTTCCGAAGAAATAAACTTCAGATTACAAAACGCGCCGCGCGAGGGGAGACAAGGAGCGTCGTGCGGCGCGTTGGTGTTTTGGTCCGCCCTTCAGCGATTGCCGGAATAGCTGTTGTTGACGGCGGTGGTAACGGGGACAGTGATGGTGTTGTCCATGCGAATGAGCATGCCTGTTTGCGGGGGAAGCTCGAGTTCCTTGCCCTTGCGCACCATGATATAGGCGGCGCCGCCAGCCAAGCCAAATCCAAAGCCGCGAGCAGCGTGGCTGAATACGGCGCCAACAAGAGTGCCGCCACCGGTGCCGATAGCTCCGCCGACGATATCACCCTTGATGTCGTGTTTTTGTTGAATGACTTGGCCTTCCTCCACTTTCACGTCTTTGCGTCGTTTACCGTCCGCTTGCCCGTGGGGCTGTTCGATGGCAATGATGCTCATTTGGACGGGAATGAGGCGGCTGTCCACTTCGATGGAACGGAAAGTAAGATTCATATAAGCCTGGCCGCGGAAGATGGAGAAGCGGCGAGCCTTTTCGACTGTGCTGATGACGCCGTTGACGCGTGTGCCGGCGGGGAGAAGCAACTGATTGCCAAGGTAGACCGGCTCGGCAACGACGGCGACGAATGGATCGCCATCCTTAGCGACTGAGCTGTTGATGCCGCTCAAGAGCGTCAGATGGACCTGCGTGCCCTGCATGACTTGATGCGGTTCGGCGTAGGACGATGGCGTGGCGGAGCAGATGAGTGCTACGGCCAAAAGAAATGACAAAGCGATTTTCATGGAATCCTCCTGCGCGCATGGTGAGTGCGGGCTGGCCTCGTGACGTGAGGCGACACCGGGGCGATGCCTCGGTGCGTACCGCTGGCGCGGCGGACCCGACGTTCGCTGCGAGCAAACGCGGGACGGATGGGGAGGAACTCCATCCGCCTACTAAGATACTCGAATGCGAGAAATGGTTGCGTAGTTTCTTAAGGCTGTTTCTTGGGGTTCAATCCTCCCGGGCTCGGAAGTGCATCGGTGCAGGAACATTGCGGCGTATTGCGCGCCCGCACGAGGCGGAGTATCTTCTGCACAGTCGATTGTGCCTAGAATTTCCGCGGAGGAGACGCGCATGAAAATGAATCGAGTTGCTATTGTGTGTGCAGGAGTCATCGGACTGGCAGCTATTGCGGCGGGCGTTTACAGCCAGGAAAAGAAAGAAGGCGGCGACGCCCATAAGATCGTCCATTACGGAGATTTGAAATGGACGCCGATCATGAAAGGGTGCGACTTGGCGCGCGTGGCGGGCGATCCAGACGCAGATGGTGCGCCATTTGTCCTGCGCGTCCGCTGCGCCGATGGATCGAAGGTACCGCCGCATTGGCATCCGACAGACGAATACGTAACAGTGATGAAAGGAACCTTGCTTGTAGGCATGGGGGAAGCCTTCGACGAGAGCAAGCTTCAAACGATGAATGTTGGAAACTTCATTCTGGTGCCGAAGGAAATGCGGCATTTCACAACGAACAAGGGTGAAACCATCGTGCAAGTTCACGGCGCCGGCCCGTTTAAGGTGAATTGGGTGAATCCGTCCGAGGTGCCGCCGCCTGATGTGCCAACTGCAAAACCAAAATCCTGATTGGACGAGGCTCGCACCGATCCCGTCAACTCTAAAGAGCATTCTGCGCACTTGGAACTGAAGCGGCGGGGGGCCGCACGTTCTCGCGGCGCTCGCGGCGCTATGCTAGACTTTTCTTTGCAGTGGCGCGAGATGCGCGGCTGCCGGAGCGTGGAACTTCGGGCTCTGTGCAACGAGGTCCCGCGAACCCCGCCAGGCCCGGAAGGGAGCAACGGTACCGGGATCACCTCGGGTGCCGCAGATCACCCGGAGTTCCTCTCATCGGAAAGTTCAAATAGTAAGTCGTTCGTTCCTGAATCTCAGTTGTTAGTCCAAGGCTGAGATATGGATAAGGATTTGGTTTTTTGTTTCGGACTAGAAACTGAGCACTTACGACTAAATACTTGCAAATGAGCTACCAGGTCATAGCCCGAAAGTGGCGCCCACAGACCTTCAAGGATCTTGTCGGACAGCAGCACGTCACGGAGACGCTCGCGAATGCAATCAGGAACGAGCGCGTTGCACACGCATACATTTTTTCGGGGGCACGCGGCGTAGGAAAAACGACGGCGGCGAGGATCCTCGCGAAGGCCATGAATTGCGTGAAAGGGCCAACGCCGGAGCCTTGCGGCGAATGCGATTCGTGCAAGGAAATTGCCGGGGGGACTTCGCTGGACGTGATTGAGATCGATGCAGCGTCGAACCGCGGCATTGATCAGATTCGTGAACTGCGTGAAATGGTGCGGTATGCGCCGGCGGCGTCGCGGAGGAAGGTCGTGATCCTTGACGAAGCGCATATGCTGACGGATGAGGCATCGAATGCGCTGCTAAAGACGCTAGAAGAGCCGCCCGATCGCGTGATCTTTGTGATGGCGACGACCGAACCAGAAAATCTGGCGGATACCATCCGCTCGAGGTCGCAGCATTTTCATTTTCGGGCGCTGACGTTTGCAGAGATTGCTGGGCGGCTTGAGGAGATCGCGAAAAAAGAGAATTTGAAGATTGATCCCGGCGCGATGGCCGTGATTGCGCGAATGGCGGAAGGCAGTTTGCGTGATGCGCTTTCACTGCTGGAGCAAGCGCGCGCGTATTGCGGCGATACGATTCCGGACAAAGACGTTCGCGAGCTGCTGGGCGTGGTGCCGGACGACGCGCTCGAGGAACTGGTCGGAGCAATTTCATCGGGTTCGGCGGACCGGGCGCTCGGGCTGGTCCACACTTTTCAAAAAGAGGGGCGCAACTTGCAGCATTTTTGCCGTGAAGCGATCCGCCACATGAGGAACTTGCTGATCGCGAGAGTCTGCGGCGCAGATTCGGACTTGATTGCGGCGACTCCGGATCAGCGGCCGGCGCTCGCAAAGGCTGCGGCACAGTTCAGCGAAGAAGATCTAACGCGATTTTTTCAGATCCTGCTGCAAACCGATGATGACTTGCGGCGTAAGCCGGATCCGCGCGTCCATTTGGAAATGGGCTTGCTGCGATTGATCAATGCGGCGCGGCTGGCGCCCCTCGAAGAGTTGCTGGCGGAATTGAAGAGCGGCGGAACAAGCTCCAGGGCATCCACAGGAATGGCGCGCAGCGCGGCTCCAGGAATAACTTCGGCTCCTCCGATCGCGAAGTCAAGCACCGCGCCACCGATGGCAATGGATACTGCCGTGAACGAAGAAGCTGCCGTGCAGCACAAGAGCAATGGCACGGCAGTGAAGGTGAGCGGGATTTCGGCAGAGCAAGTGGCGCAGATCAAAAGCGGGATTCAAGCCCAGCAGAAATTCCTGAGTGAATTGTTGGACCAGAGCAGCCGGTGGGAACTCGACGGCGCGGAATTGCGAATTTATTTTGCGCCGGAAAAGTGGCCCTTTGCGGAGATGCTCGAAGGAAGAGATTCTCTCGAAAGAGTCCGTGCCATATCGAGCAACGTGCTGGGCCGGCCGGTACGCGTCTGTGCTAAACTGGAAGCAGTGGCAGCGGCGGCTGCGTCGGCAACGGGCAGCACGCAGGAACTGCGTGGGCAGTTTGAACGCGATCCGATGGTCCGGTCGATGCTGCAGCGCTTCGGAGGAAAGATTTCCGAAGTAAAACGGAGCCAAGGAGAATCCTGATGGAAGTCAGCGCTCTCCAACAGATGCTTTCGCGATTCCGGCAACTGCAGGAAGACCTGCAGAGGCAGGTGAATTCCGTGACCGTCGAAGCGTCGGCCGGCGGCGGGATGGTTACGGTAAAGATGAATGGCCAGAAGCAGATCGTAAGCGTGCGCATCGAGCCGGACGTTTTCGCGAACAAGGATCAGGAGATGCTGCAGGATTTGATTCGTGCGGCTGTGAACGAGGCATGCCGGCGCGTGGATGAAGAACTCTCCAACCAGATGAAAAACCTCGCCGGCGGCATTCCGGGAATGGCCGGGATGAAAATTCCCGGGCTGTTCTGATTCTTCTTTCAATCCACCTTCAGGCGATTTTATTCTTTGCAGATTGTTTTCCTGATGCGCTTTAGGAAACCTTGGAAACAAGGACTGCGAATAAGGCTAGGTGTTCGAAAGCAAGTGTGTTAGTATGGATTTGCGCTTAATACCTCGGTTGTGTTGTGCGGTCCCTCCGGTGCAGTGTTTGATCTGAGATTCCCGCCTCCGGTTTCCTCCGTACGTTTTACGCGTAAATCTAACAGTAGCTGGCAAATCAAGCCGCCGGCCCGCCTGAGAACTCGTGTGCGCGCCGCGACGGCTTCTGCTAGCAAGAGAGTAATGTTGAATGTTGAACGTTTCAGAAGTGAATGCAGAGAACCCTTTGGAGTCTCTGACGGAACGCGCCTCGGCGCGATTTTCGGAAATGCTGATTTCTTCTTACATAAAGGAGAGATTGGCGGCGGCGAAGTTTACGACTCCAACTCCCGTGCAAGCGGCGACGATCCCGCAAGCACTGGAAGGCAAGGATGTGCTGGCGACGGCGCAGACGGGGACCGGTAAGACGCTGGCATTCCTGATCCCGGTAATCGAAAAATTGCTCCAGGATAAGACGCCGGGAATCGCGGCGCTGGTTCTTGTGCCAACGCGCGAATTGGCCATGCAAGTCGTGGAGCAATTCAACGCGCTTCGCGGCAAGCAGTTATTGCCCGCGGCGCTGGTCGTTGGCGGATTGTCCGAAGGTGCGCAACTTCAGGCCATCCGCAAGGGAGCGCGCCTGGTTGTGGCGACTCCGGGTCGGCTCGAAGACTACCTCGACCGCAGACTTTTTCATTTCAACGCGCTGCGCATCCTCATCCTCGATGAAGCGGACCGCATGCTGGACATGGGATTTCTTCCCGCGATCCGGCGCATCGTGTCGATTCTTCCAAAAGAGCGCCAGACGATGTGCTTCTCCGCGACGATGGAAGGCGACATGATGCGCATCGTGAAGGACTACCTGCGCAACGCCGTGCGACTCTCCTTTGGCTCGACATCGAAGCCGTCGGAAAATGTGCGCGTCCAAGCCTTTGAAGTAGCGATGGATCGCAAGCAGGAAATGTTGCAGCGCTTGCTGACCAAGGAAACGGGAAAGTGCCTGGTGTTTGCGCGGACCAAGCGCGGAACCGAAAGAATTGCCGAAAGCTTGAATCGCAAGGGATTCTCCGCGGCCATGATTCATGGCGACCGCTCGCAATCGCAACGCACCTCGGCGCTGACGGGATTCCAGCAGGGGCGCTACCGCGTGCTGGTGGCGACGGACCTGGCTTCGCGCGGGATTCACGTGCAGGACATCGCGCACGTCATCAATTACGATTTGCCCGAAGTGGCGGAGAACTTCATCCATCGCGTCGGTCGCACCGGCCGTAACGGCGGTCACGGCGTGGCCTCGACCCTCTATGTGAAGGAGCAGCGATCGGAACTCTTCCAACTCGAGCGTTCGTTGGGCATCAAGATCGAGCGGATGGGCGCGGAAGACACCAATTCCCTTCCCCAAAGACAGGAACGAAAGTCCGTCAATCTGCCTCAGGTGGATTCAATCCAACGATCAGAGAGATTCGTGCTTCCGGGCGAAGTCTTTCAATTCCAGATGGAAAACTAAGTAGCGCTTGAAGCAGTAGTCGGCCTCAAGCATCGATCTGAACCAAATCAGGGCAGCGAAGTAGAAGTTCGCTGCCCTGATCTCAATTAAGACTAAGAATCTGGTTCAGCCTCGGCAGCGCAGTATTCCTCCGACATCATCAGCAATTTGCCCGGGCCCGAGGCCCGGCAAATGGGCGCGAAAAATTACTTGGTTGCTGCCGCTTGTGCTTCGATCTTGTCGATCACGATTGCCGTCGAGCCGCCCCGCTTATAAAGGGTTCCCGAGGCCACAACTTTCTGGCCAGCGAAGGGAAGCAGCTTGGGGTTCTGTCCACTGGAAGGCGTGGTGCCTGCGATGGGCCAATAAATAGTTCCATCGTCAGCCAGGATCACGAGTTGCGAGCCGGCGTTTGCGCAGGAAGTCGCGCATTCTTTGCTGATCGGCTTGTCGAGACCCTTCGTGAAAGCGCACGCGGAATCCAGCACATATCCCTTGACGGCGGCCACGGGCGCTGAGAAAGCAACTCCAGCCATACCGGCCGCGATCAGAACCAGGAGAAGAAAAGATTTCGTAGTCACACTAAGAATTTTCAATTGACACCTTTCCTTTGCGTAGCATAGTGGTTCCCTTGCGGCGTTTCGAGGACACGTCGGAGGACCACCGAATTGCGGGCGATTCTATTCGCTGTCGGCTGCAGAGGCAATACTGGAAACATACTAGAGATCTAAAGTTTGAGAATCCGGCTCGCGCAGGGGGTGGAAGAGCCTGGGCCCAAGCGGAGTCATGGCAAGATACTCGCATGTTGATTCGACGTGCAACCGCGGAGGATGACGACGCGATCTGGGCGATCATGGAGCCGATCCTCCGCGATGGTGAAACCTATACGCTGCCTCGCGACACGGATAAGAAAACTGCCCTCGCCTACTGGCGATCAGCCGAACATGAAGACTTCGTGGCGGAAGAAAACGGGGAGATTGTTGGCACATACTTCCTGCGAGCAAACCAAAAGGGCGGCGGCGGGCACGTTGCAAACTGCGGATACATGACGGCTCGTTCAGCAACGGGGCGCGGGGTTGCGAGCGCGATGTGCGCGCATTCGCTGGAACGCGCTAGGGAGCGCGGGTTTCGCGCCATGCAGTTCAATTTTGTCGTGAGTACCAACGAGCGCGCCGTGCCTTTGTGGCAGAGGTTCGAATTTGAAATAGTCGGACGCCTACCCAAGGCGTTTCCTCATCCCACGCTGGGCTACGTAGACGCCTACATCATGTATCGCCATCTCTAGGCTGTTTGCGCCCGGACGCGCTGCTGTGCTACACATGCTGCATGCCTGATTTTGCCGCTCCCGTCGAACGACTTGTTGATGAACTGAAGCATCTCCCCGGAATTGGACAAAAGACCGCGCAAAGGCTGGCGTTTCATCTGCTGCGAGCTGCGCCCGAAGATGCGCTCGCGCTCGCGGACGCGATTCGGGACGCGAAAGAAAAAATCCGCGCGTGTTCTACCTGTTACAACATTACGGATTCCGATCCTTGTTTGTATTGCGTGGGGCCCACGCGGAGTAAGAAGACCATTTGCGTGGTCGAAGAAGCCCACAACATCATGGCCGTTGAAAAAACGCGGACGTATAGCGGGATGTATCACGTCCTTGGCGGCTCGCTATCTCCTCTTTCGGGACGCGGGCCGGAGCAGCTTCATATCAAGTCCTTAATCGAGCGATTAAAGGGGGGGACCGTCGAAGAAATTATCATCGCCACAAACCCCACCGCGGAAGGCGAAGCGACGGC
>JACXTT010007982.1_pt1 | contig 14779 bp, 10 predicted proteins | sample 9270951 | NCBI WGS metagenome assembly JACXTT01 (sample SAMN15532306, study PRJNA645909) | rock metagenome | isolation source: weathered quartz diorite | place: Puerto Rico | collected 2017-06-21
GGAGCCATCTATGAACACGCGCAAATGCCTTTCGTACAGGCATGGTGCCTGTCGGAACCACAAAAACTCATTGAGGGGTTACGCGCCTATGCACAGGAACAATTGCAATTCGGCATTACTACCCAGCAAAACATGAACGCCATGCTGGACGCAGATGCTACCAGCCGTATCTTTAAAGAGGCTAATCTTCCCTTGCGCATTCGCCTCGTTGCCTGGCCATTCTCTTCACCAACCGGCCTGGATATAGCCGCCTGGAAAAGGATTCCTCACTCTCCTTCTCCTCTCACCTATGTTTCTGGTTTGAAGGTTATGGTAGACGGAACACCCTTTGAACAAACAGCATTTATGAAAACTCCTTACGGTAACAATACCAACTGGTATGGGAGATTGGATATTCCGATGGATACCCTGCGCAGTATTTTTAAACAGGCTTTTTCAGACAATACGCAAGTAATGATGCATATTGTAGGTGACAGTGCTCTTCATGCTGTGTTGTCGTTGATGAAACAAATCGGAACAGATGCAGACTGGCAATCCAGGCGGGTTCGACTGGAACATAACTCAACCATATATGCCACACCGGAGGAACTGAAGCAGATGAAGGAAATGGGAATGTTAATGATGCATACACCTATTTACGAGCATCGATCTCCACTGCGTTCTCATCTGGCTGATAACCGGAAAGTGGGTATCTCTCCCGATGGAGTGATGAACCCATTTCTCAATATCATGATCATGACCACTCAGATGGACAACCCCAAAGAAAATATCACCAGGGAGGAAGCGGTGATTGCCTACACAAAAACAAATGCTTACGCTGAGTTTACTGACAATGAAAAGGGAACATTGATGCCCGGCAAGCTGGCAGACCTGGCAGTGCTGTCGCAGGACATTTTTACCATTCCTGCCGGGCAGTTGCCGGCTACCCGCAGTATACTCACAATGGTAGATGGAAAGATTGTTTTCAAACGGTAAAAATGGGTGTTTTACACATTGCATCAGTGAAAGTGACCTGTTATTTTCACAGTCTGTTTTACCTGCTATCCAAATCCTTAAAAAAACAAAACAGACATGTCCAGTCCTATCCCTTCCGGCATCAAGGCATTTGCCAATTGCGACCATGTGATCATCGCATGGAAATACGATCAGCCCATACCCAATTGCGTGGGTTTTGCTTTGTATAAAAAAATGAAAGGCCAGCCGCCAGCCAGTGCCCAACCATTGAATAACCGAATCGGCTTTGCCGGGCAGTCGGCCCAACCGGGCGAACAGAGACCCAGTACTGCCTGGCCCATCCAGCGTTTACTGTGGACCGACTTCACAGTGAAGCCCGGCGATAGCATGAGTTATCTCGTTGTGCCGCTTTACATCAAAAACAATACCCTGGTAAAAGACATGGCCAACGCAACCAGCTGGAGCAATGAAGTAACCGTAGCCACCGGTACCGATATTGAAGCGTATTTTAACCGGGGAATCATCTCTTCTCAATTCATGTCGCGCCAGATCTCCGGCGCCGATATAAAAGCAAAAGGACAAACCCTGAATCCACCCTGTTGAATGAAGATTCACCTGTTACACAATTTCTGGGTGGGGTGCTCGCACAAAAACTGTTTGCGGAACTGGATGCCGTTATTGCCGACAGCACCCTGAGTATCTATTCTTCCCTATATGAACTGAATGATGAAAGTGTCATAGACCGGTTTAAAAAGATCGGGGGCAGATTGAACCTGGTGCTGGCCAACGGCGCTTTCAAAAGCAATGCTGCAGGCGAAAACGACGAAAACGCCGATTTACGCCAAGAGTTGAGAACCACCACCAGCATTCGCCTGTACGATCGCATTGTTTCCACAGGCCATTTTGCGCACAATAAGTTCATGGTTTTCTGCAAGAACGGACAACCGTATAAAGTCTGGACAGGCAGTACCAATCTCACCCAGAACGGGCTCTACACGCAGGTAAACAACGCCATCATCATCAACGATCCGCAGGTAGCCGGATGGTACCTCAATGAATGGAACCAGATCAAAGGCGCGGGTAACGATTATCCTGCTTCTTTTATCCAATACAATGCTAAAGGGAATGCCAAGCCAAACAGGTCAACCTGGTTTGCGCCGGTATCCAACCAGGTTGACCTGGCAGCCGCCAAAGCGCTGATCGATAATGCACAACAAGGCATCCTTTTTCTTTTCTTCAATCCCGGTACACACGACACGCTTTATAATGAAGTAGTGGCACAAATCGGTAAACCGGGTAAGGAAAATATTTTCGTACATGGCATTATGAACCAGGACCCGGGCGGAAATAAAACGCCGTTGGTGTTCATTCATAAGAGCAATGCATCGCAGCAATCAACAGATTTTGATACCATCATTCCCAAAGCCATCGGTGGAGAATTTTCATACTGGCAGGATGAGATCTCACCTAAAATGGTAACCATCCACAGCAAAGTGGTGATCATTGATCCTTTCGGTGATCATCCTGTGGTGATGACAGGCTCGCATAACCTGGGGCCCAAAGCCAGTCAGAAAAACGACGACAACCTGAACATCATTGAAAACAATCCTGCGCTGGCAGAGCAGTATGCAGTAAACATTCTATCTGTATACGATCACTTTCACTGGCGTTACTCGCTGGCCAATAAGAACCAGGGATCCATCGCTTATACGGGACTATCAACCGATCCCAATTGGATGAAAAGTTACCAGACCGACAGGAACCTGAAGGAGATCGATTTTCTTTTCGGCACTATCGGGAAATAATGTCTGATTTGACCATCATCCTGAGCGAGCAAAGCGGGTTGGGGAATCTGTCTGAATGTTCAGTGAAGTCCCTCGGCTACACTTGGGATGATATTTCTTAATATTTAATATTGACCCGTACTTAATAAAACAAGCGTACAAGCTTCAACAGCCTGTATGCCGTTGCTTTGTACCAACTGCTCCAGTTAGTCGTTTTCGGTCCCCGGATTTAAGATGACGCGCCGGGGATGCAATTGCAGGATATAATCGTAATAATCTTTTTGTCTTTCAGGGTTGAGATAAAGTGTTACGGTATCAACTTCTCCTTCCTTCGGATGATCAGTGATGATGGGAATATCACCGATTTTTCCTTCCCTGTTACCGATTGCTACAACAGGATGCTGGTACTTATGAAGTCTGTCCACTGCTAGATAACTGTAACGTTGCGGGTGATCCGACGCCCCCAGTACCACTGTCTTTTTGGGATTCATGGTGGAAAGTTACTGAGAATAAACGATACCTTCCCGCCATGAAAACATACCTGACTGTATTAGCCATTATCCTTACTTGCTGCGTTTCTGCAAAAGCACAAATAAAACCTTTCCGGTTTGCATTCATCTCCGATACGCATATTGGTTCACCCAATGGCAGCGCCGAAGAAGACCTGCGCCGAACCGTTGCCGACATCAACAATATGAATGATATTGCTTTTGTTGTGATCACCGGAGACATTACCGAATTGGGCACCGATGAAGAACTCAAACACGCCAAACAAATCCTTGATCAGTTGAAAGTGCCCTGGTACATTATTCCGGGTAATCATGATACCGGTTGGAGTGAAAGCGGCGGTTTGAGTTTCGGACAGGTGTTTGGATATGACAAGTTCCGTTTTGAATATGAAGGCATCCTGTTCCTGGGCTGTGCCTCAGGTCCCTACGTACGCATGAGCGATGGCCATATTCCACGCGATGCTGTAAACTGGCTCGATAAAGAACTAAAGAAAGTCCGTCCACAGCAACCCGTAATTTTCCTCAATCATTATCCGCTCGATAAAGACCTGGATAACTGGTATGAAGCCATTGACCGCCTCAAGCAACACAATACCTGGGCGGTGTTATGCGGACATGGGCACAACAACCATGCCCTTAATTTCGAAGGCATACCCGGTGTGATGGGACGTTCTAACCTCAGGGCCAGGGCAGCAGTGGGTGGATATAATCTGGTAGATGTGCGCAGTGATTCCATTATTTTTTCTGAAAGAACACCCGCAACAGTCACCCGTGCTCCCTGGACAGGTGTGAAGATCGGGCAGCATACTGCACCCAAACAAGTGTACCGGCCCTCTTATGCAATGAATGACAGTTTCCCGAACATCAAAGCCCGGTGGACCTATGCATCTGATGCCAATGTGATTTCTACACCGGCTGTTGCAGGAGGACTGGTTATTTTCGGCAACAGCCTTGGTAAGATCGATGCCGTGTCGGTAAGCAACGGTAGAAAACGATGGTCTTACCAGACGCAAGGCCCCATTTATTCATCGCCGGCAGTGAAGGGCGATAAGGTTGTTCTGGGATCTTGCGATGGCCAGGTTTATTGCCTTTCCTTATCCGGCGGCCATTTGCTCTGGTCATTAAAAACAGCAGCTGCCGTATTGGGTAATCCTTTGATCAGTGGCGATACGGTATATATCGGCGGAAGCGATCATCATTTCAGGGCCATTGATTTGAAGACCGGTAGCGTGCTCTGGCAACATACCGGCATGGAAGGCCCTGTTGTAAGCACCCCGGTATTGTATAAGGGCATGGTTATTTTCGGGGCCTGGGACCGCCACCTGCGTGCCCTGGATGCCTCCACCGGAAAACTGATCTGGCAATGGAACAATGGCTCTTCTGTTCGAAATTATTCGCCGGCATCCTGCATCCCTGTTGTATGGGATGACGTGGTATATATTGTAGCACCAGACCGTTTTATCACTGCAATAGACGCTCACACGGGAAATACGCTGTGGCGTAACAACGATGCTACCGTACGTGAATCGATCGGCATCGCAGCAGATGGGCAATATGTCTACGGCAAAACCATGACCGATACCATCGTTGCTTACCACACTTCCCGCTCGAAACAGTCGGCTGCCTGGAAACTAAACTGTGGCTTCGGTTATGAGCATGTACCTTCTATGCTCATAGAGCGCGACAGGCTCGTTTTCTTCGGCACTAAAAATGGAACGGTCTATGCCATCGACCCGCAAAAACAGGAAAGACGATGGGCGCATAAGATCGACAACTCAATGGTGAATACGGTAAAAGCCTTGGGAGCCGGGCAAATCATTGCTTCCACCATGGATGGAAAAGTGACATTGCTTGAAGTGCAGCCGGCAATTATGCACACTAACTAATATCTTTTACCCGTGGAAAAATGTATTATTTGTAATAATTTTCTAACTTTCCTTTCTCATCTAATAAACAAAATCAACTAACTCACATCACCATGGCAAAAGCAAAAAAGAAAGCTGCGAAAAAAGCAGTAAAAAAAGTCGCTCCTAAAAAGGCTGCTAAGAAAACTGTAAAGAAAGCTGCGAAAAAAGCTGCTCCCAAGAAGGCCGCGAAAAAAGCAGTAAAAAAAGCCGCGAAGAAAGCCGCTCCTAAAAAAGTAGCCAAGAAGAAATCAGCGCCCAAGAAAAAAGCAGCCGCTAAAAAAACGGTAAAGAAAGTTGCGAAAAAAGCTGTTAAAAAAGCTGCTCCTAAGAAGGCCGCTAAAAAAGCAGCCCCCAAGAAAAAAGCGGCGGCAAAGAAGCCCGCAGCTAAAAAACCTGCTGCCAAGAAAGCTGCAAAACCCGCACCAGCAGCGGCTCCTGCGCCAGCACCCGCTCCCACTTCGCTGTTTGATATGCCTGCATCCAACGAAACACCTGCAGGATCTTAATAAAGAAATTCACCAACAGTTCAACTCCTGTTATTGTTTGAAAAAAATAATGTCAGGAGTTTTTTTATGACCATTCAAACCCAAAACGATGCGCACTTTATTTGCATGGCTGCTTTGTTTTTGTTTCATCGGTGCCGTTGCACAACCGACATCGAAAATCGCCGATAAAACAAAAAACATGAAACGGTACGACGGTTATTTCACTTTCTGGTGGGATGCCGCGAACGGAAAAATCTGGATGCTGGTTGACAAGTTTGATCAGGAATTCCTGTATGTTAATTCACTTCCGGCCGGGCTGGGCTCGAACGATATCGGGCTCGACAGGGGGCAGATCGGCGCCAGTCGCATCGTTTATTTTTCACGGGTAGGTAAAAAATTATTCCTGGTACAACCCAACTACAACTATCGAGCCTCCTCTTCCGACCCTCGCGAACAACGCGCCGTTCGCGAATCTTTCGCACAGTCAGCCATCGGCGGCTTTACCATCGATGAAGAGGAAGGTGGTAAAGTACTGGTAGACGCCACTTCTTTTTTTGTACGCGATGCCCACGGTATCGCAGATCGCATCCGCAACATGCGACAGGGCTCCTATGTTTTCAATGAATCACGCTCGGCCATTTACCTGCCCAATACCCGCAACTTTCCCTTAAACAGTGAGTTTGAAGCCACCATTACTTTTACGGGTGGCAATGATGCGGGTCGTTTTGTCAATACCGTTACCCCTTCAACCGAAGCCATTACCCTGCGTGTACACCACTCTTTTGTACAACTGCCCGATGATCATTACAAACCACGTCGCTATGATATACGCAGTGGTTATTTCGGCATTTCTTATTTCGATTACAGTACCCCTTTCTCGGAACCCATTGAACAACTATTCATCGCCCGCCACCGGCTCGCGAAAAAAGATCCTGCTACCACTATTAGTGATCCTGTAGAACCCATTGTGTATTACCTCGACAATGGAACACCCGAGCCTATCCGTTCTGCATTGCTCGATGGCGCCCGCTGGTGGAACCAGGCTTTTGAAGCAGCAGGATATCGAAACGCATTCATTGTTAAAATACTGCCTGATACCGCCGATGCCATGGATATCCGTTACAACATGATCAACTGGGTACACCGCTCTACCAGGGGATGGAGTTACGGCGCTTCAATCACCGATCCGCGTACCGGTGAGATCATCAAAGGACAGGTAACCCTGGGATCTTTACGGGTGCGGCAGGACTATCTCATTTTCACCGGGCTACTTTCTCCATATGAGACGGGCAAGCCTGCCCCTGAAACCATGCAGCAAGCGGCTTTGCAGCGCTTACGGCAATTGGCTGCTCATGAAGTAGGACATACACTCGGACTCCAGCACAACTACGCATCGAGTTACAATAACCGGGCTTCTGTAATGGATTACCCGCATCCCAATATATCACTCAACAGCAAAGGGAATATTGATTTTTCGCAGGTATATACCAATGTCATTGGTGAATGGGATAAAAGAGCCATCCTTTATGGTTACCAGGATTTCGGCGCTGGGGTGAATCAAAACGAAGCATTGAATGCGATACTGGATGAAAACACAAAAAATGGGCTCTTATTCATTGCCGATGCCGACGCCCGCGCTGCCAACGGCATGCATCCTTATGCTCATTTGTGGGATAATGGAAAAGATGCCACAGAAGAGCTTAAAAATGTATTACAGGTGCGTTCAAAAGCGCTGGATCAATTCTCTGAACAGGCCATCAGAGAAAGAACGCCGTTGTCAAGACTGGAAGATGTACTGGTTCCGGTATACAACTATCACCGCTACCAGTTGGAGGCCATATGTAAACTGATCGGTGGCATGAACTATAGCTACAGCGTACGTGGCGGACAGCAACAGGTTCCGCAGGTATTGCCCAATGCCATTCAGCAGAAAGCATTACAGGCAGCACTTGATTGTTTATCGCCTGAAACACTCACCCTTCCCGAAAGGATCATTGCACTGATCCCTCCACGTCCGCCGCTTTATTATAATGTAGGTGAACTGTTTGCCAAACGTACTGGCATGAGCTTCGATCCGATAGCAGCTGCCGAAGCGCTGGCCAATTTTGAACTGGAATTTTTGTTCAATGCAGAAAGGGCTAACCGATTGGAGCAGTTCAAAGCACAGGCCGGAACCCTGGGCTGGGACCAGGTGCTGGATGCCATCATTGAAAAAACATGGAAGGCTCCTGTACAAAAAGGATTGAAAGGTGAAATTCAATTACAAACCCAGCAAATGGTACTCAGCTGGATGCTGGGTCTCAGTCAGAACGATAATGCCAACTATCTGGTAAAATCGATCTGTTTCGACAGGCTGCAGTCGCTGAAGCAATATGCTGCAGCACAGGCACAAAGCCGTCCTGCTTTAAAGGCGCATTATTCGTACGCAGTAGAGCGGATCAACAAACCAAAAGATATTGCGGTGCCCCAGCACAAAGAAATAGCGCCGGGAGCACCGATTGGATGTGATTTCGATCTCTGACATCCTTCAAAAACAATCGAGGGACTTTATAAAGCTTTCAGCAAGGCTTTATAAAGTCCCTCGATCCATTTATGAGGAAAAGCTCATTATACCAGCATTCTCAAAGGCTCTTCCAGCAAGGATTTCAGCGTCTGCAGGAAAGCCGATCCTGTTGCACCATCTACTACGCGGTGGTCGCAACTGAGGGTCACTTTCATAACGTTACCGGGCACAATCTGTCCATTTTTAACTACGGGCACTTGTGAAATACCTCCTACTGCCAGGATACAGGCATCGGGTGGATTGATGATGGCAGTGAATTGTTCAATGCCAAACATACCCAGGTTGGAAATGGTGAAAGTGCTGCCTTCCCAATCTGCCGGTTGTAATTTTTTATTCTTTGCTTTCTGTGCGTAATCTTTTACTTCAACAGCGATCTGGCTCAGTGATTTACCATCGGCAAAACGTACAACAGGAACCAGCAAGCCTTCATCCACCGCCACGGCCACACCAATATTCACGTGATGGTTGTGACGGATGGTATCGCCCAGCCAGCTGCTGTTCACCTGCGGGTGTTGTTTCAGTGCCAGGGCAGTTGCTTTCAGCACCATATCATTGAAGCTGATCTTCACGGGCGCCGCTTCATTGATCTTGCCACGGGCTGCAACAGCAGCATCCATATCAATGGCCATGGTAAGATAGAAATGCGGTGCGGTAAAGAGACTATCGCTCAGGCGGCGTGCAATGGTCTTCCGCATCTGTGAAACAGGCACATCATCAAAACTCACCTGGCCGGCAGGAGCAGCAGCCACAACAGCCGATGATTGTTGTGCAGCAGCAGCCTGTGGTGCAGCAGCGGGCTTGAAATTATCGATATCACTTTTCACAATACGGCCATTATCACCCGTACCTTTTACATATTTAAGATCAATGCCTTTATCAGATGCGATCTTTTTAGCCAGTGGTGATGCCAGTATCCTGCCTTCGTTTACAACAGCTTCGACTGTTGCAAATGGTGCAGTGACAGCAGGCGCAGCAACAGCGGGTGCAGGTGGTGCTGCCTGAGCAGCAGCAGGCTGTGATCCACCAGCTTTTACAGCGGCTACGATAGCATTCACATCGAGTCCGGGTTTACCGATGATGCAAAGCAGGTCATTCACCTGTATTTTTTCACCGGGCTGGGCTCCCTGGTACAAAAGCGTACCATCTTTATAGCTTTCCAGTTCCATGGTGGCTTTATCGGTTTCAATATCAGCCAGCACTTCACCTTTTTTAACGGTATCGCCCACTTTTTTATGCCATCCGGCAATCACACCTTCGGTCATGGTATCACTTAAGCGAGGCATCAATACTACTTCTTCCATAGAAGCAACATCAACTGCAGCAGTAGCTGGGGCCGATGGTGCTGCCTGTGGAGCGGGCGCCGGTGCCGGGGCTGCAACAGGCTCGGGAGCTTTCGCAGCTGAAGATCCGCCTGTATATTTTGCTACCAGTGCAGAAACATCTTCTCCAGCCTTACCAAAAATGGCCAGCAGGTCGTTCACCTGCAATTTGCCTCCGTTAGGGGTTCCTATATACAACAAAACACCATCCTGGTAACTTTCCAGTTCCATGGTAGCTTTATCGGTTTCTATTTCAGCTAACAGGTCGCCTTTTTTAACGGTATCGCCCACTTTTTTATGCCAGGCGGCAATGACACCTTCTGTCATGGTATCGCTCAGCCGGGGCATTAAGATCTCTTCAGCCATATTGATTCGATTGCTCTTTTAAATTGAGCCGTGAAATTAAGGAAAAAAGCGATTGGCATTGAAGCTTCTCTTATTGACCCTGTGCCAGGCTATAAGCTTTTTTGTCTCCCCAGGCATTCAGCAACTCGGTAGAGCAGATCTTGAAATCCTGCGCCAGGCGCTTGTACAGTTCCAGGATATCGGTCTGGGTCAAGGGTTCATTGGCCACGCTCTCAAAACGACAGGTATATTGGTTCACCAGGTTGGTGAAAGAAGAGCCTTTGGGCCATACCTGCGTGCCCCGGTTGCTGATGGTAACCAGTTTGAACAGGTCTGATGTGTGTTTCAGGCATTTTTCCGCTACAACACCCGGCTGCTCATTGCTTTCAATGAACACATCCACACCCACAATATGTGCATGCTCCGTTTCCTTGCTCTCCAGCATAGGATTCCGGCTGAGTTTAAAAATGGTAGGGACTACCTCCTGGTTGGCAATGACCGGCCTGGGGTTATGAGCGGGTTGCTTGCCAAAATTACCGATGATCACCTGTGCAAAATCAGTGGTATTGAGTGACGGGGTCGATTTATCGCCAAAATCTCCGGTATGCTGACCCGATTCCAGCGTATACAACAGCGCATTTTCCATCATGGCTGCCTCTTCCCTCAGTCCAAGGTGCCGGAGCAGCCCGAAACCGCTCAATAATAAGGCGGTAGGATTGGCAATGTTTTTACCGGCAATATCGGGGGCCGTGCCATGCACAGCCTCGAAAATGGAAATATGGTCGCCAATATTGGCCGAAGGGGCAAAGCCCAGTCCGCCTACCAGTCCCGCACAAAGATCGCTTACAATATCGCCCTGAAGGTTGGTCAATACCACCACATCGAATAAATCGGGCCGGCTCACCAGCTTCATGCAAAGATCATCCACGATTACATCATCTGCCTTCAGGTCTGGGTATTCCTTAGCTACTTCATAAAACACTTCCAGGAACAGGCCATCCGTAATTTTCATGATATTGGCCTTGTGTCCGCAGGTAATGCGCCTGGCACCTTTTTTCCTGGCCATATCAAAAGCATACCGGATCACCTGCATACTACCCGGCCGTGTAATGAATCGCCGGCTCAATGCCACATCCTGCGTAAGCATGTGTTCCACGCCGCCATAAGTATCTTCGATATTCTCACGAACAATGGTAATATCAATGGGTATACCAGCCTTACTGAATACTGTATCTACTCCATGCAGGGTTTGAAAAGTACGTTTATTGGCATACGTGTTCCAGGTTTTCCGGGCAGTCACGTTCACACTCTTCACTCCTTTTCCTTTGGGTGTTTCCATAGGGCCTTTAAAAAGAATGCCCAACGACTCAATGGTTTGCTGGGCTTCCGGGGTCATTCCGTTGCTGTAACCTTTATCGAATACCCATTTTCCCATATCTACAAATTCATATCCGAGCGGTACCCGTGCGGCATTGAAAATGCTCAACACAGCGTCCATGATCTCGGGGCCAATTCCATCACCTTTTGCTACAGCGATCTTTATCATATCCTCACTTTTTAAAGTGGTGCAAAATTACTCCATATATGCCAATAACTAAGTTTATTCAACGCATTTAATGGTTTTTTGATATAAGTCAATGCCCGCTTTGCCGTTTATCAAGGTTCCGGTTATTTGCAATATTCCTAACAGCTAATTCGTTATTTTTACGAAAAGCAATCGTCCGAAACATGGTGTCAAAAATTTCAGAAGGGGTGGAGATCAGCGTGGAGACCTTTTACCAGGCCGATTACAGCAATCCATTGAACAGCGAGTACATGTTTGCTTACCGGATCACCATTGAGAACCACAACAATTTCACCGTCAAACTCCTGCGCCGTCACTGGTTCATATTCGACAGCAATGGCGAGCACCGCGAGGTAGAAGGCGAAGGTGTGGTAGGCGTTCAACCCGTTCTGAAGCCCGGAGAAAACTATCAATATGTAAGCGGTTGCAACCTCCGGACCGAAATGGGCAAAATGCATGGCACCTACCAAATGCAAAATGAAAACATCAAGGAATTGTTTGAAGTAAATATTCATTCATTAGAATTGATTGTGCCCGCTAAAATGAATTTATTGTTTTTTTAACGCGGTTTGTACTTCGCTTCTTCAAACAATTTCCCCGCCGGCATTTTCATCAACGCATCCGGCGAAGTTTTCTCATGTTGTTCCATCCATTTGTCTACTATCTGCCTGCCCACAAACTGGCCGATATTGCCAGGTGATGACGCGCCCAGCACTGCCGTATTGGGTGCATCGGTAAGGTAGTCACGCACCGTATTGGGGTCATTGCTGAATAAAAGATCGTTCTGTACAAAAAAACTCCATACCTGCTGTTCATTGTGCTCACAAAAAGCAAGCTGCTGCATCGTATAACCGGTCCTGATACTATCGGGTAGTCCGGGCAGCAGCTTTTCAAGCAGGTACAACCGCTTGCCTGACTCTATCATCTGCTCTACCAATGGTTTTCCACTGCTATGATCAGGATACATATCGTCCAGGATATTCCTCATACAATTCACCGCTATGTATTCCGGCTCAAAGCGTCTCGAAACAAAAGCAGGATATAATGCCTGTCCCTGTTCATCCTGGTAAAGCGGGTAATTTTTTCCCATATATAATTGCAGTCCAACAGCCAGTCCATCTTTTGTAATGATGTTGCCATAACTATTGATGGGGCCGATAAATGTTACCAGTTGGGCAGGTAGTTTATACGAAGGGAAATAATAATGCAGGAATTGCAGTCCCTTTTTCAGGGATGCTACAACCGGATCAAGATTGGCATATTTTTTTGCCGATGCCCGTGCCAGGCTCCCATAAGTACGGATGAAACGGGGCACATCCTTAAAGGCGCTGTCGGGCGTTGTTCCCAAAATATTGAATAAGAAATCCTGTGTAAAACCGGGATATTTTTCCGCCAGTTGCTGTAATGATTGGTCGAGATGGCTGGTATCCAGCGCAAAAAAAGGAATTTCAAACCGCTGCACCTGCAGATTAACCTTGATACCTGAAACATCGGGTGTTGACGGATGGCTTTTACAGGCCATCAACAGAAGTAATATCCATCCCGTCCATACTGATTTCCGCATGCTGAGAACTTTGAGCAAAGATGCGCGAACGGGAGAAAAAAATATGCTAAAAGTTCAGGAACTTTGCCGCATGAAAATATGCCTGGCACAACAGAATTACCATATCGGGAATTTCGAATACAATACCGCTAAGATCATTGAAGCCATAGAAGCTGCCAAGAAACAGGGAGCCGATCTCATCCTCTTCACCGAAATGAGTGTATGCGGTTATCCTGCCAGGGATTTTGTAGAATTCAATGATTTCATCAGCAAATCATATGCTGCCATTGATGCCATCAGGCAACACGCAGATACCATTGGTGTACTGGTGGGCGGACCGGCCAGGAATACTGCGCACAAAGGCAAGAGCCTGTTCAATGCTGCTTTCTTCCTGTATGAACAGGAAGTGAAAGCCGAAATCCATAAAACCCTCCTGCCTACTTATGATGTATTTGATGAGTACCGTTATTTTGAACCGTCTTTTGAATGGAAAGTGATTCCTTTCAAAGGAAAAAAGCTGGCAGTAACCATTTGTGAGGATATCTGGAATCTTGGCGACAATCCTTTGTACCGCATCTGTCCAATGGATGAACTGATCAAACAGGCGCCTGACCTCATGCTCAACCTCAGCGCTTCTCCTTTTGATTATACGCACGATGAAGACCGCAAAGCGGTGATCAAATCCAATGTACTCAAATACAAGCTGCCCATGTTTTATTGCAATGCGGTGGGCAGCCAGACGGAAGTGGTATTCGATGGCGCTTCTCTCATTTTCGATAAACAGGGTAACCTTTGCAAGGCATTGCCCATGTTTGAAGAAGCAATTGAAACCATCGTGCTGAATGATGATGGCAGTCTCGATGCACCCATCCTGGAACCTGCCAGCCGTGTTCCCGATAAGGAACTCAATCCCGTTACACTGGAACCGGAACTGAATATTGCGCAGGTATATGATGCACTCATACTGGGTATCCGCGATTATTTTCGCAAGATGGGTTTCTCAAAAGCCATCCTGGGTTCATCGGGTGGTATTGACTCGGCTGTTACGCTGGCACTGGCCTGCGATGCCCTGGGAGCGGAAAATGTTCGCGCCATTTTAATGCCATCGCCTTATTCTACAGACCATTCGGTAGACGATGCTGTACAGTTGAGCCGCAATCTCTGCAATCCTTACGACATCATACGCATTGATAACGTATACAATGCTTTCCTCCATACCCTTCAACCCGTTTTCAAGGACCTGCCTTTTTCACTGGCCGAAGAAAATATGCAAAGCCGCAGTCGCGGTAACCTGCTCATGGCCATTGCCAATAAGTTTGGATATATTTTATTGAACACTTCCAACAAAAGCGAACTGGCTACTGGCTATGGCACGCTCTATGGCGATATGGCCGGTGGATTGGGCGTGCTGGGCGACTGTTACAAACTGCAGGTATATGCGCTCGCGCATTATATCAACCGGAACAAAACCATCATTCCCGATAATATCATCACCAAAGCACCCAGCGCAGAACTGCGGCCCAACCAGAAAGACAGCGACAGCCTGCCCGATTATGCCGTGCTTGACCAGGTCTTGTATCAATACATAGAAAGAAGAATGGGGCCCGCCGAAATAAAAGCCATGGGATTTGATCCTGCATTGGTTGACCGCACTTTGAAGATGGTGAATTCGAATGAGTATAAACGCAATCAATTCTGTCCCATCATCCGCGTATCACCCAAAGCCTTTGGTGTGGGCAGAAGGGTGCCCATCGTAGGTAAATACCTCAATTGATCATTCATGTATGACCATCAGTGGTATGGTGC
>JACXTT010007983.1_pt1 | contig 14777 bp, 15 predicted proteins | sample 9270951 | NCBI WGS metagenome assembly JACXTT01 (sample SAMN15532306, study PRJNA645909) | rock metagenome | isolation source: weathered quartz diorite | place: Puerto Rico | collected 2017-06-21
AAGGAAGTCGCAACCGGTGAATATCCAGTTTCTTACGGAAATTTTATCACGCCGGGGCTCAATTGCAGTTCCCCCATCACTTTCACCATCACCGTAAAACCGTCATCTGTCATACCAACTATAACGGCTAGTGCGGCAACCGGCACTATTTCAGCCTGCCAGGGCTCGCCATCTGCAAGTCCCGATATTCAGCAATTTACCGTATCCGGAACCGGTTTAACAAACGACATTACCGCTACTGCTCCGGCAGGTTTTGAGTTGGCGCTTTCAGCAGGCGGTAGCTATGGCAATACGGTAACTATACCCCAAACCGGTGGTACTGCAAACAACACCGTCGTTTATGTACGATCTGCCGCTTCGGCGACGGGAATTATATCAGGAAATGTTGTGCTTTCCTCACCTGGAGCATCTCCTCAAAATGTAGCTGTGTCGGGTAAAATAAAGCCACTACCAACAGTAAATAGTGTCGGCAATCAAATTGTTAGCACAGGAAACAATACCGCTGCCATTAATTTTACCGGAACAACCAATGATTTTAGCTGGGTAAATAGCACACCCGGTATTGGTTTGCCGGCAAGCGGAGCAGGCAGTATCCCTGCATTTACTGCTTTGAATAATGGCAGTACCTCAATAACAGCAACGGTAACCGTTACACCTACAAATAAACAGGTGTATGCATACATACCCAATGTGAGCACGGCTGATGTATCTGTGATCGATCTTGCTGCTAACAAAACCGTTGCAACAATACCTGTAGGGCATAGTCCTATTGGCGTAGCAATAAGTTCAAATGGTACAAGGGCATATGTATCTAATCAGGCATCAAGTAGTATTTCTGTAATTAATACTGTTACTAATACCTTGCAGGCAACTATAACCTTAGCAGCAGGCACCGGTCCGACAGGCATAGTTGTAAGTCCGGATGGAAGCAAAGTATATGTGACCGATCATCAGCTTAATACAGTTTTAGTCATAAATGCAACAACCAACACCATAATTAAAACAATCGCCGTAGGGATATCTCCCTATGGTATATGCATAAGTCCTGACGGCAGTATGGTGTATGTAGCAAACTCTGCTGACAATACGGTTTCGGTAATTAACACTACAACAAACGCGGTCACAACAACATTACCAGCCGGGTTAGGCCCTAATGCATTATGCCTAAGCGCAGATGGAAGTACATTATACGTGGCAAATTATGGATCCAATAATGTTTCAGTTATAAATACTTTAAATAATACTGTAATAACCTCCATTACAACCGGGGCGGGGGCCTCAGTAGCAGCTTTGAGTCCGGATGGGAAAACGTTATATGTATCAAATATTAATGGTAATACAGTATCGGTAATTAATACGACTAACAACACAGTAACAGCTACAATACCGGTTAATATGGCGCCATATGGCCTGTCTGTTAGTGGGGATGGCACCAAACTTTATGTAGCCCAATTGGGTGGTAAAACTATAACTGTTGTAAATACACAAACCAACACCGTAACAAATACTATCAATGTTGGCTTGTCACCATATGCAGTGGGAAATTTTATTTCAGAAACGCCCGGTTGTGACGGGCCCGCCATCACTTTCACCATCACCGTAAACCCATTATCGGTTACGCCAACTATCACCGCCGGCACCGTAACAGGCACCATTTCTGCCTGCGAAGGATCGGCTTCGGTAAGTCCGCACGTCGGACAGTTTACAGTATCAGGAAATAATTTAACTAACGGTATTGTTGCAACCGCTCCTCCAGGGTTCCAGCTATCACTTAGCGCAACCGGCGTATATAGCAGTAGTATAACCATACCGCAATCGGGTGGAACAGTGAATAATGTAACAATATATGTCGGTTTAGCAGCTGCCTCTGCTGGCAATATATCCGGCAATGTCACGCTCACTTCGTTGGGCGCAGTTGACAAAACTGTAGCGGTAACCGGTAAGGTAAATGCATTACCTACCGTGGGGCCGATCGCCAATCAGAAAATTTTAAGTGGCACTTTTACCAAAGAGGTCGATTTCACGGGCACCGGGAATACTTATAACTGGGTTAATGACAATCCTGCTATCGGGATTGGGTCTGGCACCTCAACAAATATTGTCCAGTTTATCGGGACTAATACCAGCAATGTGCCCATGACCGGTACTTTTACGGTCACCCCAATCAATACAACGACTGGTTGCAACGGAACTCCTGTTACTTTCACCATCGAGGTTGACCCGATATTGCCTGCCGTCATTACCGCAACAGGCACTTTGTCGCCTCTCTCTACAATTTATGGTACTCCTTCGGCGTCCACAAGCTTTAGTGTATCAGGCGCAAACATGAGTGCCGGTATTTTGGTTACTTCCCCCGCTGGGTTTGAGGTGAGTACCGATAATATCAACTTCAGCCAAACCGTTACCATCGGAACACCGGGCACCATCGCCAACACAACGGTATATGCCCGTTTAACATCTAAAACACCGGTCAGCGGCTATTTCGGCAACATTGTGTTAAGTAGTCAGGGAACAACTTATGTCAATGTCCCCATTCCCTATTCCGTTGTTAATCCTGCACCGCTCACTATTACTGCGAATAATGTTCAAAAACGATCTGGTCAAACGCTCACCAACGGTTTTGTGTCTACAGGCTTTACGCCAAGCGGGCTACAGAATAATGAGACCATCGGTGGTGTTTTCATGGCCTATGGTTCGGGGGCAGACGCCGCTGCCAAAGCCGGAACCTATACCGAATCGGTCGTGCCTTCTATTGCATCCGGTGGCTCGTTCGATCCGAGGAATTATACCATTACTTACAAAGCCGGCGACATTATCGTTACCGAAGGCATCCTAAACGAACCGATAGCTGTTCCCAATGCCTTCACTCCTAATGGTGATGGTATCAATGATGTATGGAATATTAAATCGCTGATAGATTATCCCTCTTGCCTCGTATCAATATTCACACGTTATGGCAACCTTATTTATCAATCCAGGGGCTATGCCAAACCCTGGGATGGGATTTATAATGGCAATCCATTACCAACCGGAACTTATTATTATATCATCAATCTGCAAAACGGACAGCAACCATTATCTGGCTACGTTGCTTTGATACGTTAATTAAAACAATACCCTGAATAACAACAGTTTTACTTTCGATATACCTTAATTTGGTTTGGGTGGATTACATTTGAGGTATAAAATCCAATTTTATGGACGCCATCGAATTAAAGAATTTACAGACCCCGCTGAAGGAGAAGTATAAAGTGCGGCCTGATACTGCACTGATCACATTAAAGGCCGAAGGCAACCTGGGGGAAGGAATCTCGTGCAAGATAGAAACCGGCAAAGCATTGGTTGAAGCGGGCCTGCATCCGGCAACAGGCGGTGATGGCATGCTGGCCTGCTCGGGCGATATGTTGCTGGAAGCATTGGTAGCATGTGCCGGGGTTACCTTGAGTGCTGTAGCCACAGCTATAGGTGTAAACATTAAAAGCGGCACGGTAAAGGCTGAGGGTGACCTGGATTTTCGCGGAACGCTGGGTGTATCAAAAGAAGCTTCGGTTGGATTTAAGCAAATACGGCTTGGATTTTATTTGGATACAGATTCCAGTGAAGAACAAATGGCTAGTTTAGCCAAACTTACCGAAAGGTATTGCGTGGTGTATCAAACTATAACCGGCGGTACTCACATTGATACCAGTTATAATCTGCTATAAAAAGAAGGAACTATTGAACGATCTGACCTGCTTTTCTTTCCTTTATCTCGTGAAGGATGTGATTTAACTTTTGGTGAAGCAGGGTAATCTGATTTAATATTGAAAGGCGCAGTTCAAGTGGGTTAGCGGGATTGTTGGTTTCCGCTATCAGAATATTGATCTCCTGTTTTGTATCAGTCGACTCCTTGTAAAGCTCTATTAGCGATTTCATACAGCTTCAGCAATAAGTAGTTAAATTAACTTACCAATAAAACGCAGGAAAAGTTGGTAAATTATACAAAAAAGTAACCTTTACTTAAAAATAAAGTCACAAAAGCCATCCGCAATAAATCGCTGAAAATCTTAAATTCAGGCAGCTTGTCGTTCTCTTATTTCGCGCTGAACGGTAGCCAGTTCCGCACGCAAAGTGGTAATCTTTGATATAATATTCAGACGGGCGGTTAATTCCTCGTCATAACGATAATTGTCCAACAGTAATGATTTTATATCTTCCTGAAGCCTGTTAGCCCGCTTCTGCAGCACAGTAATAGATCTCATATTATTTTATTCCCATATAATAATACTTAAACGCATATTTTACCCTAAAAGTTTAATGCCGTGTATCTATAAATTGTAAAAATTACATAGCTGGTATATCAAACACCTTGTCATTTTAAAGCAATTTGGCTCATAATCAGCGTATTCAATAAAATTTTAAAATAATTTTTGACTAATTGATCACACATCCTATATTTGCAGTCCCAAAACAAAGGGAGCTTAGCTCAGCTGGTTCAGAGCATCCCGATTTTACATCGGGAGGGTCACTGGCCAAAGAGCCAAAGAAAACAAAGGGAGTTTAGCTCAGCTGGTTCAGAGCATCTGCCTTACAAGCAGAGGGTCACTGGTTCGAACCCAGTAACTCCCACGAAGCCTGATAGAAATATCAGGCTTTTTTATTGCCTTTTATTTTATCACAAATTCTTCTCAAGAAATGCGTTTAACAAAACAGGGTTAATATGGGTTTGAATTATCTTGCCTTGGCTATCTAAAAGAAAGGTCGAAGGGAAGATATATATATTTATAGATTTTGTTTTTACACCATTTAAATCTAAAACCTGATCCCAGGTGTATTGAAATTTCTTTATTACCCTTTCATAATTAGGTAATGCCTCCTTTTTATCACTCGATATGGCCACAATATTAAAGCCTTTATCATGAAACTCTTTATAGGTCTCTCTTAGTAAATTGAAATTTCGAATACAAGGGCCGCATCCGCTGAACCAAAAGTCGACCAATGTGTATTTTGCCTTTTTCGCGTTATCGTCAGTATTAGCGTGTACAAAATCAAGCAAGGGGAATACGTTTCCTATTCCCTTAAGCTTCTGTATATCCAGGAATCCTTTCAACCCTATATTGATATTGGCCGGGGTGTATAAAGTGATCTTTTTAAATGCTATATAATAATAATCGGAATAGTAATGCCGAAAGGCAGCATCGTATAATAAGGCGGAAATAATTTTCGAGTTAGGATGCTTATTTGCATATTCATATAAAATGCTATCACTTGTTTTTCTGATACTTATCCGCTTTGCCTCTGTTTTAGCCATACTTTCCCTTTGCACTGGTTTATCATTGATTCTCCAATTATTTGTATCCTCGTTAAAATAGTTTCCTAGTTCGTCGTTCACATGATTATACAACGGCAAAAAATTGTTCACATATTCATCGTTCGCTTTAGATCCTTCCATTATAATTCCCTTCCCAGCGCCATAAGGATCATGGAAAGCTGCCGTAGAATCGAATGTTAACCTTTGGTTACCAGAATCAACAAAAAAATACTCGCTTAATTCAGATTTGCCGTGCTCATCAAAACAAATCAGACGAAAAGAAGCCGGATATTTTAGTGTGCCTTTAAATATGAAAGCGTGATTCTGCACAGTGACAGTATCATCTTTATAATTGGGAGGGTAAAAATAGTCTGGACAGTTTCGTCTTAAAATGGCTTTCCCGTTAGTTATAAAATTTGTTTCGCCGGTAATAATAAACTGTGATTGAGAGAATAGCGCAGCTGCCCTCAATAGCAACGCTAATAATAGAAAGTGTTTTTTCATTGCACGATATTAAAATAATAAAGGTTTAGTATCTAAGTTTAATAGAACGTGTCTTGCTAAAAATAAATAATTATAAAGTATCAAGCGGAATAATTTTTGAGTTTTCCTGGAGCTTAACAGCTTCGAAAGTTCTATTTTGAATATATTGCATCATGAAATTAAACCTTATACCTAAATTAACTGCCAGCGGTTTGGTCGTGTTATTAATGATCAGTCTGAATAGCTTCGCCCAGGACCACAAAACCCAGGTTGCTGAATGGCAGAAAAAATACATGGATGACTTCCTGGGTGACGCAAATTCACCTCTAAAAAAGGATGACTTGCAGTACTTGCGCTTTTACGATGCCGACAGTACCTACAAGGTTACTGCAAAAGAAGAATTATTGCCGAATGAGCAAAGCTTTATCATGCCAGTTTTTGCGGGGAGCGGGCGGCAATATGTACGCTACGCGGTGTTAAAGTTTACGCTCAAAGGCCAACCGATGCAATTGACGGTGTACCGCAATATTGCGCTGTCAGCCGTGCCACAATACAAAGACTATTTGTTCCTGCCATTTACTGATGAAACAAACGGTACCGAAACTTACGGAGGCGGGCGTTATATCGATCTTCGCGAGGGCGACTTTAAAAGTAATGAAATAGTGATCGATTTTAACAAAGCTTATAACCCATATTGTGCCTTTAGCGGCGGCTATGCCTGCCCGAAACCACCCGATGAGAACCATCTTCAAATTGAAATAAAAGCAGGGGAAAAATTATTTGCCGGAACAAAGAAGCATTAGGCATAAAAAATGAAAGAGTAAAATGGGTGGGGATCAGTCCGCAAAGTGCCTGTCCCCATTCCTGTGCCTGAATTTGAATATTTAAGGCTGAGTTGGGTTAACCTTCTGAACAGAGATAACACTGTCCACTACATATTCGCTAACGCCTCTCCATGGCAGTGTATGAAAATATTCTTTGTAATGCACTTCTACATATGCGCCTGCATTGTCGTTTAGCTGTTGGGCGACTTTCTCGTCAGTCACCGAGAAGTTAAATTCATTGGATTGGATGCTACCCTGCGCCGGCGCCTTAAAGCCCGCCTGTATCAGACGCCCCTCATAGGTTTTAAACATGACGCCTTTGTGAACAAAATAATTCATGGTACCGGCTTTCGTTCCGTCGCCAAAAACAAAATAATAACGGTAATAAAATACACCGGTGATAACCAGCAGAACAACAATTGTGATAATGGTAATAATACGTTTTTTCATAAGGGGTTATTTACACCAAATATAAAAGATATTGAATAACCTGTATTATTTTTCTTAAGCCGCGGAATTAGGGCACCTATTCACCGGGTGAAACACTCAGATATTTGCTGTCAGTTACTACGATCTCGGGCTTCCCATGATAGTTTTGAACGACACCGCTAACAGATACAATCTTTCCTTTAAGCAATACCGGTGCGTAATTGTCCCTGGCGTCTCCTTTCAGAACGACCGTTAATAATTCGTTTGGATGCGGCGCTCCCAGATCGACCAACGTCATACTCCTCAATGCTTTAAACCCAAATACTTTGCCCTTTACTGAAACCTGCTTACCAATCAGATGGCCTGCCTGTGCCAGGTCAGTCACCGGATATGGCTGAGATGATCCATTTTTATGGACCGGTGGAGTGGAAGCCGCGGCAATCGGCATTTTGGCTTTGTCATCTTTAAATATTGCATTAATGATACCGGCCAGGCGGATACCAGCCTGATCAATCCGCCTCTGCATAATACCAATATGCTGCTTATAGTATTGATCGTTTAAACTGTTGCCGTTCCCAACTTCAGTATACAATTTACTGCTGACCTGGTAACTCTCCCACAACCACGTCATCGGGTCGTCCTGCTGCCATTTTCTTACATCTTCCGGGGTGGCATTATCGCAGTCCCGTACAGTCTTTTCATTTGATTTCCGATCCCGGTCGAGTAATCCCGAGTCCCATAAAGCATGCAGGTTGGTATTTCTTCCATCAAAGGTTAATTCAATCGCATTGCCGCCTTTATCCTCCTCCCTGCTTACATGCATGGGCTGGTGCGCATCGCCAACCAGGTGTATCAGAAACTTCAAAGCTTCCTGTCTTTTCTCAATGGGCAATTGTTTATTAGCCAGGTCGTTTTTGTTTTTTAATATGGAGGTATAAAGATTCGGCTGGTGCTGACTAAGCACAGCCTGCTTAAATTGCGCATAGTTTAAACCCGAACGCATATCCAGAAAATGCCAGGGCGCAGTATAGTGGTACTGCGGATCATCATGCGCCACATCATCTGCCCAGGAGGCTACGTCTTCCATCTTTTGTCCCTGCAACAGGGCGTCCATACCGGGCATAGCCCTGGGATCAATATGATCACGTGCGATCAAAGCGATAACCTTGTGCCCTTTGTGGCCCCATGAACAGAGAACCAATACAGACACTACCGCGATTAGTATATATTTAAATTTCATACTGACGCTAATATATTGCAAAAACAGGGTAGCCCAAAATTGCATAGCGAAGGGTTATCGATTGTGTCATCTGCACTTTAACCCAAAGCAAATGTTTGCCCAACACCAATCTCCTGTAAAAAATATTGATCATGGGAAATAACGATCAGCGTCCCCCGGTATTCATTTATGGCGTCGGTTAATACCCGGATGTTTTGCACATCCAGGTTATTAGTCGGCTCGTCCAGAAAGATAATATCCGGCGCCTGGTTACCAATGGTTAGCATACATAGCATCAGCCGCATTTTCTCGCCACCGCTTAGGGCACTGCAAGGTTTGTCCCAGTCCTCCGGCCCAAACAAGAAGCGGTTGAGGCGGATCTTCACGTCATGTTCCTGCAAAGCGCCGGAATTATGCTCCTGCGCCTGCTGATAAACTGTGAATTCACTTCCGATCAATGAATAGTCCTGATCGATATAAATGGCGCTAAAATCCGCCCTTGTGATTTTACCAACGGTGGGTTGCAGCTTCCCCAGGATAAGTTTTATCAGTGTGGTTTTTCCAGAGCCGTTTGAACCGTCTATGGCAAAACGACCGCCGCTGATGATCTCAAAGCTCAAGGCTTCCTTCCATAACGGTTGACTTTCATGATAATTGAAATTGATCTCTGTCGCGGCCACCAGTGCCTTGCCGTTATGCAGGGCGGAGTGATCCATATCCATCTTCATTTTATCAATTGCCGGAAGGTTTGATCGAAGCTGCGATAGCTCGCGGGTCAGCTCTCCAATTTTCTCGGCATGAACGCCTTTTAGCTTCGAAGTGCTTTTCTCGGCTTTATCTTTAAAGGTATTCATCAGGATAGTTGGCAAGCCGGCTTTTTCCTGTTTCTTTTTGCCGCGGGCATCTAATTTTTGCTGCCGCTCAATAGCCTCGCGTTCGGTCTCTTTTGCTTTGCGCAACGCCTTCTCCCAGTTTTGAAGTCCTTGCAACAGGGCATCATTCTCTACCTTTTTTTGCTCCTCGTAAAAATCATAATTACCGCCGTAGGTGATGATGCCTTTTTCGCTCAGCTCGCAAACGACCGGCAGCAAGTTCAGCAAGGCACGGTCGTGACTAACCACAACCAGTGTATCACGGGTATCGCGGACATAGTCGTATAAAAGCGCGCGGCCTTCGGCATCAAGATGGTTGCCGGGCTCATCCAGCAATACTATTTCAGGTTGATGAATGCGGATGCCGGCCATAAAAACCCGGGCTTTTTGTCCGCCGCTCAATGCGTCCATTTGCTGCGATAGGTCTACCCCTTTTAATTGCCAATGATCGAGCGCTTCGAAGCATCGTTCCTCAATCGTCCAATCATCGTCGAGCAGGTGAAAGCTCTCTTCGGTGGCGTGTCCGCCAAGGATATCGTTAAGCGCCTTTAATTTATCGCCGACAAGCAGGGCCTCGGCCACGGTGCAGTTGTTATATTGACCGACTATCTGCGGCACATAGTAGGGTTTGCTGCTTGTTTTAACCGCCCCGCCGGATACAGGCAATGCGCCGGCCATCAGTTTCAGCAGGGTGGATTTACCGGTACCATTATTGCCTATCAGGGCAATCTTCTGGTGCGGATTTACAATAACATTTATACCGGAGAAAAGCACCTCCCGGTTGGGGTGTGTATAGAAAACGTCCTGAAGGATCAGCATCATTCATTTCTTTTAGTGTGAATAAAAAACACCGGCTGGTTGCCGTGCCTGGTTTATTTTTCCTGAAAGAAATTGCTGATCACATACAGATATCCTGGGGGTTTGCGAAGGCAAAGGTAATAAAAAAATTTATCGAGTACCGTCCATTCAAGTGTCCACACTTGCGGTATCACTTTGTTATTTCTTCATTCATTCTCCTATAATTTTTATCTTTAAAAATGTTCGCACATTTTATTCCACATAAGGGGAAGGGCGCAATTGTTCTTGTACTTCCTCTGATTATTGCCCTTATTCTTTTTACTATAGCTGATGCTGTTCATTTGAATGAAGAGTATATTGGCGCTATTTCGCTTTTGTCTTCTTCTTTTATCATATGGTTCTATGATGGCGGCCCGGAATTACTGCGGGAAGGGCCGGCCAAAGCACCAAAAAGTAAGCATACATTGTTCTGGATAGAAATCAAGTACTGGGCTTTGATTTCAGGTGTAATAGGTTGTGCATGGTTAGCCAGTTCAATCGGGCAACATCAAAACAAAATTGCTGAAGATAAACAACCGGCCAGATCATCATGGTTTGCCGGGGCCCCGCGGAAACCCTGCAAAGACGGAAAAATATAGCTCGTCTGTTGAAGCGCTTCTCGACATGAAATAAATGTAGAAATTTAGCTTGAGCGGGCAAAGTTATTGCACTCGTAAGCGTGGACGCTTACAACTTTTTGTGTTCAAGTGTGGACACTTGAACAGGCGGGTTAATAAAAAATGATTGATTTAGGCACCCGTGGTTTGCAGGGTTCCTGCGGAGACCCCGCAAAGCCGAAAAAAGGAAAAACAATACTGAGCGAAGACTGTTCCCATGTCAATAGCCAAACTATCGCTATTAACACTTGCAATCAAGCAGTTACGACAATATATAATCAGCAACTTTCTATCATTTATCTATAAGCTAATTAAACAATCATGAAATTATTAGCAAACCAGGTAGCCCTGATTACCGGGGCGGGTTTCGGCATCGGTAAGGCTATTGCCTTACTATTGGCACAATAATCATAAACAATCTGTAATCGGCTAAATAAAACTCAAAAAGATGAAAACTATTTATTCTATCAAAGCCCTCACCCTGCTATTTGCGGCATTCGCGATCTCCACATTTGCCGGTTGCTCGAACGGCAACAGCGGCTATTCAGGGAACGTGCAGACTAATGTTGATTCTATACAAAATATTTTGAAAGCATTGTCCGCCGGAGATGACACGCTTAAAAAGCATTTAATAACCTTTGATACCCTGGATTACGTTGTATTCAGCGGGCAGCAGTGGCTGCGCTTCCACGAAAGCCATGCAAATGATATCATCGTCAACTGGCCGGACGGGCACCATACCAACGGCCTGGCCAAACATATTGAGGACATGAAAGCCATGTTCGTTTATGCCCCCGATACGAGAATAAAGATACATCCTATCCGGTTTGGGAATAATACCGGCGAATGGACCTGTGTTACAGGTGTAATGGAGGGAACTTTTACCAAACCTATGCCATCAGGTGACGGCAAATTTATCCAGCCGACCGGCAAATCGTTTAAAATACCCATGTGTACCGTTGGACACTGGAAAAACGGCCGTATGATCGAAGAGTCGTTGTTCTGGGATAACCAAACCTATATGAACCAGTTGATGGGAAAATAACCCGCTGCTATTTGTTGTTCAAAACAAAAAATCACGAAGAAGGTATTTGCGCCTGCACTCGTAAGCGTGGACGCTTACAACTTTGTGTGTTCAAGTGCGGACACTTGAACAGGCGGGGGTAATAAAAAATGATTGATTTGGGCACTGGTGGTTTGCAGGGTCCCTGCGGAGACCCTGCAAAGACAGAGAATAGATAGCGCTTTAAAAGGTTGGCTTCACGGCCGATCGTTTTTACCTTGCATTCGGTTGTAAGATACTTACACGGTTGCCTTCAGTGTCTTCGATAGATATCCAAAGCCCTACACCCGGTATCATCATCGGCTCCATGCTTGGTGCGCCCGTTTCGTCCATAGCTCCAAGTATCTTGCCGCCGGCAGCTTTTACAGCCTTCATTGACTTATGGATATCCTGCACCGCGATCACGACAGAAGGCGGGTGTGAAAGCGGGTTGTCTGTTTTTTCATAAAAGCCTCCGTTTATGGTGCCGGGGGTTTTTACCATGCCATTCTCGTCCATTTCCGTGGTATGGGCAAGGACATAATTCCCCATCTCGGGGCCCATTTGCTGTAGTTGCCAGGCAAAAGCCCCCTGATAAAATTTCTTCATTCGTTCGCGGTCAAAATAGCCCATTTCAAAATGGACAACTGGGTTCGTGCTCATAATAGGGTAGTTTTGAAGTTATTATTTTAAATAAAGTTAGACTGCTTTTAACAACCCACCAAAGAAATTTGTTCTGCTTTGTTGATATTATTGGGAGTGACCCGGTACGGTCATTTCTGTCCCACCGCCCATTCTGGTGTCCACACCTGAACAGGCAGGAATGGTATGATTGAAATGTGAACTCATTTATGCTCGTTAACGTACTTGTCAAATTGCTCTTTCAGCAAGGATATTTCCTGAGCCAGCTTTTTATTATTGTTATGCAGTTTTGATGCAACTACGCTCAAATGCAGCAGGTAAACTAATATAGCGAAGATAAAGCCGGTGAAAACCAGGTTTGAGGCGAGTACAACACCTGTAAGTCTGCTTAAAAGCTCAAGTCCATCTGGCCAAAATGAAAATATCACCAGGAATACCGTACATATCACCCATACTATGGCGTACTCCTCGCGCAGTTTTCCTTTGATAATAAGCCGCGCAATGTACAGGATGAACAACAGGTTCACAATGATGGTAATGATCTGTATCCTTTGCATAATGATCAGGGTTTACGAATAAATGAAAAAAACATGGCCAGGCTCACTTTGATACAATAGTACAGCGAGCCGAAGCTGCGGATAGAGGATTGCCCGCCCCGTCTTGCGCTCATGACCACGGGCACCTCGGCTATTTTTAAACCGGCTTTTGAGAATAATACCAGTGATTCGGGCTCGGGGTATTCATCAGGATAATTTGCTGCCGCGATCTTAATAGCCGCCCTATCAAACAACCGGAAACCTGATGTGCTGTCATAAATATGCTTGCCTGTCATCACCCGGTTCACCCAATGAAAATAGCTGATCCCTAAACGGCGCAGAAATGAGGATTGAAAACCTTCTTTCTCCAAAAAGCGCGAGCCAATAACAACATTAGCGCCGGATTCTAAATGATGACCAATCAGTTTGCCTAACTCCTTCGGCGGATGCTGACCGTCGCCGTCCAGCTGTATAGCGATATCGAAATTATTCGCGCGCGCATAACGGATGCCGGTTTGCACTGCTCCGCCGATGCCCAAATTTACTGGCAGGTCGAGCACAGTCGCTTTATGTTTACGGGCGACGGCAACGGTATTGTCTTTGGAGCAATCGTTGATCACCGCTACTTCCATCTGGTAGCCGCCTGGTAAGGTTGTTTGATGAAGCTCGTCCAAAACCGAGGGCAGCGAGGCCTCCTCATTATAGCATGGAATGACAATTAAAACTTTACCGGGCATTAAAGGTGCAGAATAGTTTAAATGCTTAATTTATTGTGGTGAAATTAAAGGTTTTTTGGAAAATACAACAATAAATCAACTCAGTACTTCTTCCAATATTTCATGCGAGTGGATATTGCCAAAACTCTCGATATGCAGGGCATAATATTCCAGTAATTTCTGCACCAGGTAACGGCGCTCATCATTGCTGAATTTTAGTTCACCAAGGTTCTCAAAACTGCATTGCAAAAGGCTGTAAAAATTCTGCGTATGCGGCGGCGATAAATAAGACAATCCTTCTGGTTTGTATTTGCTGAATACGCCGTTCTTCATATCAAAATAATCGGCGTTGATGGCTTGGTCTGGATAAAAGCCCAGATAACGCGTTAACCGGGTCAAAAAAAGCAGGTGAAAATTGGCTAAGCCTTCGGTTTGATTGTCCAACCATTCAATGGCATTGAAGACAAAATCGAACAGGTTTTCATCCGCCGACTGCTGCTTTATCGCTTTATATAAAACCTCGTTCAGGAATAATATGATGCTGCTTTTGATGACATTGTAAGGGATACTCTGCAAAACCGGGGAATTCCGCAGTTCAGAAATGCGTTGAACCTGTCCGGTGCTCTTGTAATAAACCACCAAGTCCAACAAATGCAGTTGTTGCAGCATGTTCCGGCTGACCTTAGCCCTGGGCTTTTTTACGCCATTGATGATATAGGATTGCAGGCCGAACTTCTCGGTAAAGATCTGTACAATAACGCTGCTCTCGCCATAGTCGGTGGTCTTGAAAACGATGCCCCGGGTTTTATGCAGCATGATGGATCAGCACTAATATTTTCGGTATAAAGATCACCAGGCCGATGGCCAATGCTGAAATAGCTGTGATCAGCACGGCTCCCGCAGCCATGTCTTTTACCAGTCCTGCTTTTTTATTGTATTCCGGTGAAACCAGGTCAGTAAGGAATTCGATAGCTGTGTTGAACAACTCGGCAACCAGCACCATGCCGATGCAAAAGATGATCCACAGCCATTCGTTTTTGGAAATTTGTAGTGCATACCCGGCATACACAGTTACTAAGGCGCACACCAAATGCACCCTGAAATTCAGCTGGGTAGCAGCAGCGTGCCATATACCATTCATAGCATATCCAAAGCCGCGGATAAATTTGTTCATCCTTCAAAAATAGTTTAAATACTTGCATAGTTATATTGCTTGGCGTAAGTTTAGGTAACTCATGACCTTTATGATCAAAAAGTTGGCAGTGCTTAT
>JACXTT010007984.1_pt1 | contig 14775 bp, 11 predicted proteins | sample 9270951 | NCBI WGS metagenome assembly JACXTT01 (sample SAMN15532306, study PRJNA645909) | rock metagenome | isolation source: weathered quartz diorite | place: Puerto Rico | collected 2017-06-21
GGGGGGAATGATATGCATTTGTTTGTGAGGATGGGGCGCTGTATCGAAAATAAGGCCTACATTGGCATAATTCGCGAAAAACGCGACATCGGAAAAGAATCGAACATCGGCATGCTCTTCACCAGCTACAACTTTATCGAGAAGCACAATCAGCTTGGCGGCATTGACGGCCGATGGAAGATCAGCAAGCAGAAAGTTTTTACTTTTCAAGTGCTCGGCACGACTTCGCGCCGCTGCTTTTCTGAACCGGCTTTGGACACTCATCGACCGGGACCATCTGAGGGCTGTTTTTCGGGTTACGATCCGACCAAGACAAATCCTTTTCGTCCGGCTCAGACGCGCAGCTACTATCGAACGGGCAACGGGCTCGGCTACACCTTCCGCTACAACCGCGATGGACGTCACTTCTACTACGGTGGTGGTGGCGACGGGCGCACGCGCGACTATCGCGCGGATGTCGGTTTCACGCGACGCACGAATATCAACAACCTAAACGGATACATGGGCTACAGCGCTGAGCCAAAACCCAAAGCCACTCTGATCTCGTGGAACGTCAATACATCGATGGGGATCCAGTTTAACTGGCAGGGCCTGGACACGAGCCACTACAACGAAATCAGTGGAAATCTGAATTTCAAACACAGCACCTACATGGGCGGTGGGTTTAATTTTGGCTATGAGCGAATCTTTGAAGAAGAGTTTGGCCTGAAACGAACGGCGACTCATGGCGGGGCGTTCTTCGGAGGCCCCCAGCGATCGACAAACCAATGGAACACCTATACCTACGGCGGAACACGTCCGAGCAAGAAGTATTCGATCAACTACTTCATGGGTTATAGCCACAACGATTTCGATTTCGACTTTGGCGCCGGCTCAAAGTTTCCTCGTGTCAGTCCGGCGGCGTTGGCTGACCCGAATGCTTTACTGGATCCCGGGCCTGGCAATTCGTTCAATCTCGAACTGAGCGGCCAATACAAACCAACGAATGAATTGACGATGTCGCTTGATTACAATAAGAATCGCCTCAGGCGAAACGACACTCATTTACTCGCGTTCAGTGACGACATCTACTCGTTCCGTTCGACCTACCAATTCAGCCGGTTTGTGTTTGCGCGGGCGCGCATCGATTACGACACTCTATCGTCGAACGCGCGAGCACAGTTTCTGTTTGGTTACACGCCTAATCCCGGCACGGCGTTCTACCTCGGTTATAACGACGACCTGACGCGGAACGGCTTCAGCCCATTCACCGGACAACTCGAGCCGGGCTTCCGCCGCAACGGTCGCACCTTCTTCATCAAGATGTCCTATCTGTTTCGCAAGAGTTTCGGGGGTAAGTGAGGCGAGGTCAGACGGCCTTCCTTAGTCTACCGCTAAGCACAAAGAAAATTATCGCGGCAACCAATTGAGCGGCGATTCCAAACACCACCAGCGCGAGCAAAGAAAAGTCATACAGAATTCCCATCGTCACGCTGCCCACAAACCAGAGTATTCCGTAAGCTGCATTGAAGGCGCCGAAAGCCGTGCCGCGTTTGTTCATCGAAACGACCTGTGAGATGCCCGAACGCAACGTCGCGTCCTGCGCTCCCAATCCTGTCGCCCAGCAAACAACACTAACGTAGACACCCGTCGCGCCGCCCAGAAAACCAAACGGCAGCGCCAGCAGCGAGACGATGATCCCGACAACGATCACTTGTATTCCAAATCGATCGAACAGTCGGCCGAATACCAACGCCGTCAATCCGTTCATTCCCATCGCTCCCGCGTAGAGCAGCGGCACGACTTCAGGTTTGGTCAACGAATTCTTTTGAAAGTGAAATGCGAGGAGCGGAAAATCGACGAACCCCAACGCCAGCAACCCCGCCGCGGCGACGTAAAACCAGAAGACATTTGGCAATTTCTTTTCGGACGGCGCCGCCGGAGGAGTTCCCTGGTGCGGACTCATCGCGCGGGCAAACAGGAGCGCGACGAAGGCTCCTAACGCGGGCACGGCTAACCAAATAAACGCCGGGCCAAAGTGATGCGAGCGCGCGACGGCGGTCGCCACCAGCAGCGGGCCGAGCACTGCTCCAGTCTGATCCATCGCGGCATGCAAGCCAAATCCGGCGCCGTGCCCCACGACCTCAGTCGCTTCCGAAAGCAGCACATCGCGCGCCGGCCCGCGCAAGCTTTTCCCCGTTCTTTCAGCAATGACCAGCAGCGCCGCGGCCTGCCAGTTACCCGCAAATGCGAGTCCGGGTACGACGACCAGATTCAGAAAGTAACCAAGGCTGGTAAGCGTCCAATAGGCGCGTGTCTTATCGGCGAGCTTTCCGGAAAAGTAACGCAAGCTGGCGGCGATCATTTCCCCAAGGCCCGCGATGATCCCGACTTGCGTCGCGCTCGCTCCGAGATCCTTCAACAACGGACCAATGACGCTGTGCGCGCCTTCGTAAGTCATGTCAGCGAACAAGCTGACAAAGCCCAGCGCGACAATGAAACGATAGGCGGTTCTGCGATCTGGTTTAGTCATTTCAGATTTCGCTTGACCTTCAAGTTCTTTCCGACAGAATTTCCCAAACCGACAACACGCCAAGCACCAACAACAACGTCACGCCCGCATAGCGCACAACCTTAGGCGAAACACGATCGTGAATCCATCTGCGAATCCCCGCGCCCAGGAACGCCGCCAGCGAGCCTTTCGTGACCATTGCCGCGACCGCACCCAGCCAAACGATCAAGGCCACATGATATTTCGCGGCCATCGCCGCTGCCGTAACCTGGCCGACATCGCCCCATTCAGAGAAAAAGATCGCGGCAAACGAAATCATGGCAGCCTTGTGTGCCTTGTGCTGGTCTCGTTCTTTTCGATACTGATCGTCCTTACGCCAAAGGGCGATCGCGACGCCGACGAAACTCGCGGCCGTGATTGTGGCGACCAGCAGGCGTGGCAATCGCGCGATCGCTTCTCCGATCAGAACTGCGACTCCCATCTTGGCCATGAACGCCGCCGCCATTCCGATCATTATCGGCGCCGTGCGATAACGCGATGCCAGCACGCCGGTTGTGTACAGCAGCTTGTCCCCGACGATTTCGGCAATAAAGACGGCCCCGAAAGTAGCGAAGAAAATGACAAGCATCACTTATTCAAAAACAATATGAACCGTTGAGTCAGGCGCGTGAATGAAAGTCGGCTCGACTGAGAATACTGCGCGAATCCGCTCGGCCGTCAGCACATCCATCGGCGCACCTTCCGCAACAACTTTTCCCTTATCCAACAGGACGATGTGATCAGCAAATCGAACGGCCAGGTTTAGGTCGTGCACCACTCCGACTGTCACCACGTCAGGCGAATCCGAAAACGCCCGCACCTTTTTTAAGAAATCGATCTGATGCTTGATGTCGAGAAACGTGAGGGGCTCGTCAAGAAACAAATAACGCGCCGCCGATCGAGAACCATTCGTTGGCTGATCGATGGAAGCGTCGCCTCTCTGCGTCGAATCATCGCGCCAAAGTTGCGCCAGCACGCGCGCGAAGTTGACGCGCTGCATCTCGCCGCCGCTGAGCGTTTGATAATTACGATCCACGAACTCGGTCACGTCGAAATGCGTCATTACTGCATCGACGATCCTCTCATCGATGGCGCTCGGCCTCCCACCGAAGTGTGGGTAACGTCCCATCATTACCACTTCACGAACGCTCAGCGGGAAAGCAACTTCGATGGCTTGCGATAACACGGCGCGTCGCTTTGCCAGCTCAGCTTCGCTCGTATTGTGAACATCCGCGCCATCGTATTCGACGTTGCCCATTTGCGGTCGCAGCAGGCGCGCAAGTACCTTGATTAACGTCGACTTCCCTGCTCCGTTTGGACCAATGATCAGGTGGAGTTTGCCGGGACCAAATGAAACAGAGATGTCGGAGATCAGATCTTTCTGTCCGACGCGATAGGTGATGTTCGTGGCTGTGAGCATGGGATCAGTGCGCCGAGAAATTAGCCGCGGATGAACGCGGATAGACGCAGATGAAGAAAAAGCAAATCAAGCGCTTCATGGGCGGTTTTCACAGTTCTGATCTGGGCACATCCGCGTTCATCCGCGGCCAATTTCATCTTCCGTTCAGTCCTCTGCGCCTGTACGGCAACTTTCAGAAAACGTACCGCCGTCTTCTCAAGAGAAAAACAAACACCGGCACCCCGACGGCCGACGTCACAATTCCAATCGGCAACTCTGCCGGCCGGACGACCAGTCTCGCCAGAAGATCGGCCAGCGTCAGCAGCGTCGCTCCCATCAGAGCGCTCCCGACGATCAAGTAGCGATTGTCAGCGCCCCCGATCATTCGCAGAATGTGCGGCACCACCAGGCCAACGAAACTGATAACGCCGGTGAACGCCGTGGCGACCGCAACGATGACTACATTCACCGAGAGGATAATCCATTTCAAACGATTCACATTTACGCCCAAGTAGGTGGCCTCTTCTTCACCAATCATGAGTGCGTTGAGTTGCTTCGCAAAACGCAGTGCGATGATCGATCCCACAATTGTCGAGATGGCGACAATCTCAACCGCTTTCCAGCTTGCGCCGGACAATGTGCCCAAACTCCAGAAAGTAATTGAGCGCGCCTGCGGATCGCGAGCGATATATGACAAGAATCCAATCGCGCTCATGAATAGCGCATTCACTGCTAATCCCGTCAACAACAGCATCACGATTGAGGCGCGGCGGTCTTCGCGCGAGCGCGCCAGCAGAAAAACCAAATAGGTTGAAGTCATTCCGCCGATGCAGGCCGCAATCGGCAAACTCCAGAGACTGGCGCCGATGTGAAAAACTCCACCGAGCACAAAGAACAGCGCCGACCCAAAGGCGGCACCGCTCGATGTTCCCACTAAGCCCGGCTCAACAATCGGATTACGAAACAGCGCCTGCATTAGCGTGCCGCCGACGCCAAGGCTGGCGCCCACCAACAAACATAGAATGGCGCGCGGTAGACGGAGCTCCAGAAAGATTCTTTGATCCAAACTGGGTTCGGGATTGCCCGGAAGGAGGGATGCAAGCGCTCGAGCGATTTCAGTGATTGAAAAATCTATCGCGCCGTAGCGGATGGATGCGGCGAGGACGAACAACGTGACAGCAGCCAGGATCAGGAGAAGAAGTCTACGGCTGCGGTGTGGCGTGGTCACTTCTTATGGATGATCTCGGCGACTTTCGCGATATTTTCTCCCGAGCGCGGGCCGAAGTAATTTAGCACGTTCTCCTCGATTCGGAAGATGTGACCAGTCTTGGCCGCGTTCGAAGTTGCCAAACCGGGCAAGGCCTTAATCTGATCGAGCGATCCGTTAAGGCGATCGTAACCATAATCAGTCATGAGGATGACGTCGGGGTTGGCCTTCGCCAGGATCTCCGGCGATTCCATTCGCTGCATGCCACGACCGGTGTTCTCCACCGCCATTTCTCCGCCGGCTAACTCAACCATCTGGCTGACGCCGCCGCCGTCACCGCCACCACCCTTGCCAACTACCATGTAGATATTCGACGCCCGGCCGAAGTGAATGACCGCGACCCGCGGATGGTCGGTGTATTGCTTCACCTTTTCGAGGGAAGCCGTGCGTTGCGCGTCCATCGTGTTGCAAAGTTCTTCCGCGCGAGCTTCTTTGTGAAAGTAGGCGCCCATTTCGCGAATCAGTGCCTTAGCTCCATCGAACCCATCATTCTTCGCGCTGAAAGTCTTCATCGGAATGTTGAGCTGTTCGAGTTGCTGTACCACTTGCGGCGGACCGATGTTGTTATCGTGAATTACCGCGGTGGGATGAAGCGAGAGAATCCCTTCCGCGCTAAGGGCGCGATGATATCCAACGGTCTGCTTATTCTTTACGTCGGGCGGATAAGTTGTCGAAAGATCAACGCCCACAACTTTGTCCTGGACGCCCAAGGCCCAGATGATCTCGTTGTATATCGGCGAGATGACGACGTAGCGTGCGTCCTTTGTATCCGTCGGCGCGTTGCGAAAACGAGAACAGGATGATGAAAACATCACCAACGCGAGTGACGCGACAATCAGAATTCGTCTCATAATAGCGAAAGAAGCTTTTCCGCAGATTGCACAGATTAGGCGGAAGGAGTTGTCTTTTTCAATCTGCGTAATCTGCGGATTATTCTTAACGTCAGAAAACAAATCGCGCCTGCAACTGGAACATTCGCGGCGGATCGATATTCGCGAACGCCGGAATCGCATGCCCATCAGTTCCGATTGCCGTCGCGCCGGTGAACCAACCAAATGTCGCAGCCGGCGTCGTTGTATCACCATAGACTGTCACGCCGCGTCCGAGCATGTTCGCATGATTGAAGATATTAAAGCCTTCCAACCTGAGTTGCAGACTCATACGCTCAGACAACCTGATCTTGTTCTCAACGAACACCGCCACTTCAGAGGTGGGCGCCCCGCGAAATGCTGATTTCGGAATTACAACTCCGTTGACCACAGGTCGATCATTGTTGGCGCCATCACCGTTGTTGTCGACGCCGGTGGTGGCGTTGAATGGCCGGGCCGACGCAAACATGGCCAGCGTACCGGCTGTGAAGTTCCACGGAAAGCGATAGTGGAATGTGAGCACTGCGCGGTGCCTCTGATCGACTACGCTGGGTCCACGTTCTACTTCGCCGAGCCGGGTAATGATGCTCTCGTTCGGATTAATACCGTTGCCGTCGGGCTCGGTCGTGTTCGTCGCTTTTGACAGAGTGTAGCTGAGCGAAGCGTACATCTTTCGATTGCCGCGATAGCTGAAGTTCGTTTGCAGTCCGTGGTAGTCAGCCGCGCCGAGATTCATGATCACGTTGACCTGTCGCACACCACCATTCACGGGAAGAATCGGACGCGTCAGATTTGCCGCGGCTACTGTCCTGACCTGTCCCGGCGCGCTCCGATCGAAGATCGACGGCGCGTTCAAGTCGATAGTGCGCTGAATGTCACTCAGATGCTGATGCACATAATCGGCGCCGAAGAACAGCCCTTTCGCAAACTCTCGTTCCGCGCCAATCGTAAATACTTGGCTGCGCGGATTCACCAACTTGTTCGGATAGTTCGGCAGCAGATCGAAATTCAATCCGAACCGCGCGAACTGAGCCTGGTAGAAGCTGCGACGTCCGGCTCTGATCTGGATGTCGCGCGCCGGCAGTTGGCTCGCCGGAATTGTCTTCGGATCGACATTGACCGGCACGGCAGTCAAGGAAGTAGGAAATCCAGTCTGTCCGGAAGTCGCGGTGTAGGTCGCCAATCCATCCAATCCGTTGACCAAAAACCCGGCGACCGCGTTCGTGCGAATCTGCGCGTAGTACATTCCATATCCACCGCGAATCGCCGTGCGGGCGTTGCCGCCCGGATGCCAACCAAAACCTATGCGTGGCTCCCAGTCATTCTTATCGTCAGTTAAAGTCTGGCGGTCGTACCGCAATCCAAGATCGAGCGTGAGATCACGAGTCACACGAAAACTGTCCTGCACGAATCCAGTCAGCAGCCATTGATTCAAATCATAGGTGCTGATTCCGTAGTTGATCGGTTGCGTGTAGTTCTGTACGTCCGCCAGCGTTAATGAAGTGAATGGGGCTGTGGTGGTATTCCGGAACGTAAATGTCCCGAGCGTCGTCTGACCCGGTTCGTTGCCGAATCCGCCTGAGTTGTGGTGCAGCACGCTGCCACCCATGCGCAGATAATGTTTGGCCACCGACCACGAAACCGTGTCGGAAAATTGGAACTGTTTGCTGCGAAGATTCGAGAATCGATTCTCTCCGATCGTGAACGGCACGGCGCCAGACCGCGTGTAAACGGTTGAAGAAGTCTGCGCTTCCCACAACGTCACCGGATCGCCATGCAGATACGCAAACCGCGCTTCGTTAAGCACGTGCGGGCTTAGTACTGACGTGAGATTCGTTTGCAACGTCCAGGCGCGACGCGAATATCGACGCGCGACACTCGGGGCGTTCGTACCACCAACTGCATCCTGAGGATTATCATCGGTCATGCGATCAAGATTGAAGCGAAACATCAGGGTCTCGTCCGGCGTGAATTTGTGATCGACGCGACCGTCAAAAAGTGTCTGCCGGTAATGACCCGTCCAGTCCAGATTCCCGCTCGCCGGCAAGACGAACGACGGCAATGAACTCGATAGAAACGTGGTTCGATCCTGCCGCGTGTGATCCGCAGCTAAGAAAAAGAAAGTCTTGTCCTTCACGATCGGACCGCCAATCGCTCCCGAAAACTGATTCAGCTTGTCAGGGATGTCGACCGGATTGATTGACACCAGATTCGTCGGCGGAACACAACTTCCAACCGATGGCGGACAGAAGTTCTTCGTGGAAAACCTCTTCGCTTGCCACGAACCGCCGGGACGAAGCATGTAGAGCGCTTCTCCATGAATCTCATTCGTGCCTGATTTCGTGACGATGTTGAGCGCCGGGCCGTACGTCCAGCCAATCTCAGCCGAGAACGCGTTCATCAGCACATTGAATTCCTGCACTGCGCCCATGGGAACCGTTGCGACCGAAGTCTGACGACCCCAGCCTTCGTCGTTGCTCGCGCCATCGAGAATAAAAGTCGTGGCCCTGCGCGAGCCAACTCCAGTAATGAAGTAAGTTTGATTAACGAAGAGATCGCCCGTTCCTTTGCCCTGGCGAAAGGCCGAATTCAGAAGCGGCAGGGTCGAGACTTTGCGGCCCAGGATCGGCGTCTCGTTGATGCGCTGACTTTCGAGCGGTATGCCAATCTGCGGATCGGCGCGCACGCCCTCGGTGGTTCCGTAGACGGTGACTTCGCTCTGGCCACCGCTCGCCACGACCTTCACCTTGACCGCCGCGGTTTCGTTCGCACGAAGATTTAATCCGGTGGCGTCTTCAGCGGTAAAGCCGGTCATCGTCACGTGAACTTTGTATTCGCCGGTTAATGGCAAGCCCGCGATCGTCGCGGTACCTTCATCGCCCGAGACCGCCTCACGCGTCGCGCCGGTCGCGCCGTTCACAACGGAAACGTTCGCTCCCTTCACGATCGCTCCATTTTGATCGACCACCGTGACGATGATGCTGCCGGTATTTGCCGTCTGGGTGAACGCAGCAATCGAGCACAGCATCGCCAGGCTCATGAGCACACTAGTTTGAATTAGAAACCGCTTCATCATGTTCCAGGAACCTCGGTTGAGAAGATTACAGAGAAGGGGAACGTGGAATTTAGCCCGGTGCCGGGAAATACTACCAGCCGCCGTTGAGTGGGAGCGCAGGCATCCTTGCGTGCGGTTCGCGCGCATCCTGCGCGCTGTCACTTCCCAAACCAACCAATTGGCTTGCCTGAGAGATCAACCCATACGCTTTTCACTTGAGTGTAAAGTTCCAGCGCGTGGCGACCCATTTCTCGACCATAGCCAGACTGTTTGTAGCCGCCGAACGGCGAGGCGGCATTCATCATATTGTAGGTATTGATCCAGACGACGCCAGCCTTGACCGCCTTCGCGAACCGGTGCGCGCGGGTGATGTTCTGCGTCCAGATACCGGCGGACAATCCATAGATCGTGTCATTCGCTTTATGAATCAGTTCATCGTCGTCTGTGAAAGTGATGACGCTTGAAACGGGGCCAAAGATCTCTTCCTGCGCGACCCGCATGTGGTTGTCCACGTCGCTGAAGATTGTCGGTTGGAAGAAGTAACCATTCTGAAATTGCGCGTCGAGTTGCGGCGCTGCGCCTCCCGTCAAAACGGTCGCGCCCTCTGCGCGAGCAATATCCACGTATCCTTTGATTCGATTCAATTGCTCTTCGGACACCTGGGGCCCCATGAGCGTCGCTTTGTCCATCGGATCGCCGACTTTGATGCGATCGGCCTTTTCCTTAAATCGTCCGAGGAATTCATCCTTCGCTTTCTCTTCGACGAAGATGCGCGAGCCGGCACAGCAGACCTGGCCCTGATTGAAGAAGATTCCCATCATCGCGCCGTTCACTGCTTGATCGAGATCGGCATCGGCAAAGATCACGTTCGGCGCTTTGCCGCCGAGTTCAAGCGACACCTTCGTCAAGTTTTCCGCTGCGGCCTTCGCGATTAGTTTTCCCACTTCAGTCGATCCGGTGAACGCAATCTTGTCGATGTTTTTGTGTGACGCGAGCGCCGCGCCTGCCGTTTCGCCGTAACCAGTGACGATGTTGACGACGCCTTCAGGAAAGCCTGCTTCCTGGATCAGCTTCGCGAGTTCAAGCGCCGTCACCGGCGTTTGTTCCGCGGGCTTCAGCACCACCGTATTGCCCGCGGCCAATGCGGGAGCAAGTTTCCACGCGGCCATCAGTAGCGGGAAATTCCACGGAATGATCTGGCCGCAAACGCCGAGCGGCTCGCGCAAGGTGTAGTTGAACATCTGACCGGGAACCGGAATCGTCTCGCCTTCGATCTTCGTGGCCCAGCCCGCAAAGTATTCAAAGTTCTCGACCACACCCGGCAGATCGATGTACGTCGATTCCTTGATCGGCTTGCCATTGTCACGCGTTTCCAACTCAGCGAGTTGCGCCGCATCGCGCTCAATCAATTGCGAAAGTTTGTAGAGCAAACGCCCTCGATCGCGTGCGCTCATTTTTGACCACTTCCCTTCAAAAGCTTTGCGCGCCGCCGCGACGGCTTTATCGACATCGGCTTTTTCGGCTTCAGCGACTTCGGCGAACTGCTCGCCGGTTGCCGGGTTCGGCGTCGCAAAAGTCTTCCCCGATTCGGCATCTACGAATTGACCGTCGATGAACAGTTGATAACGACGTTCTGAAGTTTGCGGTTGTGGTGTTGACATGATTGCTTCCTTTTTAGCGAAATTCCTCGACGCTTAACTTAGCGCCGTCAATAATGCTCTTCAATGTGCCGACTGGTATGGGCCTGCTTCCATGATCAGCGACGATTACCTAACGGCCATCGGCATGTCGCCATTTCTGATCACTGCCTTTTTGTCCAACCTTAAGAAAGCCGTTTCGTCGCAAGACACGAATGACATCGTTTGCGCTGCAAATGGGAAAGCGTTGGCCCATTACGCAGACACTTCGATCAGCTTGGCAGATTCGGCGAGCGGGATTTCCGTTGGTTCAAACCAGAGTTCGAGGGCCTCTTTCGCGTTGGCAATGGCTTCTTCTTCCGTGTCGCCCGCGGAGGCACAACCCGGAAGTTCCGGAAAGACAGATGAGTAACGGCCGGTTTCAGGATCCTTCTCTACGATTAGGCGAAACTTCATAAAACAATAATAGCCACGACGGAGTTGCGCGTCTAGGCACGCTCCGAGACTCGTGAAGACAAGCGAAGTCTTAACGAAGCCCAAACAGCGCCACAGATAAACGCGGATAGACACCGATGAGATTTCTGATCTGTGCAAATCCGTGTTCATCTGTGGCTATGTTTTCGTCAGTGGGTTATGGTTACGCATCATGAACAACAACTGGCCCGAACTCATCCTCGAAGAATGGCAGGACACGCTGGCGACGCTGCACATGTGGACGCAGATTGTCGGCAAGATTCGGTTGGAAACGACGCCGCTCGTCAATCACTGGTGGAACGTGCCGCTGTATGTGTCCGCGCGCGGCTTAACGACTTCGCCGATGCACTACGGCGATCGCATCTTCGAGATCGAATTCGATTTCATCGATCACAAGCTGCGGATTGAATGCAGCGACGGCGCACTTAAGACGCTGGATCTCAGATCGCAAACAGTTGCCGAATTCTACCAAGAAGTTATGGCCGCCCTGCATGGTCTGGGAATCGACGTGAAGATCTGGACGATGCCGGTCGAGGTCCCGTCGCCATTCTCCGCCGTGCGTGAAGCGATCCACTTTGAACAGGATCAGATTCATAAGTCCTACGACGCCGATTACGCGAATAGATTTTGGCGTGCGTTGGTTTCGATCGACGATGTCTTTAAAGACTTTCGTTCGCGCTTCATTGGCAAAGTCAGTCCCGTACATTTCTGGTGGGGCAGCTTTGATCATGCGGTGACGCGCTTCTCTGGCCGCCCGGCCCCGCCGCGCGAAGGCGCCGACAAGATCACCGTCGAAGCTTATTCACACGAAGTGATCAGTCATGGCTTCTGGCCCGGTGGCAACGGAACGCAGGCCGCGTTCTATGCGTACGCCGCGCCCGAGCCCGCCGGCTTTGGCGAAGCAAAGGTGAAACCCGCGGCCGCCTTCTATTCAAATGAGGTTAAAGAATTCTTCCTGCCGTACGATATTGTCCGTCAATCGTCTTCTGCAGAAGACGCGTTGATGGTTTTCTGCCAGAGCACTTATGAAGCAGGAGCGAATTTAGCAGGATGGGATCGGAAAGCGCTGGAGCGATAAGATAGAACCGAATGCGGGATGGGCGGGCAATTTGATATAATCGCGCCATGAGTACGAACACGGAACAATTCGTAGTGGATCAGAACGGCAAGAGAACTGCAGTGCTTCTGGACATTGACGCGTACTCTGAACTCCTTGAAGCGCAAGAGGAACTTGAGGCAATTCGTGCCTTTGACGAAGCCAAGGCCTCGATTGATGAAGCAATTCCGCTAGCCCAAGCCGTTGCCGAGATTGAGAAAACATAGTGGACTACGAAGTCTTCCTCCTTCGTCGCGCTCAGAAGCAACTCGCCAACCTGCCGACACAAAACTACACTCGTGTTAAGGATCTGATAATCGGGTTAAGTGCGAATCCGCGACCTTCCGGGTGCAAGAAGCTGACCGGACGCGAAGGTTGGCGCGTTCGTTCAGGAGACTACCGCGTCATCTACGAAATCGATGACGGCGAGCGGCGCGTGACAGTCTTGGATATTGGTCACCGCAGAGAAATCTATTCTTAGACCGAAAGATTTGCGCAGACAAATCCGTCTCGACTCTAAAATCCCGTCGTGCCCGCCAACAACTGCCTTAGCACATAAGGCAGGATGCCGCCGTGCAGGTAGTAATCAATCTCGATTGGTGTGTCGATTCGTAGGACAACGGGTATTTCCTCTGATCGACCGTCGGCGCGATGAATCGTCAGCGTCACGTCCATGCGCGGTCTGACTTCGAACTTATTACCTGAGCCGTTCGAATTATGATCGGATGGCACGAGGCCCGTGATGTCGAACGTCTCAGTGCCGTCTAAATTCAACGACGCCGCGTTCGTTCCCTCTTTGAATTGACAAGGCAGCACGCCCATGCCGACGAGGTTGCTGCGATGAATGCGTTCGAAGCTTTGCGCGACGACTGCTTTCACTCCCAACAGCCGCGTCCCTTTTGCGGCCCAGTCGCGCGACGAGCCGGTGCCGTATTCCTGACCGGCAATCACGACCAGCGGCGTGCCTTCGCTCTGATACTTCATCGCCGCGTCGTAGATGCTCATGCGTTCGGGCTCGGCTTGCGGGTTCGATCTATAAAGGGTGACGCCGCCTTCCGTGCCCGGTACCATCAAATTCTTGATGCGCACATTCGCGAACGTGCCGCGCATCATCACTTCATGATTGCCGCGGCGCGAGCCGTAGCTGTTGAAGTCCGCGACGTCGACGCGCTTCTGTTGTAAGTAAACGCCGGCGGGCGAAGTCGCTTTGATCGCTCCGGCGGGACTGATGTGATCCGTCGTGACTGAGTCGCCGAAGATCGCGAGTGGGCGCGCGCCGTGGATGTCTTCCATCTCACCAACTTCAGCGCCGAAGCCTGCGAAGAAAGGCGGCTCTTGAATGTATGTCGAGTTCGCATCCCACTGATACGTGAGACCCGGCGTAGTCGGAATCGAATTCCACATCGGATTCTGATCAGCGAAACTGCCGTACAGTTTGCGATAGGTTTCGGGATCCATCGCTTCCCCCATCAGGCCGCCAATCTCTGCCAACGTCGGCCAGATGTCGCGCAGGTAAACGTCTTCGCCTTTATCGTTCTGGCCCAAAGGCTCCGTCGATAGATCCCTTTCGACAGTGCCGGCGAGCGCGAACGCGACCACCAGCGGCGGACTCATTAAGAAGTTCGCTTTAATGCTTTGATGGACACGCGCTTCGAAATTGCGATTGCCGGAAAGCACGCTCGCCGCAATCAGATCATGATCGTTAACGATGTCTTCGATGGTCGGATCGAGCGGCCCTGAGTTACCGATGCACGTCGTGCAGCCGTAACCCACGAGATTGAAGCCGAGCTGATTCAGATAAGGCTGTAGCCCGGTCTTGTCCAGATACTCAGTCACAACGCGCGAACCCGGCGCCAGCGAAGTCTTGACGGTCGGCCGCACTTTCAGCCCCCGCTCAACTGCTTTCTTCGCAAGCAAACCCGCGGCCAGCATCACGCTGGGATTCGAAGTGTTGGTGCACGATGTAATCGCGGCGATCAAAATATCGCCGTGACCCAGATCGACGTGTGCTTTCGGAAATTCTTCCGGGAGAACTTCCGCCACGCGATCCGGCGTCGGGCGGTTGTTCATCATTTCAGTTTCTGTCCAGACGCTCGTGTCTTTCGTCGTGACGTGATTGCCGACTGGCGCCGGAACCCCGGCTGAGTGCTGTTCGCCTCCGCCGACGACGATCGCCAGCGCATGCTCGCTCGCGCCAATATCCGCCGCATAACGCAACGAAATATCGTCGCTAGATTTGCCATAGCCACCGTTTTTGGCGTCTTGTTGCAGCAGATTAAGGAAGGTGTCTTTCAATGCGGGCAGCGCGATCCGATCCTGGGGGCGCTTCGGCCCGGCAACAGCGGGGACGATCGTGTCGAGATCGAGTTCCACCAAAGTGCTGTATTCAATCTCACCTGCCTGCGGCATTCCGAACATGCCCTGCGCTTCAAAATAATTTCGGACGGC
>JACXTT010007986.1_pt1 | contig 14774 bp, 6 predicted proteins | sample 9270951 | NCBI WGS metagenome assembly JACXTT01 (sample SAMN15532306, study PRJNA645909) | rock metagenome | isolation source: weathered quartz diorite | place: Puerto Rico | collected 2017-06-21
CAACGAGGGTGTCGTCTTCGAGCGCGCGCTCTGCGCGTCGCCGCTCTGCGTGCCCTCGCGTGCCTCGCTGATGACGGGGATGCTCCCGTCCCGCACCGGCGTCTACGACAACGCCGGCGAGCTACCCGCGGGCGTACCGACGTTCGCGCACTACCTCCGCGTCCTCGGCTACCGCACGGTGCTCACGGGGAAGATGCACTTCATCGGACCGGACCAGCTGCACGGGTTCGAGGAGCGCCCGATGCCGGACGTCTACCCGGCCGGGCTCGACTGGATCCCCGACTGGCGCCGGGCCGACGACGAGACGCTGCCGTGGTACCACGACCTGAGCAGCGTGCTGCGCGCCGGGCCCGTCAGCTCGACCCTGCAGCTGGAGTACGACGCCGAGGTCGCCGAGCACGCCTGTCGCGCAATCGCGGAGAACGCCGGCGACCCGAGGCCTCTTCTGCTGGTCGCCTCGTTCACGCATCCACACGACCCGTACGAGGTCCCAGTCGAGTACTGGAACCGCTACGAGGGAGTCGAGATCGACTCGCCGGCATACCCGGTGCCGCCCGATCCCATCGACGCACCGACACGCCGGCTGCGCGACGTTGTCGCGGCGGATCGGATCCCGGTGTCACGAGAGCAGACGCTCCTTGCGCGGCGCGGCTACTACGGTGCGATCTCGCTCGTCGACGACCACATCGGCGCGATCGTCGGGACGCTCGCCGAGCACGGTCTGGCCGACAACACGGTGGTCGTCGTCACGTCCGACCACGGCGACATGCTCGGCGAGCGGGGGCTCTGGTACAAGATGGCGCCGTTCGAGGACTCGATCCGGGTGCCGCTTTTCGTGCACGCACCCGGGCGGTTTGCGGCGTCGCGGGTGGCGAGCCCGGTTTCGCTGCTCGATCTCGTACCGACCCTCGCCGACGTCGCCGGCGGGTTCGAGCCGGCGGCGCCGGTGGACGGCGTCAGCCTCCTCCCTGCGCTCTCGGGCGCGGCGCCGCCGGGCCGGGACGTCCCGCTCGAGTACCTGGCCGAAGGCGTGCGCGCGCCGCAGGTGACGCTCGTCCGCGGCCCGCTCAAGGTGATACGCGAGCTCGGCGAGCGGGAGCTGCTGTACGACGTCGCGGCCGACACGGGCGAACGGCGGAATCTCGCCGACGACGCAACAGCAAGCGACGATGCGTACTCGCTGCTCGAGGCCGTGACGGCTCGGTGGGATCTGGAGCACCTCGACGGCGAGGTGCGGGCGAGCCAGCAGCGCCGCCGCCTCGTCGCGCACGCGCTCGCGACGGGAGCGCGGACACTCTGGGACCACCTGGCGGACGGCCCGGCGGGCCCGTACATCCGCTCGGGTGACGACTTCTGGGGAACACTGGAGGCGGCGCGGCGCCCATAGACAAGGCAACGCCTTGCCCGTTGGCAACCCACTGCGTCCCGTGTAGTCTCGGACGTGGGGGCGGTGAGGGTCGAGGCCTGCTGAAGCGGTCCGGCTCGCCGCGAATGGATCGAGGAGAGGGTGAGATGAAGCTTCTGCGGCAGTCCCGGAAGAAGGTCGTCGGCGGCCTCCTGGCCATCGGCGTACTCAGCGTCGGCCTCATGTTCGTCGTGTTGCCCGCGTTTGCGACCTCGGCGGGGGTGCAGATACCGCCACCGTCGATACCCAAGAACATCGTGCCGATCGACGAGCCGACGGGCGGGCAGTCGAACGACTGCGCATTCTTCTACTCGGCGTCGGGCTTCTCGAAGGCCGGGTCCGCTCGGCCGACCTACCAGTTCCGGATAGCGAATCCGAAGAGCCAGACATATACGACGACCGTCGGCAACACGCAGGTGACGTTCACCCTGACGATGAACCCGCCGAACCCGCCGCCCGGGTCGCAAACGCCGTTGCCGGCCTACGCGAACCAGAAGTACATCAGCTTCACGTCGACCGGTGCGGCGATCGTCGACGTCGGCATCAAGGGCGGAACAGACGAGGCCCGCTACAACTACGACAACGCCGTCACAGGGCTCAGCAACCCCGATTACGGCGCCGTCGCGAGCGACGGGTACCTGCACGCCCCCGCGCAGAGCACGGTCAGCTCGGGCAACCTGACGCCGACGTCGCTCTACAGCATCAGCAACCTGACCTTCTGCTTCGAGCTCGGGGTCACGGGCTCAGGCACCGTCTACCAGGACGCGGGCCCGTTCCCGAACGGCACCAGGGACGCGGGTGAGCCGGGGCTGCCCGGCTGGACCGTCAACCTCTACGCCGCAGCCACACTAGTCGCGACGACGACGACGGCTGTGGACGGCTCCTACTCATTCACCGTGCCGCAGTCGCAGACGGCCTACACGATCTGCGAGGCGCCCCCGTCCGATATGGGCTGGGTGCAGACGGAGCCCAAGCCGAGCAGCCCCAACATGTGCAGCGGGCCCAACGAACTGCCCAAGGGCCAGACATTCAACGGGTCAGCCTCGGTCGCCAACCTGAACTTCGGCAACGTGTCCGGCGGCGTCCACGCACCGTGCGATCCCGCACCGTTCGGGCTCCCGAACTACCAGATCCAGCTGGCAGCCTGCAAGCCGAATCAGCTCTTCGTGTTCTCGTCCACGCCCGGCGTCATCGACGGCGACCTGGTCACACCTCCACCGGTCGTGAGCGTCCTCGCAGCGGACCAGACCCAGACTCCTGTCCCGCTCGTCGAGAAGATCACGTTCCCGTTCAAGATCACCCCGCCCGGGACATTGCAGCCGCTGATCACGCTCTACTACGACGACACGTTCCCGTACACGGTCGCGGGTGCAGCGCCGATGCCGTTCTGCAAGCTCGATCCTCGGCAGACTGCATCGGAGTTCGTATTGCGGAACCCGTATGACCTGGACGCGAACGTCGGGCTCGTGATTCCCGCCCCGGCAACGTCGTGCCTGATCATGCAGAGCCAGGCCGCGGATCCCAATCCTCCCGACAGCACCATCGGCACCTATACGGCGTACGTCTACTCGGACATCGACTCGCTCCGGTTCGGCCAGCCCTAGGGCTAGGCCTGATCGATCCCGAGGAGGTGCAGGAGGCGCTCGACCTCCCGCACCTCCTCTCGGCTCGGCTCGACCCCGCGCCTGCGTGCGACGTCAGCGCGTGCACGGAGGATGAGGTACTGCTCGTAGAGCAGGTCTTGCCGTACAGCAGCGGCAAGCGCGTCATCCAGGCACGCGCTCGCCTCGTCGAGCCGGTTTCGTGCGGCAAGGCACTCGCCTCTCGCCCTGCCGAGCGCGACGGCGAGCAGCGGCACCTCGTCGCCCCACCGAGCCTCGGCGGCGTCGAGGGCGGCCAGACCTTCGTCCGGGTCGCCCACGGCCGCCTGCGCATGCGCGTACTGGACAGCGGCCTCGAGAGCGATGATCGAGTGCCCGGTCGTCGGCGCTTCGGTCAGAATCGCGCCGAGGGCCGCAATCGCCTCGCGTTCGCGGCCGCGCTCCAACGCGATGCGGGCGCGCTGGATCTCGGCGAAGAGCGCGTGTGGCGTGAAGCCGGCCGCGCGCAGCGTCCGGCGTGCGTCGACGAGCATCGACTCTGCGGCGTCGAACGCGCCGCGGCTCACGAGGAGCTCGCCGTGATTTCCCGTGGCGACCGCGGCTGTCGAGCGGTCGCCGGCACGGAGGCAGTTTTCCCGCGCTCGCGTGAACAACATGTCAGCTTCGTCCCAGCGGCCGTCCGCGTATGCCTGTGCCCCCAGATTCAGCTGACTGATGCCCTGCGAGCGAAACTGCCCGAGATTCGCCCAGATCTCCACGGCCCTGTGCTCGTACACGGCCTTCTCGGGCTCGCCGAGCATCTGATACGCGGCGTCGAGCGCCGCATACGCGATGGCGAGCGCGTGTTGGTCGCCCGCGCGCTCGGCATCGGTGATCGCCGCATCGGCGAGACGGATTGCATCCCGCGGGTGTCCCTGGTGCCATCGTATCTCGGCGCGGAGCGCATGCAGTGCCGCGCGCGCCCCGAGCGCGTCGGTCGAGGCCCCCTCGGCCACGAGGCGGAGGCCGCGGGCTGTCTCGCGCAATCCCGAGACATACGAGGCAGCGTGCATCCGCGCCATCGCACGTTTGACGTACACGCGGGCCTGCGCAACCGCGTCGTCGGACAGGAGCGCCGTTGCGTGCCGAAGCGCGTCGAAGGCCCCGCCTTTCAGCCCCGCCATGTCCCGCACCGCGCCGAGCGCAATCCAGACGTCCGCGCGCTCCGTCGCGTCGACCGACCGCAGGCGACGGGCAACCAGGAGTGCGCGCTCGTAGAGACGCGCTGCGTCCACGTTTGCGGCGACCGCCTTTGCGCGATCCCCGGCCAGGCGGCAGTAGTGCCAGGCCTCGACCGGCCGCTGAGCCTCGAAGTAGTGCAACGCGAGCGCGGATATCTCCTCGGGCGACGCCGCATAGGTGGCCTCGATGGCGTCGGCCACGCGCCCGTGCAGCTCACGCCGGCGGCGAAACGGCAGACCCTCGTAGGCGGCGTCCCGCACCAGCGCGTTGTGGAAGCGCATGCCGCCAACCGGATCGGGGTCGACGAGGCCGCGGAGCCGCGCCCAAACGGAGTCGTCCAGCGGTATCTCGTCCCGCAGGGCGACCGACAACAGCCCCGGGTTGAAGCTCGTGCCGAGCACCGAGGCATACCGCAGCACGGTCCGGTCGAGCGGCCCGAGCCGGTCGATATCGCCCGCGATCACGGCCTCGATCGACTCGGGGAGCGAGTCGGTCGAGCCCGTCACACGCACGGCGTCGAGCAGCTCGAAGAGGAACAGGACATTGCCGTTCGAGCGCCGCACGATTTCGTCCACGTCGTGTGGTGGGAGCGGGCGGTCGTCGGTGGCGAGCGCGACGATCTCGGCCATGTGCCGCTCACCGAGCGGGAGGAGTGTGAGCGCGAGACAACGCAGCTGCTCGTCGCCCGTCGGGGACCAGGTTGTCGCCGGATCGGAGTGTGAGACGAGGAGCGCATACCGCAACGCTGCGCCGGCACGGGAGATACGCCGGAGCAGGTCGGCGCTCGCCTCGTCCATGAAATGGGCGTCTTCGACGACCGAGAGGGTGGCGGTGCCGCCGAGCGACGAGACGAGGAAGCGCATCGCGACGTCGGCGATCGTCTCGCGCAGGAAGCGCTCGTCGAGGCTCGCGCTCTCGGCGGTGGCGGGGAGGTCCAGACCGAGCAGGATCCCCAGCAGGGGCAGCCACGGCTCGAGCGTCGGGTCGACGCGAGCCACAACCTCACGCAGGCGATGCTCCGCCTCGTCTGCTTTCGCGTGATGGTCGAGGCCGAGCGCGATCCGCATTGGTGTGCGCATCGCGTAGTACGGAGTCGACGCCTCGTACTCCTCACAACGGGTGTGCATGACTCTCAGGTCGGCGCACCGATCGACGAGCTCCTGGACAAGCCTGGAGCGGCCGACGCCGTCCGTGCCGCTGATCTCGATGATCCAGCCGTTCCCCGCGCGCACGCTGTCGAGCACCTCGTGCAGCGCAGCGAGCTCCGCGTCGCGTCCGACGAGCAGCGTCTCGGCCGCGCGTTCCGCACGCGTGCCGGCGATCGGGCCGACGATCGAGGCCTTGACGAGCTCAGCCTTGCCCTTCGCCTTGAACGGCTCGATCGGCGTTGTCTCGAACGTCGTTCGCGAGCGCTCCAGCACCACCTCGGTCGCGAGGATCTGACCGGCCTCGGCGCGGCTCATCACCCGCGCGGCAGTGTTGATCGCATCGCCGAACACCCGGTAGGAGCGGCGGTACGGTGGGCCGAAGTCTCCGGTGAAGACCTTGCCCGTGTTGACGCCGACACGAACCGGGATCACACCCGGCCGCTCGATCACCTCTCTCAGCGCGCGGAGCGTCTGCTCCTCGTCATGGCCCGTGCTCGACGGCGCGCCCGCAGTCAGCAGGGCCTTCACGCTCCCTTTGCCGATGTCGGTTTCGTAGAACGGCACGTCGTACCGGAGCGCGGCTTCCTGGATCGATCGAATGCGCTCGTCCAGCGCCTCCGCGAACCGGTCGGGCCCGAGCCGGGCAAGGAGCGGATCGGTGTCGACGAGATCGATGAAGGCCGCCGTGATCGTCCGGTGTTCAGGCTCGCTGCGCTCGAGCAGCACATGGGCTCGTACGGCAATTGGAATGCAGGCTGCGACGTCGAGCCCACGGACGGCGCCGACATCGGGAGCTCGCTCGCGGACGACGTCCGGCGGCGCGATGAGGAGCCGGGCCTCCTCCTTGTGCGGGCCTAGGCATGACGGATCGAGGCATCGGGCGAGTGCGTCGCTGATGCCGATCTCCCCGCTGTCGGCGATCGCCTCGATCGTGACGGCCTCCGTCGCTGCCGGCCCGGCAACGATCAACTCGCGGTGCACGCTCCCTGCGGTGAAGAAATCGATCGTTCCGGTCGTGATCCCGACGGACATCCGCAGCGTCACCGTCCCACCGCCGGCGCGCAGCCGGCCGACCCGCTCGATCGTGCGCTGCATCTCCCAGGCAGCCCGGGCGGCGCGCTCGGGGTGGCCCGGGCCGTCGAAGAGCAGCAGCAGGGCATCGCCGCCCCACTTGAGCAGGCCGGCGCCCCAGTCGTACGCCTCGTCGAGCAGCGCTCTGAAGACGCCGTCGAGGGTGTCGCGCATCAGCTCCGCCCCGATCTTCCCTTGGCGGGCCAAACGCTCTGTCAGAGCCGTGAAACCGGAGATGTCGGCGAACGCGAGCGAGCCGTCCACAGCCCGGTGACGGGTCTCGGGGCGTTCGCGCACCCACTCGATCAGAAGCCGCGGCACGTACGGCTTGAGAACCTCACCCTGCCCGTCGAACACCGCCGGTTCCAGTAGCGAGGTCAATGGAGCCGTCGGACGCAAGAACGGGGTCGGCGCTGCATAAGCGCGAGTATGCCGTCACCGGGTGAGTCGGCGTTTGCTCCGTGGCCGAACGGGTACCGGACCTCCATGCCCGCAACACGAACTCGGAGAAGGACACGGCGCACGGCGTCGAAGGCGTCGTCGGCGTCGTTGCACCTCGATCGGCGACACGAAGCGCAGGCGAGCCCGCTTTCGGGTTGGTTCTCCCCTGTGGTCAGGCGTGGCGGTCGTGTGTTTTTCGACCCGACCGACACGGGCTTATCGCCTAGGTAAGCAGCTCGTCGAACGGGTTCTGCCACCGCCAGCCCTCGCCGCGTGCGGGAGGTGGAGTCAGGCGACAGCGCTGGCGCGCCGTGTCGGCCGGGGTAGCAAGAGCACGACCGCGAGAGCGAGCAGTGCGAGGTTGCGGGCAAGCAGGAGCGCGGCCGGGCCGGCGTCGAGCCCGTTTTCGTAGTTGCGGTAGCCGGCGGGAAACCAGAAATGCGTGAGGAGGGCGGCGAGTGCCAGGAACACGGTGGCCAAAGTCCCGCGGCGGCCACCGACCAACGGCACGAGCGGTACCAGCCAGATCAGGTACTGGGGGGAGAGGACATCGCCGAGCACAAGCGTCGCAGCGACGATCGCGGCGCTTGCGCGGACGAGGCTTTCTCGTGGCTCGACGCTGCTTCGCGCGAGTTGCACATAGACCGCAACCACGGCGAGCACCAGCAGCACGCTCATCGCCGTCGCGGTGGTTTCGACCCCTGAGCCGACGAGCACACTTCGCTGGATGCCGGTCTCGATGGCCCGGTTCGTGAGCGATGACGGCGGCGGAAAGCCGAGCCCCTGCAGCTTCTGCTCGAGGTGGCTGGCGTTCACGAGCAGCGAGCCCGCGAGCGTCTCGATCTGGAGCCCGCCCTGGAACTGGACGCGCAGCGCCGACCACGTTCCCGAAAACGACAGGATCGCGAAGGGCGCGAACACCGCAGCCGCCGCCGTCACACCGGTGACGAGGGCGAGCACCCCCTCGCGCAAGCCGCGCTGGCGTGCGGCAACGATCGCAAGACACGGAATCAGCAACGCCGGATAGAGCTTCGTCGCCGCGCCAAGCCCGAGCGCGACGGCGCCAAGCCGGTGGCGGCCGCGCACGCCGGCCGCCACGCCGAGCGCGACCAGAAGCGCCGGCCAGACGTCGAAGCGGCCCGGGAAGACGTCGCCGAGGAGGAGCGGAGAGAGTGCAACGAACGCGAGAGCATGAACGATCTTCCGAGCCGGTCGCCGGCACGCGGTCAGCGTCAGCGCGGTGACGGAGAGCACGACGCCGGTGAGCAGGATTACCAGCAGCGTAAAGGCGTGGTAGTAACGCTTCGCCGGCGAGTTCAGCTGGTCCCACGACGCCGCCTCGGTCGAGCCGCGAGCGCGGACGAATGCCGCCGGGAGGGCGAACATCGGCAGCGCGCCGGGCGGGTATTCGAGCGAGAAGTCTCGATAGGGGACCTCGCCCGACACGATCGCCGCTCCATAGGGTTGATAGACGCGAAGGTCGGAGCGTTCGATGTCGCCCGTCGTGCGCAGCGCCAGCTCGACGGCAAAAGCGACCGCCATCAGCGCGAGCGCAGAGGCGACGATCGCTGTCAGCGCGCGCGGCGAAGGCGGGTGTGTCCACCACGCGGCAGGGCCGAGCGACGGCATGCGCCGGCTAGTGGACTTTCTTGACGTAGACCTGGTAGTCGACGTGCCCGATGGCGCGGTTGTTCTTGCCGAGTAGGGAGATGGTGAAGTCGAGCACCTGGCCCTGGTCTGCGGTCGCCCAGAGATAGCCCTGCAGCAATGTCCCGTTGAAGGAGAACTGACCGACGCGGTCGACCGCTTTCCCCTTCGTGTCGAAGACCTCGATCACGATCGACCCATGCCACGGCTTGCGGTACTGGGTGACGCGAAGGAGATAGGCCCAGGCGCTACCCGGATCGACGATGTGCCCCTGCGCCCGGAAGCTGACGCTCAGCCCAGCCCCTTTCGACGTCGTGACGCGGAGCGTCAGCGGCGGCACCGTGCTCGGTACCTCTTCCTCGAGCGGCCCCTCGGCGCGGGCAAGCCAGAAATCGGCCGAAACGGCGAACTTGCCGCAACGGAACGGGCAGGGATGGAAGCGGCCGAAAACGATCGAACCGATGGGCGGGATCGCCTTGAACGGGATCAGAGAGACGCGCGAGGCGGCGATCCCGTGCTCGACTGCGTACCAGCGCGCGTAGACGAGCGCGTGCGGCTCGTGCTGGTTGACGAAGATCGTCCGGCCGGCGCCGAAGCCCTCACGCAGGAGGTCGGGGACGCCAGCCCTGAAGACGACCGTTCGCGCCCAGCCGCGGGCGCGGAAGTTGTCGACGAAATGGACGAACTGGAAGGCGACCAGCCCGGCAAGGGCCACGCCGGCCGCCCGAGCGAGCCAGTCGCGACGCATGCGGGAGAGCAGCCAGGCGAGAGCCGGCAATCCGACAACGATCAGGAGCACGGGCATCGGCACCAGGCGCAGGCCGTAGTAGCGGTCCTTGGTCAGAGCAGCCGGGATCGGGGAGAGAACGAGCAACACGACCGTGAAGAGCCAGAACCGGTCGGCCCGTCGGCGGACGACGGCGAGGGCGACGCTCCCGAGCGCGAGCAGGACGGCAGTGGCGAAGATCGAGCCCGAGCCGTACGTGTGCACGTACGGCTTTGGGTCGCCCGATACGGTCCAGTGCCACAGGTTGACGTCGGTGACGTAGTTGCGGAGCGCGTGGCCGGCGATCGTCCAGGGCGCCATCGAGCTCGTGATGAACGAGGTCTGGTCATAGCGTTCGGTGAGTGCACCCGGGTGCCGGAACCAGTAGACGGCGATGGGCGCAACCGCGGTCGCGGCGAACGTCCCCCAGGCCCCCGCGAACCAGCGCCAGCGGCTGCGGGCCACGAAGAGCAGCAGCGCGAGCGCGAAGAGCGGAGCCAGCAGCCGACCGGCGGCGTAGACGAACGCGATACCGGTCAGCGTCAGTCCCACGCCGACGCCGCGTTTCGCCGTCCATGTGTCGCACTGCCAAGTCGCCAGGACGGCGAGCAGGAAGAGGCAGATGAGGAGCGGCTCGAGCGAGACCTCGTACGCGGCGCGGCCGACCTCGAAGAGCCAGGGCGTAAGACCCGCGAGGACGACGACGACGATCCCGACCCGGTTGCTCCCCGTTTGCCGCCGCGCGAACAGACCGAGCACGAGAACGCCCGCCAGGACGGCTACGGCGGCGAGGCCTCGTGCGACCTCCGAGTGCGCACCGGTCACGCGGACGACTGCAGCAAGCACGTACGTGAAGAGCGGGCTCTTGTAGTCGCCGAACGACTTCAGATAGAGCGGCAGCAGCCCGCCGCCCTCGTCCCGCAGGTGATGGCCGATGAGATACGCGTTGTACGACATCGACGCCTCGTCCGGCAGGAAGCCGGGCGGGTTCGTCGGCGAGATCCAGAGATTGAAGGCGCAGACGCCAAGCAGCGCCCCGATCGCGGCGAGCATCGTCGGGGTCGCGAGCCGGGCAGAGCCGACGAAGCCTCGGGACACAGCAGCGATGCGCGGGACGCCGGTCACCCCAATGTGCGCAACCTCCCGGGAATTGCCCTTTGCGTAGAGCGACGAAGGATGGCCATCAGATTAGATGCATCACCGGGCAGAGCGGGAGCGGCGTTGTGCAACCCCGCCGCTCTCGCAGTCCGTTCTCAATGGGTCAGCGGATGCGTACCCCAGTCGGGGTTCTCGGCGCTGACGCCCTGGTGCGTGATCTGCGTCAGACCGCTGCCGTCACGCTTCACGGTGTAGAGCTGGGCGTCGAAGTCGGCCGACTTCCCCTTGGCGAAGACGACCTTTGTCCCGTCGGGCGACCACGACGGATGGAAGCAGCCGTCGGCCGCCGGATCCGAGTTGAGACCGCCGCATGCGTTCGCGGGCACGATGTTGATCTCGTGCAGACCGCTTCCGTCGGAATGCACCGTCCAGATCGAGCTGTGCACATCAGGTGTGACGTGTACGGAGAAGACGATGTCGTTGCCCTGCGGCGACCAGCTGCCGGGGGAACTGAACAACGTCCCCGCGGGCATGATCTGCCTGAGACCGGTGCCGTTCGTGTTGACGACGAACATCCCGACCGTGTTGCCGTCGCCGTCGTAGCGGACGAAGACGAACTTGCTGCCGTCCGGCGAGTAGTCGCCCGGCAAGTCGTCCCCACCCGGGTTCGACGTCAGCCGGATGAGTCCGCCGGCGTCCGAGCTGCGGACCGTGTAGAGGCCGTTCCTGCTCGGATCGCTGAAGCCGAAGCTCTCGCACGCCATGCGAGTGCCGTCCGGCGACCAGAGTCCGCACCCGGTGAAGAGATCCGGGTCGACCATGGGGAGATCGGTGAAGCTGCCCGTGTCGGGGTTGATGATTCGCGTAGCGCCGCCGTTCGGGTTGCCGCACGTGGCGATCCTCGCGCCGTCCGGAGACCACCGCGGGCACTCGCCCGTGTCGGAGGCAGCCTGGACGAGGTGCTCCTTGCTCCCGTCCGGGTTGACGACCCAGACCTGCGTGTCGCCGAGCGCCGGGTTGAAGCGGGCGAACGCGATCTGGCCGTTGCTCCCGCGTGGCGTGGCGAACGCCGTGACGGCCGTCATCGCCGCGATCGCAGCAGCGACGGCAAGCACAAGAAACGTACGCATCGGGATCCTCCTCCCGGTCGATGTCACTCACGACGCTAGGGAGGACGGAGCGCGCGGAAATCGTGGCGAGCTCGACTCTGTCTGGGTGCCACCTCAAGATCTCCGCGCGGAGCCTGCGGCTGGCCACAGTACGAAGTGGGCGGCTATCAGCCGCTGACGTCCGACGGCGGTCCGATTCGCCGCCACGGCTCGTAGGCCCAGACGAACTCGTCGCCGGCGTCCATCGGCGGCACCGGTCGCAGGTGAATCGTGCCGTCGCGATCCCGCGTGTACTCGAACACCAGAACGGACGCCACGCGCGGCCACTCGAAGCGGACGCGGTTGCCGTGGATCGTGTACGTGCCGCCGTCGTGATCGGCGCCGGCGAAGCTCCACGTGCCGTCGTGGAGGGAAGCAGTGCCGATGATCGGGTACGTGTCGCCGGTCTGCCCGGCCGCGTGAGCGTCCGCCGCTGTGAGTACCCAGCGGTAGGTGCCGTTCAGCACCGAGGGCGGCTGCTCGCGCCCTGCCGCCGTCGGCGACGGCACCACCCTCGAGCACGCGGGCGCCACGCGGACGGGCGGCGTCGGGGCCATCGTCGCCTTCATCGCCTCGATGCGCTCGATGTACCTCTTCGTCGCCGGGTCGCGCTCGAGCAGCGCATACACGGGTCGCGATGCGTGCCCGATCGCCCGCACATCAGCCGTCCGCGCAAGCACGATGCGCCTCCGATCCGTACAGACGCTCGGACCGAGCTCGAGCTCCGAGGGACTGTGCTGTGCAACCCACCGCCTCGTGTTCGCGGCCGCCGTGAACACATCTCGGCGCTGCGACCTGGTCAGCCTCCGGAACGCACCCTCGTTGGCGAAGAACGTCAGCGCCTTGCCGAAGAAGACGATGTTCCCGGTGGGGGTACTGCTGCCGGGATCGTTGAAGAGCGACAGCTCCTCGCCGTCGACGTGGCCCTTCGCGATTTGGACGCCGATCTGATCGTTGCTGACCTCGATCGGGATCGCGCCCAGCGCACGCATCAACGCCGCCGTCGCGCGCGACGGCTGTATGCGGATGCGCGCACCGGCGAAGTCGCGCAGCGACACGAAGGCGCGCCCGATCCCGAACGGCCGCCGGAGATGGTCGGGGACGAGCGCGAGGCCGACCACGTTCTCCTGCTCCAGCGAAGCGAGCATCTTGTCGGCGATCGGGCTCTCGAGCACGCGGTCGAGCAGCGTCGTGCTCGTGATCAGAAACGGCGCGTGCAGGGCCTGGAACGCGTTCTCGCCAACCAGATCCCAAGCCCGCGCGCCGACAACGCCGAGGTCGAACGTTCCGGCGCGAACCATTCCGATCGTCCGCTCCTCGGCACGGGGTATCCGCTGACCCGCCGCCGAGAAGATGATCCGCACCCGGACAGAGCCGCCCGAGAGCTTGCCGACCTCGGCTGCGAAGTGCTCGATCGCACTCGTGCTCGGCTGCGTGACGTCGTCGCTGTCGGCGAGCCGGAGCACGACCGCTGCCCTCGGGCCGCCCGCCTTGTCAGGGCCCGGCCGAGCACGTCCGCCGCAGCCGGCCGCGAGCACGACGACGCAGATGGCCACCGCGAGTGGGACGGCGATGAGTGTCCACCCTGTTCGCACGACCAGAGGATGCTATGGCCGTCCCGGTCGGGAGCGCCTCGTGGCAGGCCACACCGCCGGCGCTCGAGCGCCGGAGACATGTCACTTGATTCTTTTCGGATGAAAGGAATACGCTCCGTTGCCGGTCGCATTCCGATTCAGGAGGGACGAGGAAGCCATGAAGCGGCGCGGGTTCTTGCTTGCGGTGACGACGGTTGCCGTCGCGGTGGGCGCAACGCTCGGAGGTCTCGGTGGAGCGGCACGCAGCGCCCCGCTCGACAAGAACGCATCGCACTACGGGGGCACGCTCAAGCTGCTCTACCAGGGCGCGTTCGGATCGTGGGATCCGATGATCGACTACACGCTCGAGGGCTGGCAGCTCAAGCAGGCGACGGTCGATGGGCTCACGAACTTCAAGCGTGCGCAGGGCACCGCCGCGTACACGGTCGTGCCCGACCTGGCAACAGCGATCCCGAAGCCCACGGACGGCGGCAAGACGTGGGTCTTCCACATCCGCACGGGGATCAAGTTCTCGAACGGCAAGGTGGTCAAGCCGAGCGACTTCCTCTATACGTTCCAGCGCATCTTCAAGGTGCACGGACCGACCGCGTCGGGCTTCTACGGCGTGCTCGTCGGCGCCGACAAATGTCTCAAGACCGCCGCCACCTGCACGCTCAAGGGCGGCGTCAGCGCGGACGACGCAGCCGGCACGGTGACGTTCCACCTGACCCGGCCCGACGGCGAATGGCTGCAGAAGCTCGCCGTCCCGCTTGCGAGCGTCGTGCCTGCCGGCACCCCCAACAAGGACCAGGGCCCGAAACCCGTCCCCAGCACCGGCTCCTACTACATGAAGTCGTACGACCCCAACCACATGATCACGCTCGTCCGCAACCCGTACTTCAAGGAGTGGTCGAAAGACGCGCAGCCGAAGGGCTACCCGGACGTGATCACCGAGCGCTTCGACCTCACTGCCGAGGCGGAGGTGACGCAGGTCGAGAACGGCCAGGGCGACTGGATCGGCTTCGCGATCCCGACAGACCGTCTCAACGAGCTCGCGACGAAGTACACGAACCAGCTGCACCTGAACCAGCTGACTGCGAACTGGTACGCACCGATGAACGTCAACATCCCGCCCTTCAACAACCTCGACGCGCGGCGCGCAGTCAACTACGCGGTCGACCGCGCCGCCGTAATCCGGCTGTTCGGGGGCTCCAACCTGGCGCGCCCGAGCTGCCAAATCCTGCCGAAGGGCTTCCCCGGTCACGTCGACTATTGCCCCTACACGAAGAACCCGGGCACACAGTGGACGGCGCCGGACATGACGAAGGCGCTTGCGCTCGCCAAGAAGTCGGGGACGCAGGGGCAGAAGGTCGCGGTCGTCGTCCAGAACACGGTCGTCGACAAAGCTGTCGGCCTCTACCTGCAGAGCCTACTCACGAAGCTCGGCTGGAACGCCTCCGTGAAGGTGCTCTCGACGAACATCCAGTTCAACTACATCCAGAACACGAAGAACAAGGTGCAGATCAGCGTCACGCAGTGGTACCAGGACTACCCCGGCGCAGCCGACTTCCTCAACATCCTTTTCGGCTGCGGCTCGTTCCATCCTGGGAGCGACACGAGCATCAACATGGCGGGATTCTGTGACAAGGCGATC
>JACXTT010007987.1_pt1 | contig 14774 bp, 10 predicted proteins | sample 9270951 | NCBI WGS metagenome assembly JACXTT01 (sample SAMN15532306, study PRJNA645909) | rock metagenome | isolation source: weathered quartz diorite | place: Puerto Rico | collected 2017-06-21
CACGGAGAGAGTGGCGCCGTTATATACGCTGGAGGCGGCGCTCTCGAAAACATTGATGGACCCAAGCTGCGGAATGGGACGGGCCAGGGGATTGATGCAGGGAGGGAAAGGACACGTCCGCGACGGGGTCGATTGCCAGGTTGAGAAAGAGTCAACCCTGTCATAGGTGCCAAGGAAATTTGTACCCGAGGAATCGTACACCGGGTAAGTGACGTTGAGAGGAGGCGGCAGATTCACGTCCCGGGCACGGATCAGGTCCACACCATGAACGTACAAGTAGGAAACGCCCACGGCCAGCCGGTGTGCGACTTCCCGTTCCATGTTTAGACTGGCCTGCTGGACTCGTGGAGTCTTGAAGTTATGAGAAAACGCGGACACGTCGGCTTGTTCGAGTTGAGTGAGCGTGGACGGCGCCTCGCAGTCTGTGGCATTTACCGGGCAGGTCACCAACGGATTGGGATACTGGGGAAAGACCTGGTGGTCATAGAAATTCTTGTTGTTGAGAAAGAGGAAATTCGGAGCCGCGCCGTTGTCGCTCTGAATCGTGGAAGTATAGATCTGCGGAATGCGGGTGTAGAACAAGCCGTATCCGGCGCGAATCACGAGCGGATGCTGGTCTCCGATGGAGTAGGCCAGACCGACGCGGGGGGCGAAGTTGTTGGTGTTGAAGGGCACCTTGCCGGCACCGGGCCACAGCGGGTTGGATTGCAATCCTTTCGTGGTGAACGTCTGCAAGTCGTATCTCGCGCCCAGGCTAAGGGCGAAGTGATCGGTCACCCGGATCGTGTCCTGGGTAAATCCCGCGTACTCGTCGGTATCGGGATGGGTTACGGCTGGGCCGAAACTCTGCAGGTAATAGTGCGGGACCTGGTGCGCGTAGGCCCGCAGCCGCGTGAGTTCCAGGCCGGATTCCATGGGCTCGAAGCTAAACGGATTTGCCTTGATGGGATCGAAAATGTACTCCCCGCCGCTTAACGATGGGAAGAAGTTATAAATCCAGCTAAGCAGGACGTCGCCACCGAACTTCCACGAATGTCTTTTGCCTTCCACGCTCAAGGTCTCGGCCACATGCAGACGGTGTTCCCGGGTCTGGCGGGGAAGGATCGAGGAACGTCCGAAGCCTTCGATGATGGTGGGAATTTTGGTCAGAGGATCGGTGCTGTTGGGAGTTGACTGCTGCAGATCGCGCGAGAACTGTGCCCGCAGACGGCTAACCACGCGAAAGGAGAGATTGCTGGTGAGCGTTGCCGCCGCGCTTTCGGTGGAAACGTCTTCTTCGCCGTTATCGCTGATGCCGAAGCTGGTCAACGGGCTGGCCGGGTCGAGAAACACGTTGTTATGCCCGTAATAACGCGACGTGTTCAGCCGCATCGAGAGGTTGTTGTGCTGGGTAAGCACCAGATCCAGCTTGAAGAAGCCAGCGTTCCCCAGCATGGATGCGGGATAGGTGCCAGCTTGTTTTGAGAGCTGCGCCGCGGTGACGAAAACCAGGGCCTGATCGGTGGCTTCGTAGTCGCCAGGCGTTTCGGGGCCAGCACCGAGCTTAGGAACCACCACCGAGCTTCCGTCGGCGAAGCGCATCACCGCCGGGATGTGAAAGCTGTGCTGGTCGAAACCTACGAAGAAGAATGCCCGGTTGCGGCGTACCGGCCCGCCCAGGGTGAAGCCAAACTGCTGCTGCTGGTCGTGCGGCTTGAAGTCCATGAAGGGATGCTTGGCAGCCAGGGCGCTGTCACGCATGTAATAGAAATCAGTTCCATGAAGGCGGTTGGAGCCCGATTTGGTGACCACGTTCACCACCGCTCCACCGGCGCGTCCCAGTTCGGCTCCGTAGGTGTTGGAGGAAACGCGGAACTCCTGTACCACCTCATTGGAAAACTGATAGGGCGCCCGGTAACGGCCGCGAGCCTGTCCGAAGAAGGCATTGTTGTTGTCGCCCCCGTCGACCAGGTAGCTGGACTGAAAACCACGGATGCCGCCGAAGGCCAGATCGCCGTTCGAGCCCGAGGTCAGGCCGCGCGGGTCCTGCGTAACGCCGGGAGTAAGCAGTGCAAGGTCGGTGAAACGCCGTCCGTTCAGCGGCAGTTCGGTGACGGCGCGTTCGTCAATCATCGAAGAGATGCCGCTGGGCTGGGTTTCAACGAATGGCGGTTCTCCGGAAACTGTGACCGTTTCTTTAGCGCCCGCCACGGCCAGCTTGAATTCGAGTTCGACTGTGCCGCCCACGTCTACGTGCAGACCCGGGGTGGTTTGCGGCGACATTCCCGGCGACTCCACACGCCCGGAGTAGTCTCCGGGAGGGAGCAGTTCGAAGGCAAAGTGGCCAGTGACGTCAGTAGTGGTCGAGTAGCGAAAGTTGGTTGCGACATTTGCCAGCACGACCGTAGCGGCGCCAATGCGTCCACCGACGGCGTCCGCCACCATTCCGCGGATTGCCCCAGTCGAGGCTTCCTGGGCCAGAGCCGGAGTGAGCAAGAGACTGGAAATAAATGCAAGATGGCAAAAAAGAGTACAACGACAGCTCGGCATAGGACTCGCACTCGCGGGTGAAGCGAAATAGTGGACGAGTCCAGACCCGAGAGGGAACTATATGGGTATATCACTGCGGACGGCAGGCGGTCTGTGATGGGCGAGATTTTCTTTCAGAGTTGTCCCATCTTGGGCTTCACGCTGGAAGTTTGTCATGCTGAGCGAGTTTGACCGTCCGTTTGCGGACGGTCAGGCGAGTCGAAGCACCCCTACGTTCATTTCCGCTACTGAGAATTGTGGGCCGCTGCTGTGGTCGCGCGAGGGTGGCAGGAGCCGGTCGACGGCGGATCAGCTCATAGGGATCCTTCGACTGCGCTCAGGATGACAAGCTGTTCAGGATGACAGCTTGCGTTGTACCAGTTCCTCCACTCTCTGCAGCACCTCGTCTTCGGATAGCTGGGTGGAGTCAAGCAGCAGCGCGTCGGCGGCGGGAACCAGCGGAGAGGTTGCCCGGGTGCGATCACGGCGATCACGTTCGCGCAGCTCCGCAGCCACGGCATGCGCGGCGGCACCCTGCACATTTTGCTGTTGCATGCGCCGCTGTTCGCGTACCACCGGGTCGGCATCCAGGAAGATCTTGACGTCGGCCGCGGGAAAGACTTTGGTGCCGATGTCGCGACCTTCCATGACTACGCCGCCGCCCGCTCCCATCTCCTGCTGCCGGGCAACCATCCACTGACGGACTCCAGGGTGAACAGAAACTCTTGACGCGGCTTCGGTCACGTCCGGTTCCCGCACCCGCTGGCTCACGTCGCGGCCGTCGAGCAGAACCCGGTTGCCGCCCAGACTGGGCTCAATCCGTATGCGCGAATTGTGCGCCAGCTTGATCAGGGCCACCTCGTCGTCGAAGGATACATCCCACTCGATGGCTTTCAGCGCCAGTGCACGGTACATGGCGCCGCTTTCCAGATTTATGTAGCCCAGCTTGCGCGCCAGGCGCGAGGCAATCGTGCTCTTGCCCGCGCCAGCGGGGCCGTCAATGGCGATGATTAGTTTGCGTCGAGGAGGTGTGGGCATCCCGGAAGGTAATGATTGTACACGGCGAAAGATCATGCAGGCGCGAGCGTCCCGCTCCTGCTGGCCAGTGGCAATAACCGCGTGGGGACAGCCACCATCGGCTGTCCAGTCGAGCGCAGCTCGACAGACCTTCACCGTCGAAGTCTTCTGGGCGCAAGAATTCCGCTGCTGTGGACATTAGCAAGGAGGCCCGCGGAGCTACGCTCCACCGGACAGCCGAGGGCGGCTGTCCCCACGTGGACACTGCTGATTTCGGCGTCCTGCACGAACCGGACGCTCGCGCCTACATTACCAAACCCGGCAGGCGTTGGCATGGACCATCGGTTGTCCTGCACGGCAGCCGAAGGCGCGGGCAAATTCCGGCATGTTACCCACCACGTTGTTTACGCGATACCGGTCGAGGTCGAGCGCGGCCAGGCTGGTGCGGGCATCGTCGAAGCCAGGCTGGGAATAAATTCCGAACACTACTCCCGGGCAGGCGGCATCGATGAAATTCAGGTTAGCGGGCCGGATGATCTGGTGGATGGAGGCCAGAACCTCCGGCAGCTGGGACTTTTTCTTGAGCTGCGCAATGCGGTCGAGCTCGGGTTGCAGGGGAGCGATGCCGGCCTTGTTGATGGCAGCTTCGTCCATGCAGGCGGTGTAGTAGTCGCCCACCTTCTGCTGCACCGGTGTACGGTTCGGTGAAGGTTGAGCGGCATCTTCCAGGGTGCCGCGCACGGCGGCAGTGTTCCATAGCGCCAGCAGGTTAAACGTGCCCCATCCGCCCTGGTCGGGGGGAATAGGGTTGGCCTTGATCCACTTGCTACAGGCGTATTGGAAGAAGTCGGAGCAAGGGTCGAGGGACTTGTCCACCTGATCGAGGCTGAAGTGCTCGAGATCCGGCATCGAATTGGACGATGCAGTCGGAGTTTGAGCGAACGATGCCGCGCAAATCGTCAGGAACAGCGTCAAAAGGGCGCAGAAGCGCATAAAGCGTACATTCCCGAGCCAGGTGGCTCGTAAAAATAGACGTGTCAGAGTTCAAATAGTAAGTCATAGCGGAGAGGCTGATGTTGTTCAAGGCAGCTGCGCTACGCTCGGCCTGGACGGGCAGAAGTGCCCGTCCCCACACGGTTTGCGGTGGTGCCCTTCCCGTCACGGCTGGCAGCAGATCTTGGTTGTGCGATCTGGATCAGTGAGCGGTTGCCTACGTGGATGAAGTCCAGTTCCCGGGCTGTCTGGAGGGCATTGATTGCTTCTCTGACTCGCGACCGCGGCACGAAGTGGCCGAAGAACGATTCCACTTCCTGCTGCTCGGCGGCGATCACGCAATCCAGGTACTTGGAAAGCAGCGCGGAAAGAGCTTCGCCTACTGACAGACTGATTCCTTCACGAACCGCATCCGGAGCCCAGCGGTAGAGCACGTCCCAGAACGCGCCTTCCTCCGGCTTGTAATCCACGCGCGTGATGCGCAACTTCGACCACAACTCACCCAAGGCGCGGTCCAATGCGACAAAGGAAATGCTTCCGCCCAGGTCTTCACGCATCTTCTGTTTTGAGATCGGGCCGGCTCGGCTGATCAGCTCAAAGGCGTCGCAAGCAAGCTGCGAATATTCCGAGCGCGGCTTGGGCTTGGGCGCCTGTTTGGGATTGCGCTCGCCAACCAGCGCGTAAAAGTAAGGAAAGATCGAGCCCGCTACCAGGAATGCGTTGTTCTCCTCGAACTGGTTGGCTTCGTAAGCGTCGTGACCACGCAAGAGGCGGACCATGATCTCGGTGGCTTCCCGGGCGCGTGGGTCGGCAAAGGCATGCCGCTGCGTGGGCAAATTCTTGTCTGATCCCGTCCAGGCGCCGATGAAGGTGGGAACCAGCAGCGGCGGCCGCATGGGATACATCAGACAAAACCCCACCGACTCGACAAAGCGGCGGGCATCGTCGACAGTGCGCAACGGCGCCCCGTTGAGGCGCCACTTTTCACGGCGAAGATGATCGAGTTCGTCGTCAGTCATAAAGCAGCTATTAGCCCTTAGCTCTTGGCTTTCAGCTAAAAGCTAACAGCTAAAAGCTGGTTCTCAGATTCTCTTAAACGCCTTCTGAATGTCCTTCAAAGAGTATCGCAGAACTACCGGTCTGCCGTGCGGGCAGGACATGGGGCAGTCGGTTTTGGCCAGTTCCGCCAGCAGCCATTCCATTTTGTTCTGTTCCAGCGGCATATTGACCTTGATGGCGGCGTGGCACGCGATGGAAGCGGCGATGCGCGCCCGGATTTTTTCCAGGTTTAAGGCCTGCTCTTCGCGGGAAAACTGGTCGAGCAACTCGTGCAGCAAGTGCTCGACTGCGGGAGCTTCGATGCCGGCGGGCGCGACTTTTACCGCGACGCTGCGGGCCCCGAAGGGCTCGACTTCGAATCCGTTCTTGGCCAGTTCATCGGAAATTTCGGGGAATACCGCCTGCTGGGCCGGAGTGAGTTCGATCACCAGCGGGAGCAGCAGGCGCTGGCTTTCGACTTTCTGGGCAGCGCGCTGCTTCAGGATTTTCTCGAACAGGATACGCTCGTGAGCCACATGCTGATCGACAATCCACAGGCCTTCGGGACTGACCGCCAGGATGAACGAGTCGCGAATCTGTCCCAACGGCTTGAGGGAGGCAAGCGCCGGAGCGAGATCGCTTGGCGCCTCCTCGTCGGCGATGGGAGGAGCGCAGCCGTCGCTTGGGACCGGTTCGGGAGCGCGAACCAGGGACAGGGCGGCGTTACCGTCGACCGAAATGCCCTCGCCAAACTGAAATCGTTCTGTGATGGGAGGTGGGACCGGAGCGTGCAAACTGAACGGTTGCGACGCGGCTGAAGTGTAGGGCGATTGCCAGGCGGCAGAAGCCTCAGGAGCAAAAGCATCAGGAGAAGAGGGGCGCGTTCCCGCCGTAAGTGACGGGCTGGCGCTGGGATGGGCGCCGATCTCCACGATGAATTGAGGCACAGGGCGTGCTTTCATTAGCGCGGCGCGTATCGAGTCGCGCACGAAATCGTGCATGACCGATTGCTGGCGAAAGCGGACCTCGGTCTTCGAAGGATGAACGTTGACATCCACTTCGCCGCTGGGCAAATCGAGGAACAACAGCACCACCGGGTAGACGGTTGGCGGCAGGATGTTGCGATAAGCCTCGGTGATGGCGTGCTGGATGAGGCGGTCGCGGACCAGGCGTCCGTTGACGAAGACGTAGATTGAGTTGCGGTTCAGTTTCTGGATTTCGGGTTTGGAGACGAAACCGTGAACGCGAAGTTCGCCGTAGGATGGGGCAGCTTCTGCAGTTTCTTCGGCCGTTCCCTGTGGTTCAGTCTTCTCGCGGCGCCAGGGCGGAGGCTGGGGCAGGCCAACGCGTTCCAGCGGCTGCAGGGCAGCAATGGCAATCAGTTGGTCCAACACTTCTTTTCCGAAAACCTGGTACACGCGCTCGCTGTAATCCGCCACCGGCGGCGCTACCAGCATGGCGTTGGTGGCGGAGTGCAGCTCGAAATGCTTGCCGGGATGGGCCAGGACGTAGTGCGTGACCAGCGATGCGATGTGGGAGAGTTCGGTGGATTCTGCCTTCAAGAATTTTTTTCGGGCTGGAATGTTGAAGAAAAGATCGCGGACAGCGATGCTGGTTCCGCCGGGCAAGCCGGCTTCTTCCACTGCGAATATCTTGCCGCCGTTGATTTCGACGATCGTGCCGGAGTCCTCGTCAAGGGCGCGGGTTTCCAGGCGCAGGCGGGAGACAGAAGCGATCGAGGGCAGAGCTTCACCCCGGAACCCCAGAGTGGCCACGCTGAGCAGGTCTTCGGCATTCTTGATTTTGGACGTGGCGTGACGCTCGAAAGCCAGCAGAGCATCGTCGCGCACCATGCCGCAGCCGTTGTCGGTGATCTGGATGAGTTTTTTCCCGCCCGCCTCTACCTGAATCCGGATGCGCGTGGAACCCGCATCCAGGGAATTTTCCAGGAGTTCCTTGGCTACCGAAGCCGGGCGTTCTACCACCTCGCCGGCGGCGATTTTGTTGGCGACATTTTCGGAGAGGACGTGGATTCTGCCCATGACTAAGGGGTTCGGCGCTTGTCTGAACGGATTCAGTGTCGCAGATGAAGGGTTGAGGAAGCAAAGCACAAACGGGCCGGGCAAGCCGCTATTTGGCACTTCGCCAGTGTCATGAGTCAGAATTTTTCGGAACTCTGTCACCCCGACCGGAGCGAAGCGAGCGGAGCGGAGGGACCTGTTTTTGGGCAGCACCTAACTTGTGCCCTTCTCGACTGTGCTCAAAGCAGGAGTTCCCCGCGCCATCTAGGGGCGGAACTCGATGGCCAGGGAGGTTTCTACCGGCGTAGGTTCGCCCTGCACGCGGTAGGGACGGAATCGCCACCAGCGGACCGCGTCCATGGCAGCCGAGGCCAGGCTTGCCTGACCGCTCCGCGGATGCAGGTTCACGACCGTGCCGTCGGCTGCAATGATGGCATCGAGTATCACCACACCCTGGATATTGGCCCGGCGAGCGGCCTCGGGATAGACCGGATCAACCTTGCGGATCAGCAGCCTCTCCATCACGTCCGGGGGAACGCGACCGGATGGCGGCCGCGCATGCGCGTCTTTTCTTGCCGCCTGGGCTTCCAGTTGCTGCCACCCGCGATGCCATTGCCAGGCGGACACAAGTCCGACTAACAGCAACAGAGCCAAAGTCAGCCACAGCAGCCGCCGCGCCGGTATGCTCATTCGCCATCGCGTCTGGGCATGCAACGGGACTTCCGCAGGGATCGGCGTGGGGGATCCGACTGCCGCCGGGACGGGAATTTTCGCCAGCGGTGAGCTGATCAACCCGGATTCGAGCGCGGATTGTTCCAGGTGGGCCGCGGCGGCCCAGTGACGGATCATGTAGCGCTGGTCGCGGGAGAGCCCCAGAAATTCGAGGCCGCAGCGCAATTGGTTGTGATGCCGCACTACCGCTTTGGTCCGGAGGGAATAGCCGGCGTTGGGCAGCTGGAATTCGATGGCAACCCATTCTCCGGTCTGAAGCTCAGCCGCGAGCACGGCAGCGACACCGCCCTCGCCGATATCCAGAGAGCGGCCGGGAATGCTGCTGGGCGAACCCGAACGCAATGCGGTGACGTCCACCGGGACCGCGACCGAATAACGAGGAATGCGGCGGCGAGCCCCACCCAAGTCCGACGAAGAGCGTCCCGACGAAGATTGTCCCGTTGCAGAGTGTCCCGATGCAGCGCTCATGATTGCTCGAATTTGGTTGCCTTAATCCGAGTCAGACTCGTTTAACTCCAATAAAACCATTGGCCCGGAGCAAAGCTCCGGGCCAGATCAATTCCTACCGTGCGCGCCGACAAGTGGTTGAGCGTGTGACTCGGTTACGGCCAGCGCTTGGCGGTGTCTTCCCATCCCGCGGCGCGGGCGGCCTGGGGAGCGGCACCTACCGCAGACTGCGGAATCCGGATAGGCTGCTGCGTTGACGTCGCCGAGGTCAACGTTGGTTTGGTGTCACTCCCAGCTTCCTTGTCTTCGGACAGGAGGGGGGCGGCGACGCGCAGAGCCTCAACCTCTTTTTCCAGCCTTGCGAGCTCAAGCTCTTTCTGTCTCAGAACTTCGTAAACGTTCTTCATGCGTAAGCACCCAGGAATTCGTGGAATTGAACTGATTAAGTCGAACTTTACCAGTTGTCTCGGTTTTGTCAAGGAGTAAGAAGGTCGTACCAGAGTCAAGTTGAAGTTTTCCCGTGTAAGTGCGTGGCGGCGTCTCTCGGCCCTGGAAAATCCCCAGGGCGGAACTGCACGAGCAAACTTTGCCCAAGTCGGCCACGACCGGCATGACCCGCTGTGAGGGAAGACGGAAGAGGGAAGATCGGTGTCGGGTGATTCTTGAAGGTCCCGTTGCCGCCCTAATTCGAATTTGTGACCAAGACCTAACACCACGAAATCCCAACTTTGGGAGCGAGTTCCGGCCTGAAGATATGGAAATCCGCAGGCCACGTTACCCGTCGGAAATCAGCGTCCATCGGGGCATTCGAATGATCAACATGGAATCAACCAGGCCTTGATTTTACAAATCCCTGACTTAACCTTTCCGGGGCCTCCACGTCTAACGCAGCAGAGACGGAGCCCGAGCGGCCAGTGCGCTGAGGCAAAATATTCACAATTGATGGAACCAATTGACGGAGCGATCGCGTATCACAGTGCAAGGAAGCGTCTGGTCAGAACCGCGCTTCTGGGCGGCACGCAGCCAAAGCAGGCGTGCTGGGTGGAGGGTCAGGTCATGGAGATCGGGCGGAATGGCAGCAACGGTGCTGGAAACAGGAACCTTCCGAGCAGCTCGGACCCGCATGTGCAGGAAGTCGTGAGGGCCGCGCACGAGGAATTACGTCTGCTCATGAGCCAGCGGGCCGATGTCATGAAGCGCATCGGGACGGTGAAGCAGACCATTGTCGGACTGGCGAACCTGTTCGGCGATGCCGTGCTGAGCGAAGAACTGCTGGAGCTGGTGGACCGCAAGAGCGGTGGCCGCCAGCCTGGCTTTACCAAAGCTTGCCGGATGGTGTTGATGGAGTCGGATTGTCCCCTGGGAGCTCGCGAGGTGTGCGAGAAGATTCAGCAGCGGATTCCCCCGGTTTTGCTACGGCACAAGGATCCCCTGGCCTCGGTGACGACCGTACTAAACCGGTTGGTGGAATATGGCGAAGCCCGGACGGTAGTGCGGGACAACGGGCGCCGGGCATGGGAGTGGGTGGCGGACCCCGCGGACAGCGGATTTGCGGCGGCCCGCGGCGGTGTTCCAGCTTCCGGGCTCTAAGGTGGTGTGGCGCGGGCGCCCTCGCCCGCGCAGCTCGTAGGCCACCCAGAACGTTGCAGAAAGTGACCCTGCGGGATCCGCAGCCGGCTAAGGCCGGAGTTTCCAGGGATTTTCGGCACGGCTGAAATTTGCGCCTTTCCCGAGGCTCGTATCGGCGTTTTTCCGGCACCCGTCAAGAACAACACCGCAGTTCGTTAGCCAGGCAGCAGCATTCCCTTTTCCAAGTGGCGGGTTACGTGCGCGTAGGAAGCGGCGTGCGGGTCGTGCGTCACCATCACCACGGTCTTGTGAAAATCCTCATTCAGACGCTTCAGGATCTCCAGAATCTCGGTTGCCGAATGGCTGTCGAGATCGCCGGTGGGTTCGTCGGCGAGCAACAGAGTCGGGTCGCTTACGATGGCGCGCGCAATGGCCACACGTTGTTCTTGTCCGCCGGAGAGCTGCTTGGGCAGATGGCCGACGCGTTCTTCCAGGCCGACAAGCTTCAAAGCCGTCATCACGTGATCGCGCCGCTGTTGCGCGGAGAGCTTGGTCAACAGAAGCGGCAGCTCGACGTTTTCGAACGCGGTGAGAACCGGTATCAAATTGAACGTCTGGAAAACGTAGCCGATATGCTCGTTACGCCAGCGGGCTGACTGGCCATCGCTGAAACGGAAGATGTTCTCACCCAGCACCAGCAACTCGCCGCCGGTTGGCCGGTCGATGGCAGCGATCATGTTGAGCAGGGTGGTCTTGCCTGAACCCGAAGGACCCATCAGGGCGAGGAACTCGCCGCCGCCGATCTCGATCGAAACATCGTCCAGGGCCTTGACCTCGAAAGCGTCGCGCTTGAACACCTTGCTGACGTTGCGGGCCTGAACCACTTTGGTTTGAGTAGCGGTATGCGGGAACGTAGTAGCTGCGCTCATGACTGTCCTTTGATCTTGATTTTTTCGCCGTCCTTCAAATCTTGCGGCGCTGAGGTGATCACGTCTTCGCCGCCATTGAGACCTTGCACCATCACGCCTCCGCTGCGTTGCGAGAGAATCTTGACTTCACGCGCCGTTGCCTTGCCGTCAAATGACAGGAAAACGAACTTCTTGCCGTCGCGGTCATGAACAGCAGGGGTGGGCACAAAAACACCCTGCGGCTGTGAACCTGTGTGTTTGGCTTCGCCGTCCGCCAGAAATTTGACGGTCGCGTTCATGTCCGGCCGGAGATATGCGTCAGGGTTCAGGATTTGCACCTTCACCTGGACCGTGGCCTTGGCCCGGTTGGCTTGGGGAGAGATTTCCGCGATCACGCCGTCATACTTCCGGTCAGGGAAAGCATCTACGGAGAGCGTGCCTTTTTGTTTGGGGCCAAGCTTGGCGAAATCGTCCTGGGCGATATCGAGTTCGACCTGGAGATCATTCAGATCCGCCAAGGAAACGACCAAACCCTGCGGACCGCCTTCGGCTGTGCTGGCAAATCCCGAGGTGACGAGTTCGCCTTTTTCGGCAGCACGCTCGAGAATGGTTCCCGTCACTGGCGCACGGATCAAGGTAGCGTCGAGCAACGACTTGGAATAGGCCGCCTGCCCCTCAGCTTGCTGAAGGGCGCCGCGGGCACGCGCGATTTCTTCCTGACGTGGACCGATCTTGGCCAGCTGGAAACCCTTGTCCAGTGAATTTACCCGCTGCTGGTCGGCCTCAAACTTGGCGGTAGCGTCATCGAGCGCCTGCTTCGAGAGAACGCCTTGGGTTACCAGGCTGCGAGTGCGATCCAGGGTGATCTTGTCATTGGCCAGCGTGGCACGGGCTTCATCGAGATTGTGCTGCGCTTGCTGAATTTCCTCAGGACGAGATCCGTTCTGCAGCTCCTGAAGGTAAGCCCGGGCGTTCTCGGCGGCGCCGTTCGCCTGTTCGTACTGGGCACGAAATTCGTCGTCTTCGAGGCGCACCAGAATCTGGCCTTCTTTGACCTTGTCTCCCTTCTCCACGCCGATCCACTTCACCCGGCCTGTGACCTTGGAATTCAGGTTGATCTTGTGGTGGGCCACGATGTAGCCGCTGGCGGAGAGAACCACGCCACCGGCCTCGCTGCTCTGCGCCGACGCGCGCACCACTTCCACTTCCGGAGCATCGTGGGAGAACAGACGGTAGGCCATTGCCACTAGGCCCAACAACACCAGCAGCCCGATTCCGATGAGAATGTAGCGGCGCGCCCAGACGGGAGGTTCGCCCTCGCCGTTGGTGCGCGCGTTGCGGTCGATGCGCAGGCTTCGCAGGTCTTCGTGCTTGGCGTCAATCGGCATTGTGCTTAAAGATGATTCCTGTTCTATCCCTGATGCAAATTCCTTCCAGGAGCTAATCCCGCAGAGCGTTAAGAATGTCCCGGCGCGATGCATGCCAGGCGGGAGCAAAACCACCCACCACTCCCATGATGAGGGCAAACGCAACCGCGCTGAAGACCACAGCCGGCGTCATTTGCAGGCTGAATACCACTTCGCTGAACGTCACCTGATTTTGCGTTCCTGTGGTCATGCCGTTGAACGGCAACATCAGGAGGATGCCGAGCGTCGCACCCAGCAAGGACAACAGCAGCGATTCCAGCATGAACGAAGTCAGAATGCTGGGACGCGAGAATCCGATCACACGCAGGGTCGCAATCTCGCGACCGCGATACGCCACCGCGGCATACATGGTGTTGGCAGCAGCGAAGCAGGAGCCTACTGCCATGATAAAGGCCACGATCCAGCCCACGACTTTGATAGGACCTCCCGACTTGGTTTGCGAAGCATAGTAGTCGGGTTCGAGCAGGCCATTCAGTTCCAGGCGCTGATCGTCGTTGGCGCGGTTTTTCAGAGCCTGGGCCGCGACCGGATCGGTCGCCCGTACCAGGACCGAGGAATACACCGAGCGCTCGAAGTCGGTGACCAGTTGATTGATGTCGCCCCAGATTTCGGAATCATGCGCCGTGCCGCTGGCGTCAAAAATGCCCACGATCGGCCAGTCTCCCTTGCCGATGTGTACGGTATCGCCCAGGTTCGCGTGCTCAAACCGCCGGTTGATCGAACTGCTTACCACCACTTCCCGCTGACCTGGCGTGAACCATCTCCCTTGGGTGATGTGGATCTGGGGCCGCATCTCGATTCCTAGCGGAGTAAGGAAGCGAGTAGTAACGTTGGTTTCACCCGTCCCGCCTTTGCGTGGCAACACAACCACCAGTATGTCTTCGCCTGAGACCAGGGGCTCGCCTTTGCTGTTCTTGGCGACGCCGGGCAAATCCTTCAAAACCTGCATCGCATCTCGCGATACTCCGCCAGCCGCCAGTTCTGAGTCCGACCCTTTGCGTAGCATCAGCACATTCAGGGGCTCGCCGGTGCTGGCAAAGGCGCGGCCTAAGCCCGCCAGCAGCGCCATGATAAAGACGGCAGTGGCCACCGTAAGGGCGATTCCGAGTGCCGTCATGACGGTCAGGCTCTTGCGCAGCCGCAGGTTGCGCACGTTATAGCTGAGTGGGATTGCCATTTCTATTCCTGTCCTTTAGCTTCTACCTCTTTGTCCTCTTAGCATCACCCGATATGACGCAAGCCATCCACGATGTTGACCTTGGCCGCGTGATAGGAAGGTATAAACGAGCTGGCAAATCCCACCACCGCCGCGATAAGCAAGGCTGCCGCGATGGTGAGCGGGGTGACCTTCATCCCGGTGAACATTCCCCCCGAGCTGGCCATCACCTTCACCCCCAGGAAGCAGATCATCGATCCGATCAGCCCTCCCACCAGCGCCAGCGAAACCGCCTCGCCGACGAACAATCCCAGAATGCTATTGCGCGTGAAGCCCAGCGTCTTCAGTACGGCAACTTCACGCGTGCGCTCGCGAATCGACATCGCCATGGTATTGGCCGACACCAGCAGAATGGTAAAGACCACGGCCAGGCAAATGCTCATGATAAAGGCCTTGATGTTGCCCAGCATTCCGATGAAGCCCAGCTGGAAAGCGTGTTCGGTCTCGGTCTTGGTGGGACGATCGGCGTTGCGAAACTCCTCGTCGATGGCTTGAGCTACCCGGGGAACGGATTCAGGCGAATCGGCCAGGACTGCGAAGAAGCCTTCGTTCCCCTTGAGTCTGGGAAAGCCCTCGTCAATGTAGTCTTTGTTGAAGTATATCGACTGAGTCGGGTCCGGTGGCGTAAAGATTCCGCGGATGGTCAATTCCAGGTTCACGGGGAAGATCTTCCCGGTAATATTCAGGCGGTCGCCGACTTTCCAGTGAAATTTGTTGGCCAGGCCCACATCCACGATGGCGCCGGCGCGATCATGCTGCCAGGCGTCGAGTTGGTCGGGGGGTATCTGGAATTCTGGGTACACCTTCATGATCTCTTGTGGATCCGTGCCAAACTGAGCAAAGAAATTCGCCGGCTTGTCGTCCTTGTACTGCCCGCCAAACCATTGCTGGTTCACCA
>JACXTT010007988.1_pt1 | contig 14773 bp, 17 predicted proteins | sample 9270951 | NCBI WGS metagenome assembly JACXTT01 (sample SAMN15532306, study PRJNA645909) | rock metagenome | isolation source: weathered quartz diorite | place: Puerto Rico | collected 2017-06-21
TTTAGCGAGGCAAGTCACGGACGCTGCGAAGCAGCGTGCGAGACCTGCCGACGGCCAACGGAGGAGGCGCAGGCGCGAAGCGGCGAGCACCGAACGGGGCCTCCTGCGTCAGCATAAAAGGAAACCACACCATGACCGAATCCACCCCCCGTCCCACCTTCGTCACCTGGGCCGGCCGTGTCTCGGGCGGCCTCGCGGCTCTCTTCCTGCTCGTCGACGGGGCGATGAAGCTCGTGAAGCCCGAATTCGTCGTGCAGGCGACGGTCGGGCTCGGTTATCCCGAGGCGTCGATCGTCGGCATCGGCGTCGTACTGCTGGCCTCGACCGTGCTCTACCTCGTCCCGCGGACGGCGGTGCTCGGCGCGGTCCTGCTGACGGGATATCTCGGCGGCGCGGTCGCGACGCACGTGCGCGTGCAGGCAGGCTGGTTCCCGGTGCTGTTCCCCGTCGTTATCGGTGCGATGCTGTGGGGCGGCCTCGTGCTCCGCAGCGAGCGCCTGCGGACGCTGCTACCGCTCGTCCAGGTGTTGTGAGAAGGATTCGCGGATGAAGAACGAGCGCGGCCTTCGCGAAGTCGGTCCCGGCGCCTGGGCGTACCTGCAGCCGCAGGCGACCTGGGGCTACAGCAACGCCGGCCTGGTGATCGACGGCGACCGCGCACTGCTCGTCGACACGCTGTTCGACGAGCGCCTGACGGCGGACATGCTCCGCACGATGAAGGACGCGACCGGCTTCGGCGGCGACGAGATCCAGACGGTCGTGAACACGCACGCGAACGGCGACCACACGTTCGGCAACCGTCTGGCGAAGAACGCGGTGGTGATCGCATCCGAGGCGAGCGCGCACGAGATGGCGAACGAGGCGACGCCCGCGATGCTCGCCGAGATCATGCGCAACGCGGAGCACATGGGGCCGCTCGGCGCGTTCTTCCGCGAGGCGTTCGGTGCGTTCGACTTCGAGGGCGTGACGCTGCGGCTGCCCGACCGCACGTTTCACGGCGAGCTCGCGCTCCGCGTCGGCGACAAGGAGGCACGGCTGATCGAGGTCGGCCCGGCGCACACGGCGGGCGACGTGCTGGTGCACGTACCGGCCGACCGCGTCGTCTACAGCGGCGACATCCTGTTCATCGATTGCACGCCGATCGCCTGGGCCGGCCCGGTGTCCCGTTGGGTCGCCGCCTGCGACCGCATCCTCGCGATGGACGTCGATGCGATCGTTCCCGGACATGGACCGATCGCCGAGAAGCGACAGGTCGCGCGCATGCGCGACTACTTGGCGTTCGTCGAATCGGAATCGCGCCGCCGCCACGCGGCCGGGATGTCGTCGTGGGAGGCCGCGCAGGACATCGCGCTCGGCGCGTTCGGCGAGTGGATGGACGCCGGGCGGCTCGCGGTCACGGTCGATACCGTCTACCGCGAGATCGCCGCCGATACCTCGCCGCGGAACCTCGTCGAGCTGTTCACGCGCATCATGGATCTCGAATCGCGCTACGCCCGCGAGCGCGGTGCGTGACTCACTCCGTCCGCGCGCCTTCGTAGAGGAGGCAGTGCCCGTACTTCGCCCAGCTCGGCTCCTCGTTCGGGTTCGCGGCGAAGTGATCGGCGCGCGACAGGTTCGGGCGGAAGCCGCTCCATTTGCAGTTCGCGGCGTCATCGGCGGCGACGGTGAAGCCCGAGCGGTTGTGCTGGAACTCGTTGCGCTCGAAGACGTTGTCGCCGCTCATGCTCCGGTCCCAGCAGCGTACCGGAGCGTGCGAGCGCACCGCGCAGGTGAGGAACACGCCGGAGAGCACGTTGCCGACGAACTGGTTGTCGGTGATCGAGTTGCGGTACGAGTCCGAGAGGTAGATCCCGTGCGTCTTGTTGTCGGTCAGCACGTTGTTGCGGACGACGCTGTCCTCGATGTGCTCGACGGTGATCGCGCACGCGGTGTTGCCGCGGACCACGTTGCCGACGAGCCGCGCGTGCGACGTGCGGTTCAACGAGATGCCGTCCCAGACCGATCCGGTCACGTGGTTGTCCTCGATCGTGACGCCGTCGGTATCGCGCTCGGTGAGGATGCAGGCGCTGCGACACGCGGTCGCGTCGACGCCGCGGATCGTCACGTCGCGCCCGCGCCGCACGACGATCGAGCTGTTGGTGAGGAAGCGGTGCGCGGACTCGAACTCGCTGCCGCCGGCGCCGCCGCCGACGATCGCGAGCTTCTCGATCGTGACGTTCGCGGTCGGCCGTCGCGGTACGGGTCGACGATGATCGCCGACCACGATCACCGGGCTGTCGACGCCGGGTTCGAGCCGGAGCACGGTCCCGGGGCCGCTGCCGCGCAACGTGATGCCGTCGCGCTCGATCGAGAGGAAGCGCCGCAAGCGGAACTCTCCGGGCGCGAGGCAGACGACCGGGCCGGCGTGGTCGATCGCGCGCTGCACGTCTCCGCCGGGTGCGACCGTCGCGCCGCAGGGCGGCGTCGCTGCGGCCGCGGACGAAGACGAAGCCGCCCCGAACAGCAGCGTCGCCACCGCGACGAGGACGCGCGCGGCCGTTCTCATCGGGACACGGTCGCGTCCCGTGCTCAGTGAGGCTGCGTCGGCTCGGGGATCGGCGTGCCGCTCGCGCGGGCGCGCGCACGCTGCATCATCTCGATCGTGTCGTGGGCTGTCGTGTCCGGCGTCGGCGTGGCCGTCAGGCGGCCGGGCCTTCCCGCCTCGCGGCTGTTGCCACCGCCGCCGTCGCGCGCCGGGCTGCTGCCGGGGGCATCGGCAATCTGGGCCGCCGCGAGCGACGCGCTCGCGAGCCAGAGAGTCACTACCATCGCCAACCGCTTCATCGTCATGCTCCTCGCGGGCCGCGCCGCTCAGGAAAGGATCGCAACCGCCTTCTGGGTGTCGACGTACTCGCGGACGCGACAGATCTTCCCGTCCTGGAAGTCGAACACGAAGCAGTACTCGTTCTCGTAGGGCCTGCCGTTCGCGGCGGTGCTCCGGTTGACGAGCTCCAGGATCACCGTGTCGCCGTCCGCGAACGCGCCAATCACCTCGGTGCGGAGCCCTTCCGGGAACGCCTGCGCCGCCCAGCGGAGGAAATCCACGATCTCCCCCTTGCCGCGCCGCAGGCCGGAGATCGGCGCGATCAGTCCCGGGATCCGCCACGTCACGTCGTCCGTCATGTTCGCGAACGCCGCACGAACGTCGGCGCGGAGCAGCGCGCGCCAGGTGTCGAGCGCGACCCGCTTGTTGTCTTCCATGCTCGCCATGGGGGCCTCCCATGCCGAGCCTTGCATCGGGCCCGCGCGGTCGCAAGACTCCCCACCTCCTGGAGAATCGATGATGAGCGCGGAGATCGATGCCGTCATCCACCTGGTTGCGGGCACCGTGCGCGGCTGGCGCGGGACCTCGACGTTCGCGCCGGCGCGCCGCCGGCCCGAGAAGATGCTCGAGCTCTACGACATCGAGGCGAGCCCGTATTGCCGGCTCGTCCGCGAGGTGTTGACCGAGCTCGATCTCGACGTGCTGGTGCGCCCGTGCCCAGCGGGCGGCACGCGGTTCCGGCCGCTCGCGCAGGAGCTCGGCGGCAAACGCCTCTTCCCGTTCCTCGTCGACGACAACACCGGGACCCGGATGTACGAGTCGGCCGACATCATCGAGTATCTCGGCAAGACCTACGACGGCCCCGTGAGCGGCACCCGCGGCGTGCGGCGCGGGCTCGCGCTCGGGACCTCGCTGCTCTCGACGGCGCTCCTCTGGCGGCCGAGCGGGCTCGCCGGCGTGACGGCGCATCCGTCGAAGGCGCCCGCGCAGCCGCTCGAGCTCTTCAGCTTCGAGTCGAGCCCGTTCTCGAAGCGCGTCCGCGCCCGGCTCTGCGAGCTCGAGCTGCCGTACGTGCTGCGCAACACGGGGAAGGGCGCGTGGACCGACATGGGCCCACCTTCGTTCCGCGATTCTCTGTTCAAGGCCCCGAAGGACACGAATCGGAACCGGCGCTGGCTCGCCGAGCACACCGGCAAGGTGCAGGTGCCGTATCTGATCGACGCGAACACCGGTGCCGCGATGTACGAATCGGACGCGATCCTCGCGTATCTCGATCGCACGTACCGGCTTCAGTAACCGGCGCGCTTGTCGACCACGTACTCGAGCGGCTTGCCTTCGCGGAAGCGCTCGAGGTTCTCGAAGAACGCCTCGTAGCCGAGGTCGAGGAAGTCGCGGACCTGGTCCGCGCAGTGCGGCGACAGCAGCACGTTCTCCATCGACCAGAACGCATGCTCGGCGGGGAGCGGCTCGGCGGCGAAGACATCGAGTGCGGCGCCGCGGATCTTTCCCGACTGCAGCGCGCGAACCAGCGCGGGCTCGTCGACGACGGCGCCACGTCCGACGTTCACCAGCACGCCGTTCGGCTTCATCGCCGCGATCTGCGCCTCGCCGAAGAGGCCGCGCGTCTCGGGCGTGAGCGGCGTCGCGAGCTGCACGTAGTCGCTCGCCGCGACCAGTGCGTCGAGCTCGTTCCGCGGGTAGAAGCGGTCGACGCGCGGGTCGTCGGAGGTGAGCTCCGCGCGCCGGCGCAGCGCGAGCACCCGCATGCCGAGCGCCTTGGCGCGTTCGGCCGTGGCGCTGCCGATGCCGCCGTAGCCGACGATGCCGAGCGTGGCTCCGTGCAGCGTCTCGGTCTGGAACGGCTTCCACGACGATTCCTGCTGCTGACGGATCAAGCGGCGAAACGAATACGCGAACGACAGCATCGCGCCGATCGTCCATTCCGCGAGCGGGACGCGGAACACGCCCCGCCCGTTCGTCAGCGGGATCGCGCTCGCCACGACGTCCGGCGTGAGGATGCTCTCGACTCCGGTGAACAGCGTGTGCACCCAGCGGACGCGCGGCGAGCGCGCGAGCACGCTCGCGATCAGGTCGCCCTTGAACGCCGCGTTCAGCACGCAGTCGGTCTCGGCCGCGTGCGCGAGGATTTCGTCCGCATCGTTCGTGACGAGCACGTCCACCTCGGCCGGCAGCCGCTCGAGCGCCTTCAGATGCTTCGCCTTGGGATCGGAGATGACGAGCAGGGTCGTGGGCATCCGTGGAGTCTCGCGGATCGCGCCTCCGACGGGAAGGGGCGGAGCGCGGCGTTAGTGCGCCGTCCTAGCGAGCGCGCCGCCACACCGACGCGAGCCACGGCTGCTGCGCGCGCGGCTTTCCGGGTGGACGGTAGTAGTGCTCGAGCTCGGTGAAGCCTGCACCCTCCAGGTAGGCGCGCCAGGTCTCGAGATCGTGGTACGCGCCGTAGCGCTCGCCCGACCAGCCTTCCTCGCCGGAGCCGCGCGGGTTCGACGAGAACAAGACCCCGCGCGGGCGAAGCGTGCGGCGAAGCGCATCGAGCACGCCGGCGAGCGCCGCGGTCGGTACGTGGAACAGCGACGCGTTCGCGAACACGCCGTCGAATCGCGCGTCGGGGAGGTCGAGCGCGAGGAAGTCCTGGTGCCATACTTCGCAGCCCGAGTTCTCCCGCGCGCGGCGCACGAACTCGCCAGCGCCGTCGAGCCCGATCGCGACGTGCCCGAGCTTCGTCAGCGCGAGGAGGTCGCGTCCCGGGCCGCAGCCGAGATCGAGGACCGTGAACGGTGCCGCGCCCTCGACGTGGCGGAGCAGTGCCGCGAGGTTCTGGCTCACGTCGTGGTTCCAGGTGCCGATCTCGAAGTCTTCGGCTTCGCGCTCGTAGTGCCCGAGCGTGCGCCGCGAGATGGCGGCGAGGTCGGTGGGATTCGTCATTCCTGTACCGTCCTGATCACGCTCCGGCGGTAGTCGACGGGGGTGAGGCCGACCTCGCGCTTGAACGCGCGATGGAACGCCGCGACCGATCCGTAACCGAGGTCCTCGGCGATCTGCGCGATCGTGCGCATGCCGATCTCGATCTCCTCGATCGCCCGCTGCATGCGGATCTTCGCGAGGTAGCGCTTCGGCGAGTCGCTCGCGAACCTCCGGAAGCGCTCCTCGAACGCCGCACGCGACAGGCCGGCGACCTTGCGCAGCGTCTCGACGGTCCAGGCCGCACCCGGGTTCTCGTGCAGCCGGGCCAGCGTCGAGGCGATCTCCGGATCGACGAGCCCGCGGTTCCACGCGAGACTCTCGGCGGCGGGCCGGTTCGAGAGGAAGCGCACGAACTCGACGACCATGATCTCGGAGAGACGCCGCACCACCGCATCGGATCCGGACTCGCGCGCCTGATGGATCAACTCGTGCTCGGCGAGCTCGGTCAGGTGATGCACGCGATCGCCGTGCGGATCGCCCGCCGGGATGCGCACGACCGTCGGCAGGAAGCGCAGCAACGGGTCGACGTGACAGGGCACCCAGCCGACGAGCAGGCGCGTCTGCCCGGGACCGTCCGGTGCCGGTCGCGGCTCTTGCCGCAAGGGCCGTACCGCGAGACGCCCTGCGTCGTTCCAGTGCGGGCCGGGAGGGTCTCCGATCGCATGGGCGACGTTGTTCGTGACGGCGACGATGTCGCCGGCCGAGAGCTGGACGGGCCGGTTGCCGCCGACCGCTTCGAACCAGCACGACCCCGACTTGACGACGTAGAGATAGTGGAGACGAGACTCCGCGATGCGCGCGGCCCACGGCGCCGCGAGATCGAGGATCCCGAAGTCGACGCCCTCCATCCGCACGTAGGGAAACAGGTTCACGCCGCGCCGCTCCACGGCTTCGGACAAAGAAACGAGACGATCGGGCAATGACTTTCGAGGCCCCATCGCGGTACTGGACGATGGGTTCGCAAGCGGCGATTCGTCGCCCGGTGCAGCGGAAACGGAGGACTTCGATGAGCCTCAGGCGAGACGTGCGGAATCTCGTTCGGGAAGACGGAGCGGTCCAGGACCGGCGGATCTACTTCGACGAGGAGATCTACCAGCAGGAGCTCGAGCGCGTGTTCGGGCGGAGCTGGCTGTTCCTCGCGCACGAGAGCGCGATCCCCGAGCCCGGCGACTTCGTCACCACGTTCATGGGCCAGGACCGCGTGATCGTCGCGCGCGGCAAGGACGGCAAGGTCCGCGCCTTCCTCAACTCGTGCAATCACAGGGGAAACCTCGTCTGCGCCGCGGACTCCGGCAACGCGCGAAGCTTCGTCTGCAATTACCACGGGTGGACTTATGGCCTCGACGGGTCGCTCGTCCAAGTCCCGCTCGAGAAGGAAGCGTACTACGGGAAGATCGACAAGGGCCGCTGGGGGATGAAGCCGGTCGCGCAGGTCGCGAGCTACCGCGGCTTCGTGTTCGGCAACTGGGATCCGAAGGCGCCGTCGCTCGAGGAGTATCTCGGCGAGATGGGCTGGTACCTCGATTCCTTCATGGACGTGCCCGGAGGTGCGGAGCTGCTCGGACCGCCGATCAAGGTGCGGGTCAAGGCGAACTGGAAGCTCTTCGCGGAGAACTTCATCGGCGACTGGTACCACGTCGGCTGGACGCACACGGCGGGCGCGCTCGCCGTCGGCGGCGCGACCGCGGCCGTGGCCGGCAACACCATGGTACTGCCGGGCGTGCAGATCTCCACCTCGTACGGCCACGGGTTCAACGCGGCGATGGCACCCGACGACTCCGTGCCGTCGCTGCACCAGCGGGAGGCGGCGCGCGGCTACGAGGCCTGGGTCCGCGAGCGCCGGAAGATCGTCGCCGAGAAGCTCGGCCAGTGGCGGAGCCGCATCTACAACTCGATCTGGGACGGCTCGATCTTCCCGAACACGTCGCTGCTCCGCGGTATCGACGTCTGGAAGGTCTGGCAGCCGCGCGGGCCGCGCGAGCTCGACATCTGGACCTGGACGATCGTCGAGAAGGAGATGCCCGACGACCTGAAGCGCCTCATCCGTCACACCGCGGAGAAGACGTTCGGCGCGGCCGGCATCTTCGAGGCCGACGACGGCGAGAACATGGAGGGCTGTACCTGGAGCAGCAACGGCTGGATGACGCGCCAGCAGGAGCTCTTCGCCGGCATGGGAACCGGACAGGAGCGCTCGCACGAGGAGCTCCCCGGCATCGTCAGCGCCGAGCACCCGTTCGCGGAGATCGCGCACCGCGGCTTCCTGCGGAACTGGTCGCGCATGATGAGCGCGGAGAGCTGGGACGAGATCGCGGAGCTGGCGCGCCAGGATCGCGCGCGCCACGCGAGCTTGCCGCGCCGCGTGGCCTCCTGACCGCCGCCGACGAAGGAGCCCTCCGATGTCGAACGTCACGCCGATCCGAACCCTTTCCGAGCCCGGCGCTCCGGTCTCGCTCGCGACCCACCACGAGGTCGCGCTCTTCCTCTACCGCGAAGCTCGCCTGCTCGACGAGGAGCGCTATCGCGAATGGCTCGCGGTGGTCGAGCGCGACATCCACTACTGGATGCCGCTCCGCGAGAACCGCTTTCGCAAGGACCGCCGGCCGGAGCCCACGCCCGAGACCGCTGCGAGCATCTTCAACGACGACTACGACGATCTCGAGGACCGCGTGAAGCGCTTCGAGACAGGCATGGTATGGAGCGAAGACCCGGCCCCGCGCGTCTGCCGCGTGGTCACGAACGTCGAGGTCTTCACGACGGAGAAGCCCGAAGAGCTGACGGCGCTGTCGATCGTCACCGTGCACCGCAGCCGGCGCCAGGACGAGGAGGTCGCCTACACGGCGAAGCGGCGCGACCGGGTCCGCCGCGTCGGCGCGGACTGGAAGCTCGCGCGTCGCGAAGTGCTGGTGAACCACCACGTGCTACTCGACGAGAACATCTCGCTCCTGTTCTGAGCCCGCGCACGGGGGTCTCGCGATCGCGCGCCCCCGTGCCCGCCCGTGCGCCCCACGGATCGTCTCCTTTCTCCGCGCCGGTTCGGAGAAAGAAACCGGACGATCGGTGAATGACTTCCGCGAATCGCTTGGATTAGACAACGTGGGGTGGCTCACTCGCGGCCACGACCTCTGACCACGATTCGATCGCGGACGCCGGCGCGGCCGGGCCCATGCAGGAGATCACGATGGACGATCGGAACTTCGTCGACCCGACCACCGACACGCAAGCCAAGACGATCTTCTCCGACGAGGACGTCTACAAGGCGGAGATCGCCCAGGTCTTCGGTCGCTGCTGGCAGTTCCTCGCGCACGACAGCCAGGTCGAGAACCCGGGGGACTTCCTCACCACCTACATGGGCGAAGATTCCGTCCTCGTCGTGCGCGGCCAGGACCGGCAGGTGCGTGCGTTCCTGAACTCGTGCAACCACCGCGGCAACCGCGTGTGCCTCGCGGAGAGCGGCAATGCCCGGGCGTTTACGTGCAACTACCACGGCTGGTGCTACTCCTCGAACGGCGAGCTCGTGAACGTCCCGCTCGAGCGCGAGGCCTACAAGAGCAAGCTCGACAAGAGCCGGCTCGGCCTGAAGCCCATCCCGCGCGTCGAGACTTACGCCGGGTTCGTCTTCGGCTGCCTCGATCCGGCCGCTCCGTCGCTGAAGGACTACCTCGGCGAGATGGCGTGGTACCTCGACACGTTCGACGCGGTCGGCGGACTGCAGCTGATCGGGCAGCCGCTGAAGTCCATGCTCGACTGCAACTGGAAGATCCCGCCCGAGAACTTCGTCTGCGACGTCTACCACGTGGGATGGACGCATGCGGCTGCGCTCCAGCTCTCGACCGGACCGCTCAAGGCGGTCGCCGGCAACGTGGGCCTTCCGCCCGAGCCGATCGGCATCGGCATCTCGACGCGCCACGGCCACGGCTTCGGTGCGATCTGGGACAGCGCCACCACGCTGCAGCGAAACCCGGACTACGATGCGCACATCGCCGCGAAGGCGCCCACGGTGGCAGAGAAGATGGGCGACTGGCGCGGGCGGCTCTACAAGGCGCACTGGGACGCCACGATCTTCCCGAACTGTTCTTTCCTCTACGCGACCAACGTCTTCAAGATCTGGATCCCGCGCGGTCCGCGCAAGACCGAGGTCTGGACGTGGACGCTCGTCGAGAAGGAGATGCCCGCCGAGCTCAAGCGGAAGATCCAGAAGGAGGCCATCCGCACGTTCGGAACGGCAGGCACGCTCGAGAGCGACGACGGCGTGAACTTCTTCGGATGCACCGCGACCAGCGCCGGACCGTTCGGGGGGACGCAGCGGGTGAACTACAGCATGGGCACTGGGCGCGACGGCTTCCATCCCGAGCTCCCCGGCGTGATCGCCGACGACAACTACTCCGAGTCCGCCGGGCGTAACTTCTACCGCTTCTGGAACGAGATGATGCAGGCCAAGGACTGGGATCAGGTGCGCGGTCAGACCGAGGCCTGGAGAAAGTCGATCCGGCCCGCCGACCAGTGGAAGAGGGCGTCCTGAGATGCAGAAGCCGGTCTCCCGCGATCTCTTCCACGACATCGAGCAGCTCTACTTCCGCGAAGCGCGTCTCTTCAGCGAGAAGCGCTACCGCGAGTGGCTGACGGAGATGGTCGACCAGGACATCCATTACTACATGCCGGTCGGCGAGGAGCGGCTGCGCGCCGATCGACGCCCGCCGCAGGAGTTCCCGGCCGCGGTCTACGACGACGACTACAAGGATCTCGACGAGCGCGTCGCGCGGCTCGAGACGAACCTGGTGTGGATGGAGGATCCGCCGTCGCGCATCCGGCACCTCATCACGAACGTCGAGGCGTACCACACCGAGAAGGACGACGAGCTCGAGACCTACTCGAACTTCCTCGTCTGCAGGAACCGGCTGGAATACGAAGAGCGCATGCTGGTCGGCGGCCGCCACGATCGGCTACGAAGGCACGGCGACCACTGGAAGGTCGCGCGGCGGACGATCAGCGTCCCGCAGCGCGTGGTGCTCGACACGAACTTGTACTTCTTCATGTGAGGGGGAGCGAATCATGGTCAAGGTCACGGAGCTTGGATACCTCGGCATCGGCGTGAAGGACGGCGCGGCGTGGAAGGACTACGCCGGACAGGTCGTCGGCATGGAGGTGGCCGACGACGGAGAGGCCGACCGCTTCTATCTCCGCATGGACAACTGGCATCACCGGATCGTCGTGCACACCAGCGGCGAGGACGATCTCCTCTACATCGGCTGGCGCGTCGGCGGTCCGGACGAGCTCGATGCGATGGAAGAGCAGCTGAAGAAGGGCGGCGTCGCCGTGCGGCGCGCGAGCCAGGAGGAGGCGATGGAGCGCCGCGTCCTCGGTCTCCTGAAGCTCACCTCGCCCGGCGGCAACCCGACCGAGATCTTCTACGGCCCGCAGATCCAGACCGCGTTCCCGTTCTATCCGGCTCGCCGCCGCCACGCGGGATTCGTCACCGGCAGCGAAGGTCTCGGCCACGTCATCCTCAAGGAGGACGACGTTCCGGCCGCCTACAAGTTCTACACGACGATGCTCGGCATGCGCGGCTCGATCGAGTACCGGCTACCCGTCGCCCCCGGCATCGTCGCGCAGCCGGTGTTCATGCACTGCAACGATCGCGATCACTCGATCGCGTTCGGCATCCCCACCGACAAGCGCATCAACCATCTGATGATCGAGGTGCAGAACATCGACGACGTCGGCATGACCCACGACATCGTCAAGGCGCGGAAGATCCCGATCGCGATGGGGCTCGGCAAGCACTCGAACGACCAAGCGTTCACGTTCTACTTCGGGAACCCCTCGGGATGGCTGTGGGAGCTCGGCTGGGGCGCACGCAAGGCCACCCATCAGTCCGAGCACTACGTCGGCGACATCTTCGGCCACAAGGTCGAGTCCAAGGGCTTCGGCATGGATCTCGATCTCGAGAGCAAGTGACCCCGGGCGCACGATGAAGCTCGTCGACTTCTACTTCGACTTCCTGAGCCCGTTCGGCTACCTCGCGGCGTCGCAGATTCCCGCGTTGCGGGAGAAGTACGCGGGCTCGGCGAGCTTCGTCTGCCGCCCGATCGATCTCGTCGCCGCGCGCTTCAAGGCGGGCAACACCGGCCCGTTCAATCGCGACCAGCCGGCGAAGATGAAGGCGCTGTCGCAAGACCTGAAGCGCTGGGCCGATCGCTACGGCATCCCGCTCGGGTTCCCGAAGGGCTTCGACAGCGCGCGCTTGAATCGCGGTTACTATCTGGCCGACCGCGAGGGCAAGGCGCCGGCCTACCTGCACGCCGCTTATGACGAGGTGTGGGGCCGCAGCGGCGATCCCGGCGACGAGACGCTGATGCGCCGTGCCGCCGAGCGCGCGGGCGTCTCGTCGGATGCGCTGGTCGCTTCCGTCGACGCGCCCGACACGCTCGCGCACTACCAGCGCGAGAACGATGCGGCGCAGGCGCGCGGCGTCTTCGGCGTGCCGATCTTCATGGTCGACGAGCAGATCTACTGGGGCAACGATCGCATCGAGTTCCTCGAGGAGTATCTGCGCAGAGGAGAGAAGCCATGAGCGCGAAGGGCGTCGCAATCGTCACCGGCGCGAGCTTCGGCATCGGCCGCGAGGCGGCCATGCAGCTCGGCGAGCGCGGCTACCGCGTGCGCTCGATCGCGCAGGGCAAGCAGGACATCGCGGATGCGCGCGCCGAGGCGAAGCAGCGCGGCGTCGATCTCGAGCTCTGGGAAGGCGACGTCTCGAAGGCGAAGGACGTGGAGGGGTTCCAGAAGGAAGTCGCATCCCACGGTCCGGTGAAAGCGATCGTCAACAACGCGGCGATCCGTCCGACCGGCACGATCCTCACCACCGACGAGGCGACCTGGGATTCGGTCTTCGCCGTCAACGTGAAGGGCACGTTCCTGGTCTGCAAGGCGTTCCTTCCGTCGATGATCGCCGCGGGTGGTGGATCGATCGTCAACATCTCGTCGTGCTCCGCGATGGGCAGCATGAACCTGATCGCCTACTCGGCGACGAAGAACGCGCTGATCGCGTTCACGCGCTGCGCGGCCGAGGATCACAAGAAGGAGCGCGTGCGCGTCAACGTGATCCTGCCGGGTCCGATCGACTCCGGGATGATGAAGCCGATCCCGCCCGAGGTGCAGCAGTGGTGCGCCGAGAACGGCGTGCAGGGACGGCTCGGCCAGCCGAAGGACGTGGCGGCGGCGATCACCTTCCTGTGTTCCGACGAGGCCGAGACGATCACCGGGACCGAGCTCCGCGTGAACTTCTGGCCCGGCATGTTCGGATAGGCTCGAGGAGGACGACGTGCCGAAGAAGCGAGCGCTGATGCGCGCCGAGGACGTGAACGGCGCTTGGGCGATCATGCCGACGCCGGCGAAGCCGGGCGCGGAGAGCCCCGCGATGGAAGACACGGTCGATCTCGACGAGACGGCGCGTGCCGTCGAAGGTCTGATCGCGGCCGGCATCGACGCGATCCTTTCGCTCGGCACGTTCGGCGAGTGCTCCACGCTCACCTGGGAAGAGAAGCAGAAGTACATGGCGACGCTGGTCGAGACCGCGCGCGGCCGGATCCCGGTATTCGTCGGCACGACCTCGCTGAACACGCGCGACACGATCCGCGAAACGCGCTGGGCCGCCGACCTCGGCGCCGACGGCACGATGCTCGGGCTGCCGATGTGGTGCGCGATGAGCCTTCCCGGGGCCGTCCGTTTCTACAAGGACGTGGCCGAGGGATGCCCCGACATGGCGATCGCGATCTACGCGAACCCCGAGGCGTTCCGCTTCGAGTTCCCGCCGGCGTTCTGGGCGCAGGTCGCGGAGATCCGCCAGGTGATCACTTGCAAGTACATCGGCGTCGCGAACTTGCTGCTCAACTACACGCTGACGCGAAAACAGATCCGCTTCCTGCCGATCGACTTCGACTACTACGGCGCCGCCCGCCTCGATCCCGAGTTCTCGACGGCGTTCTGGACGAGCGGCGCGGTCTGCGGCCCGAACGTGGTGATCGCGCTCCGCGACGAGGTCGCGTCCGCGAAGAAGAGCGGCGACTGGTCGAAGGCCAAGGCGATCTCCGACCAGATGGCGGGGACGGGTGCGACGCTCTTCCCCGGCGGCAGCTTCAAGGAATTCTCGATGTACAACATCCCGCTCGAGAAAGAGCGCATGAACGCCGCGGGATGGATGAAGGCCGGGCCGACGCGGCCGCCGTACCACGTGGTTCCCGAGGCTTACGTCGAGGGCGCGAAGAAGTCGGGCACGATGTGGGCGGAGCTGCACCGCAGGCTCGTGAAGTAACCGGTCGCTCGCCTGATCGAACGGCTCGGAGGGCGGCCCCTCACGATCGCGCGCTCCGGCGTTTGACGTGACGCGGGACGGGTTGCATCCTCGGGCCATGAAGTCACGCGCTCGGCGCGGAACGGGTGCTCGCTGGCCCCGTCTTCTCGTCGTCGATCGACGACCGCCTGAGACCGGCGCGCGTCGCGGTGAGCTGGTCGAGGCGGCTTGCCGAACGGCCGTCGAGATCCTCGAGAGCCGGAGCGACCGGCAGGCGGTGCTCGCGCGCCAGGAAGATCCGCCGGCCTCCACGATCCGCCTGCTTCGCCGTCTCGCGCGTGGCTGAAGTTCGTTCGGCGGCCGAGGTCGCACGTGCCCTCGCCGATGCGCTCGAGGCCGCGCGGCTTCCCTACGCGATCGGCGGCGCGATCGCGCTCGGCTATCACTCGGCCCCGAGGGCGACGATCGATGTCGACGTGAACGTCTTCGTCGACCCATCCCGGGCCCTCGATACCGCGATGGCAGCCTTGGCCCGCGCGGGATTCTCGCCCGAAGGCTCGCCCGCGATCCTCGCTCGTCAAGCGATGACGGACGGCCAGTTCCGAGGTCACGTCTCGACGATGCGGGTCGACGTATTCGTGCCCGCCATCCCGTACTACGCCGAGCTGCGACGCCGTCGCCGAAGCGTGATCCTT
>JACXTT010007989.1_pt1 | contig 14773 bp, 14 predicted proteins | sample 9270951 | NCBI WGS metagenome assembly JACXTT01 (sample SAMN15532306, study PRJNA645909) | rock metagenome | isolation source: weathered quartz diorite | place: Puerto Rico | collected 2017-06-21
CGCCGCGGGTGCTGCTGGTTTCTTCCTCCACGTCCTCCATCAGCGCCAGCATTTGTTGGCTGCGGCGCAGGCAGTTCTCGCCCGCGTCGGTCAGCGTGACGCTGCGCGTGGTGCGTTGTAGCAAGCGCGCACCCAGCCACTGCTCCAGCTCGGCCACGTAACGCGTCACCATGGCGCGCGACATGTCCAGCTTGTCGGCCGTGGCGCTGAAGCTGCCACTGTGGGCGACCTCCACAAATACCTGCATGGCGGTCAGCCTGTCCATGATTTGATCGATTTATGAAACATATATGCGCAAATTATGCAGTTTATCTGCACGAATATTGAAATTAAAGTCCATACCAGCGCTGCAAGGCGTCCGATGTGTTCAACAACCCAGACCCAGGAGTTCACCATGATCCGCACCACCGTTATCGCCGCTTCTTTGGCCGTTGCCTTCGGCAGCGCCCAGGCCGCCCAACCTTTGACCGTGAAGGTCTACAACGCCGACGCCAACAGCTTCAACGTCAATTCCACACTGGTCTATGGCGAGAAGGACGCCGTGGTCATTGACGCCGGGTTCACCCGCGCCGATGCCCTGCGCATTGCCGCCAACGTGCTCGACAGTGGCAAGCAATTGACGACCATCGTCGTCAGCCAGGCAGACCCCGATTACTACTTTGGCGTGGAAACGCTCAAGGGCATCTTCCCCCAAGCCGATGTGGTGAGCACGTCCGCCGTACTGGCCAAGCTGCAGCCCAAGATGGCCGGCAAGGTGGCCTTCTGGGGCCCCAAGATGGGTGCCAACGCGCCACACCAGCCCGTTCTACCGCGCGCACTGGCTGGCAACACGCTGACGCTGGAAGGCCAGACCATTGAAATCCGCGGCACCCAGGGTCTGCTGGCCCACCGGCCTTATGTGTGGATTCCATCCATCAAGGCCATCGTTGGCAATATAGGTGTGTTTGGCAATGTGCATGTGTGGACGGCAGACACACAAACCCCGGCCGAGCGCGCTGCTTGGGTGGCACAACTGGACGACATGGCCGCCCTGAGGCCCGAGCTGGTCGTGCCGGGCCACATGCAACCGGGCACCACGCTGGATGCCAGCGCCATTGCTTTTACCAAAGACTACTTGCTGAGCTTCGAGAAGAACCTGGCTGCCAACAAGAGCAGCGCAACACTGGTCACTGCCATGAAGCAGGCCTACCCCAGCGTGACCGGCGGCGCCTTGTCGCTGGACATCGGTGCCAAGGTCAACACGGGCGAAATGAAGTGGTGATGTAAGCGGCCCTTCAACGCGAGGGGCCCGGCGCCTTCAGCTCTGCTGCCAGGTTGTCCCACAAATCCTTGTTGGGTAACAGGGTTTCGGACGACAGGGCAGGGTTCTCCAGGCGAATCACGCGCCGGCCCGCCAGGTTCACATTGGCCAGCACTTCGGCCTTGAACTGCCGGTAGCGGGCTTCAAACTCACCGCTGCTGATGAGCTGCTGCAGACCGTCGTCAACGCGTTTGGCCAGCCGTCGGCCTTCGGTCGTATTGGAAAAAAAGAAATAGCGCGGCTGCGGGTAGTACAGCAGCAGATTCTTCTCAATCACCAGGTCCGGCATGGTGGCCTTATGGTGCGCCAGTTCGTCGGCAATTTCGTTCACCCCACGCGGAAACACCTGGAAGCGGTCGGCGTTGAGCATCTGAAACAAGCCCTCGTAGGTCATGCTGAGCTCCACGTGCAGCCCGGCGGCTTGCAGGATCTCGGCATCAACCCATTTGGAGCCCTGGCCAAAGCTGATGCTCTTGAGGTCACGCGCCGACTGCACGCCATCGAGCTTTTCCTGCGTGGCCTGCTTGATCAGGAACAGCCGGTAGCTGGTAAGACCCTTGTCCAAAGGAATCTTCACGGGTAGCAAGGTGCGCTCGCGTGCATTGCTGCTGTTGAGCACCGCAACCGAGATGGCGCCTGGACCGCCGCCGGTGTTTTCCAACGATGCCGCCACCCGAGCGGCATTCATGCCTTGCTGGGTTGGGCGCAGTTCGTACGGGCCATAGGTGCTGCGTGAGGCCTCCAGTGCCGCACCCAGCAGACCCCAGTAATACGCGAGCCGGTGGTCCAAGGCGCTTTCGGGGGCCGTATAGATGTAACGCATGGGTTCTTGCGCGCTGGCAGCTTGCGCGCACGCAGTCACCACCCACAGGGCAACCAAAAATCGAACGAGTTGAGCCCTACCCCATATGGCCATGAATGGAATATGTTTTTTGAAAGAACTTTGTGTGCGGACCCTTGCGAGTGATGATACGCTGTGCTCGAGTGCCGGTGGTAGTAATTTGTTCGTCAGTCATACAAGGACTAGGACCATGTACCTCGCATCCCCGCTTCGCGTTCGTGCTCTCGGCAAGGCGCTGGTGCTTGCCGGTGTGGTGGTCATCGCCAGTGTGCCCATGCAGGCCCAGGCCGACGAGCTGGCCGACCTCAAGGCCATGCTCAAGCAAATGCAGGAGCGTATCGAGAAGCTGGAGGCGCAGCAAAGACAGCAAGCCGCGCAGACACCAACACCAACACCAACATCGCCTCCAGCTGCCGCGGCGCCTGTGCAGCCCGTGTTGGTGCCAACCACGGTGCAATCAGCGCCTTCGCGCCTGGAGTACAAGCTGTACGGCCGCGCCGATATTGGCTACACCAACTCCAATGGCAGCACCGCTACGGGCGCCAGCGTTACCACCAGCCGATTCAACCAGGGGCAAATGGCCAGCCGCCTGGGTCTGACCGGCTCCTGGGCCTTTGATGCCGATACGCGCGGTATCTTCGGTGTGGAGACCGGCGTCAACCTGTTCAACGGCGCGGCTGGTGGAACCATACAGGAGGCCCCGCAGGCCGGCGCGTCCGGCGTGGTGCTGTTCAGCCGTGGCGCGACGGCCGGCATCGCAACCACGCAGTATGGCTCCATGGAGGCCGGCACCATGTACATGGCGCCGTTCTGGGTGGCCCTGGGGGCGGACCAGATATCGGCCCACAACTATGGCGCTGGCGACCTGAGCGGCCTGTGGTCCGCACAGCGCCCCGAAGCCTTGGGCAAGTACCTCAAGGCCCCGCCCAAGGCCGCCAGCGGCACGGCGGCGGGCACCATCTCCGGGGCCAACAGTGGTACGGCATCTTTCTTTGGCAATGCCTTGCGTTACCGCTCGCCCAAGTGGGGTGAAGGGTTCACCGCCGAATTCTCCTACACCAATGGGCAGCAGACGCCGGGTACCAACGATCTGCAAAACGATGGCGTGGCATGGGCTGGCAACATCATCTACGCCAATGGCCCGCTGTGGGCCGGCTATGCGCACATGGACTATACCCAGGTGGCCGATATTTCAGCTACGGCCACCGCGCAGTGGATGACGCGCCACCAGATGACGGACATTGTGGGGGCGCGCTACAGGTTTGGTGACTTCACCCTCGGTGGCTCCTACACGGTCTTCAACGTCGACAATGCCGGCGGCTACAAAGGCACCGCCTACGGCTTGTCCAGCGGATACGACATTGGCAAGCACACCATCGAGTTCAGCCTGGGCCGCAACGAATACAGCGGTGCAACGCTTGCCAATATGGGCAGCTACGGAGCCAATGGTGTGGCAGGCCAGACCGGTGACCCAGCCTCCACATCCTATGGCCTGGGCTACCTCTACAACTTTCAACGGAACTTGAGTTTCTACCTGTACCACATGCGGGTGGAAAATAATTCCAACGCCAACCTGGGCGTGACGCAGTTCCGCGGCGACAACCTGGGCCTGGGTGCAACCGCTACAGAGACGACCATGGGCATGTTCTTTGTGTTCTAGTCGGTCGGCGTGCACAATCACGCCATGCACTACGAACACCTACTGGTCACGACCGCGGAACGCATCACCACCATCACGCTCAACCGCCCCGACAAGCGCAACGCGCTGGCGATAGAGGTCATGCGGGAATTGACCCAGGCCTTGCAGGACGTATCGGCCACCGATGCCTTGGGCATCATTCTGGCGGCCAGTGGCCCGGTGTTCAGCGCTGGGCACAACTTTGCTGATTTGGCAGGCGCAAGCCTGGAGCAATCGCGCGACACCTTTGCGGTATGCACGGCCATGATGAATACCCTGCAGTCCATCGCTCAGCCAGTGGTGGCCCGCGTGCATGCACTGGCGACCGCCGGTGGTTGCCAGTTGGTGGCCAGTTGCGACCTGGCAGTGGCGGCGCATAGCGCCAGCTTCGCCATACCCGGTGGCAAAGCTGGCTTGTTTTGTCACACCCCTTTGGTGGCTGTGGCACGCAACATCGGCCGCAAACGTGCGCTGGAAATGGCGATGACAGGCGATGCTATCGATGCCAAAACGGCGGCCGACTGGGGCCTGATCAATCGGGCGGTGCCGCTGGACCAATTGGAAGCCGTGACGCTGGACCTGATCCAGCGCGCGACGCGGGGTAGCGCTGCGTCCAAGGCGCTGGGCAAACAGGTCTTCTACCAGCAGATCGACATGACACAGCCAGCAGCCTACGCCTTTGCGGGCGATGTCATGGCCAAGGCCGCATTGGCGCCTGATGCCCAGGAGGGCATAGCCGCATTTCTGGAAAAGCGCCCGGCCCGCTACTGATGTCCCGCAGGGCCCCCAAAGTCCTGTCCTTTTGATCCAAATCAAAGCACAAGCATGGCATGGGCAAAAAAGCCTTGCAGGACCTGGGGTTGGCTTTCAATTGAGAAGCGTTCTCAGTTAAAATTCAACTGAGAATGAATCGCAATTGCGACTAGAACCAGGAATCCTAATGATGCACCGCCCCATCGCCCGTATCGCGCTTGCCTGCGTATCGCTGCTGTTTGTTGCTGCAGCCCACGCGGAAGACTTCGTCATTACCATCAAAGACCACCAGTTTGCCCCCAAGGAACTGACGGTCCCAGCGGGGCAAAAGGTCAAGCTCATCATCAAGAACCAGGATGCAACCCCCGCGGAATTTGAAAGCAGCGATTTGAACCGTGAAAAGGTCGTTGGTGCCAATGGAGAAATCACAGTGTTCGTCGGCCCGCTGGATGCAGGCCGCTACGCCTACTTTGACGACTTTCACCGCGCAACCACCACCGGCGTGATCATCGCCAAGTAAGCCATGCCACGTCTATCTAATCTTCCGTTGAATCGCCTGTTGGCCACTGCTGCCTGCGCCGCAGCCGCCTTGTGCGCGCCAAGAAGTTGGGCCTTTGGCCTGGACGAAGTCTATTCGCCCAATGTTGAGTACCGCGAGTTGGCATTGGAGGTCAGCCATGCCCGCTCCTTCGATTCCGACCCGGCCAAAGACGCCGCCAAGGTCGGCGAGCTGAGCTTTGAAATTGGTCTGACGCCGCGCTTTGTGTTTGCCGTCAGTGGCGAATACGAGTCCGAGGACCCTGGCGAGCCGATGCAGTTCACGGCGCACCAGATCGAAGGGCGCTACCAGTTCTTCGAGTCGGGCGAGCATTGGTTGGACGCGGGCCTGTTGGTGGCCTACAGCTTTGCGAAGCAAGCCGACACCCCCGACCAGCTGGAGCTCAAGCTATTGTTGCAAAAGGATACCGGCAGGTTCACGCACACGGCCAACATCGGCTTCTCACAAAACGTGGGCAAGTTCCCGCAGCTGACAGACGAGGCCAATTACTCCTTTGTCTGGAGCACGCGCTATCGCCACAGCACCGAGTTCCAGCCGGGCTTTGAGATTCAAAGCGATCTGGGACCCGGGTCTCAGCTGGGCTACCTGAAGCAGCAAGAGCACTACATGGGCCCGTCCGTGCAAGGCAAGTTGTTCGGCCACCTGAAGTACCAAGCGGCCTTTTTGTTTGGCGTGACCGATCCAGCCGCACAGCGCGCCGCGCGGCTGACGCTGGAATACGAAACCCACTACTAGGAAGGGACGCTACCCATGCTGGCAACCTTGCTCATCGTTTTTCGGGAAGTCATTGAGGCTGGCCTGATCATCGGCATCGTCTTTGCCGCCACGCAGGGCGTGCCCGGTCGTGGCCGCTGGATCGGTCTGGGCGTTGCCATGGGCGTCGTCGGTGCCTGCGTGGTGGCCGCCTTTGCCGACACACTTGCCAATACGGTATCCGGCGCGGGGCAAGAGGTTTTCAACGCAGCGGTCATGGCCGTTGCCGTGCTCATGTTGACGGGCCACAATGTCTGGATGGCGCGTGAGGGCCGGCAAATGGGGCAAGACATGCAGGCCTTGGGGGCCGATGTGGCAGGGGGCAAGCGCTCCCTGGCAGCTCTGGCCGTGGTGGTAGGTGTGGCTTTGCTGCGCGAGGGCTCAGAGATCGCCTTGTTCCTTTACGGTATTGCGCTGTCGGAAGGGGATGGCATGGCGGCCATGCTGTTGGGTGGCGCACTGGGCCTGGCGCTCGGTGCCGGGGTTAGCGCGCTGATGTACTTTGGCTTGTTGCGCATCCCTTCGCGCCACGTGTTCAAGGTTACCAGCCAGATGATTGCCTTGCTGGCTGCCGGCATGGCCGCGCAGTCGGCGGCCTTTCTGCAGGCAGGTGGCTTGGTGTCGGTGCTTTCCAAGGTCATGTGGGACAGCTCCCATGTGCTGTCGGAGCACAGTGTGCTGGGCAAGGCCTTGCATTCCTTGGTGGGTTATGCCGACAGGCCCACAGCCTTGCAGGTCACGGTTTACGTCGCCACCTTGGTGATCATTTTTGGCCTGATGAAGTGGCTGGGCCACCCACCCGTTCAGGCGCAGCATAGCGCGCCACAACTCAGGCCCCGCGCGGTCTAGTTCGGGTGGTGGCTGCAGCCCCGATTAGGGGCCGGCAACGCGCACATGGTCTGGTGCCTTGCAGGCATCCACACAGGGCGCAAATTGAACCCGTAGCCCCGTATACGAGACGGGGTTGTTTGCGGACTTGCCATCGCCTGGTGTTTCGGGCACAGCGCCGCGGAAGACCGTGTTTTCATCACGTGTCAGCGTGACACTGTAGTAGGGGTCGGACTGCCTGACCCGCGGGTTGGCACTGTTTTGGGTGGAGCCATAACCCAGCCAGGCGCCGCGACGGCCCATGGCGGTTGCCAGATTCAGGAAATTGGCTGAACCATAGTCCAAGACCCGGTCCTGGGTGGCAAGGCTGGCCCTTGGGCTTAACGGTAACACGGGCACATCGGGATTGAGGGTAACCCGCAGCTGCCCCATGGCGTCGATGGTGGCCGTATCGCCGGGCAGCAAATAGTGCGCGCGCGCGCCTTCCAGGCTGATGGCTTTTTTGGCATCCTTGGAGGCCTTGGCTTGCCGCACATCGGCAATGAACACGCCGCCGGCCCCCAGCACCGAAAAGTGGGTGGTGCCGGCTGCGTCCGCCCGGCTGACCAGCAGGGCCGTGTTTTCGTCCACACCAAAGCCGTAGTCCATGCCGCTGTCCATGGTGGCACGCAACAGACGCCCTTCGCGCACGCGGCGCGAGAAATGGGAGTCCAGCACACCAAAGCGGAAGGCACCCAGCCCGCCCATGGGGAAGAGCAGCGGGTCAAAGCTGGGCTTTTGATCGGCTGGGCCTGCCGCGTTGGCGGCTGGTGTGGCGCCTTTGGCGATTTCAAAACCGCGCTTGAGCGCCGCATAGGAATCCCCGCCGCCAATCATGGGCACGGGCTTGCCATGCCACAGACCACCGCCCTGGAATTGGTCGCCCGCGCTGGTGCCACCCACCACCAACTGCCCTTGGGCATAGCGACGTTGCAGAATCTGCAACTGCACGCTGGGCTGCGTGTAGTCTCCGGCGGCGTCTGTGCGCACCAGGCTGTCCAGATGCCGGGCCTGGTTGCCACCGGAAAAGTAAACGGCATTGAGGCGATTGAGCAGGGCGTTCAACGCTTGCCCGTGGTTCTCGCAAAGCTGGGCTTGCTGCTGTGCCAGATCGGGGAACTGCAGATCGGCGTGGAACACCATGCGGTCCGGCGCCGGGTTGTTGTAGCTATCATAATAATAGCGTAGATTGGCGCAGTCGTCGGCATCCAAGGCTTGGCGGAAACCGCCTTCCAGCGGAACATAGACGGCGTTGGCGCCTGCCGAGCGCAGTGCGAAGACGTTGATGTCGCGGTCCACAAACGGGTGCGGCCCGGCCGACGCGGTAATAACGCCAATCAGGGGTTTTTGCCCGCCATTGGCAGCGCGTGCAGCCGCCACAAATGCGGCGGTGGAGGCTTGGGTGGCTGCATTGGCGGTGAATAGTGTGGAGCGTGCCTCGATCTTGCGCTGCACGTTGGGCACCCGGTCCACCAGGGCGGAGCGCAACATGGCGGTTTCGGCGGCGGTCAGGCGCAGCGTAGGTCCGCTGGTGTGGCCGTTAGCCTGGTCGGCTGCGGGGCTGGGCGTCAGTGGCGTCATCTGTGCCAGCAGAAGGTCCCACGGCAGGTGTTCTTGCACACCGTCGTCCTGCAACAGCTGTTGCAGGTGCGCCAGCAGAACCATCTTGTGGGTTCGGTCAAACAGGCGCTCAGGCACCTGGCGCAAGGCTTCAAGATGGCTGTGCGTCAGGCTGTAGGTAAATGTGGGGACCGGGTAGTCGGCATCAAAGCTGATGTCGTCGGCAGTCAGACCTTCAAAGGCCGGGTCCTGCGCCAGGATGGTGTCCCAATTGGCCAGGCAATTGCGGGTGTGGCCGCTGCCCGTGTAGCTGGAGCAGCGCTGCTCGGCGCCGCCCATGATGACATTAGCAATCGGTGGGGTCTCTGCCGGCGTTGCACGCGCCAATGGACCCGAAACCAGGCATGCGCCGAGCACCAGGGCCATGGTTTGTGCCAGGCGACGCACCGGGAACAAAGGGACGCGAGAAATATGCAGCATGGTGTGGTGTCGCTTGCATTGTGCACTTCCAAGTGTGTCCCTTTTATGTACACACCATGGGCATTATTTGCTTGGTGATGCAGCCTGCAACTCCTGTTGTTCGGCGCCCTTCACCATATCGGCCAACATGGCCAGGGGCACGGCACCATTTCTCAGCACACGGTCATGGAAGGTGCGAATATCAAAGCGTTCACCCAGCCGTGCCTGCGCGTCACTGCGCAGTTGGCGCAGGGTTACGGCACCAACTTTGTAGGTAATGGCCTGTACGGGCCAATTGCGTACGCGCGCAATCTCGCGGTCGGCCAGACCGGGCAGCATGGGCAATTGGCTGCGCCAGAAATCGTGCGCTTTGGCGTCGGACCAATCCAGCTGGTTGATGCCCACATCGAGCACCACGCGGATGGAGCGCACCATGTTCCACTCCACGGCACCCAGTTCGTCAGCATCGGTCTGGAACAGGCCCAGCTCGCTGCCAAATTCTTCCACATAGGCACCCCAACCCTCGGCATAGGCCGAGTAGAACTCGTGCGGCAGGTCGGTCGGGCAGCCACGCTTTTCCAAGGCGTAATAGTGCTGGTAGTGGTGGCCGGGAGTGCTTTCGTGCAGCAGTAGCCAGTCGATGTTGCGCCGCTTGAAGCCGTCTTTGGAGGCGTTGTAGTAGAACGTGGTTTCATCGGGCTCGTAGTAGCCGTCGGCTGGGAAGTCCGGTCCTCGGTCGGATTGGCGAATCTTGGGTGGTTGTACCGACGTCGGCAAGAACAGCTTGTGCAGGTTTTGGTAGACCGTGGCCTGGCGCTGCTCGTAGTCGGCCTGCGGGCTGGTGCCTGCGGGGTAGAGGAAGTCCGGCCCGTTCAGATAGGCCGCAAAGTCCTGGTCACGGCCAGCATAGCCCATGCGCGTCTGCAAAGCGCGGTAGCGTGACAGGGCACGGTCCAGCTCGGCCTGGCCCATGGCCATCAAGGCCTCGGGCGTGGTGTCCATGGTCAACCAGGATTTGCGCAGGTAGGCATACCATTCCTTGCCCAGGCTGGTTTGCGACAGACCTTTGTCGGAGAGCGAGGCCTGCTTGCCCAAGGCCTGGTACTTGGCCAGCACGGCCAGCTTCTGCTGGTTCAGCTCCAGCTCGAACGCGATTTGCTGGAGTTGCAAGTGTTGGCAGATGTTGGCTTGGCTGGCATCCAATGCCTTGAATTGGTACCCCAACTTGTCAAAGGCGCGCTGTTCGCGCTTGACGTTGGTGTGCTTCAACAGGTTGCCGATGTTCTTCACATAGGACAAGTCCATTTCGCCACCCAAGCCCAATTCGGCATAGGTCTTTTTGTAGGTGTTGATGAATTGATCCACAGGCTGCTGGCCTGCAGCGCACAGTGTCGTCATCAAGCCGGTCAGGCACAACGTCGATACCCAGGAAGTCAGTTTTTGCATGAAATTGTTCTTGAAAGCTGCCGCTCAATAGTGAGCCAAGCCATGCTAACAAATCATCAAAACCACTTTGACGTTATCGTCGGTACAAGACCGGACGCAGGATGAACTAGTGCGCCGACTTGTTGGCCAGCCTGGACCACCACAGGGTGTCGACCGACCATTTGCCCGGCCCCCACAGCACAACGGCAACCAGCAAACTGCCCCAGAACTGGTGTTGCTGCAAGGCGGCCGGGGCAATCTCCGCCAGGCTCAGCACGGCGATGACGTTGATCACGGACAGGCTCAGCGCCGAGAAGCGACCGAACAGACCCAACATCAGCAGCACGGGAAAGAACAATTCACCGAAGGTGCCCGCTACGGCTGCCACATGCGTTGGGAGCAGGGGTACATGGTATTCGTCGGCGAACAGGGCCAGTGTGGTGTCCCAATCCGCAATTTTGGTGAGGCCCGAGCGAAAGAACGCCAGGCCCACAAAGATGCGCGCAGCCAGCGTGGCCGGCGCCTGGAAGAAGCTGAGAATTTTTTGGCTGCTCGCCAACAAGGGCAGGGCGCCATTCATAACACGTGTGGCAGCGTTGGACATGGTCGTTTTGCAGTGAAGGATTGGAAGGGATAGGGGTTGTGGTGCGCGGCCTAGGCCGTTGTTGCGGGCTGGGGCCACGTATGCATGGTGCTGAGTACGCCACCGGCCAGCAGCTCACGGAGCACCTCGACTGAGGCGCGGGCGGCGTCGTCAACACCGACCTGCTGTGCCATGCTTTCACAAGTCTGGCCAAAGCTGTGACCGGCCAACAGGTTTTGCACAAACGCCCGTTCGGCGTCGGACAGCGTCTTCCATTGGGTGTTGAAGCCCAGGCGCCAGACCAGCATGTGGTGGGTCAGCGGGTCCGGTGCTGGCAAATCGTCGTGGCCTTGCTTGATGGCGTGCCAGATGGGCCCGACAGCCCATTGCATGGACAAGAGCTGCACGGACGGATGCAGCGTAAAGTGCAGCCGCACCCAGTCTTGCGCGGGCACGTCGGCCAGTTCGCCGGCCGTCAGCACCGTGGCGTTTTCGGCGTCAAAGGCATGCCGCAGCGCCCACTCCATGCGCGCCAGGTCCAGCATGGCCGGATGGTCTAGCAAGTCATCGTTGGCCGCCATGAAGTCGCACAGCTGGTGTCCAAACCAGCGCAGGGAGTAGTGGTGGGATGGCTGGGCGGCGATGTAGGCGTTGGCCAGCGCGTCAAACGCCTCGTCGCCCATGACCAGTGGCAGCGTCTCAAAGTTCTCGCGCAGTGCGCCGCGCAGCCGGGCCCGGTAGGCTGTCTGGTAGATGCCGAATTGACTGCCGCCGCGCGGTGTCAGCAAGCCGGGCAAGACGGAGCGGTCTTGCAAGATGTCGTCTTGAAATTTGCGTTGCAGGTCTTGCAAGCTTGTGGTTGGTGTCATGCTGCACAGGCCTCGGCGCAAGCGTTGCGTGGCGCGGCCACCGTTTTGCCGGCAGGCAGCGCGCGGGCATGCACCTGGCGGGCCATGTCCAATTCGTCCAGCAGCTCGTGCAGGGCGGGAATATGGTCGTCGCGCTCGATCATGGTGGGCACGCTACCGCAGCGCTGCAGTGTGTAGCCGTATAGCTGCCACACGGCCTCGCAGACCGGATGGTCGTGCGTGTCGATCAAAAAGCCGTCGTGGGTTTCGTGGCCCGCCAGATGGATCTGGCGCACGCGCTGGGCCGGTAGGGCGTTGATGTACTGCTGGGCATCGAAGCCGTGGTTGACGCTGCTGACATAGACGTTGTTGACATCCAGCAGCAACTCGCAGTCGGCGCGGGTCAGCAGTTCAGCGATAAATTGCCACTCTGGTATCTGATCCGCCGCAAACGCGACATAGGTCGACGGGTTTTCAATCACCAGGCGTCGGCCCAGAAAGTCTTGGACACGTTGTATGCGTTCGCTGACATGTGCCAGCGTCTGCTCGGTGTAGGGCAGTGGCAGCAGGTCGTGCATGTTGATACCTTGGGTACCGGTCCAGCACAGATGGTCAGAGATCCAGGCGGGCTGCACGCGGCCTGCCAGGGTCTTGAGATCACGCAGGTAGTCCATGTTCAGCGGGTCGGTGCCGCCGATGTTCATGGACACGCCATGCATGACCATGGGAAAGTCCCGCCGGATGCGGTCCAGGTGCCACAGGGGCGCACCACCAGGAACCATGTAGTTCTCAGACAGTATCTCCAACCAGTCCACACGGGTCTGGGCCTGGGATTCAAACGCGGCATAGTGCTCGGTACGCAGCCCGAGGCCGAAACCTAGGATGTTGGAGTTCATGGATGTCTGAGGCAGGTTGAAAAAAGCCCGCATGGCATGCGGGCTGGCTCACTCTAGGAAACGGCCGTTTACTGAACGACGTGGCCACCAGCGCTGGTGCACTCCTTGGCCGATGCCTTCTTGTTCCAGCCCATGCCCTTGCAACCGTTCTGGCCCTTGCACTCGTTCTTGGCAGTCTTGCAGTCCGATGTGCCCTTGCAGCTGTTCACGCCTGCACACTTGACCGACATGTCGTCAGCGGCGTGGGCCGATGTGGTAACGGTGGCGCCGACAGCGAACAGGGCGGCAGCAGCACTGGCCATGGCGATAGCGGATTTGAAGTTGGATGTCATGATAGTTACCCTTTTTTAGCTAAAGAAATGAAACGAAGTTGAATTGCAATCAGGGCCAGTGCCTTGGATGCTCTTGCGCTTTCATGCCCTCATGAGTCGGGCCAGCTAACGGGTTCTTACAGACTTTCTTCAAAAAATGAAAAAAAGTTTTTCGCGCGGTGGCAGCAATCGCGCGCGCTGCGTTCGCCGCCGGCCTTACTTGCGCAGCGACATGCCCTGAGACAGCATGTCCACCCAGTTGCCCTGGATGCGCACACGGTAGCGTGTGGGGCCTTCTTGCCACCAGTAGTCGGCCTCTTGCCCAGCGGGCACGCCGCCCAGCACCAGGTCGGGTGCCAGTGTGAAACGCGTGCCGCTGAGGACCAGGCTTGCCGTACCGTCCATTTGAATGGTCAGCGTTGCTGCAGGATCCAGGGTTTGCAGGATGCGCAACAGGGCGTCCGGCTCTTTGAACGCGGGGTAGAGCGTCTGGCTGTTGCCAGCTGCATCGGTGAAGTGCAGCAAGCCGTCGGCACCTGTGACCAGGCTGGCAGGGGCTGCGCTGTTGCCCAGCAACTGCACGAATACGCTGGGTTGCACCACATAGGTCTGGCCCCCCACTTTGGCAACCAGTACGCCTGTGCTGGTCGCCGTGACTGTGGAATTGGCAGGCAGCAGGCCTAACAGCTGATCCAGGTTCTGCACCACCGGCGTGATGGTCAGCGCTATGCCGTTGGTCACGATCTGGTACTGACCATTGCCCACAGGGTAAAGGCCATTGGCACGGCTATCGTTGCTTTGCACCGCATTGGGCGCAAAGACGATGTTTTGCCCACTGGGCGTTGACAGAATCATCGCGCCTGTAGGTGACTGCCCCAGGTACTGCAGACCCGCAACACCGCTGGACTGCAGCACCTGCACCACCCCGGCAACAACGGTCGGACCGCTGCCACCCGCCATATTCAGCAGTGGAAGGGCGTTGCCCAGGCCGCTGACGGTGGTGCCCAGCGGCGGAATGAGTGGTGGGGTGGGCGGCGGCGCAACGGGTGCCGCCGCAACCAAGGCGCTGGCAGCCGAGCACACCTCGACACCGGTCGTGGTGCCACTGGATGCCACAGGCGTCACGCAGAAGAACAGATAGTTGCCAACGTCGTCGGCGACAACCGTATAGGCGGCATTGGTGGCCCCGGAAATGGCGACCTTGGTGGCGCCACTGGCTTGGGAGTCGCGCTTCCAGCGCAGGGTGGAGGCCGCCTGTGGATCACTTTCAGCGTCGGAGTAGGTATAGCTGCCGCTCAGCTGCAAGCCGGCCTGAGGCGTGCCCGCAATGGCGACTGCGCTGGCCACGGGTGCCGCATTGAGCACGAAGCCGGCAACCACATTCTTGGCCGAGGTGACGTTGCTCAGCACACAGGTCGCTCCGGTGCAATCGCCGCTGAAGGCAACAAAGTTATAGCCGGGGTTGGTACTGGCGGTGCAGGTGCTGCTGCCGCCAAAACTGACCGGGTTGATCGTGCAACTGACCGAGCCACCGGCCAGCGGGTTGGCGGTAGCCGTAATGGTGTAGCTGTTTTGCGTGAAGCTTGCCGTAACACTCTTGCCAGATGTGATGTTGCTGAGCACACACGTTGCCCCTGTGCAATCACCGCTGAAAGCCGCGAAACTGTAACCCGGGTTGGCGCTGGCCGTGCAGGTGCTGCCTTGCCCATAGGTGACAGGATTGGACGTACAACTGACCGTACCACCGGCCAAGGGGCTGGCGGTGGTGGTAATGGTGTAGCTGTTTTGCGTGAAGCTGGCCGTAACGCTCTTGGCAGATGTGCTGTTGCTCAGTACACAACTTGCCCCTGTGCAATCGCCGCTGAAAGCCGCGAAGCTTTAACCAGGGTTGGCACTGGCCGTTCAGGCTCCTCCTTGCCCCGAGGGCACCGGAGTGGGGG
>JACXTT010007990.1_pt1 | contig 14773 bp, 11 predicted proteins | sample 9270951 | NCBI WGS metagenome assembly JACXTT01 (sample SAMN15532306, study PRJNA645909) | rock metagenome | isolation source: weathered quartz diorite | place: Puerto Rico | collected 2017-06-21
GTACATGGCGGGGGACACCAGGCAAACGTTTGAAGCAGGCGTCTACAGTGGCGGTCGATTCGACCGCGTGAGGACGAGGTGAACCGGAAGTTAGAACGCGAGCGGAACAAAAATCAGCAGGAGTGGGAAATACATACCGGCCGGCAGCAACGTTTGTCGTTGTGTGCCTGGACCGAAAACGCAGTTTATGTTCAGCGCCGGATCCGTAAACAGGGAACGAACGGTAAGAACCAGCAAGGCGACCAGAGCCTGCGCAAGGATGGCGGCTCGGGCGTAGGAAAACTTGTGAACCATCCAGGCCAGCAACACCGGCAAGCCCACGTGAAACAGAGACAGGGCGCGGACTGCTAACGGTATGCGCTGATCGAACATGTACGCCGTCGCGCCGAACGGATGCCGCCCCGTGGCTAACGCGACAATGAAATCAAGAGTCCAGCCAACTCCGTCGGCGACAAACGTGTTGAGCAACATCATGCTCGCCAGCAGCCTGCTTTCCGACCAGAGCGCCAGCACCGTGCCGGCGAATCCGATCTGCGAAAACCAGAGAAAGTTGAATGCGGAATACTGGCGCATCGTGCCGACACTGATAATCACGTAGAGCACCGTCAAGGGAATCTTCAGCCACAGTGAAACAGCGGATCGGGGAGCCGCCGGCGTCGGCATGCCGGTAGCCTACGCCTCGCGCTTTCAGACGAGCAAGTAGTTCAATCGCCGGCGGGTACTGGCCTGAGTTTTGGGACACTACCCGCCGGCGGATCATTTGACGGGTGAAGTAATATTGGATTTAAGAACGAGGCGACCATGCTTACCCAACTTTGGCAGGACATCCGGTACGCGGCACGTGTTTTGATCGCGTCGCCGGGATTCATGATTGCGGCGATCGTGTCGGTGGGTTGCGGGATCGGCATGGCGACGACGATCTTCAGCGAACTCGACAGTTTCATCTTTCGCGCCGTTCCGGGAATCATCAATTCACCGTCGCTGGTCGCGGTTCGTACTCCGATTTCGTTTCCAGCGTATGAGGCATTCCGCGACAAGAGCGATCAATTCGCGGACGTCGCCGCATACCTGGGTCCCGTGCCGATGGCTCGCAACGACAGCCATCCGCCGGTCCGGCTGTGGGGACAGTTCGTGACGCCGAACTATTTCCAGACACTCGGAACGAAAGCTCAGATGGGGCGCCTGTTCGGCCCGGATGAAGCCCGGCGGGGCATTGAGCCTGTTGCGGTCGTCAGCGAGAAATTCTGGCGTGAACAACTGGGAGGATCGCCGGACGTTGTCGGTAAGACCGTTCGCTTGAATGGACGGCTCGTCAACATCATCGGCGTAGCCAGCGAAAAATTTCAGGGCGCGTCGCCGTTGATGAGCGCCGCCGACATCTGGATCCCGCTCACCGTCGATCCGGCGTTTGCGCCCGAACTCGGCGGGGACGTTCTCGAGGATCGCGATCAGAGCCGATTCGCGGTGATCGGCCGCTTGCGCGACGGCGTCGTTCAATCCGAGGCTGAAGCAAAGCTGGACACGATTCTTAAACAGGTCGCAGACATCAAAGTGGACGATCCCGGTAAGCGCGGACGACAGGTTGTGTTCGTGCCCGGCGGACGGCGGCTTCCCGTGCGCGACGTCGATTTGCCCGCACTCATCGCGGTTCCCACCATTCTCGTGGGTCTGATGCTGTGGATCGCCTGCTCCAACGTCGGCACGATGCTCGTTGCCCGCGCGCATGCCCGGCGGACGGAGATCGCGATACGTCTCTCGCTTGGCGCGAATCGAAGCCGGCTCATCCGGCAGTTGATGACCGAAAGCGTTCTGCTCGCGACAGGCGGCGGCGTTCTGGGTTTCCTCATTGCGCTCTGGCTCAAGAACTGGAGCGACCGTTCGATGAAGGACTTCGCTCCAGGTTTCGTGGACTTTGGATTCTCCATCGACTGGTCGGCGCTGATTTTCACATTCCTGCTGAGCCTGCTGTCCGGCGTTATGTTCGGACTCGCGCCTGCGCTTCAGGCAACGCGCGGCGACCTGACGCAGAGCCTCAAGCGCGGATCGACCTGGCGCCTCGCCGGTTTTCGGCGTTTCGGCATGCGAAACATGCTGGTGCTTCAGCAGGTGGCCGGTTCACTGATGCTGCTGCTGATCACCGGATTCGTGGTGCTCGGTATTCAGCGCACGTCGTCCGTCGATCCGGGGTTCGATACACGCAACCTTTATATGATGTCGATTGATCCCCTGCGCGACGGCTATTCGGGGGAGACATCCGAAATATTCCTCACGAAAGTTCGAGATCGTGTGAAGCGAACCCCGGGCGTGATTGACGCGAGCCTCTCCTACTACGCGCCGGCAGGAACGCGAGCATCCTCCGCCGTGGTGCGGACGAAGAGCGACTTCAACTCGCTTCAGCAGGCCTTGAGTACGATTCAGGTCGAGCCTGTCGGGCTTGGTTATTTTGAAACGACCGGCATCCAGGTTCTGCACGGACGCGCGTTCATCGAACGAGATGCGGGCGAAAACAGAATCATTGTCAACTCGACGATGGCGAAACAAACATGGCCGGGCCAGGATCCGCTGGGCCGCGATCTCGAATTGAACGGCAAACACTACGAAGTGATCGGTGTCGCGCACGATCTCAACGGAGGCGGTGTCTTCGATCTTCCGATACCGGGCGTTTTCAAACTGTTCCAGCCCGAGGATTACCGGCGGCCGGCGCCGCACGGAATGGTTTTGATGGTGCGCAGCACGGCCGGCGTGGACGTCGTCACACCGATTCGTCAGGACTTCGCGTCGACGGATCCGGATCTGACCGTTTTCGGAATCTCCAATGTGCAGCAGGAGATTGATCGCGCGCTTTACCTGACGAGAGCGACGATGTTCATCTATGGCGGAATGGGTGTGTTCGGACTGATTCTCGCGGCCGTCGGACTGGCGGGTGTCACGTCATACGCCGTGGTTCAGCGTACAAAAGAGATCGGCATTCGAGTGGCGCTCGGCGCCTCAAAATTCGATGTGCTGAGGCTGGTCACCCGCGAAGGCGCCGCGCTCATCATTATGGGAACGGTGATCGGTCAGACGCTGGCGTTCGGAATGACTCGAGTGTTGAGCGCGTGGTTCAACGCGCTCGGCCAGCTGACGAAGACCAGTACGCGCGATCCGCTGTTGCTCGTCGGTGCTCCGGTGCTGCTGGCAGCTCTGGCGATGATCGCCTGCTACCTGCCGGCCCGCCGGTCGATCCGTATCGACCCCTCCATCGCCTTGAGAGAAGAATAGATTCGGAATCCGGGCGTTAACGGAATTTAGAAAATGGACTCGTCCACTTTCTAAATTCCTCTTTCATTCTTGTTAAGCACTTTTAACAGTCCGGACTCTGCGCAACGTGTCTATACTGGCGGTAAATGACAGCCCCGCGGCCATCTCGAACTTTATACATCGTGCTGGCGGTGCTATTGGTTCTCCTGCCGCTTCTTGCGATTCTCCAGTACCAGTGGATCGGCGAATTCAGCCAGGCTGAGAAACGGCAGCTCGAGGACCGTTTGAATCAGGCCGGCGCGCAATTCGCTCAGGACTTCGACCGGGAACTGCGGCGCATCGTGCTGGGTTTTCAGGTTCGCGGCACGCTCGACAACCCGGAGCTTGCGGACTTCCTGGCCCAACGATTCGATGACGCCACAGCCACCTTTCCGAACCTCGTTCGCTCCGTTTTCGTGGTCCGGCTGAAGGACAATGACCTCGAACTGCAGCGACTCCACGCGTCAAATCACACCCTTGGGTCGACGGAATGGCCGGCCGATCTCTCGGCGCTGCGGGAAAATCTCGAACAGCGCGCCGACGGATCGCGCAATCCTCGCGAGCCGGCGTCACCGGACTTGCAAACTGGGAATAAGCCGGTATTCGTCATTCCGGTGATGGATGCCGGCGGTCCCGATCGGCGCAGCGGACCGCCTTCATTGAACGGACCGCAATTCGGCGGCGGCAATCCGCCTTTCGGCAGGGACGTTCAACGCGGAAACTTCGGCCGCGGTGCTTTACAACGGCCGCCGGGCCCGCAGTTCCGGGGCGCAACGATTGTCGAACTCAACGAAAAGGTTTTCTTCGAAGACTTCATGCCGGCTGTTGTCGCCCGTCACTTTGCGTCCGACGGCGCGGAATATCGCATCGCGATTCTGTCGCGCGGCACGACGCCTCAGATCGTTTACAAGTCCGTCGAATCGCTGAATGCGGATGAGATGAGGTCTCCGGATCTTCGCGTCGCGTTGCTGGTGCCGGAGTTTGGACGCGGCCGCGGGCCCGGCGGCCCGGGCGGCCTGCCGCCCGAGTTTCAACGCGGGCAGCGCGGCCAGCCGATGCCCGGCGGTCCGGTATTGTCGTCAGGATGGGATCTGCTGGTGAAACACCGGTCGGGCTCACTCGATGCCGCCGTTGCATCGTTGCGCAATCGAAACCTCGCGATCAGCTTCAGCGTACTGCTTCTTCTCGCATCGAGCGTCGCCCTCGTCCTGGTGTCGAGTCATCGCGCAAGAGCTCTCGCTCAACTCCAGATGGATTTTGTCGCGCGCGTTTCACACGAACTGCGCACACCTCTCGCCATCATTCGATCCGCTGCTTACAACGTGGCCCATGGCGTGGTCTCGGACGAGAAGGAAGTTCGTGAATACGCCGCAATGGTTCAGGCCGAAGGTCACCGGCTTTCGACGATGGTCGATCAGATTCTGACGTTCTCGCGAACCGAATCCGGGCACGATAGGTATGATATCCGTCCGATCGATGTCTCCGAAACCGTCGAAAACGTCGTCGGCATAATGGCCTCGTCGTTGAGTCAGGCCAACTGCGAAGTAGACCGGCAAATCGCCGGGAACCTTCCGAAGGTCCAGGCCGATGAACGCGCGCTCATGGAGTGTTTGCAAAACCTGCTGACCAACGCGATGAAATACGGCCGGAACGGCCAGATCACGCACATCCAGATCGAAGCTCGGCGCGCGGATTCAAACACAGTTGTGGTGACGGTTGCCGACTCGGGGGCCGGCATCGATCCTCCCGACCTGCCTCACATCTTTGAGCCGTTCTTTCGCGGAAACAACGCTCGATCCGATACTCCCGGCAGCGGACTTGGCCTGAACCTGGTCCGCCGGATGATGGACGCGCAAGGCGGCCGCGTCACCGTGGAATCCGAACCGGGAAGAGGCGCGCGATTCACCCTGCATCTCACGGCGGTTCCGGAGGCAGCGTCTTGAAAATCCTGCTGGTCGAAGACGAAGCCGGACTCGTCCGCACACTCAGCGACCTGCTGGCCCGGCGCGGTTACCAGGTCGAATCGGCGTCGAGCGGCGAAGCGGGGCTCAAGGCCGCTGCCGCGACAAGCTTTGACTTGATCATTCTCGACGTCATGCTTCCCGGCATCGACGGCTTTGAAGTGTGCCGCCGGCTGCGCCGCGGCGGCGTTCGAATTCCCATTTTGATGCTGACGGCGCGCGGCGAAACGTTCGATAAGGTGATGGGATTCGAGGGAGGCGCGGATGACTATGTCACCAAGCCGTACGATCCCGAAGAACTGCTTGCTCGCATCGGCGCGCTGATCCGCCGCGCATCATTTACCGGAGCCAACGATCTGCGCTCGTTCGAGTTCGATGGGAAACGCGTCGACTTCGTGAAATCTCAACTGACTCGCGGCGGAAAGACGATCGAACTGTCGGAACGGGAATCACGGCTGCTGCGATATTTCGTGGAACACAAGGGCGAGATCGTCACCCGGGATACGTTGTTGCATGAAGTATGGGGATATCAGGCCGTGCCGTTCACGCGAACCGTCGACGTGCACATCGTCTGGCTCAGGCAGAAGATCGAAGATGACCCGCGCAATCCCCGTCATATTTTGACGGTGCACGGTCAGGGATACCGGTTCTCGGTTTAAACCAAATCGCGAGTCGGGACGAAGGGGATTCATTTGTGATGGCTGATTGGTGAGATGGGATTGCTGAACCGAGGCCATAGGCCATTCGTTTAGCAATTTCGAATGGCGTATCACCGTTGGCCTCCGTCCAGCAATCCCATCTCACCAATCAGCCATCACAAATGAATCCCTTCGTCGCGTCATCCCGATTCCCGATTTAGATTCCTCCCGGCCGGAGGCCGCGGCCGCCGCGGGGGCCGCCAAAGCCGGGGCCGCCGAGACCCGGAAGGGGCGTGCCTGCCGCGATGAGTTTGTCGAGGGTGGCCTGCTGATCGGCGGTCAACAGTTTCTTGAGCTCGCTGATAAACCAATCGCGTTCAGCTGCCATCTGCTTCTCCGAGGCGCGCAAAGCGATCATCGCGTTTCCGATCGCGGTAGGATCCTGCGGCGTTGCATTGAGCAGAGTGTCGAGCGCCTGCTGCTTTGCCTGAACGTCGGCCATGATAGTCTTCGCTCGATCCTGCCTGGTCGTGATCAAAGCCTGGATCGCGGTGACCTGCGCGTCGGTCAAACCCAGCGCGTTCTTCAATGCCGTCGTCGGATCGGGCCGCTGCCCGGTCTGAGCGCCGCCGGCAGGCGGCGGGCCGCCTGGTCCGATGCCGCGTTGTCCGGGTCCTCTCTGCGCGAATGCCACAATTGCCAGACTCATAATGAGTGCCGTCATTAAAATCTTTTTCATGTTCTCTCCTTTCGAAATCTTGCTCTGTGTCTATTTGGACAGAAGTGCAGCAAATCCTGCAGTTAAAAGATGTAAAACGCGCCCCGACATCAGTGTGACATCACGAAGGCCGTCGCTGCGCTCCGGGTTCTGACAGCTGCGGCGTTATGCGCACAATGTTCAGCACCCGGAGCGCAGCGACGGGCTTCGTGACGTAACCTTCATTACTGCCATCAGTATTCAGTGACATGATCAGCGACTTTCGGCACGCGATACGAATCATCCGATCCAAACCGGGTTTCTCGATAATGGCCGTGGCGATGCTGGCGCTGGGTATCGGCTCATGCACCGCTATTTTCACCGTGGTGAACGCCGTGTTGCTGCGGCCGCTCTCGTTTGTAGAGCCCGATCGACTGGTGCGCCTGTACGAAGTCTCCAATCGCGGCACACGCATGAACGTTCCCGAAGCCAATTTCGTCGACTGGAAGAACGGCAGTCACAGTTTCGAAGGCATGGCCATGTACAGCAACAACATCAATCCGCTGATGGCCGGCAACCAACCCATTCGCGCGCGCGTCGCCGTAGTGAGCGACGGTTTTTTTGACGTTTTTAAAACGCAGCCGTTCATGGGACGCATCACGCAAGACGGAGTCGCCGTCAGTTACGGATTCTGGCAGCGCGTTCTGGGAAGCGGTTCGCTCGACGCGAAGAACCTGCAGGTCTTCACTCGAACGATGGCCGTCACCGCAGTGCTGCCGGCGAACTTCGAGTTTCCCGCACAGATTGAAGTTTGGGTTATGCGGGAGTCTCAAGGCCCATTCAATCCGAGCCGGAGCGCGCACAACTGGAACGTCATTGCCCGGCTCAAGCAAGCCGTGGACAGCGCCACAGCGACCAGGGACCTCGGCATCATCGCGCAGTCGATCCATGGACAGTACAGTGACGTCACGGCCGTGGACGCTGCAGCCGTGCCTCTTCAGGAACAGATGACGCAGAACGTCCGCGCGGCACTGACGGTGCTGCTGGCCGCCGTCGGCGTCCTGTTGCTGGTGGCTTGCGCGAACGTGACGAATCTGCTGCTCGCGCATATCACCGGACGAACGCGCGAACTGGCCATTCGAACGGCGCTGGGAGCACCCCGGGGCTCCATCGTGCGGTTGTTCGTCGCGCAGAGCCTCACGCTCACCGCTATTGGCGGCATTCTCGGCGTCGTGCTGTCGCAGTCCGCCGTAACGGCCTTACTTGCGTTGAGCGATGGAACGCTTCCGCGAATAGATGAGATCAAGCCGGATCTTTGGGTAATGTCGTTTGCGGTCGGGATCTCTCTTGCTGTTGGACTCGCGCTCGGAGCACTCCCGGCGATTCGCAGCAGACGCCTGAATCTCGACGAAACGTTAAAGCAGAGCGGACGATCGCAGGCCCATGGAACGTCGAGCCGCTCCACACGCAACGGTCTTGTGATCGCTCAGGTCGCGATGACCATCGTACTGCTTGTCGCTGCGGGCCTTCTCGGACGAAGCTTCGTTCGCGTCCTGCAGGTCAAGCTGGGATTCCAGACGGAAAACCGGATCGCGATCGAGATGTTGGGCCCCCAGGCGCCGGGTGCTGAAGGGCGCCAGCACCTTGCCGGACGCATCGAGCAGCTGCTGACAAACGTTTCTGCCATGCCGGGAGTCACCGCGGCAGGCATCATCAATCAGCTGCCCTTAAGCGGACGCGGTAGCAACGGACGGTTTCGGATAGAAGGCGGCACGGACAGCGGCACATACTGGCCGAATTACCGGATCGTGTCGCCCGGTTATTTCGAAGCCATGGGTATTCCGCTGATCCGCGGACGATTGTTCAACGCGACGGACGGCGCGTCCACGCCGGAAGCAGCGGTGATCAGCCAGAACGTTGCCAATAACGTGTGGCCCAACGAAGATCCTCTGGGAAAGCGGATCAATGTAGGAAACATGGATGGCGACGAAAAGTTCATGACGATCGTCGGCGTGGTGGGGGACGTGCGGAATGCGCCCGAATCGCCGGTCGGCGGCGAGGTGTACGTGCATTATTTGCAGCGCGGGTATGTTGCCAATCTCACATTGGTTCTCCGTTCGACGAATGCGTTGGAGAGTCTCGTTCCCGCGATCACGGCGGAAATTCACAAGGCGACGCCGGAAGCAACCATACGCACACAAACCCTGGATCAGATGCTGGCTTCGAACATGGCGAATCGGCGTTTTAATTTCGCTCTGCTCGCCGTGTTTGGCGGAACAGCCCTTGTTTTAGCGTTGCTCGGCATATATGGCGTGACCGCTTATTCGATCGCTCAGAGAAGACAGGAAATTGGAATCCGAATCGCTTTGGGCGCCACCGGCTCGGAAGTGTCGCGTTTGTTTCTCGGCGAAAGCTCGAAGCTTGTCGCGACCGGAACCGCGATCGGAATCGCCGGCGCGTTGGCCGCGAACCAGCTTTTGTCGTCGCTGCTGTTTGACGTGAAGCCTACCGACGCCGCAGCGTATTTGCTGGCGATCATTCCGATGTTCGCCGCCGCTTTGCTCGCGAGCCACATCCCCACACGCAGTGCGGCGCGTGTCGACCCCATGGTGACGATCCGGGAGGAACGTTAGCAGCGGTCAGCCTTTCAGCAACACTTTGAGGACGCCTCTCTCTGCGGCCCGCTTAAACGCGGCAGCGGCGTCACGCAATGCAAACGTATCGGCGATCATCCCGTCCACGTTAATACGACGCGCTTTCAACAAGCGCAGCGCGGGCTCGAAGCGTCCGCAACGCGAACCCACCATGGTGAGTTCGTTCACGATGACCGGCGCGGTATCCACCTGCACGGATCCGTGTACGGTGGACTTCATCACCACCGTCCCGCGCGGTCGTGCCATCCCAACGGCTTGACGCAATCCCTCGCTCGAACCTGTCGCCTCGACAACCCAGTCATAGGCGCCGGCCGGCAGCTTTCGGCGGACAACTTCCGTATCGACCCCAACACGTTCGGCGATCCGCAGTTTTTCCTGATGACGTCCGTATTGGTGGACCTTCAAGCCGTTCGCGTTGAGGACCTGCGCAATAAGCAGTCCCAGCTTGCCGTCGCCGAGCACCGCAACGTCCGCGCCCTGGGGAATGCGAACCGTTTCGAGAATCTCGACTGCCGCCGCCAAAGGTTCGACGAAGGCCGCATGTTCGGTGGAAACAGATGGCGGAACGGCGTGAAGGTTCGCTTCAGGCAACGTCAGGAATTCACTGAAAGCTCCAGGGTGGTGCACGATGCCGAGAACCGTCCGGTTTGGACAATGACGGCCCAGTCCTCGCCGGCACCAATCGCAGTTGCGGCAGGCAAGATTGATTTCACCTACAACGCGACGGCCCGTCCACGACCGATCGTCCGCTTCAGAGACTTCGCCTACGAATTCGTGTCCGGGGACTCCCTCGAACCCATAGTATCCTCGTTGCAGTTCGAGATCGGTGTTGCAGATCCCCGCGGTCAGCATACGGATCAGAGCATGACCCTGACGTCGACGAAGCATTCTCTGCCGGCGAATCTTCACGGACTGATTGGCTAAAAATACGGCGATCATATCGGCGGCAACGTCAAGCCTCCACCTCGATGGGACGTGCTATGCTCTTGCACAAACTCATGAGCGCTCCCTTGAGGCCACCCGAGTTCGAGGCATATCGGCTCCTCGTCCAGGAGATCAAGGATTATGCCATCTACATGATTGCCGATGATGGCACGATTCTGACGTGGAACGCCGGAGCGGAGCGGATCACAGGTTACAAACCCCAGGAGGTCGTCGGCTGCCATTTCTCTATTTTTTTCCCGCCGGAAGACGCTGCTCAGGGAAAGCCGACACGCCTCCTCGGCCAGGCGTTGAACGATGGGCGCGTCGAAGACGAAGACTGGCGTGTCCGCAAGGATGGCAATCGCTACTGGGCCCACGTTGTGATCACGAGACTGCGCGACGAGCGTGGCAACCCGCGGGGCTTTGCCGCGATCATCCGAGACATCACACAGAGCCGAAACACCGAAGCCGAACTCCGGCGCGCCCACGACGATCTCGAAAAACGCGTTCAGGAACGCATGGCCGAATTGCAGCAGGCGAACATTCAACTCGAAGACGCGAATCGCATGAAAGACGAGTTTCTTGCGACGCTTTCGCACGAACTACGAACACCGCTTACCGCAATCGTCGGCTGGGTTCAGATGCTGCGCGCGGACCTTCTCAATGACCAGCAAAAAGAACATGCGCTCGAAGTCATCAACCGAAATCTCACGACGCAAACCCGATTGATCGACGACCTGCTCAACATCTCCCGAATCGTTTCCGGAAAACTCAAAATCGAACCGCAGGTGGTTCACCCGGCGCCGATCGTCCGCGAAGCCATCGAGTCGGTGCGGCTCTCGATTACGGCAAAGGAGCTCAAGCTGGAAACGGAACTTGACGAGAACGCCGGTCCGATCCGCATCGATCCGGAACGATTCCAGCAAATCGCATGGAACCTTCTGTCGAACGCCGTCAAGTTCACGCCGAAACATGGGTCGATCAAGGTGGTGATGAAACGCTCGGGGAACAATGTGATTTTCATGGTGAAAGACACGGGCGAGGGCATTACCTCCGATTTCCTTCCCTACGTTTTCGATCGGTTCCGGCAGGCGGATTCCTCTCGAGGGCGCCGTCACGGCGGACTCGGGCTTGGCCTGGCAATCGTTCGACACCTTACGGAATTGCATGGAGGCGCAGTCGCGGTAGACAGCCGGGGGCCGGGACACGGCAGTTCGTTTTACGTCACGTTGCCGCTGCCGGGTCCTCAGCACCCGGCGAAAGTGCAGGAGGCGCAGCCCGATGCTCAGACGGAACCGTCGCTGAAAGGCGTGCGCGTTCTGGTTCTCGAAGATGAACCGGACACCCGTGACATGGTCGTGCAGGCTCTTCAGGAAAACGGCGCTCTCGTCGATGGAGCCGGCGCCGCGTCCGAAGCATTGCGGCTTCTCGAAGCAGGTCCGCATGATGTTCTGATCAGCGATCTCGGTATGCCCGGCATCGACGGCTATGCGCTGCTTCGGTCGATCCGATCGACCGACTGTGATTTTCAAAACATTCCGGCAGTCGCTTTGACGGCGTATGCCCGCGAGGAGGATCGTTTGGCGTCGTTCGAAGCCGGTTTTGACGCCCATATCGCAAAGCCGGTCCCTCTTGCGGAGTTGATTCGAACCGTCGCATGCCTCGTCAATCGCCAGGAATAATGGGTAGGCAGAGAGGGAGATCCACATGAAAGCTGTCCGCGTTCACGCATTCGGTTCACCCGAAGTTATGAAAGTCGAAACTGTTCCGGATCCTGTAGCCGGTCCCGGACAGGTCGTGGTCGCAATCAAAGCAGCGGGCGTCAACCCGGTCGACACATATATTCGCGCCGGTACTTACGCACGGAAACCGGTTCTTCCGTATACGCCGGGCGGCGATGCCGGAGGCGTTGTGGAATCGGTCGGCTCCGGTGTGACGACGGTCCAATCCGGCGACCGCATCTACGTTAGCGGCTCCCTGTCGGGGACGTATGCGGAGAAGGCGCTCTGCGACGCATCGCACATTCACCCGATTCCCGAACGAACCAGTTTCGGACAAGCAGCCGGCGTCTACGCTCCTTACGCGACCGCATACCAGTCGCTGGTGCACATCGCCAACGGGCGCGCCGGCGACACGGTGCTGGTACACGGCGCGAGCGGCGGCGTTGGAACAGCCGCCGTGCAACTCGGACGGTCTCTCGGTCTAACGGTTGTCGGAACCGCCGGCTCTGAACGCGGCCGGCAGCTCGTGCGCGAGCAGGGCGCGCATCAGGTGCTGGATCATCATGCGCCGGATTTCAGCGATCAGTTGAGCCGGGTCACCAACGGCAAGGGGCCGGACATCATTCTCGAGATGCTCGCCAACGTGAACCTGGCGAAGGATCTTCAGATTGTCGGTCAACGCGGTCGAATCGTCGTGATTGGAAATCGCGGAACGATCGAAATCAATCCGCGTGACGGCATGGCAAAGAATGCGGCCATCCACACCATGCTGCTCTTCAACGCAACGGAAGACGAACTGCGGCGCATTCACCGTGCCCTGTACGCGGGCCTGGACAACGGCTCGCTGCATCCGGTCGTCGGTCACGAGTTCAAGCTCCACGACGCGCCAAAAGCACACGACGCCATATTGACCGCGGGCGCGTTCGGTAAGATCGTCCTCATTCCGTAATCGCGATGCAGGTATTCGGACATCGAGGAAGCCCGGGGTTTCCGAGGTTCGGCGAAAACACCCGAACCAGTTTTCAAAAGGCACTCGACGCGGGCGCCGCTGGATTTGAACTGGACACACGACGCTGCGCCGACGGAACGATCGTTGTCATTCACGATGCAACGCTCGATCGCACGACCAACGGAAGCGGACGTGTTTCCGATTTCACCTACGACGAACTGAGGGCACTCCAGGCCGGACACGGCGATCCCGTGCCTCGTCTTTGCGATATCCTCGATGAATTCGGGGGACGTTGTACGATCCATGTTGAATTGAAGGAATCTCCGCTGGCCATCGATGTTGCGGGGATGGTAGCGAGTCGAAAGATTGCCCCGCACGTGGTCGTCATCGCGTTCGATCACGACGACAATGACGAAGCATCCTCTTCGAACTGGAATGAACTGAAGTCGATCGCCTCAACTGTTCCGACGGGAGTTCTGATCACGTCTCGTAAACTGCGCCGCATCGGTAATGACGCCTTTCTCGCTGCGGCCCAACAGAATCGAGCCACCGCGATTCACACACCGCGGGATGTCGCGACCGGCGATTTGATCCGCAAGGCACGAGCGTTGGATCTTCCGGTCCGCGTGTGGACGGTCAATGATCCGGCGGAAGCTCTCCGGTTCCGCGAGCTCGGAGCGGAGTGCATCTGCAGCGACGTTCCGCGTTCGTGCATCGAAGCCCTTTCTCGATGAAGATCGTCGACGTTTGCGTCATCGGCGCAGGTGGAGTCGTCGGCAGCGCCATCCTGCGTGAGCTCGGGACTCGCGAACTCTCGATCGCCGGGCTCGAAAAGCACGACGGACCCGCACAGGAAACCAGCGGGCTCAACAGCCGCGTCGTCCATTCCGGATTTCACGAGACCGCTGGAACCCTGAAGGCCCGGCTTGCGCTCGCGGGCAGCCGGATGCTGATCGAGTACGCCGCGGCCAAAGCCATCCGAATACTGCAGACAGGCATGTTGATCGCGATCCCGCGGGATGCCGTGAGGAACGGGCTGTGGCGTGAGGCCGGCTCACTCTGGCACTTGTGGCGCGGAGGCCGTCAGCACCACATCCGCTTCGAATGGATTCTTTCGAAATCCGCCGTTCAGAAAATCGCTCCCGTCGAAGCCGTTGCTGGAATCTTCATACCGTCCGTTTGTGTGGTCGATGTGATGCAGCTCATCGCTTCACTGCAACGCGACGCGGTCGATCGTGGGGCAGAAATACGGTACGGCTGCGAAGTACGGGGCATCGAACGATTCGACGATCATTATGTCATGCAAACGAATAAAGAAGAGATTCGCGCCCGAATCATCGTTAATTCCGCGGGTCTCGGCGCGGCATCCATATCCCGGATGGCCGGCGGACCTGTCCCCGAAGTGCAAAGGATTCGCGGCGAGTATTACGAACTTCGAGGCGGTGTGGAGCGTTGGAATATTCGAACCCTCGTCTATCCGGCAATGCCCGCGAAATCGCCGTCGAAAGGCATTCACTTCGGCCCGCGCACCGACGGACGCCTTTTCATCGGACCGGATGCCGCGGTCTTCGACGCTCCGCCGACTCCCAAACAGGTTTTCCTGCAGGCCGCTCGAAAATTCCTCCCTCAACTTTCCGAAGAGGACCTGGAATACTCATGTGCGGGTGTCCGGCCCAAATACACGCGTCCTGACGGCGTGTCGGATTTTCTGATTCGCGTTGAACACACAGCGCCGACCTTGATTAATCTGATTGGAATCGATTCGCCGGGATTGTCGGCGAGTATGGGTATAGCAACCTACGTGTGGGAACTTTTACGCGAAACATGACGGTACGAAGCCCGCCGCTGCGCTCCGGGTTCTGAGCAACTGGGCTGAACTGTCAGAACCCGGAGCGCAGCGACGGGCTTCATGCGAAAACCTATCGTGGCGGAGGAGGCGGTTGTGAGGTT
>JACXTT010007991.1_pt1 | contig 14772 bp, 10 predicted proteins | sample 9270951 | NCBI WGS metagenome assembly JACXTT01 (sample SAMN15532306, study PRJNA645909) | rock metagenome | isolation source: weathered quartz diorite | place: Puerto Rico | collected 2017-06-21
AGCTTCGCGCTGACCGGCTCGTGTTTTGGGGTTAACTTGGTCAAGTGTTGGCTTCGCGAACCTGCTTGATTCGATCACGACATTCGGTTGCGCTTCGGTCGATTCGATAATTGTTTTGCCATTGGTCCACGTTATGACTGAGCGGAAAGGAAACTTCACGCCAGCGACATCCCGATAGTTCGAATAATCGATCTGAATCGGCACTGGGCCCACTGGCGTGTCAGTATATCGCAATTGCCGGACAAGAAGACCGGTCTCGTTATTGAAAAACAATTTGATACGTGAGCGGCCTGCCGCCGTTCCCTGAATAATAGTGACGTCTTTGTCATCGATGGACGTAATCGGAAATCCCGCCTTCCAATCCGTCAGAGCTTGCTCGATTCCGCCGGGGAACCAGAGAGCTGCGTCGATCTTGACGGCATCCAATTCCGCGCCGGGGAGGAGCGGTAGAAGTCCCACCGGTTTGTCCACTGAAGCGATCCATCCCTCGCGGCCGTCGAACGTGCTGGTTGTATCGCCGTTTTGAGTGTGCGCAATGGTTGTCAGTTGTGCGGGAGCCTTCGAGTAAATTTCAAACGGCACCTTTGCATGATAGGTGTCATAGCCTTCGTATGTGCCTTTCGCAGCGAAGCTCGTCAATCTCGCCAAATTCTGAACGCCACCGGCAGCTTGAATGTATTTATCGAGAATCTGATCGGCCGTCGGACTCTTGGGCGCATCAGGAACGATCTCGACTAAGTTTGGATCTTCAGGCGGAACACCGTACTGGTCGGCAAGACTTGGAATGACGCGCGGAGTTTCAGCGCCGCGATGACAGGAATAGCACGTGAGTACACGACGGCCGCCGAACTTCGTCTTATTGATATCGTCCACCATCAGCATCATGGATCGAGCCATGCGTTTGCGAGGAACGTCATCGGCAAAGCGGTCCCAATTTTCGAGACTCTCCGATACGTGGCAGTACACGCAATTCAGGCCAAGCGAAGCTGCAAAGAATCCCATGGTATCCATAAATTGATTCACGGGAATTCCCTTGAGAATTTGCACATTCTTGAAGACGTCTTCAGACATGAGCGGTTTCTGTGCTGTCTGCTGAGCGATCTTCTGCGCCAACGCTTGCGCTTGCGGTACCGTTTGTTGCGGGCTCACACGCGTGACCAGAAACAAAGAAAAGATGATCGATATGAACTTCATGTTTGCGCCTCGCGTCTACGTGTTTATCGGATGACGCCACCAGCGGGATCGCGTACACGTTTGTTGAATTGCTCGACTTCATCGGCCGGTGCGCAGATGTCTTCCAACAGACCTGCCCATCCCTCGATGCTCTTAATGGTTCCCTTTTCGATTTTCCGGAACTTCTTGGTTTCGCTCTTCCACGGAGCCTGGTCGATCTTGGGATCGGTGACGGTCATGTTGAGCTCCAGGACATCGTAGGCGGTCCGGCGGTAACGCTCTTCCAAGACCATGTCCACACTGTGCGGATAACCGAAATGGTCAACCCACGTTCTTTCATCTACACCGGTTGTCGTAACCACGAAGGTGTCGCCATCCCAACGCCCAGTCGAATATCCCCACCATCGCGGCAAATCGGGATCCATCAAAGGTTGACGCCCGTCGGTCCAGATCGTGCGAAGGCCATAGCCCCATTCGAAGTGTTGATACATGCGGTCGGGCAGAACAATGAACTCGACAGGATCCGGATAGATCAGGGCACGCGATGGCCCCATGGGATTGCACGTTTGATACGGATCACTTCCGTTAGCGGGCGGCACGGCTCTGCGACGGCCAATGTGTTCCTCCGGATGCGCAGCCGCGTCGGCACTTCCCAAAAGCCGACCATAAGACGGCTTGTTCGCATCGAACATTTTTTGGCCGAGCAGAGTGAACGCCGGAACATTGTTACCGAAACCGCGATCGCCACAATCGCGACATGTGCCGCCACCGCCAAATCCGCCTGGCGTTCCATTTCGTGTCCAAAAGCCTGCAAGCTCGTGCTTGTCATACGCCTTATTTGCATTCTTCGGATCAGCCGCGCTGATTCCACGCTGTCCCTGTCCCTGATGAGGAGCTGAGAACACGAGGAGGCCGCAAAAAAAAGCAGCACCATAAACCCACGCTGTCTTCATTGCCGACCTCCTGCGGCTGGAGCCGGCGCGCCACGAGGGGCTTCGCCGGGTCCGCCACCCGCAACGCCCATGATCACTTCGCCCTTTTCATTTAGAAGTGTCAGGATTGCACCCACTGGTGTTCCTGCTCGTGACGGCGCGAGTGTGATCGTGATTTTTGTTCCGTACGCCAGTGCCGCTTCCGAGCGTTTCCGGCCCCAGCCGCCCTGAATCAGTTGAGCTGGATTCGGATAGAATTCGCCACTCCAGTGCACGACTTCTCCTTTGTCGTTGATGACATCGAAATACAGCTGAGGGTGCGGGTTGGCATAACGAAACTCGGTGACCGTCGCTTTGAAAGTCACCGGCTTCGATGCGTCATACGAAACGCCGGTGCCGTGGTGAGCTAATCCTGGCGAGGCCCAAAAAATAAGGCTAATAGCCAAAACAAGGAAACACGTTCGCATATTCGATACCCCTTTCGCGGAAAGTCGATTTGTTGAATAAGATCGTGTTGGCGATCATCCTAGCTCCCAAATCCCGGCAGGATTTTCAGAACGTTGTTACCGTCGATGTCGCGAAGCTCAACCGTCGGCAAACCAATTTGCTGGAGTGCTGCTGCTGTGTTAGCGCTGTTTCCGAACGGATAATCGGTTCCAAACACGATTCGATTGGCGCCAACCAGCATTTTCAGCGCTTGCATATTTATCGGGTTCGTTGAAACAGCGGTGTCGTAGTAGAACCGGCGCAAGTGATAGAGCCGCGAATTGATTCCTGCAGGTTTCGCCAGATTGTCGGCGCTGGCTTCGGAGCCAAGAAAGCGGCCAGCCAGCGCGGTAATCGTTCCGCCTCCATGCGACATGATGTATCGGATTTCGGGAGTTCGGTTGGCCACTCCGCTGGAAATCAGACTCACAATCGCGCGGCTTACATCCGTGTTGTATTCGACGGTTATCTCCGGCACGTTCGGAATGAAATTGCCGCCACAGCAGGATGGCGCCGCACCGTGCGTGTACACGATAGCTTTGCGTCGATTGAGTTCGTCTAATACGGGTTGAAATGCCGCATCGCCGAGCCACTTGTCGCCCCAATTGCTCAACAAGCCGACGCCTTTGGCCTTCAAAGTATCAAATGCATATTCGATTTCACGCAGGCTAGCCTCGACATCCGGAAGCGGAAGCACGGCCAGCAGTCCAAAGCGGTTCTTGTGTTCCGACACCACTCTTGCGCCATATTCGTTTTCCTGACGCGCAAGCCGCCGCGTCTCTTCCATATTTCCGAACCAAATGCCCGGTGTCGTAATCGAAATCAAAGAAGCTGCCACTCCACCGCGATCCATATCCTCGATGGATTTCGCAGGACTGTAGTTTTGCCACGTTTGGTAGCCTTGCGTTTGTTTGGTGTTCACCATACTTATCCACGAAGGCGATGCAAAATGATGGTGAACGTCGATGCGCAGAGCACGAGTAAGACTTTGGGACGGACCGATGGCTTGCATTCCGGGCAACAGCGCGTTCGCGCCGATGGCCGCCACTGCTGAAAGAAACTCACGTCTTCGCATGCCGCCTTTGCCCTTTCAACCTTTGAGCCGGGGAATCAAACGCTCAGCATTTTCACGATCGATCGCCCTTTGCACGCCGGACGGCAGCTTGAGCTTTTGAAGTTCATTGTGCGTTGTCTCAATCGGTTCCAAAGGGTAATCCGTACCGAACAAAATTTGAGACGCCGGCACGAAGCTTCTCAGCGCAGCCATCGGATATGGATACGTCGCATGGGCGACTTCGTAAAAAAGCTTCTGCAGTTCGTGTAAAGCACCGTTAGGAATTTTCCGGTCACTACCCTGCGGCATTCGGTCTTTGATGCGGCCGGCCAGCACCGGTATTGTTGCCCCCGAGTGATTGATGATGAATTTGATTTCTGGATACGACGAAAAAACGCCATTGACGAGGAGACTCACCACGGCCCGCGTGGTATCGAAATCAAATTCGACCATCGGCGCGCCCACTCCAGGCACGACGTTATTGCAACAGTTCGGAAATGTCGGATGAATGAAGACGATTGCCTTTCGCCGATTCAGTTCCTTCCAGATCGGATCGAAAATCGGATCGCCGGGGTACTTATCTCTTATTCCGCTGAAAATTCCGATGCCGTCGGCGCCCAGTGTTTCGAATGAGTATTCGATTTCTCTTAACGCGCCCTCGATATCGGGCATCGGTAACGCGGCGAAAAGTCCGAAACGGCCTGGATAGTCGCGGACCATCGTCGCGGCGTATTCGTTGACCCCGCGGGCCACGCCCCGTGACTTTTCGGTTCCATCGTAGAAGGGATCCGCCGGCACTGTTGCCGAAATCACTGCAGTGGCGATCCCGAATTTATCCATTTGTTCGAGCGATTTCGTGGGGGACCATTCACCACCTGGCCCGCCTCGGGCTCCTTGAATCGCGGTGCGGCTGTGATGATGTACATCAATGCGGCCTGTTCTGCGTTGAGCCGGAGGTATTGCAGCACTCAACCCAACAACGGAGAGTTTGCAAATGAACTCTCGTCGTGAGATACCATCGACAGCGGAAACAGGCTGCGTCAAATTGGAGCTCCTTATATAAGGTTGCGGGTCCGCAATTTGATCAAAATTGCATGCGGGATTGTCTCATATCTTACAATCAGCATGCCAGTCACGAAGAATTTGACGTAAAACAGCGTTGAGACATACTATTTCGGCACGTTTGGCATGCAACATCAACTCACTGCATGCCAAATTGGATTCACCAAGGACTTCAGATGAGGCGTTCATTTGTTCTGATCATTGTGCTTGTGTTCTCGAGCGTGTTAGCCATCGCTGGTCAAGGACGCGGCGGTAGAGGAGGGCCACCTCCTACTCCAAAAGCGGCGGCGCCCTTCGACATGACCGGCTACTGGGTATCGGTTGTGAGTGAAGACTGGCGCTGGCGCATGTTTCCAAACAAGGGAGACTATGCCGGGGTTCCTTTAAATGCTGAGGGACGCCGCGTTGCAGATGCATGGGATCCCGCGAAGGACCAAGCAGCAGGCGAACAATGCAAAGCCTACGGTGCCGGCGGCATTATGCGTATTCCGGGCCGCTTTCACATTACTTGGCAAGATGACCAAACGATGAAGATCGAGTCGGATGCCGGAAGACAGACGCGTCTGTTTCATTTTGGCAATATCCAGAGTGAAGGCGGGGATTGGCAAGGGGTGTCTAGAGCCCATTGGGAATCGGGAGGCGCTGGCCTCGGTTTTGCACTTGCCGGAGGCGCGCGCGGTGGGCCACCGGCAGGATCTCTGAAAGTAATGACATCAAACTTTCGAGCTGGCTATTTGCGGCGAAACGGAGTGCCGTACAGCGCCAATGCGAAATTGACGGAGTACTACGACCTCGTCAAGGAGTCCAACGGCGACACGTACCTGGTCCTCACATCAACGCTCGAGGATCCCACATATCTCACTCAACCGATGATTACGGCTGCGCATTTCAAGAAACAGCCGGAGGCCGCAGGATGGAATCCAGCACCGTGCGCGGTTCGATAGGAGATTCAATGAGAACAATCATGTTCGGTATTGCACTCCTGGTAGTGCTCATGTGCTGCACGCTGTTCTTCGCTCAGGGTCCCTTACCGGGTCCTGGCATCGGAAATCCGCTTGGTCCGATGGTCAGTGGTACGGATTTCTCGGGATCTTATAGATGGCTCAATCATCAGGATTCATCGCTGTTCACAGCTTCGGGTGATATCGCGGACTGGGGCGGCATTCCGCTAAACGACGCGGCGCGTCTTTATGCGTTGTCGTGGCCTGCGTCGCGCCAGACTGTGAAACAGCAACAATGCATGGGCTACGTTCCTCCCTATACGTGGATGTCGCCGGGCAATCATCGGATTTGGGAAGAACGTGATCCGTTCACGCAGAGACTCATTACCATCCATTACTGGGGCCAGATTGCGCAAGTGGACCGGACAATTTATATGGACGGGCGGCCTCACCCGCCCGCATATGCGCCACATACATTCGCAGGTTTCTCGACAGGAAAATTCGACGGCAACATCCTCACCATCGACACGACGCACATTAAACGAGGTTGGATCCGCGCCAACGGCGTGCCGCAGAGCGATGCCGCGACCGTTACAGAACATCTCATCCGTCATGGCGACACGATCACCGTGTTCGCTGTGATCAACGATCCGGTTTACTTGAGCGAACCTGCGAGCAAGACGTCGCTCCTTGTTCGTCAAGCCATCGCTCCGGACGCGTGGCTGTATGCGTGCGATGATAGCGAACAAATTCTCGGTAGAAAGAATGATTATGTTCCGAGTCATTTGTTCGGCCAGAACCCGTTCTATCGAGAGTACGCAGAGAAAAACAATGTTCCCCTTCTGGGCGCGTTCGGCGGCCGTGAAACGATGTCTCCGGATTTTCTCGCCGCTGTGAAGGACAGTACGGCAAGTGAAGCGGCAGCGAAGGCCAAAATGGTTCCTTCCAGCGCGCCGCAGTCCAGCCGTGCACCTGACCCGACTCCGAACGACGGCAACATTCACGTTTTCCATGTTGCAGGCAGTGTTTATCTGCTTGCGGGGGACGGTGCAAACATTGCGGTGCAAGTCGGCCCACAGGGCGCATTGGTAGTGGACACTGGTGCGGGCAAATTATCGGACAAGGTTCTCGCTGAGATTGCAAAGCTCAGTTCGAAGCCCATTCAGTTCATCGTTAACACCAGCTTTCATGCCGATCACGTCGGTGGAAACAAGAAGCTGCAAGCGGCGGGCACTGATCCGAGCCTGACAGGATCTTTTTTCTCCAATCAATTTGCGGATGCCGGACAAGGCGCGACAGTCATCGGACATCAGAATGTCCAAACGCGCATGCAGCAACAAAAGATGGATACGCCGCCGAGTGACACTTACCTGGAAGACCGAAGACGCAAATATCACAACGAGGAAGCCGTGGAAATCTTTCCGCAGCCGAATGCGATCACCGATGGCGATAGTGTCGTCCACTTTCGTCGCTCCGATGTCATTGTGGCCGGCGATATTTTCACCACAACACAATATCCATTCATCGATGTTAAGAACGGCGGCAGCATCCAAGGAGAAATTCGCGCGCTGAATTTCATTCTCGACAAGACCGTCTATCAACACGACGAGGACGGCGGAACGTGGATTATTCCGGGCCACGGCCGCATAACGAACGAGTGGGAAGTGGCTGAGTATCGCGACATGCTGGTCATCGTTCGCGATCGCGTGCAGGCGATGATCACAAACGGAGCCACGCTCGAACAAGCCAAATCGGCTCGGCTCACTGCGGACTTCGATCCACGGTTCGGCGCAACCTCAGGACCGTGGACGACGGATATGTTCATTGAGGCGGTTTACACGACGCTCAAAAACCCGCCCCCAACCGCCAATTAGAGGAGACTTCTATGAAACGAACAGCCGTGCTTGTGTTTGTTGCTTCGTGGTTGTTGCCGAGTGCTCTATTCGCGCACCATTCTTTTACCGCGACCTATGATACGGGCAAAACGGTGACCATTGAAGGCAAGGTGACTCAATTTCTTCTGCGCAATCCTCATTCATTCCTCCACGTCACTGTCATCGGCAAAGATGGAAAAGAACAGAACTGGAATATCGAATGGGCCGCCGCGGGACAGTTGGGCGGCGCAGGCGTCACACGAGACGCGTTGAAAGTCGGAGATCCAGTTGTGATCACGGGAAATCCAGGTCGCGATCCTGCGGATCAGCGTCTGCGTATGGTTACTGTCAAACGCACGTCGGATGGTTTCAATTGGGGCTTCCGTCAAGGCCAGGTCGTTGACTGAACTGAATAAGGCAAAATCGTCGTTAGCCAAACAAGAAATGAGGGGGAATCATGGGCAAGAAACCCTGCATCATGGCGGTGTCGCTACTCCTCTTTATGCTTTGCCCCGCCGCATTCGGGCAATCCGTTTACTCCACAATCAGCGGGACTATCGAAGATGCGACCAAGGCATTGATCCCCGGTGTCAGCATCACAGCCACGAACACCGGCACCGGCGTGCTGACGACAACACTGAGCAATGAAGCGGGCGCGTACAACTTTGCCAGCTTATCTCCGGGCACATACAAAGTGACCGCAGAACTGCCGGGATTTCAAACAGAGACATATACCAATGTTCAACTCGGAAATGCACAGCAACTCCGTCTGAACTTCAGCTTGAAAGTGGCTGGGGGCAACACAGCTGTTGAAGTGAGTGTTCCGATCGATACGCTGTTGGCGACATCGAGCTCTTCGGTGGGTGTGCAGCTGACTGAAGAAAGAGTTCGCGACATACCGCTCGTGGGCAACAACGCCGAGGATCTCGTATCGCTGATGCCCGGCGTCGTGATGGGTAATCGAGCGCAAGTCAATGGAACGATCGGCGAGAACAGTTCGCAGGCGAGCTTTGATGCCGCGTTGGCGGGCGTGCTCGCGGGCAACACGAACGTACAACGCGACGGTGTCAACAATAGCGCCGGTGGAAAATACGGCGGGCAGGCGGGGTTTCAATCCGCAACATTCTTGAATCCCGACATGGTGGCCGAAATGCGAGTGATTCTCGCGCCCGCAGACGCCGAACTCGGTCGAGGCAATGCGCAGATTCAAGTACTGACGCGCTCGGGAACGAATACGTATGCGGGCAGCGCTGTCTGGAACATCCAAAACACCGCGCTGAATGCGAACACGTGGGCGAATAATCGCACGACACCGCGAACGATTCCGGATTGGGCGAACGTGCACCAGTACACGCTCAGCTATGGCGGTCCGATCAAAAAGAACAAATCGTTTTTCTTCGTCCTTTGGGACGGAGTGTTAGCGAGGGAGCGACAGACGGTTAATGCCGTTGTCTTGACGCCGTGTGCGCGCAACGGCATTTTCCGTTACTTCGACAATTGGAACAGTGGTAATGCGCAACAACCCACAGTCACGACTGGGGCGACGCCAACGATCGCCGTAGTTGATCTCAACGGTAATCCAGTGGCGCCTACTATGAATCGGACAACAGTCCCTTCACGGGCCAGCTGCGCTATGCCAGCGTGTTCGGCCGACTTCCGGTGAACTTGCCCGCCGCGAATGCAGACTGTTCGAACATTGCAGCCCTGGTACAGCAGGGAACAAATTGGGATCCGTATCGAAAGGCGTTAGACCCGTCGGGGTATGTGTCGAAGATGCTCGGCATCATGCCGATGCCCAATAATTATGAGAATCCCACCGTTCCGTTTGGCGCGAACGTGGCGCTCAATACCGATGGTTTGAATACGGCGGGGTTCAAGTGGCTTCGCACCACGCACGGTAGTGGTGATGCTGTTCAAGGCACTCCCTTCACTGGCGCAAACACCAGCAGGAGACAGATCAACGGCAGGTTCGATCACTACTTCAATCAGCAAAACAAACTCGGTGTTTCCTACACGTACGAGCTCACGTACAGCGACGGCACGCTTTCTTCTGGCGGAATAAGACAATACCCGCAAGGTCTCGACGGCCACACCTACCGGCGGCCGCAGGTCATGACCGCGAATTTCACGTCGACCTTGTCATCGAATGTTGTGAATGAAGCGCGGGTGGGACTCCGCCGGACAGCAGGCCAGGTCATCAGTGCGTTCGCGGAAAACCCGAAGGCGGGCGCAGACTTTGTACTGAACATCAACGGCTATCCGACATTTCCGAAATTGGGAACGACAAGCGGAACCACCGGTAATGCCACCGGCAATATGCCGTTTGCATATTTGCCGTTCGGTGATCAAACCAACACGCGTGATTTAACGCCCTTGTGGACCTATGGCGACACCCTAAGTTGGACGAGGGGCAAACACGCCTTGAAATTTGGCGGCGAGTTGCGCAAGGGATACTCCACAACATGGGATGCCGGTTTTGTCGGGTTCGGCATCTACAGCGAGCCTCGACTGGCCGGTGGTGACCTGACGACCTCTCCGATCGCGGCAACGGCAATCAGCAGTACCAACATGATCGGATTAGCCGGTACGACGGCGACAGGTAATAACCAGAGAATGCGAAACCTGCTCAGTTTCCTAGCAGGTTCGATTGGCGGAATCACGCAATTGTATTACATGAACTCCCCAACGAAGCTGGACGCGTTCGATGATTACAAGTCTTCTCCACAACGCGTTCGCGATGCCCGTCAGAATGAGTTCAGTTCTTTCGTAAAGGACGATTGGAAAATTCGAAGAAGTCTCACGCTGAACCTTGGCGTGCGTTGGGAATATTACGGTGTGCCTTGGGAAGCGCACGGTCTGACGCCCGGCCTCGCTGGAGGAAACAGTTCGCTGTTCGGGATTTCGGGCAACAGTTTCAACGATTGGTTTTCGCACGCCACACGCGGAACGCTGACGCAGATTCAATTTGTTGGGCCAAATTCTCCCAATCCCAGCCAATCCCTCTTTCCGAAGCACTGGGGCAATGTAGGACCGGCCGTAGGCTTTGCGTGGCAGGTTCCATGGTTCGGTGAAGGTAAAACGACGGTGCGTGGCGGTTACCAAATCACGTATCAAAACGTGATCGGTTTATCGATAAGCGATCCGCCAACAAGCGCGTACTCCGCGGTGTATCAAGGAGACAGTGCGCACCCGTATCTTGACATGACCAACATCTCGTCGTTAGTTCCGGCGTTTGTTCCCACAAAACCGGCAGCGCCGATTCTGATCACGGATCGCAGCCAGAGTGTCACCGTCTACGATCCGAACTACAAGAACCCGTATGTGCAAAACATCACGCTGGCTCTGACTCGAAGCGTTCGGCCGAACTTAACAGTCGATCTTCGATACGTCGGCACGTTCGCACGAAAACAGCCCGGCTCGATCAATATCAACATCGCGGATTTCCGGTACAACGGATTGAAGGAGGCATTTGATACGGTACGCGCCGGCGGAGAGTCCGACCTGCTCAATCTGATGATGAAGGGAGTCACGATCGTCACCGGAATGGGTCCTGTCAGTGGCAATGCGGGCGCCCAAATGCGAGCGAGCACAAATTTCCAAACGAATCTCGCGAATGGAAACTATGTTGGCCTCGCATCGACATTGAACACGTACAACGGAAACCTGACTGCTGGCGCGGGCATTCAAGGACAGGTATTGCGAAACGCCGGATTTCCCGAGAACTTCATCGTCGCGAATCCACAATTCAGCGGCGCCAGTTTCAGCTCGAACACGAACAGCAACAACTATCACTCGATGCAAGCTCAACTCACGATGCGGCAGACTCACGGCATCACGGGCCAGTCGACATACACGTGGAGCAAAAACCTTGGTTACACGAGTTTCACGGATCCGGTGAACCGCAGGGGAGATTACACGGTGCTCGGCAGCGATCGAACTCATGATCTGCGCGCAAATGGCTCCTTCGCGTTGCCTATTGGTCCAAGCAAGCTACTGTTGGGCAACACGCATGGCGTGATGGCGCGCGTGATCGAAGGTTGGCAGCTCGGATGGGTCGCGGATGTCAGCAGCGGTTTGCCGTTAAATATCGGTGCACAGAATATGCTTTATGCAAACGGAGTGCCGGACATCGTCGGCCCGTTCGATTTGAAGTCCGGTGGCGTTCGTTGGGGAACTTTTGCGACATCGAATGGACAACTGAACGGCACTTACTTCGACACAACACGTTATAAGGTGGTCGCCGATCCGCAATGCGCAAGTGTCGACCGAAGCCTCGCCAGCGCGTGTACGCTTCAGGCGATTCAAGACACGCAGACGGGGAAGATCGTCATGCAGAATCCTCTTCCCGGCACGCGAGGAACACTGGGACTGAATGTCATTCGCGGACCGCTACTGCCGCGCATCGATGGGAATCTCAGCAAATCATTTCGCGTTAGGGAATCGAAAACCGTGCAACTCCGGATCGATGCCTACAACGTGTTGAATCACCCGATCGCGGCGTCTCCGAATCTCAGCATTAATGGAACGGGCACAAATCTCTTTGGAACTATCACCAACAAGACCGGAAGCCGCAGGTTCCAGGGATCGCTTCGTCTCAATTTTTAGAATGACCTTTGTGATTTCGTGACGATCAGAGACCGCCCCTACATCGTGAATCGTCACCGCGCGAGCGGATTCGGACGCACTTGGACCTTGTAGACCTTCGGTCGCGAGGAGATGCCTCCTTCATTATGGAATACTGTGCGTGTGCCCGTTGTCGTCCAGATTCCGTGGCCTTTCCAGCCCGCGTTTGGATTGTCGATGCGTCCATCGACGTTCTTGCTGAAGAAACCCATCGGGTATGGAATATGGATCTTCACGAACTTACCGTTGACGAGCGCTAAGAGTCCCTCGCTGCCGTTAGCTTCCGCGATCGGTACGTTGGAGCCAAGCCCGAGCGTATTGTACCGATCGACCCAAACATAATAGGCATGATCCGCGCTGCCGGGATCCGTAACGTCCTTGAACTGGGGCCCGGGGAATGGATACAACGTCCATCCTTCGGGGCAAAGTCTTCCTGTGGCCGCCTCCGGTCCGCTTAGTGGCCCTTTGCACTTTCGGCGATCGAAACTGGCAAGATGTCCGCTCGACAGCGCCGTCCACACGACGCCGTTCAAGTCGAGATCGATTCCGCGTGCGCCATAGCCGATGTCCGGCGGGATGTACACTTCAGCGAGCGCGGTTTGCGAAGGGTTGGGACCGGGCACTAACCTGATGATGTATCCCGGCTGATCGATGCGCGAGAAACCAACGTCCATCGACTGACCCCAGATCGAGTCGTCTACAGGACTCGGTTGCACGCCATAGAATGCTGCCATCACGCGCGTGTCCTTCTCATCGCGTCTTCCATTGCCGTTGGTGTCGACGATCAGCGGAGTCCAGCCCTGGGATCGCAGCTCGTCTCCGGTCTCGTCATACATCTTCGTGTTCAACCAGCCCACCACTCCGCTCACCGGACCACCAGCGCTGGTCCATAGTGTGTTGTTGGCGTCTTTCGCGAAATAAAGATGTTGAGTGGTGAAGCAGGTGCTGATCAGCGACCATTTGCCGGTCTTTGGATCGTACATAGAGAGTTGACGATCGGAAGTCTCCAGTGGCGCGGCCTTCGCCGACGGATGATCCCCGCCGGCCTTGCAGTAATCGGGATTCTGTGCCGGCCGAATTCTCGACGTGAACCACACACGTCCTTTGTCATCGATGAGTGGATTATGGATACTCGTGTGGCCATCCCATATCGCTTCGTCGCCCCAGTATGGCGAGCGCCCGCGGACGAGGTCTGTATTTGAAGGAGTCTTGGGGTCGCGGTAAGGATGTTTTATTTGCGAGGCCTCATTGGTGATGGGATTCAGCACCGGCACCATGTCGGTGCTCTCTTCCGGCGAGCCGTAGATCAGACCGTTCGCGTTGACGCGTGGATTGCGCTTGTCCGTGGAGATCGCGTCGTGAAGATACGCCTTCGGTGTGGACCATTCCCACATCGTGATCACGACGTTGCGTTCGACGCCCTGAGGTCGCTCCGGCTTCGCGAACGGCAACTCGCCGGCTGCAATGCGGTTTGTCCAGTCCGCGAAGAGCGACAGTGCTTTCTGCGCGCCGAACCGGTTCAGCGTCACGGACATGTTTGTCCGCGCCTGGCCCGCCTCGAGACGTCGTGTCCATGCCTGAATTCCTGACTGCGTTGAATTGTCCGAAGGTCCCCACTCACTTTGAAACGTACGAATACCTTTTGAGCCCAGCGCGTGACAGGACTGGCATGAGTTTTTCAGCGTATCGATCCAGTAGTGCTGATTCTTCATCACCGGCTGGATCCCGTTCCCGCTCGCTCCCGTGCCCGGGAACTCATTTTTGCCGGGAATTCGCATCATCGAATACCAATAGACACCTGGATAGTATTCGGCGGCTGCGACTGCTGTCGGCGCAACAACGGCGCTCAGATTCAGGTGTTGCCCGGGCGTGGTCTTCGCTTTCGGCGAGTCGACCAATCCGTATCCGCGGACCCAAACGTTATAGGTCGCCTTTGGTAACTCCGGAATGACGTAGCGGCCGAGATCATCGGTAACGACCATCTTGGCGAACTTGGTCGGAAGGTCGGTCGTTTCCGCTATGACCCATACGCCCGCCTCTGGCCCGCTTGGGCTCGTGACCACACCACCGATATCTGTGGGGCCGATTGTGACCTCAGGCACGCGAGGTTGTTGAGCTTGGAGTGACACGACCATTGCGATAACGATGCAACACTGGATTATTTTCGTTTTCACAAACGCTCCTGATGTCGCGGCGAAGCCGCGTCCTTATTGAGCCGCTCCGCAGCTGTATTAATCGCTCCCTACCGCAGCACGTACTATACATATAATGTCACTCGTGAAACCACGATGGTTCTTGATGCTCTGTTTCCTGTCGATCGGGAGCGCGGCGTTTGCGGCCGATGTGCACGTGATGATCTCCGCCGGCTTTTATTCCGTCTATGCCGAACTCGGCCCGGCTTTCGAACGCGCGAGTGGCCACCATCTAATTACAACGCGCGGTCCATCACTGGGTGACTCTCCGGACGCGATTCCCACGCGCTTGGTGCGAGGCGAAACCGCAGATGTCGTGATCCTGGATTCGGGGTCGGCCGACGAGCCAGCCAAGCGAGGATTGGTGCAGGGCGGCAGCAAGATTCGACTGGCCCGATCGAAGGTGGGCATGGTTTGGCGTGCAGGCGCGGGGAA
>JACXTT010007992.1_pt1 | contig 14772 bp, 13 predicted proteins | sample 9270951 | NCBI WGS metagenome assembly JACXTT01 (sample SAMN15532306, study PRJNA645909) | rock metagenome | isolation source: weathered quartz diorite | place: Puerto Rico | collected 2017-06-21
TTCAGTGCGGGTGCCATACTGGTCGGGTCGCACGCCTATGGCGCGCTGCTCAACGCCGTTGGTGTGCGGGCCGTACCCTATGCCACCGAAGATGTCGATATCGCCCGTGCGCAAGCCCTGGCGCTTACAGGTTCACCGGCGTTCCTCGAGATGCTGCGCGAGACAGGTATCCGGTTCCTCGAAGTGCCGCAGCTGTCTCGGCGCGCGCCATCAGTGTCTTTCGCCGAGCGGGGCGGCTCGCGCCTACGAGTCGACCTCCTCGCGCCATCAAAGAGTGATGGCTATTCGACGGTTGCGGTCCCGGAGCTGGGGGCGCATGCCAGGGCATTGCCGTACCTCGCTTACTTGTTGGCCGCGTCTCAAGAGGTACCCGCACTCAGTGCTTACGGCGCTGTGATGGTTCGCGTGCCGGTCCCGGAACGGTATGCCGTCCATAAGCTCATCGTGTCACAGCTCCGGGCGAAGACGAGCACGCCGGCCAAGGATCTGCAGCAGGCTGCGACTTTGCTGGAAGCAGTGACTGAGCGTTTTCCGGGGGCAGTGGATGAAGCGTTACAGGCCATGCCAAGAGGCGCGGCCCGGCATGTCGCGCGCGCCCTAAAGGCGCTCGAGCGCCACTTGCCCGCTTCTGCGGAAGCCGCTTGGGAGGCTCTTGGGTCGCGGCGGTGGCGCAGTCCATGACACATCAAACTCTCATCAAAGCGGCCTCGTCGCGGGCTCACCTTGACAGGAGTGCTGGGGTTACCGATTCCGGCGCAAGGGAGGTCCTCAACAGTGTCTGATGGTCAACAGGCGCGCCTTGTCGGTAAAGCAACGCGCCGGAGGGGTTGAGGCCCAAGATGCGCGCGGCTGAGCGTCGAGTGTGGAACCCTGCTTCACGATGCCGCGACGCGATTCGAGCCGTCCTCACGGTCGAGCAGCTCGCCGGCGGGACTCGGAAGGAAGCTCACTGCCAGCGGACCGTCCGAAACGTCTGTCGCCGGGAACACGCGCAATTCTTTGGAATCCTATTCCCTTCGCGGGACGACGTTCGCATCGTTCGGCGCGAACTATTAATAATACGTAGCCTCGGCAACTGATCAGTTTTTCGGCGATGGCTGGCTTACGAAGTTGGGTCGAGCATCGTCAGGATGCTGATGATCAGCTCGAGCGACGCAACCTTTTGGTTTAGCTGCGCGATGTCCAGCATTTTCGCCAGTGGCGGTGCGTCCTATTTCAATGCATCGAATGCCATGTGAGAAAACTCAAGAGGAAATCAAAACTTGGATTGAAGAATTGCCGTGGCCCCGATGATGGACTGGACGGACGCAGTTAATTTCCCGCGTGGAATCATGTGCTTGGACAGGCGCGAACCGCCTGGTCTCCTTTACGTCGCCTCGGTATTCAATCTGCGGGACATTTTGCCGTAGATGTAATAACATGTTATAATTCAGGTATGAAAGTTGCTGTACGACGTATCGGAAATTCCCTCGGGGTCTTACTTCCGAAGGCAACCCTCGACGCGTGGGGCGTGAGCGAGGGCGACGCTCTGCACCTGACGGAACACGGCCTTCGTCCCGCTGGGCGGGGGGGCTTCATGCACCATGAATTGGACGAGCTCAGGCGAACCATGGCTCTTGAGGTCGTACGCCGGTTCACGCCCCGCGAAATACGCGCGCAGATTCTCGCGAACCTCCATCGTTGGAGACGGCAGGGTGTTTGGGGTGCGGCTTACAAAGAATGGCAAGACATTGCGGAGGGGCTAGACGATGGAGAGCTCTTTGCCGCAATGCTCGGACGTGACGAGAACGCGGTCCGACTTCGACAATCGGCGCCGTTCGTCGGATTACTTCCGAAAGAGCAAGTCAGAAAATTAAATGAAGAAGCAGCAGGTTGATCAAGTGCTGCGCGCTGCTGGCCGCATCACTGGCGAGAAGCAGTTCATCATTATTGGGAGCCAGTCTCTCCACGGAAAGTACCCGGATATTGCCGACGAGATCCTCACGTCGTTTGAGGTGGATCTGGTCGCGTCGAAAAATGCAGATCGAACCGAATGGCTCAACGTAATAGGCGTCGATTCACCCTTTCACGAAAGTTTCGGCTACTACGCTGACCCACTTGACTTGAACACTGCGACCCTTCCGAAGGGCTGGAAGGGGCGTTTGGTGAACTTGCCTCCCGGCGAGACCGAGGGCGTGAGAGGGCTGTGCCTCGAGCCTCATGACCTCGCTATCGCAAAGTATGCCGGCGCGCGCGAGAAGGACCTGATATTCACACGTGAACTTGCTCGTCGCGGAATCGTTTCCGAGGAGCGATTGTTTACATTGCTGGACCAGACTCAAATTGACCAGCAATTGCGCAGTCGAATCCGCGACCAGATCACCCGCGACTTTCACGCCGAGCGAGGTCTCGAGGAGCGGGCAGCTGAGAAGCAACCGCCGGCGGCTCGCACGGTTGATGACCCGGAGGCTGTCAAGGCGCGTGGAAGGGCGGAGTGGTTGAAGCTGCGCCGACAAGCTGGCGTGAAATCTCCAGTTTCCAATCCAACTCGGACGCGTGACTCGTCGAAGCGCAGTGAGTTAGAGCGTGACTCCGGCAAGGGTCTGGATGACGACGCGTCTGAGTAGTAACTCCGTCGGCGCGTCGAAGTTAGATCGCCGCGTCGCCGTGGCCCCCATGATGGACTGGACCGACCGACACTGCCGGTACTTCCTGCGTGGCTTCTCTGCGGACGTGCTGCTCTACACCGAGATGATCACGGCCGCGGCGATCCAGCGCGGGGATCGTGCGCGGCTGCTGGCGTTCGATCCGGAGGAGCATCCGGTCGCGCTGCAGCTCGGCGGCAGCGAGCCGCGCGAGCTGGCGGCGGCCGCGCGCGCCGGCGAGGAGGCGGGCTACGACGAGATCAATCTCAACTGCGGCTGTCCGAGTGAGCGCGTGGCGAGCGGCGCCTTCGGCGCCTGCCTGATGAACGAGCCCACGCGGGTGGCGGAGTGCGTGGCCGCGATGCGCTCGGCGGTGCACGTGCCGGTCACCGTGAAACTGCGCGTCGGCGTAGTGAGCGCGCCGGCGGGCGGACTGCACGAGGCGCTCGCCGACTTCAGCGAGCAAGACGGCGAGCGCCTGTGGCAGTTCGTTGAAGGTGTGCGCGATGCCGGGTGCCAGGCTGCGATCGTCCATGCCCGCAAGGCGGTGTTGGGGGAGCTCTCGCCCAAGGACAACCGCGAGATTCCGCCGCTGCGCTACGACATCGTGCGGCGCCTCAAGCGCGCCTTCCCGACACTGCCGATCGTGGTCAACGGCGGGCTGCGCCTGCCGAGCATGGTGCTGGACGTTCTCGGCTGGTGTGACGGCGTCATGCTCGGGCGCGAGGCCTACCACCGGCCCTATCTGCTCGCGGAGCTGCACCGGGCGCTGAATCCCGCTGCCGACGACATGCCCACACGCGAGGCGCTCATCGCGCGCATGGAGCGCTATGTCGCGCGCGAGCTGGCCGCCGGCCAGCCCCTCGCCGCGATCACGCGCCACATGCTCGGCTTGTACAGCGGGGAGCCGGGGGCGCGCGACTTCAGGCGTGTGTTGAGCGAGGGTGCGCGGGCGCTTGGGGCCGGGGTGGAGCTGCTCCGACAGGCGATTCCCGCGGCCCCGCGCGTTCAGGCCCGTTGGTAGCGGTGCGAAAGCGCTCGCGTATAATCCTTACGCGCTCATGGGCAAGGACATCGAACTCGCGATCCTGTTCGCCGACGTCGTCGGATCGACCCGTTTGTACGACATCATGGGGGATCTGCGCGCACGTGACATGGTGGCGATCTGCATCGACGTGATGCGCAGCGCCACCGAGCAGCGCCAGGGCACCGTCATCAAGACCATGGGCGACGAGGTGATGGCCACCTTCCCGACCGCCGACGCGGCGCTGAATGCCGCCGCGCAGATGCAGCAGCAGATCTCCACCCACGCGCAACTGAAGGTCGACGGCCAGCCGGTCGCCATCCGCATCGGCTGCCACTACGGTCCGGTGATGCTCGAGAATCGGGACGTATTCGGCGCCGCCGTGCACACCGCCAACCGCATGACCAGTCAGGCCAAGGCCGGGCAGATCGTGATCACGGCGGCGACGGTCGATAAGCTGTCGCCGGAGTGGCGCGCCTCCTGTCGGCAGATCGACGTCGCGACGCTCAAGGGCCAGGGGAGCGAGGTCGCTCTCTACGAGGTGCTGTGGCAGACCGAAGACGTGACCAGCATGGTGCCGGGGATCGCGACCGAGCCGCGCTCGGGGCATCACATGCGGCTGCGGCTGCGGTGTCAGGATCGTGAGCTGCTGGTCGATGAGCGGCGTTCGAGCGTCACCATCGGCCGGGCCGAGGACAATGACGTAGTGGTCAAGGGCAACCTGATCTCGCGCCTGCACGCGCGCATCGAGATCAGCCGCAACAAGTTCGTGTTGATCGATCAGAGCACCAACGGCACTTTCGTCCAGAGCGCCGACGGCGAGGAATCGTTCGTGCGCCGCGACAGTCTGCAGATCAAGGGCCAGGGAATGATCGGTCTCGGGCGCTTGCCCGAGCAGGGCTCGCCGCAGACCATCGGCTACACCTGCGAAGAAACCTGAGCAGACGCGCCCCGCCAGCACTCACGCCAAGCGCTTTTCGGTCGCGTTGAGCTCCGCGAGCACGGCCGCGGGCAAGCGGCTGCCATACCGGCCGAGGTACTCGCGCAGTTCGGCGAGTTCCTTGCGCCACAGCGCCCGATCTACGGTCAGGAGCGCCTCGAGCCGGTCGGCCTCCAGGTCGAGTCCCCGCGTGTCCAGATCCTTCGGCCGCGGCAGCCACCCGATCGCCGCTTCGGTGGCGCCGGTGCCGCCTGCGCAGCGGTCGAGCATCCAGGCCAGCACCCTCAGGTTCTCGCCGTAGCCGGGCCACAGGAACTTGCCGTGCGCATCGCGCCGGAACCAGTTGACGTGGTAGATGCGCGGGGGCCGCTTGAGGCTGGCGCCGATGTCGAGCCAGTGCTGCCAGTAGTCGCCGAAGTTGTAACCGCAGAACGGTTGCATCGCCATCGGGTCGCGTCGCGTCACACCCACCTGGCCGACGGCCGCGGCGGTCGTTTCGGAGGCGAGCGATGCGCCGACCAGCACGCCGTGCCGCCAGTCGCGCGCTTCGTAGACGAGTGGCGCGACCTCGCGGCGGCGGCCGCCGAAGACCAGCGCGGTGATCGGCACTCCGGTGGCATCTTCCGCGTGGGGCGAGTAGCTGGGGTTGCGCCGGGCGGACACAGTGAAGCGGGAGTTCGGGTGCGCCGCGGGCCCGCGCGCCGGATCGTACGGTCGTCCCTGCCAGTCGATGACCGGCTTGCCGCTCGAGAGGCCCTCCCACCACGGCTGGTTGTCGGCGGTGAGCGCGACGTTGGTGAAGAGCGTGTCGCGGCGGATCATCTCGTAGGCGTTGCGGTTGGTTTCGGGATTGGTGCCCGGGACGACGCCGAAGTAACCCGCCTCCGGGTTGATGGCCCACAGCCGCCCGTCCGCGCCGGGATGCAGCCAGGCAATGTCATCGCCCACCGTGTAGACGCGCCACCCCGGGAGCGACGCCGGAGGTATCAGCATGGCGAGATTGGTCTTGCCGCACGCGGAGGGGAAGGCGCAGGCGAGGTAGTGCGTCTCGCCGCGCGGATTCTGGAGACCGACGATCAGCATATGCTCGGCGAGCCACCCCTCACTGCGCGCCTGCCAGCTCGCGATGCGCAGCGCGTGACACTTCTTGCCGAGCAGCGCGTTGCCGCCGTACCCGGAGCCGTAGCTCTCGATCGCGAGCTCCTCGGGGAAATGCATGATGAAGCGCCGCTCGGGATCGAGCTCGCCGATGGAATGCAGCCCGCGCACGAAGGCGCCCTCGTGCGCAATGCGCTCGAGCGCAGCCCGGCCGGCGCGGGTCATGATCAACATGTTGAGGACCACGTAGGGGCTGTCGGTGATCTCCACGCCGCAGCGCGAGAGCGGTGAGTCGAGCGGCCCCATGCAGTACGGGATCACGTACAGCGTGCGCTCGCGCATGCAGCCGCGGAACAGCTCGCGCATCTTCGCGTGCGCCTGCTGCGGGTCCATCCAGTAATTGTTCGGGCCGGCGTCTTCCTGCGAGCGCGTGCAGATGTAGGTGAGGTGCTCGACGCGCGCCACGTCGTTGGGCGCGGAGCGGTACAGGTGACAGCCGGGAAAGTAGTCGGGGTTGAGCGCCTTGAGCTCGCCGCGCTGCAGGAGCTGCGCCGTCAGCTCCCGGGCCTCGGCTTCACTCCCCTCGCACCAGTGAACGCTGCGCGGCTGGGTCAGCTCGCGCACCGAGTTCACCCAGTCGGCCACGGCGCGGCTCAACTGGGGCAGCGGGGTCAATTGTTGTACGGCAGTAGCCACTCCGTAGCTCCTCTTTATTAGTGGTGCTTCGGATAGCGCGAAGTGTATCCCGGGCGGGTGCCTGACCCTGATACAGTAGCGACGCAACCGCCATTCTCGTCCATTGGCGCACCGCGCACCAGTTTGGAGCAAATTCAGATAGATATTCCTCTCGACACGCCCCGCGCGGCGGCGCCAGGATCGTAGGCGCAGGCGGGAGGGCGCAGGCCGAGACGAAGGCGCAGGCACATCCCGACATGTTGGATCTGGAGGAGATTTTCGGTCACGGCGGACCCCTCGAGCGGGCCCTTCCCGATTTCAAGGTGCGCCACGGACAGCTGCTCATGGCGCAGCGCGTGGCCGGTGCGCTCGCCGCACGCGAGTCGCTGGTGGTGGAAGCCGGCACCGGCACCGGCAAGACCTTTGCCTACCTCGTGCCCGCGCTGCTCTGCGGTGCGCGCGTCCTGATCTCGACCGGGACGCGGACGCTCCAGGACCAGCTATTCTCGAAGGATCTGCCGCTCGTGGCCGCGGCTCTCGGCCGGCCGGCGAGCGTGGCGCTCCTCAAGGGGCGTGCCAACTACCTGTGCCGCTACCGCCTGGCGCGCGCCGACGAAGCCGCCGAGCAGCTCTCGCTCCTGCACTCGGGTGACGCGCCTCCGCGCGCTGCGCGCGCCATGCTCTCGCGCATCAGGCGCTGGGCGCGCACCACCCGGCGCGGTGACCTCGCGGAGGTGCGGGGACTCTCGGATTCGCATCCGGTCTGGGCGCAGGTCACCTCGACGCGCGAGAGTTGCCTCGGGATGCGCTGCCCGGAGATCTCGCGCTGCCATGTGGTGCTCGCGCGCCGCGAGGCGCTCGAGGCCGACATCGTCATCGTCAACCACCATCTGCTGCTGGCCGATCTGGCGCTGAAGGAGGATGGGTTCGGCGACCTGCTCGGATCCGCGGACGCCGTCATTCTGGATGAGGCGCACCAGATCCCGGACCTCGCCACGCAGTTCTTCGGTGCCCACGTAAGCAGCCGCCAGGTGGAGCAGCTCCTTAAGGATCTGCGCCTCGAGCTGACCGCACAGGCGCAGATCGCGGCGGTGCGGCCGGGTGAGCCGGAGCGGGCACGGCGGGTAGCGGAGGCGCTGCGCGCCGCCGAAGATGCCCTGCAAGAGCTGCGCAGCGCGAGCGGCCGCGTGTCGGGGCGGCTCGCCTGGACGCCTGACGGCTCCGCTGCGAGCCGCGCCGTGCAGGCGCTGACCGACTGTCTCGATGATCTGCCGGCGGCGCTCGCCGGCACCGAGGAGCAGGGGGCCCTCACGCTGCTCGGCGAGCGCGCCGCGGAGCTCGCCGCGAGCCTCGCGCGGATAGCGGCGGTCGACGAGCTCGAGGGGGCGCGCACGCTCGAGGTGACAGCGCGCGGCGTCACGCTGAGCCTCATGCCGTTCGACATCTCGCAGCGCTTCCGCGCGCTGGTCGAGGCGCGCTGCGGCGCGTGGATCTTCACCTCCGCCACGCTCTCGCTGGGAGAGGAGTTCGGGCACTTCACCCGCCGGCTCGGGCTCAGCGAAGCCGCGACGCTCAGGATCGAAAGTCCCTTCGATCACGAGCGCCAGAGCCTGCTGTACCTGCCCGCCGGATTGCCCGAGCCCGCGTCCGCCGGCTACGTCGCGGCAGTGATCGACACCGCCGTGCCGCTGATCGCGGCCGCCGGTGGCGGGGCGTTCGTGCTGTTCACGAGTCATCGCGCGCTGGGTGAGGGCGCGGCGCTGCTGCGTGCGCGCTGGGTGGATGGAGCGCCGTACCAGCTGTTCGTGCAGGGAGAGGCGCCGCGCGAGCGGCTGCTCGAGGAGTTCCGCGCCGACGGCAACGGCGTCCTGCTCGGCACGGCGAGCTTCTGGGAGGGCGTGGACGTCAAGGGGGAGGCGCTGCGGCTCGTCATCATCGAGAAGCTGCCGTTCGCCTCGCCGGAGGATCCGCTGGTGCGAGCGCGCATCGAGCATCTCAGCGCAAGCGGCGGCAACGCTTTTCTCGACTACCAGCTTCCGGAGGCGGCGCTGGCGCTCAAGCAGGGCGCGGGACGGCTGATCCGCAGCGAGGACGACTACGGTGTGGTGGTCGTGTGCGATCCGCGCCTGGTCGGCCGCGGCTACGGCCGCGTATTTCTCGAGGCGCTGCCGGCCATGAGCGTGACGCAGGATCCGGGCGAAGCGCTGCGCTTCCTGCACCGCCATGCGCGGCGCGCCGTGCGCGGCGCGCGGGCCGCCGTTTCGCCGTGAGAATTCTCGCGCTCGATACCGCCACGGAGAACTGCTCGGCCGCCTTGCTCATCGACGGGCGGCTAATCGCGCGCGAGGCGATTCTCGAGCGCGACCACGCCGCACGCATCCTGCCCATGGTCGATGAGCTGCTGAAGGAGGGCGGCGTGGGCCTCATTGGGCTCAGCGCGATCGCTTTCGGGCGCGGACCGGGCTCCTTCACCGGTGTGCGGCTCGCCGCGAGCATCACGCAGGGACTCGCCTTCGGTGCCGGCGTGCCGGTGGTCGCGGTTTCGGACCTGCGAGCCCTCGCGCAGCGGGTGCTGGAAGCGGACGCGGCCGCAACGCGCGTGCTCGTGTGCAACGACGCGCGCATGCGCGAGGTGTACTGGGGATGCTTCGAGCGCTCCCCTGCAGGGATCGCGGCCGAGGTCGGGAATGAGCGGGTCGGCGTGCCTTCCGCGGTCGCGCTTCCGGTCGAGTGGGCTCGGGGAGCCGCCGTGCGGGCGGCGGGATCGGGTTTCGCGGCGTACCCCAAGCTGGGTTCCTCCCTCGCGGGACAGCTGGACCGAGTCCATGAGGGCCTGCTCCCGCGCGCCAACGAAATTGCGGTCCTCGCGGCCGCGGACGTGGCGGCCGGGCGCACGTTGAGCGCTGAGCAGGCCCTTCCGGTGTACCTGCGGGACGACGTCACGCACATCCGCGGGAATAGTCATTAAACTGACACGCCGCTGGGGTGCTGTCATGAATCTGCAATACAGAACCTCTGTAATACCGGCGCCTCTGCTGACTTTGCGCACCATGCCCGCAAAACAGGTACTGATCGTCGAGGACGAGCGGCCGATCCGCGAAATGATCGCATTCGGCCTCCGGCGTGCCGGTTTCGAGGTGCGGGAGGCGGAGGATTGCCGCGCCGCGCGGGCCGCGCTGGCCGATTCCCGCCCCGACCTGGTGCTGGTCGACTGGATGCTGCCGGACATGAGCGGGCTGGAGCTGACGCGCGCACTCAAGCGCGATCGCGAGACACGCGAGCTGCCGGTCATCATGCTCACCGCCCGCGCCGAGGAGGGTGACAAGGTGGCCGGCCTCGAGGGCGGCGCGGATGACTACGTCACCAAGCCCTTCTCGCCGCGGGAGCTTCTGGCGCGCATCAATGCCGTGCTCCGGCGCAGCGGTCCCAACGGCGTCGACGAGCTCATCGAGTTCGAGGGTCTCACTCTCGACCAGGGAAGCCACCGCGTGATGGTGGGGGGGCGCACCATCGCGCTCGGCCCGACCGAATATCGCATGCTCGAGTTCTTCATGACGCACCCCGAGCGTGTCTATACCCGCGATCAGCTGCTCGATCGCATCTGGGGTGGCAACGTGTACGTCGAGGAGCGCACCATCGACGTGCACATCCGCCGCCTGCGCAAGGCGCTCGAGGATTTCGGGTACGATCGCTTCGTGCAGACGGTCCGCGGCTCGGGTTATCGCTTCTCCGCGCGCACGGTGTAGGCGCGCCATGCAACCGGCGACGCAGGCGTGGGGGTTTGCGGCGGTCCGGCTGCTCGGCACGATCATCATCGGTTTCGGCGCCGGGTGGCTGTTCGGCAACCCCTGGGGCGGGCTGGCCGCGGCGCTTGCCCTGCACCTGGTGTGGGTACTCGCGCAGCTGTTTCGACTCGAGTGGTGGCTGCGCCATCGCAGCTACGCCGACCCGCCTGACACCGGCGGCGTCTGGGGCGAGATCATCGCCCAGATCGTGCGGCTGCACCGCCGCAAGCGCTTCCACAAGCAGCGTTTCGTGCAGCTCATGCGCCAGCTGCAGCGCTCGACCGCGGCGCTGCCGAACGGCGTCGTCATTCTCAACGCGCAGCGCGAAATCATGTGGTTCAACCGCATGGCGGCGCGGTTGCTGAACCTGCGGCGCACCGCCGATCTCGGCATCCGGATCGAGAACCTGCTGCGCGAGCCGGAGTTCGTACGCTACCTGGCGCGGCAGGACTTCTCGAACCCGGTGGTGATCCGCCAGACGACCCCTGAGGACTGTTACCTGTCGCTGCAGGTCGCGCCCTACGGCGACGGGCAGCTGCTGCTGCTGGTGAGCGATGTGTCGCGGCAGATGCGGCTCGAGGCGGTGCGGCGCGACTTCGTCGCCAACGCCTCGCACGAGCTGCGTTCCCCGCTCACCGTGATCTCGGGCTACCTCGAGACTCTCGGCCAGGATCCGGTGCTCGATCCCGAGCTGCAGGGACCGGTCGCGGAAATGCGCCGCCAGGCCGAGCGCATGACAGGCATCATCCGAGACCTCCTCGAGCTGTCGCGGCTCGAGGAGACCGACGAGATCGTCGGCGGCGAGCCGATCGACGTGGCAGCGCTGCTCGCGCTGCTGCGCAAGGACACGGTGGCGCGGCCGGTGCACCCGCGCGAGGTGCGGGTGCGCGTCGAGTCCGACGCCCAGCTCGCCGGCGACGAGCCCGAGATCCACTCCGCCTTCTCCAACCTGGTCGATAACGCCGCCAAGTACACCCCGCCCGAGGGCTCGCTCGAGATGCGCTGGTGGGTGGACGGGGACGGCGCGCATTTCGCGGTCAGCGATACCGGCTTCGGGATTCCGCCCGAGCACATTCCGCGCCTGACCGAGCGCTTCTACCGCGTCGATGCGGGGCGCTCGCGCGCTACCGGCGGCTCAGGTCTGGGTCTCGCCATCGTCAAGCACGTCCTGCAGCGCCACGGCGCGACGCTCGAGGTCCAAAGCACCGTCGGCAGCGGCAGTACCTTCACCTGCCATTTCCCGCCGGAGCGCATCAAGGCGGTGAGCCGCCCGGTAACTAGTGCGACGGCTTAAATATCGTTCGCAACTGCATAATTCGTAAGAAATACTTCTCGCGCCTGTCACAGAAGCGAAACACGGTCCGGGGACCCTAGGGCCGCTCTACGGCAAATCAAGAGCGTAAGACCCATGGCACGTGGCAATTCGACGCGCGCGGGCAGCACGAGCGCCCGCACCCTGTTCCTTTCGGACATCCACCTCGGCTTCAGACACGCGCGGGTGCGTGAGCTGAACGAGTTTCTGCACGGGCTCGAGGCCGAGCGTATCGTGCTGGTCGGGGACATCGTGGATGTCCAGAGCCTCGCGCGGCGCGCCTACTGGACGGCGGAGCACACGGAGGTGGTTCGGACGCTGCTCGCGCGGCAGCGGGCGGGTACCCGACTCATCTACATTCCGGGGAACCACGATGCGAGTCTTGCCATGCTGGCCCAAATGCTGCAGGGTCAGTTCGAGGTGCACCGCGAGTGGGTGCACCGTACCGCCCGGGGCGAGCGGCTGCTGGTGCTGCACGGCGATCAGTTCGACGACGTGCTGCCCTGCCCGCGCTGGCTGACGTGCCTGGGGGATGCGCTGCATGGGGCGAACGTGAGGCTGAGCCACTGCATCAACAATCTGCGCCGTTCCCTCGGCCGGCCGTACTGGCCGATCGCCGAGCGCGTAAAGCTCAGCATTGGGGCGAGCGTGCGCTACATCGAGCAGTTCGAGCGGCTCGCCGCGCATCATGCGCGCGCGCAGGGCTACGACGGCGTCATCTGTGGTCACATCCATCGCGCGAACCTCTGCCACATCGAGGGCACGGTCTACGGCAACACCGGCGATTGGGTGGAGTCCTGTTCCGCGCTCATCGAGAGCGAGCGCGGCGAGCTTTCGCTGCTGCGCTGGCCGCAGGGTGCGCGCGTGCGGCTGCGTCCCGCCGCGCGCCTGGTCGCCGACGCCGCGTGAGGATCGCGCTCGCAAGCGATGCCTGGACGCCGCAGACCAACGGCGTCGTCACCACGCTCAAGTGCACGGCCGAGACCCTGACCTCCCTCGGTCACGAGGTGCGCATCATCTCGCCGCAGGGCCTCGCCTGTGTTGCCTGCCCGAGCTATCCGGAGATCCGGCTCGCGGTCTGCCCGGGGCCGCACGTCGCGCGCGAACTCAAGGCCTTCCGCCCGCACGCGATCCATATCGCCACCGAGGGTCCGCTCGGGCTCGCCGTGCGCCGCTACTGTCGCGCCCGGCGCGTGCCGTTCACCACCTCCTACCACACGCGCTATCCGGAGTATCTGCGGGCGCGGTGGCCGATCCCGCTCGAGGTGAGCTACGCCTGGCTGCGGCGCTTTCACAGCGCCGCAATGAGCACCTTCGTCAGCAGCGCGACCCTCGAGGCGCAACTGCGCGAGCACGGCTTCGCGAACCTGCACCGCTGGCAGCGCGGCGTTAACCTCCGCATCTTCCGGCCGCTGCCCCCGCACCCGGAGCTCGTGGGGCTCCCGCGGCCGCTCATGGCCTGCGTCGGACGGCTCGCCATCGAGAAGAATCTCGAGGCGTTCCTCGGCCTGCCGCTGCTGGGCACCAAGGTGATGATCGGCGACGGCCCCGAGCGGCGCACGCTCGAGGCGCGCTACCCCGAGGCGGTGTTCACCGGCTACCGCTTCGGCGAGGAGCTCGCGCGCTGCCTGTCGGCGGCCGACGTGCTGGTGTTTCCGAGCCTGACGGACACCTTCGGCCTCGCCATGATCGAAGCGCTCGCCTGCGGCGTACCGGCCGCCGCCTTCCCCGTGGCGGGGCCGATCGATGTGATCGAGCAGGATGTGACCGGGGTCATGCACGAGGACCTCGCCGAGGCGATACGCTCGGCGCTGCGGCTCGATCGACGCCTCTGCGCCGAGCGCGCCGTGCGCTTCAGCTGGCATGCCGCGAGCGCGCAGTTCCTGACGGGGCTCGCGCCCATCCCGCTGGCGCTGCGCGCGGCACTGGCCGCCAGCCGCAGTTCCGTTATCATCGCGCGCATTACCGCGCGCCGGCAGACGAGCGGGGACGCCAACTGATGGAAACCGCCGACCTCAGTCACCACATCTCGCGTCGCTTCAACGAGGATCTCGAGCGCGTGCGCAGCAAGGTGCTCGGCATGGGAGGCTTCGTCGAGCAGCAGCTACAGAAGGCCGTCACGGCGCTGGTCGAGGGCGACAGCTCGCTCGGGGAGTCGGTGGCGCTCGATGACCATCAGGTGAACAACATGGAAATCGCGATCGACGAGGAATGCAGCCGCATTCTCGCGACGCGCGCCCCGGCGGCCGGCGATCTGCGCGTGATCGTGGCGATCATCAAGACCATCACCGACCTCGAGCGCATCGGCGACGAGGCCGAGAAGATCGGCTACATCGCCTCGCGCCTCGCGACCATGGAGCGCCCCGCCGATAAGTACAGGGAGATCAAGCATCTCGGCCGGGTGGTATCGGAGATGGTGCACGATGCGCTCGATGCCTTCGCGCGCATGGACGTGGACTCGGCTCTGCGGGTGGCGCGGCAGGACCGGGTGGTGGACGAGGAGTACGAGGCCATCCAGCGTCAGAGCATCACCTTCATGATGGAGGATCCGCGCACCATCCGCCGCGCGCTGGATGTCATGTGGGTGGTGCGCGCGCTCGAGCGCATCGGCGATCACGCCAAGAACATCAGCGAATACGTCATCTACATGGTGCACGGCAAGGACATCCGCCATACCTCCCTCGATGACGTCGAGCGCGAGCTGCGCGGGGGCAAGCGCGCTGCCGACGCCGCCGCGGCACCCTCCGCGTAGGCGCGACGAGGGTAAGCGCTGCGCGTGCGAGCCGACAGGCGTCTCGTCAATTTCACCGGGTTTGCCGCCTGTGCGGGGCTGCTCGGCTACGCGCTGTACTCGCAGTTTCACCTCGGCCTCGAGCCTTGTCCGCTGTGCGTCTTCCAGCGCATCGGGATTGTGCTCCTCGGCGTGGTATTTCTCGCCGCGGCCGTTCACAACCCGCGCGGGCGCGGCCGCTACGCCTACGCGGGCCTGTTGGGAGTTGCCTCCCTCGCGACGCTCGCGGTCGCGGCGCGGCACGTGTACGTGCAGAGCCTGCCGCCCGGATCGCTCCCCTCCTGCGGGGCCCCGCTCGCGGTGCTCGCGAAGTTCATGCCGCTCTGGCAGCTGGTGCGCAAGGTGCTCACCGGAAGCGGCGAATGCGGCGAGGTGAACTGGCGATTCCTCGGGCTCGCGATGCCCGCCTGGGTGCTGATCTGGGCGCTGATCCTCGGTGCCGCCGGGGTGACGGCGAATCTCAGGCGAGGAGCGACCGCAGCACGTTGACGTACATGTGGTGCAGAGCATCGATGTCCGTAAC
>JACXTT010007993.1_pt1 | contig 14771 bp, 11 predicted proteins | sample 9270951 | NCBI WGS metagenome assembly JACXTT01 (sample SAMN15532306, study PRJNA645909) | rock metagenome | isolation source: weathered quartz diorite | place: Puerto Rico | collected 2017-06-21
GAGGAGCGCAGGACTCAGTGGATCAGGGCTGGCGACTGTTTGAGCGAAGCGAGTTTGAGCCAGACCCCACTGAGTCCGAGCACCGCAGGTTGCCCCGTAGCGCAGCGTAGGGGACGCACACAGTAGGGTCGCCTTTCTTTTGCTTACTTTTCTTTGGCGAAGCAAAGAAAAGTGAGTCGGCCGCCGGGCCGAGACCCGGCATGCAGGCACGCCAGTGCCATTCGCAGAAAGAAGAGAGGCAAGCATGCTCATCTCCCCAAATAAACCTCAATCACCCGCTCATCCGACTGCACCTGATCCAACGTGCCCTGCGCCAACACAGACCCGTCGCACAGCACGGTGACGATCTCACTGATCGTGCGGATAAAGCTCATGTCATGCTCCACCACCATCAGCGAATGCTTGCCCTTCAACGAGAGGAACAGCTCAGCAGTCCGTTCAGTTTCCTCATCGGTCATGCCGGCCACGGGTTCGTCCAGCAGCAGCAGCTTGGGGTCTTGCATCAAGAGCATGCCGATCTCCAGCCACTGCTTCTGGCCGTGGCTCAGGTTGCCGGCCATGCGGCCCACGCTGTCGGCCAGGTGGATGGTGTGCAGTATCTCGGCCAGGCGGTCGCTTTGCTGCGAGTCCAGGCGGAAGAACATGGACGACTGCACGCCCTTGTTGGTCTTTAGCGCCAGCTCCAGGTTTTCAAAGACCGTGAGCTGCTCGAACACCGTGGGCTTCTGGAACTTGCGGCCTATGCCCAGTTGGGCGATCTGCGGCTCCTTGTAGCGCAGCAGGTCTATGGTGCTGCCGAAGAACACGGTGCCCGAGTTGGGCCGCGTCTTGCCGGTGATGATGTCCATCATCGTCGTCTTGCCAGCACCGTTGGGGCCGATGATGCAGCGCAGTTCGCCGGGGGCAATGTCCAGTGACAGGTTGTTGATGGCCTTGAAGCCGTCGAAGCTGACGTTCACGTCTTCCAGGTACAGGATGCGGCCGTGCGTCACGTCTACCTCGCCGGGCGTGGCCACGCGCGAGAAGCCTGCGGCGCGGCCACCGGACTCGGTCTGCCCGGTGCGCGCCGCCAGCAGTGCCATGTGTTCCTGGACGCGCTTCTCGCCTTGTTCCAGCAGATCGGGAGTCATGCTTTGTCTCCCTTCAATTTCTTGACCAACCCAACCACCCCGTCCGGTAAAAACAGCGTCACGCCAATGAACAGCGCACCCAAGAAGTACAGCCAGAACTCGGGATAGGTCACAGTGAGCCAGCTCTTGGCGCCGTTGACCAGGAAGGCACCGACGATGGGGCCGATCAGCGTGGCACGACCGCCCACCGCCGCCCAGATGGCGATCTCGATGCTGTTGGCCGGGCTCATTTCGCTGGGGTTGATGATGCCCACCTGCGGCACATACAGGGCGCCGGCCACGCCGCACATCATGGCCGAGATGGTCCAGATGGTGAGCTTGAAGCCGATCGGGTTGTAGCCGCTGAACATGACGCGGCTCTCGGCGTCGCGCACCGCCTGCAGCACACGGCCAAACTTGCTGTTGACCAGCCAGCGTGCCAGCAGGAAGAACAGCAGCAGCGTGCTGGCCGTCAGCACAAACAATGTCATGCGCATGCTGGGCGTGGCGATGGGGATGTCGAGGATGCGCTTGAAGTCGGTGAAGCCGTTGTTGCCGCCAAAGCCGGTCTCGTTGCGGAAGAACAGCAGCATCGCGGCAAAGGTCATGGCCTGCGTGATGATGGAGAAGTACACGCCCTTGATGCGCGAGCGGAATGCGAAGTAGCCGAACACGAAAGCCACCAGCCCTGGCACCAGCACCACCAGCGCCAGCGTCGCGGCAAAGCTGTTGCTCAGCGCCCAGTGCCAGGGCAGGGCCTTCCAGTCCAGGAAGACCATGAAGTCCGGCAGCTCGCTCTTGTAGTTGCCGTCCAGCCCGATCTGGCGCATCAGGTACATGCCCATGGCGTAACCGCCCAGTGCGAAGAACACGCCGTGACCCAGGCTCAGGATACCGGTATAGCCCCAGATCAGGTCCATGGCCAGCGCGCAGATGGCGTAGCACATGATCTTGGCGACCAGTGCGACGGCAAAGTCGCTCATGTGAAACACGCTGCCGACAGGTACCAGCAGGTTGAGCACCGGCACCACGGCGCACAGCAGGATGAGTGCGGCCAGCCAGGCGGTCCAGGCCTTGCGCGTCAGCAGCGGGGCTTTGGTGGGGAGAATCAATGGGCTCATGCTTCTGCGCTCCGGCCCTTCATGGCGAATATGCCTTGCGGACGCTTCTGGATAAAGACGATGATGAACACCAGGACGGCGATCTTGGCCAGCACGGCGCCGGTCCAGCCTTCCAGGAATTTGTTGAGCACGCCCAGGCCCATGGCGGCATACACGGTGCCGGCCAGCTGGCCCACGCCGCCAAGCACCACCACCATGAAGGAGTCCACGATGTAGCCCTGGCCCAGGTCCGGGCCGACGTTGCCGACCTGGCTCAGCGCGCAGCCGGCCAGTCCGGCAATGCCGGAGCCCAGTGCAAACGCATAGGTGTCGATGCGCGCAGTGTTGACACCCATGCAAGACGCGATGGGGCGGTTCTGCGTGACGCCGCGCACAAAAAGGCCCAGGCGGGTCTTCTCGATGAGGAACCACACACCCAGCAGCACGGTGAAGGCGAAGGCCACGATGACCAGCCGGTTGTAGGGCAGCGACAGATTGCCCATCAGCTGCACGCCGCCGCTCATCCAACTCGGGTTTTCCACGCCGACGTTCTGGGCGCCGAACAAGGTGCGCACCAGTTGCATCAGCATCAGGCTGATACCCCAGGTGGCCAGCAGGGTTTCCAGCGGCCGGCCGTACAGGAAGCGGATGACGCTGCGCTCCAGCGCTGCGCCAACCAGCGCCGACGTCAGGAAGGCCACCGGCACCGAGGCCAGCAGGTACCAGTCGAACGCGCCGGGAAAGTATTTCTGGAACACCGTCTGCACCACGTAGGTGGCATAGGCGCCGATCATCATCAGTTCGCCGTGCGCCATGTTGATGACGCCCATTAGCCCGTAGGTGATGGCCAAGCCCAGCGCCACCAGCAGCAGGATGGAGCCCAGGCTGATGCCGCTGAAGATGGCGCCCAGGCGGTCACCCCAGGCCAGGCGCGCATCCACCTGGCTCAGGCTCAACTGCAGTGTGGCCCGGGCGGCAGGATCGGTCTCGGTCTGCAGCTTTTCCAGCAGCAGGGTCTTGGTCGCGGCCTGGGCGCTCTGGCCCAGCAGCTTGGCGGCTTCCAGGCGCTTGGTCGGGTCGGTGCTGTCCAGGAGCGCGGCGGCACGCAGCAGGCCCAGGCGCTCCTTGATGTCGGGCAAGGTCTCGGCGGCATAGGCCTTGTCGACCAGCGGCAGCTTGCTGTCGTCCATTTCGCCCTGCAGGGTCTTGACGGCTTCGCGCCGCACCGCCGGGTCGGCGGACAGCAGCTTGAGCGCGGCCAGCGCGGTGTCAAGTTCACCGCGCATGCGGTTGTTGTTCATGACGTCTTCGGCGGAGTCAGGCAGTGCAATCTCTGCGCCGCTGACCGGGTCCACGCCCTTGTCGTCCTTGACGATCAGGGGCTTATCCCCGACCACCTTGACCGCGTCATCGGACAGCGCCTGGATGAACTGCACGGTCTTCTCGTCTGCACCGGCCACGGCCGCGCGCAGCGCTTCGATGCGGGCGTCGCCCTCGCCCACTGCGATGGCTTTAGCCTCTTTGGCCGTCAGGGAATAGGCGCTACCAGCTATGAAAAATAGTGCTAACGCCAGCCACTGGAGGAAACGTCTAGGCATGCGCCAGTTTCTCGGAAGGGTTGAAACAAGCCGCCACGGCGCTTGAAGGCAGTGGCGGCTGGGCTTGTCCGTACGCAGTCTTAGAACACTGTCTTATTTAGCGACGGGTTCGTCAGGCTTGGAAGCGTTGCCTTCGATGTACGGAGACCAGGGCTTGGCCTTCACAGGGCCCGGTGTCTTCCACACTACGTTGAACTGGCCGTCGGCCTTGATTTCACCGATGAACACCGATTTGTGCAAATGGTGGTTCTTGGCGTCCATCTCGGACATGATGCCGCTCGGCGCCTTGAACTTCTGGCCAGACATCGCGGCAATGACCTTGTCCACATCGGTGGTGCCGGCCTTTTCAACCGCCTGCTTCCACATGTTGATGCCGATGTAGGTGGCTTCCATCGGGTCGTTGGTCAGCGGCTTGTCCTTGTGGCCTGCGATGTTGTGGGACTTGGCGTAGTCAGACCACTTCTTGATGAACTCGGTGTTGGTCGGGTTCTTGATGGACATGAAGTAGTTCCAGGCAGCCAGGTGGCCGACCAGCGGCTTGGTGTCCACGCCGCGCAATTCTTCTTCACCCACGGAGAAGGCGACGACCGGCACGTCCTTGGCCTTCAGGCCGGCGTTGCCCAGTTCCTTGTAGAAGGGCACGTTGGAGTCACCGTTGATGGTGGACACCACGGCGGTCTTGCCACCGGCGGAGAACTTCTTGATGTCAGCCACGATGGTCTGGTAGTCGGAGTGGCCGAACGGGGTGTATTTTTCGTCGATGTCAGATTCCTTGACACCCTTGCTCTTCAGGTAGGCGCGCAGGATCTTGTTGGTGGTGCGGGGGTACACATAGTCGGTGCCCAGCAGCACCCAGCGCTTGGCGCCGCCGCCTTCCTTGCTCATCAGGTAATCGACAGCAGGGATGGCCTGCTGGTTGGGGGCTGCACCGGTGTAGAACACGTTCTTGGACAGTTCTTCACCTTCGTATTGCACCGGGTAGAACAGCAGGCCGTTGAGTTCTTCCACGACCGGCAGCACCGACTTGCGCGACACCGAGGTCCAGCAGCCGAAGATCACGGCGACCTTGTCCTGCGTCAGCAGTTGCTTGGTCTTTTCGGCAAACAGGGGCCAGTTGGACGCCGGGTCGACCACCACGGGTTCGAGCTTCTTGCCCAGCACGCCACCCTTGGCGTTGATTTCGTCAATGGCCATCAGCACGGTGTCTTTCAACACGGTTTCCGAAATGGCCATGGTGCCCGACAGGCTGTGCAGAACACCCACCTTGATGGTGTCGGCCGCAAACGCCGGCACTGCCGACAGGGTGGTCAGGGCGACGGCAGCCGTCAGCGCCTTCAGGGTGAATCGGCGTGAATTCAGGTTTTTCATGGATGCTTCTCCGGCAAAGGGGGTAAAGAGGGGAAACTGTTTCGCTGCGCCGGCCCCGTTGCCAGGGTTGCGTTGCAGACAAATCAATACTAGGGATTACCCCCAAAGCCGGAAATACGCCGAGTGGCGTATGTTGCACTGCAAAGGCGACAGGCTCTGAGCTTGCCCAGAGCCTCGCTTCACTGCCAATTGGCGGTGATGACCGGGTTTAGCACGTCAGCATAAGTGGCTGGCAAAAAGCCATGCTCTGTGGCCGGTGGTGCAAATGCTGCCATCGCCTGCACTAGGTTGTGCACCTGGTTGTCCAGCAGTTGCCGGCCATCGGTCGACTTTAGAGGACCGAGATACTGCTGCCGGTCCGCATACCAATTGGAGGCCGTGATATTGTCCATCTTGTCCAAGGAAGATTCCTGCCCCTGGATTGTCTGGCCCACCCAGATCTGTGCAGCCGGGATGTCCGCATCGGACCGCTGCGCGTCGTACTCGCCTGTGCTGTCGTCATTGTCGACCAGCACGTCCTGTGTGTCATTACTGCCATCGCCGCCATTGATTGCGTCATCACCCAAGCCAGTAGGCTCTTCGGGCACGTATCCCTCGTCGGCGGCCATCGATATGTCGCGGATCCACCCGGTTTCGCCCATCACGCTGATGTTGAATGCAGGTATTTCGCTGGTGAAATTGTGTACGAAACGGATCTGCCCGGCATTGACATCTGCAGCCGTAAAACTGCTGACCTCTTGCGCTTGGCCTCCTGGCCGGTCTTGCGTGAAACAACCACCCGTCACCTTGTTCACGTTGAAGAGCAACATCTCCGGGCGCTGGCCTGGGTCACACCCTCCCAGCATATCCAGCGTCAACAACACGCCTGTGTACCCTTGGTCTTCAACTGGTGTGGGCTCAAACGCCGCTTCCGCGGGCGTCTGAGGCCCCCAGGGATTACTATCAGGCAAGTTCTGCTGGGGGCTAAGGCCAAGCTTTTTAAGTATTGCGGCCGCGTCCAGCTCGGTTCCGTCGCCGAACACCAGCGACAGGTTTACCGCGTCATCGCCATTGGTGAAATAGCTTTGCATCGTGATCGAATCGCTGCCCCATGCAAACTTGAGATCCCCTCCCTGGCGAGTCAGCTTGACGTCTTCCAAGCGAAGCCCATCACCCAGCAGCAATTGGTCCGCACCCTGCACTGGGCTGATGACATCCGCGCCGTCACCTGCATTGAAGTAGTAGAGGTCGTCGCCCGCGCCGCCATCGAGCGTGTCATTGCCTGTACCGCCGATCAGTACATCGTTGCCGGCACCACCCAGCAGCGTGTCGTTGCCCGCGCCCCCGTCCAGCCAGTCATTGCCTGCCAGACTCTCATCAGGGTGGTAAGTGAAAGCGTCTGAGCCGATGTCCCCGATCTGCACAGCGTATAGAACGTCGGACTCTGTTTCTACATAGCACGTGGTGCCGCTGTAAACATCTTGTGCGAACGGCAGATCTCCCACCAACCTGTCGTCTCCGTCGCCACCGTATAGGTGGTCACTGCCCTCGTCCCCAACCAGCAGGTCGTTCCCCGTGCCACCTTGCGCCACATCGTCACCGCCGCCGGCATACACCTTGTCATCGCCGGCGCCCGCGTCAACGATGTCGTCGCCGTGTTCGTCCAGACTCGCGTTCTCGTCATCGCCCCATAGCAGATCGTCGCCCGCACCACCGCAGATGATGTCATCACCTCCATTGCCAAATACCTTGTCGTTGCCGTCACCGGCGTCCATGACGTCGTTGCCGTTGCCGCTATGGCCCATGCCGCGCAGAGTCTGGTTGTCGCCGCTGAGGATATCGTCGCCGCTGCCGCCGACGATGTCGTCATCGCCGCCTTCACCAAAGATCACATCGTCATCGGCTCCGCCATCAAGCCAGTCGTTGCCGGCCGCGCCGAAAAGCCAGTCGTTGCCACCCTCTCCAAAAAAGCGCGCGGTCGTCAAGTTGGAATAATCGTCATACACGCCAGCAAGGTACACCTCGACTGCGCCCTCAGATAGGCTTCGCTTCTCAGGCCGTCCAAGGCCAGCCCAGGGGACAATGTTCTTGATCAACACATCGTCACCCTCGCCACCGTAGGCGATGTCGTTGCCCAAACCGCCTGCGAACACATCGTCGCCGTTTCCACCGTAGAACTGGCTGTAGCCAGCTTGCGACCAGACTGCATCGTCTCCGCCTCCCATGTCAAACAGCTTTGCGCATTGAGCGGTGGAGGACCACCAATTGACCACCCAGTGGTCGTCGTCTGGGGTACCGATCCAGGTGGTAAGTGCCTCTGGCGTAGCAGGTAGCTCGCGACCTAGACTGATGCCCAGGAAGCCTTGGCGCGTCAAGGCCATCGCATCTGCGTTCTTCAACGTGGCCCACTGGCCCTTGTACGTCACGATCAAATCCTGGCCCGCTTCCCGGCAGGTGACACCATCGACGTTGGTCCAGCTGTGCTCACCGCTGCGCGTGAAGGCGCCTTGCACAGCCTTGCCGCCCAGCGTCATCGTGCCTAAGCCATCGCTGTCCAGGATGGTGTCCCCGTCGTCGGCATAGTAGGTATCAACGCCAGCGCCGCCATCCAGCGTGTCCTTGCCCCAGCCACCGGCGAGGATGTCATCCCCGCCATTGCCCACCAGCAGGTCGTTCTTGTTGCCGCCTGTCAAGGTATCGCCGCCTGTGCCGCCGAGCATGAAGGCGCCACGGTTGAGGCTATCGGTGGTATGCATGCCTGCCGCACCGGCCTGCACATACCAGTCGCGCATGTAGGGCAACAGGGATTGGATGAACTGCTGTTCGGCAGGGGTGAAGGTGCTTTGCTCCAGATATTTCTTGAAGTAAAGCTCAAACCCCTTGGCCTTGGACAAATCCAGCTTGCCGCCTGCTGCGCTGGCATCGGCGGAGCCCTTGATGACATCGGTGATGTCAAAGTGCACGCCGCCGGTGACATCGGTGAACAGCGTCTTGTCTTTGTTGATCGCGTTGGGGGTGTCTTCGTAGTACATCTGCATCGCGAAGGCGATCAGCGTTTTACTGACTTCATCCAGTGACGGGGCATTGGGGTTTCCATCGCCAACCGTCAAGCCGCCGTCTTGCGCCAGCTTCCACAGGTCGGCAGTGAAGCGGGTCAGCATGGCGTTGCTTGAATGGGGGCCAGGCAAGCCAGCCTCGTTCTGTACGAGGCGCTCCAGAAAATTCTGTTGATTGGTTCTGGGATCGGTGTCGTTGGCATACAGTTTTGTGTTCACCAGCAGTTGAAGCAAATCCGGTAGTTTTGCAGTCACCTTGTTCAAGGTATGGTCTGCATCAGGAGCGGTGCTTTGGCTTTGCAGATACGCCGTCAACAGCGCCATGGAGTGCAAGTCCCCGCCGCCAACGCCGGTGCCGTAGGTGTTGCCAATGATGGTGTTCTTGCCATCGCCGACGATGCGACCGCCCAGCAGGTTGGGCAGGATGCCCGAGAGAAACTCCCCCTGCACTGCGATGTTGCGGATTTTGTCGCTGTTGGGTGTGAAGTTATTGGTGGTACCGCGCGCCGTGATAAAGGATTGCAGTTCCTGCAGAGGGTCGCCCAGCGCAGTGGGGGGATACAAGCTGCGCAGTTCGTTGAACAAGGTGGTGGCTGCATCGGGCTCGACGAGCCATTTGGCGGCATTGGCGAAGGGGGCCTGATCAAAGGTGGTGGCATCAACGCCAAAAAACACGCCTACCAGCGCCGCCAGCCCACCGCCCAGGCTGTGGCCGGTGAAGGTGATCGTGGCACCAGGGTTGGCGGCCCTGATGTCCAGGTAGTACTTAGCAGCCTGCAGTAGCTGCGCGTGGTATTTGCCTGCATACAAGGTCAAATCCGCATTGATGTCCGCACCGCTCTTGTCGTTGGTGCCGGCGTAGGAGATGACGATTTCATTAGTGCTACTGTTCTTGAAATAGCCAGCCTCGAAGCCTGAGTCATCATCGATTTTTCTTTTATCAAGTGGCTCCTGCCAATCAACCAAGCTAGGAAACATATTGGTACCCGCGCGGCTTGTTTGGTAAGCGCGTCCTGCCATAAGGGCGTAATCAAGTGTTGTAAGCATTTTCATTTCTCCTCAAAAATTTTGTTGCATGGGCAAGTCTTATGGTCAAACTTCTCTCTTGAGCAGTAATTCATACACGCGTCGAGTGATGGTTGATCTCGGAACCACCCAATACCGACCCATGCCCCTTTCCCGTTCGAAGTCATTTCTGCACAACTAGCCATTCCATGTGCGAATGGAACCCTCAGAATGGAATGAAACTCCCGCTGAGTGAGTTCTCCATTGACACGTTCAACCATCGCAGCACTGACGTTGCGGGTACCCAGACGCCGCACTTCGTTGTCAGGCGAAGAGATGAGCAGGTTGGGTTTTTGCAGGGCCTGCGGCAATTGCTGCAGCTCAATGCGCTGCCATGCCGATGCGGTGTAACGAAAGAGCACGTAAGGCGGATTCGGTCGCCCCCATTTGTTGTAGGCCAGGCAGCCCACTGGGTAGGTGACCAGATAGGGCGTTGCATCAACCACCTGCAATGCAATGGGCGCCAGATCGGCCAGACCCAAATCCGGGCTCGCGTGGCTTGCCCAGGTAATGCTCTGGCGGGTCATGGGGTGGACGAATTCCAGGCTTTCCTCTTTGATCGGCGCTTGCTGCCCTAACTCGCTGCGCCCTCCACGAAGCGTCCACCGCTCCACGAGCAGGGCCTGCCCGTCGTGCAGAAGCACTTCTTCTTTCCAAGTGTCTGCCGCGATGGCGGGGAATGGGGCACATACACACGCGGCAACGACCAAAGCCAGAACCGATCCCAGTTTGCTGAGTGCGGTCTGGATGGCTTGGGTAAATTTTGCAAGCGCGCAGTGGGTGGCTTTGGTGCACCCTAGCCTGATATCCGAGTAGTACTTGGCGGCCTGCAGCAGCTGCGCGTGGTATTTGCCTGCATACAAGGTCAAATCCGCATTGATGTCCGCACCGCTCTTTGTGTAGCTGCCGGCGTAAGAGATGACGATTTCATTAGTGCTACTGTTCTTAAAGATTGTTGCCTCAAACCCAGTTTTTTTATCTTCTGGAACCCGCAAATCAACGGCCCATCCATCAGGAATGGGAAAGCGATTCATGGCTGCTCGTGTATCGAAGTAAGACCGACCGGCCAAGATTGCATAGTCAAGCGTTGTAGTCATGATCTGTCCTTTATATTTAACGTTTACTTCATCTCTTCATCAATGTGTTTACGTGCGAAGGGGTTCCTTGGATCTATCCAATATCCTTTGTAGTTAAGCAAAACATCACACATGGCAAGGATTTGATCTTGTGAAAAAGGCTCTCTCAGGATGGCGTGAAACTCAGGCTGCTTGAGTTCTCCATTGACACGTTCAACCATTGCAGCACTGACGTTGCGAGTACCCAGGCGCTGCACTTCGTTGTCAGGCGAAGAGATGATCAGGTTGAGCTTTTGCAGGGCCTGCGGCAATTGCTGCAGCTCAATCCGTTGCCAGGTCGATGCGGTGTAACGAAAGAGCACATAAGGTGGATTCGGTCGCCCCCACTTGTTGTAGGCCAGGCAACCCACGGGATAGGCGACCAGATAAGGAGTTGCATCAACCACCTGCAATGCAATCGGCGCCAGATCGGCCATGCGCAAATCCGGGCTTGCCAGGCTTGCCCAGGTAATGCTTTGACGGGTCGTGGGGTGGACAAATTCCAGGCTTTCCTTTTGTATCGGTGCTTGCTGGCCTATTTCGCTGCGCCCTCTACGAAGCGTCCAACGCTCCACGAGCAGGGCCTGGCCGTCGGGCAGAAGCACTTCTTCTTTCCAGGTGTCTGCCGCAATGGCAGGAGATCCACACACCGCTATAGCCAAGGTTAGGATTGAGCCAAATTTGCTGAATGCAGTTCGGATAGCTTGGGGGCACTTAAGCCTGATGTTCTGGTAGTACTTGGCAGCCTCCAACAGCTGCGCGTGGTATTTACCTGCATACAGGGTCAGACCGGAGAGTGCGTTGTCGTTGTATAGGCGAGCCGTTTGACCATTCCTCGTTATGGTGATGGCTGCCAAGCGTCGTTGTAGTTCGCTGGCATTGTCGCCATTGGGCCAATCCAGTGCCGACAACGCAAAGGGAGCCTGATCAAATGTTTGGGCGTGCTCACCAAAAAACACCGCCATCAGCGCGGCCAGTCCGCCGCCCAGGCTGTGCCCGGTAAAAGTGATTGCGGCATTGGGGTTGACCGCTTTGATGTCCAAGTAATATCTGGCCGCTTGCAGGAGTTGCTCAGTCCAGCGTCCATCTGATAAGGCCTTGTTGGTCTTGCCATCTGCGGTGGTAAAGGGGTTGGAATTATCCGGGTCGGTGCCTGCGAAGGAAATGACGATTTCGGGGCTTGTTTTCAGCGTAGTCCCTTGTCTAACAAAAGACACAGCTTCAAATCCGTTGGAATCAGTTTTTTCTGGCTTCATTAAACTCCAACCATCTGGCGTTGGAATTTTGTTTCTCGGATTGCGAGTAAATTCATAGGCCCGGCCTGCCATCAAGGCCAATTCAAGCGTTGCTGCCATCATTTTTCCTCTTTAAAGAATTGTTTGCACGGACAGGTTCTCTCCGGAAAATCTTTTCTTTCGCATACTCTTTGGCAGTTTTCCAAGTTGGTTTCGCTGCTGAACCAGTCCGAACCTAACCAATTTCCCTTGCCATTTGTAAACTCCAAACGGCAAGAGCTGCCACCGTTTTTCATCGCTTTCCGTAAGATTGCGCGGTACTCTGGTTCTTGATATTCCGCGACAATTTGCACAATCCTCTGCGCAGTCACAAAGCGCCAAGGCTCTTTTTTAGCAATAAGATCAGGCATGGACAGCACAAGGTTTGGAGTTTTGATTTCCAGCGGAAGCTCTTCCAATGCAATGCGTTTCCAGGCATTCGCGTCATATTTAAAGACGACATAAGGCGGGTTCGGGCTACCCCATTTGTTGTAAGAAAGGCAACCCATGGGAGAGGCCACCAGGTAAGGTATCCCGTTGACAATATCCAGCACCATGGGCAGAAAGCTGGAATTCCCCAGGTCTTCACCGCGGTTGTCTTGCCATTCAATCGTTTGGCTCGTTCCGGGCAAAGTGAAGCGCAGGCTTTGGGCGATGTAGTCCCCTTTTTGCCCTACCTCATGGCGGCCCCCACGCAGGGTTTCGCGCTCCGCAATGATTTTCTTTCCATCGTGCAATAGGACTTCTTCTTTCCAACTCTCCGCGCCATTCGCACCTATCGCAGGTATGACGGCACAGGCATTCAGACCTGCTACTAGGGTCAAGACTGCGCCTGGTTGTCTCCATGTGGTCCAAGCGGAATGAAGAAGTTGCATGCGGCGCTCCCTTTGAAAGAGTTCTGTGTCTTGCTCAGATACGCATACTTGAGTGCGCGCCCAATTCAAGCCACGAAAGCATGACCACCAGAAATCTCCAACCCATCACGCGACCTCCCGCATATGACTTGTCCGTGGATGATTTCTATATCGCTTGACCCATTTCTCAAAACACAAGCGCAACCTATCTGGATCCACTTGTTGCTGTGCCGATCTGGCATGTATGCTTGTTTCCAAGCTGCTTCCAGGCCTAGCCGCGAAGTGCCCAGAGCGTCTAGCGAGGGGGTTTGAGTCAGACGTAGGCCTGATGCCGCCGGTGCTTCAGTGCGAGAGATTCAGTTACAACGGTGACTCCAGCAATCCAGGACGAGGTACGCTGACTTGATTTGTGAACTGGAAAAGACCTACGCCCATTCACGTAGCGTAGATTGAATAATCACTCCGCCTTGTCGTTGTCGCTTCGCCCAATCGGCCCAGCAACTTGCACGTTGCGAGTGCGCCCACCGTGCAAGGTAACTCCCGGTCTCTACAAGTCAACGCTGACGATCAGAAGCATCCGATTGACATTCACCATTAGTGCGCTGGCGGTGGAATTTCCTGCAGCTGCACCTGGTCCAGCCGGACGAACACGAAGCCGCGGCGCAGCAGCTGCAGCAAGCCCGTGGACAGGCCTTCGGCGGTGTCCGACGCCGGCTTGTTCATGTGCGCGATGATCACGTCGCCGGCCTTGATGTGGCGCAGCCGCTCTTCGATGGACAGGCGGTTCAGCGTGGCGCCGGCATCCGCGTTGACCGAGAAACCGGCAATGCCGTAACCCAGTTTCTCGATCTCCTGGATGGCCTGTGGGTCGTACTCCGCCGTTGCGCCGCGGTACCAGTGCGGCGGCACGCCGATCATGCGGGTGATGGCGTTGGCGCCTTCTGTGACCTCGCGGCGCAGGTGCAGGATGTCGGGCTCGCCGGGGATGCCGTACACCGTGCGGCCGGCACCGATGACGGCGGGGATATGGTTCTCGCCGTGGTCCTCGACATCAAACAGGTCCAGGTGCGCCTTGATGATGGACACGCCCAGCGGGTTCTTCTTGAGCCACTTCTCGGTCGCAAACAGCGTGGCCGGGATGCGGTTGCGGATCAGGAACTCGATCAGGTCATCGTCGAATTTGCCGGAGCAGGCGTCCAGCGTCAGCGCCACGTTCTGGGACGAGGTGCCGGCGTCACGCAGCCGGTCGTGGACCTCGATGGGCTTGGGCTGTGCCGCCACCGACAGCGACAAGCCCAGGAGCACGCACAACCAGGCGTAGCGCATCACCCCAACCATTCAGGGCCCGCAGCAGTCCGGCAGGTAGGTGCTGGCGAACCAGACCAGCCAGCCGCAGAAGATCACCGACAGCGCGCAGACCAGCAGCAGGCGCCCGAAGCGGGGTTGGTATTCCTTGCGGGGCGTGGGTTCGGTGGGGGTGTTCGGGTCTTCCATGGCACGGGCATTATGGCGCTGGTGTGGCGCCCAACCGCACCGGCCTCGTGAAATTATGCGGCGTTGCGCACGGTCGGGCTCAAGGGCAGCGAGAGCTTGGCGTCGTTGGCCGAACCAAACTGGATGTCGCCCCGCAGTTGCCCGCCCTCCTGGATCACCACCTTGCCGTAGCGGATCTTGCCACTGACCCGTCCGGTGGAATAGATCACCAGCTTCTCGCGCACCGTCAGATCGCCGTTGAATTCACCGTGGATCTCCGCATAGTCAATGTCCGCCGAGCCCTTGAACGCACCGTGCTCCGTGATGTGAATGACGCGCGAGTCCATCGTCGCCTCCACCGAACCCTCGACCACCAGGGTGTCGCAGTCGGTAATTTCCACGCCTTTGAGCTTGATATTCGGGCCCACGGTCAACTTGCTGCCGCCCTCCTTGGCCGGTGCGCCTGAAAGAGGTGCTGCCGCCGCGCTGCTGGGGCCTGCCGCAGGCGCATGCGCGGGCGCTGGCGATGCAGCCACCGGGGTATGCAAGCGTCCTCCCATACCGGCGTCTGGCGGCATGGCGGACTGGCCCTGGGTGGGCCGTGCAGTGGACGGGTCTGCGGGACGTTTGCCAAAAAATGGGGGTTGCATGGTCATCCGGATTCTTTCAAAAAAAGGAGAAACCCATACTAGCCCCGCCACTCAGTAGAAACCCTTGGTTAATTGCAACATCCCTTGCTCAAGTGCCATCAAATGTTACGGGGGGTTGGGGATAGTTGAT
>JACXTT010007994.1_pt1 | contig 14770 bp, 17 predicted proteins | sample 9270951 | NCBI WGS metagenome assembly JACXTT01 (sample SAMN15532306, study PRJNA645909) | rock metagenome | isolation source: weathered quartz diorite | place: Puerto Rico | collected 2017-06-21
CCGGGGGCGGGGACAACAGATGTACATGGCTATATCGCAATTCTGGACGCTACGATCGATAAAATGCTCAACAGCCGGCATGCGGAACCACCGGACGAGGACAACGAAGAGGACAAATGCCTGAAACAAGTCTGACCAAAGCGCGGTACATCATGATCGGCGGGTTTCTGGGCGCCGGAAAGACCACGGCGATCCTCCAGTTCGCCAAGCGCCTCCACGAGCAGGGCGTACAAGTGGGGCTCATCACCAATGATCAGAGCATCGGCCTCGTCGACACCGCGCTGCTGCAGTCGCAAGGCATGCCGGTTGAGGAAATCACGGGAGGCTGCTTCTGCTGCCGCTTCCAGTCCCTCATGGATGCCGCAGGGAACCTCACCCGCACAGCCGCGCCCGAGATCTTTATCGCCGAGCCGGTGGGAAGCTGCACCGACCTGCGCGCCGCGGTCAGCTATCCGCTGCGCCGCATTTACGGCGAGGATTTCGAAATCGCCCCCCTCAGCGTGCTGGTGGACCCGATTCGCGCCATGCGCGTTCTCGGCCTCGACAAGGGCAAAGCGTTTTCAGAGAAGGTCCTCTATGTGTACGGCAAACAACTCGAAGAAGCTGACATAATTCTCATCAACAAGGTGGATCTGCTTACGGAGGCCGATTGCGACCGGCTCCGCGACGCCTTGCATGCCGCCTATCCGAAGGCTGAGATCCTGTCGATTTCCGCCCGTACCGGGCAGGGAGTCGATGACTGGTACGAGAGGCTGCTGCAGGACGAAATCGACAATCGCGAAGCGCCCGAAGTGGACTACGAAGTTTACGCCGACGGCGAAGCATTGCTTGGCTGGCTGAACGCCGCCGTGACCCTTGACGCGCCTGCTCCGTTCGACGGCAACGCGCTGCTGAGCCGCATCGCCGCTGCCCTGCAGGACCGGCTCGCGGCCGAAGGCGCGGAAATCGCACACCTCAAAATGACGCTCTCGCCCGGCGAGGGTAACGATCTCGCCGTACTCAATCTGGTTCGGGGGGATGGCATCGCCGAGAGCATCCACCGCCTGCAGGATGAGATGGAATCCGGCGAGCTGATCATCAACCTGCGGGCCGAAACAGACCCCGCTATTTTGCGTGCCGCCGTCGAGTCCATCGTGGGGGACATGCTTGTGAATTTTGGTGTTACTCTCGAACACATTGAAGCTTTCCGTCCCGGAAAGCCGATGCCCACTTATCGAATGGCCATGGCATGAAAAGCGCGGACGCCACAGGATCGCCAACCTTTCCCATCCTCTACTGCCACTGCGCCTTCGCGCGCGTGGTGCTGGCGGATGTGAAGGCTGAGGTGCTGCGCCAGCTTTCGGCCTCCAACGCTGAATTTGAAGCGGCGCCGGACCTGTGCGAAATGTCGGCGCGCCGCGATCCGCGGCTGGCCGTACTGGCGTGCTCGCCGGAACTGCGCATTGCCGCCTGTTTTCCGCGTGCCGTGCAGGGTCTGTTCGAAGCTGCGGGAGCGCCGTTGCCGGCGTCCACTCGGATTCTGAATATGCGCACGCAATCTGCAACCGAGGTCGCAGACGCGCTGCTTGAAGGAGTGGTCTCGTGAGCCGCCTCGATGCCGCCCGGGTGCGAACCGTCCTCTATGAAGGACCCGGCGCCGCACCGGTCGACCCCGCCGTGCGCTCGCAGATTCTGAGCGCGCTGCTTGAAAAAGGGCTGGCTGTGACGGCCGTTCGTTCCGATATTCATTTGACCGCCGCGGACAGCGATGTCGTTGTGGTGATGGGCCATTTTCTGAATGGCGCGCCGCCGGTCGAGAGGCAAGGCGGCGGTACAGTGCGGTTTCAAACGCTCGACGGGCTCGATGCGCCAGGGTTGCTCACGGCGATTGAAGGAATCGTCGCGGATCAGGGAGCGGCCAAGGCCGGCGCGTGGAAGCCGTGGTTTCCCGTCATCGACTACAACCGTTGCACCAATTGCATGCAGTGCCTCAGCTTCTGCCTGTTCGACGTCTACGGCGTCTCGCAGGACCGCAAGATTGAGGTCCGCAACCAGGACAACTGCAAGACCGAATGCCCGGCGTGTTCGCGGGTTTGCCCCGAAGTCGCCATCATGTTTCCGAAGTATCGTCACGCGCCCATCAATGGCGATCAGGTGAGTACGGACGATATGCGGCGCGAGGCGATGAAAGTCGATATTTCCGCGTTGTTGGGCGGAGACGTGTACGCCCTGCTGCGCGACCGCAGCGTCAAAGCGACCTCGCGTTTTTCAAAAGAACGCGACGATGAACGAGCGTTGAAGGAACGCCAGAACTGCTTGAGGAAATTGCAACAGGATATGGACATTCCGGCCGAAGTTCTCTCTTCGCTTCCGTCCCTGGAAGAGATCCGCGCCAAGTCCGAGCGGGCCGCGGCCCAGGCACGGGCGGCGCTCGAGCATCAGGAGGCGAAGTAAATGGTTCTCTCGTTCGCTAAACGCATGCTCACCGAGCCGGATCCGCGGCTGCTGCGCAAGTTCGCGTTGAATTTCGGCATCAAGGGCATGCTGTCGGTGGAAAAGTACAAACGCCGCCTGAAGAAGGGGGAATACTTTCCGCCGTTCCTGTTCATCTCGATCATTTCGGGCTGCCAGTTGCGCTGCCAGGGTTGCTGGGTGGATGTTGCTTCGCCTTCGAAGCAGATTTCGCTCGAAGATATGAACCGGCTGCTCACCGACGCCAAGAAGCACGGCAACAGCTACTTTGGCATTCTCGGCGGCGAACCGTTTCTGCACCCGCAATTGCTCGACATTTTCGCGGCGCATCCGGACGCTTACTTTCAGGTGTTCACCAACGGGCAGATGATAACGGCCGAGACAGCGGCCAAGCTGCGCGCGCTCGGCAACGTGTCGCCGCTCGTCAGCATTGAAGGAACCGAGGTCATCAGCGACGAACGCCGCGGGCGCCTGAAGGTGCTCAGCCGCACGCTCGCAGGCCTGGAACAATGCCGGAAGAACCGGCTGATTACCGGTGTCGCAACGAGCGTCTGCCAGACCAATATCAATGATCTGGTGAATGAGGCCTGGCTGCGGCGCTTGATCGATATGGGCGTGCATTACGTTTGGTTCCACACCTACCGCCCGGTGGGCCCCGACTCCAACCCCGCCCTCGGATTAAGCCCGGAACAAATCGTCAAGGTGCGTCGTTTTGTAGTGGAGATGCGCTCGAAGCTGCCTATCGCGATTGTGGACGCCTATTGGGACGACAAGGGCGAGGCGCTCTGCCCGATGGCCACCGGCGCGAGCCATCACATCAGTCCATACGGCGATATCGAACCCTGTCCGATTATTCAGTTCGCGAAGGAAACTATTCACGATCGTGAGAGCATCTATGATCTCATGAACAATTCCGGCTATCTGCGGGATTTTCGTGAAACGGCGGCGAAAACCACGCGCGGTTGCATCGTCCTGGAACGTCCGGACCTTGTTCGCGACCTCGTCAACAAGCACGGCGCGCGCGACACGACGCAGCGCCAGGCTGCCATGGCTGAAATCAACGCCATGCAACCGCGTCACAGCCAACATCTGCCAGGCCAGGAAGTTCCGGAAGATCACTGGGCGTACCGGTTCGCGAAAAAGCATTGGTTCTTTGGATTTGGAGCGTATTCCTAGATGCTGATCCCGATCGAGCAGCTGCCGCGCGCGGTTCCGATGCAGAACGGACGCCGTCCGCAGGACAACATCCCGCAAAACCGCTTCGAGCGCGACAGCCTCAAAGATTTCGTCGCGCGCTATGTGGCGCAGAATCGCGAAGTTTTGACGCCGCCGATGGCGCTCGACGATCTGCGGTTGCACGCCGATATCGTGATCAAGCGGACTGGCCTCGACGCGAAATACCGCGATTACGCGGGCGTTTTGCTCAGCAATGAATCGTGGCGTGAGGCCCTTGCTTCGGTGCCGTACGAACGCCGCCTGCTGCTGTTGCCCAAGTGCCTGCGCGTCGAGGACCGCTGCCCTGCGCCGTTCGACGAGCTTGGCTTGCTTTGCAAACAGTGCGGCCTGTGCAGTATTCAGGATCTGCAGGTCGAGGCGGAACGCCTCGGCTATGCCGTGCTGGTCGCCGAAGGTTCGGCGCTGGTGATGGCTCTCATCCAGACCGGCAAGATCGACGCGGTGATCGGCGTGAGTTGCCTGTCGGTGCTCGAGCGCGCGTTTCCGCATATCGAGGCCGCGGCGATTCCGAGCGTGGCGATCCCGCTCCTGCAGGACGATTGCAAGGATACTTCGGTCGACGTCGAGTGGGTGTGGGACGTGATTCACCACACGAGCGAAGATCGCACCTGGCGCCTGGATATCGACTATCTGCGGGATGAAGTGAAGGGCTGGTTTGCAGACGCGAGCATGAACGAGTTGTTCGGCAATGCTCCTGTGAACGAGGCGGAACAAGTCGCGCGGCAATGGCTCGCGAAGGACGGCAAACGTTGGCGTCCGCTGCTCACTGCCTGTGTGTATCAGGCGATGCGCGAAGATCCGGCGGCGCCGATTCCGATGGGTCTGAAAAAAGTCGCGATTGCGGTCGAGTGTTTCCACAAAGCGTCGCTGATCCACGACGACATTGAGGATGACGACAACGAGCGCTACGGGTCCGCGACCATGCACGCCGAACATGGACTCGCCGTGGCGCTGAATGCCGGCGATTTGCTGGTGGGCGAGGGCTACCGGTTGCTCGCGGAATCCGGATTTGAGCCGGAAATCGTGGGGCAGATGATGCGCATCGCGTCGAATGGCCATCGCGAATTGTGCCTGGGCCAGGGCGCGGAATTGACCTGGTCGCGCAGGCAGCGCGCGCTGAAGCTGCAGGAAGTGCTGGGCATTTTCAAGCTGAAAACTGCTCCGGCGTTTGAAGTCGCTTTGCGGCTGGGCGCGGTTTGCGCAGGCGGGAACGGCGAGATCCACGATGTCCTTCGCAAGTATTCCGAAGCGCTCGGCATCGCCTATCAGATTCGCGACGATATCGACGATCTGGCGGCCGATGCGGGCACGGTGTCGCGCATCCGGCCCTCAATGCCGCTAGCCGAAGCGTTCGACCGCACCAAGGGCGCGGACAAGGCGTTTCTCGAGTCGGTTTGGGCGCAAACCTCGGCGTTGTCTAACGAAGATGCCGAACGGGTGCGTGCGATTTTTGCCGCCGTGCAGGTGGAGGATCGCTCCACGCGCCTGCTCGAATCGTATAAGGAAGCCGCAATCCGCTCTCTCGCAGGCCTCCACGACCCGAGCCTGAAGGGTCTATTGCGCCGCGTTGTCGGCAAGATCTTCCGGGTGGAAATACAGGGGTGGTGCAGTGAGTTTGAGGCTCGAAATGCTACAAGTGGCCAGGCTCTCGCCGAAGTCACTGGGTAAAGATGCCACCGGGCTGGTGGAAGCGTTCCTTCGCAGCCAGCAGAACCCCGATGGAGCCTTTCGCAACCGGGCAGGGGAAAGCGATCTCTACTACACCGTCTTTGGGCTGGAAGCTCTGATTGCGTTGCAGGCGCTGCCACCTGCGGGCGCGGTGGCTGCCTACCTCGCTTCGCTGGGTTCCGGCGATGGACTCGACTTCGTACACCTGGCGTGTCTCGCGCGCTGCTGGGCCGGTGTGACTCGCGATTTTAGCGCGGTTCCGGTGGACGGGATCCTTTCCGGGCTTGCGCGATACCGGACCGCGGATGGCGGGTTCAACCAGGCTTTGGGCGCGTCCCATGGGACAGCCTATGCGGCGTTTTTGGCGCTTGGCGCCTATCAGGACTTTGGGGTTCCGATGCCTGAGCCGGAGCGGCTGCTGGCGTCGCTCGAATCGTTGCGGGCGGGCGATGGCGGTTACGCGAACATTCCAGGCGCCCCCGCGGGCGTGACCACCTCCACGGCGGCGGTTGTGGCGTTGAAGCGGCAGTTTCATGAGCCTGCGGATGCGGGAATTGCCGAGTGGCTCCTGGCGCGGCGGCTTCCGGCCGGCGGGTTCTTTGCAGTTCCTGGCGCGCCGATTCCGGATTTGCTTTCGACTGCCACGGCTTTGCATGCGCTCTCTGGGCTGCACGCGCGGTTCGATAGCCTCCGCGAGCCTTGCCTCGATTTCATCGATTCGTTGTGGACCAACCGTGGCGGCTTCTATGGGCATTGGTCGGACGACGGCATCGACACCGAATACACCTATTACGGGCTTCTCGCGCTCGGACACCTCACCGAATAATGATCGACAGGGCGGCGCTACATCGCACTCGGCGGACGCTCGTGGAACGCCTCGCTGCGGCCCGGGTCCCGGGAGGCTGGTGGGAGGGACGGCTTTCGAGTAGCGCGCTTTCGACCGCCACGGCGGTCGGAGCGTTGACTCTGGCTTCCGGCGGCGCCCACGATGTTGCGCCGGGGCTCAACTGGCTGGCCCAAACGCAGAATGCGGATGGCGGCTGGGGCGACACGGTGCTGAGCGGAAGCAACATCAGCACGACAATTCTTTGCTGGTGCAGTTTTGCGATTGCGGGTGCGGATGGGCGTTACCCTGCGGTGCTCGCGAAAGCCGAGGCTTGGCTGGGGCGCGCGGCTGGCGGGACCGATGCTCCGCGATTGGTGGCGGCGATTCTGAAGCGGTATGGCGTGGACAAAACGTTTTCCGTGCCGATTTTGACGGTGATGGCGATTGCCGGCAAGCTCGGCGCGGGCCGGGAGGCGTGGCGAGATATCCCGCAACTGCCCTTTGAACTCGCCGCTTGTCCGCATCAGATTTTTGGTGCCCTGGGCCTGCCTGTGGTGAGCTATGCACTACCGGCGTTGATTGCAATTGGCCAGGTGCGGCACTGCCGCAGGCCTTCGCGGAATCCCCTGACGCGTACGTTGCGGAACGGACTGACAGCGCGGACTCTCGGGTTGCTGCGCGGGATCCAGCCTTCTACTGGCGGCTACTTGGAGGCAACTCCGCTGACGAGTTTTGTGGTGATGAGCCTGGCATTCGCAGGGCGCAAAGATCATCCGGTAGTGGAGCATGGGACGCGGTTCCTGGCGGGTTCGATGCGGGCGGATGGGAGCTGGCCGATCGACACCAACCTTGCGACTTGGGCTACGACGCTGTCGATCAATGCGCTTGCGCCGCTCGATCCTTCGGAGCATCCCCTTAGCAGGGCCGATTGTGATGGGCTGCGGGAGTGGCTGCTCGAACAGCAGTATCGCGAGGAGCATCCGTATACGCACGCGGCCCCGGGAGGTTGGGCATGGACTCCGTTGCCCGGCGGGGTTCCCGATGCCGACGATACGCCGGGAGCCTTGCTGGCCCTGCGGAATCTGGGTGAGGTTGATGACCGCACTCGTGCGGCGGCGCGTAATGGCGTCCGGTGGCTGCTGGATTTGCAGAATTCCGATGGCGGCATGCCGACGTTTTGCCGTGGCTGGGGCAAGCTGCCGTTCGACCGGAGCGGAACCGATCTGACTGCGCATTCGATTGCGGCCTGGCAGGCGTGGTTGCCGGACGTTGGGGATTTACGTGCGCGCGTCGAAAAGGGGCTTTCGCGTGCGAAGGAGTTTTTGGCGCGCGAGCAGGCGGCGGATGGTTCGTGGACTCCGCTATGGTTCGGCAACGAGCATGATCTGCCGGGACAGTTGAACCGGACCTATGGTTCCGCGCGGGTGGTTCCGCCGATGTTTCGGGCGCGTCATGCGTCGACGGGCAGGGCCGTGGAATGGCTGCGGCAGGCGCAGAATCCGGATGGAGGATGGGGGGGCGGGGACTCCGCCAAGACGCCATCGAGCATCGAGGAGACCTCGCTCGCCGTGCAGGCCTTGGCTGAGGCGGGTTCACCAAGGGATGCACCCGTCGAGCGTGGAGTGTCATGGCTGATTCAGGCGACGAATGAGGGCAGGGAAACACCTCCCTCCCCGATTGGCTTATACTTCGCGAGTCTCTGGTATTACGAGGACCTATACCCACTCATCTTCGCTGCCGGAGCACTGGCCCGAGTGGATTAAGCGGTTTGCGGCATCGCCATGCTGACCACATACCCCATCACCGCCGCATAGTGGCTTTCGCTTTCGCTGGCAGCAGCAGGCGCCGTGCGAACTCCCTGATCCAGAATCGCGAGCATCATCGTCGCCATCGTGTGACTATCGCCCTGCAGCCGGAACCCATCCTCGCGGACTCCCTCTTCCAGCAGCCGCTGCAGCCGGCTCACATTGCCCATCCTGAACCCGTGAATCGCGCCCGTGTAGTCGTTCGCCCGAGTGATGAGATCGTCGCCGGCGGTTCCGAACAGACACAGCCACGGATTCGCGCCTTCTTTGCTACCGTCGAACAGAGCGACGAACGCCGCCAGCTTTCCAGAGGCCGGCAACTCCCCCGAACCGAGTATCGCATCCACCTGCTCCGTAAACTGCTTCCGGTAGCGGACGAGTTGTTCCGCGGCTTCCTGCGTTTCCGGCATTGTCGAGATTCCCCCTTTAGAACATTCCGTTCGAACCCATCTTATCCACGAACCAGGCGTAGAGCGCCAGCGGAGGCACGTTCGAGTTCCGGAACGCGGCCATCACCTTCGGCGCGTCCGGATCCTGCTGCAGCATCCGGTACAACGAATCCGCGCGCCAGAGCCATTCCGCCGGGGACTCCTGCTGCAGGTTCGAGGTCCGCAGCGCCTCCATGTAGGCCGCAAACAGCCGGTCGCGCTCCTGCCCCGGCGGCGTGAACTCAATCAGCGCCTGCAGCAGCGCGGTCGTCTGGTGGAACCCCGGGTTCGCGCTCCTCAGCTTGCCCATGAAGTCGTCGAGCGCCTGTTTCCATTGGTCCTGCTTGCGTTCTTCGACCGTGTACGGCACGCTCTTCGGCGAGAAGCGCAGCTTGCGCAATCCTTCCATTAGCGCCTGGCTGTCTTCGCTTTCCCAATACAATTCCGTCTTGATGCGGCCTTCCATCTTCGCGGGCTTCAGATCGCTCTCTTTGAGCTGCCCGCTATCGGCCGCGCTGTTGTACCAATCCACCATTGCGCGGGCGGATTGAAACACGTGCCCCGCATCGGCGCAGCGAGGCCCGTTGAGATTGTCGAGCAGGTACTTGCGGATGCCCTCGTTTACGCCTTGCGAAGGAAACCGCCCGCGGATTTGCGTCAACTGAGCCTGCATCGCTTCCCAGGTTGCGGCAAACGCGCGGCTGTCCGGCGGAACCGTCTGTAGCCTCGCGGCAAAAGCCTCCGCCTGCGCCTCGCTTCCAATGGACTTCGCGAGCGCCGCCAGCTCCAGCAGCGATTCGGCGGAGGCGATCTGCGTGTCGACGTCGCGGACCATCTCGAAGTAATCCTGCAGATCCGGAATCGCGCCAGCTTCGCACGCGAGTTTGCCGGGGTGCGGCCGTTCGATGCGTTCGGTGAGTTCGCGGGTGAGCTTGTCGCTGATGCCGATCGCCTTCTGAATGGCGCGCGTCTGCAGCGACAACCGGTCCAACCGGAGGCTCGAGGCAGCGTTGCGGTACGCATCGGCAGTATCTGGCGCCGCGCCGTAAATCGGCAGCCGGGGATATGCCTCCTTGGCTTGCGCGGCCAAGGTGAAAGCGCGTTCAATGAGTTCCTGCTTTTGAACCGCAGTAAGCTTCGATGAATCTGAAATGCGTAACAGTGCAGCAGCGTGGATCTCAGGCGCTGCCGCAGAGGCAAGTCCTGTGATATGTTTCAGCTCGACCGAAAACTGCAAGTCCGCACTGAGGTATACCCCTAGGAGTAATACTATGTGCATATTCATGGTTAGACTACACCTTCGAGGGAAAATCTGACACGGCTTCCCCACAAAAGAGTTGCCCATAAGTTAGAGAAGTTTTCGACCATGGATATATGGCTAGAAACACGCGGATTGTATGGCCCGGCAAGCCGCATCATCTGACCCAGCGCGGCAACAACAAGCAACCGGTGTTTCTCGAACCGGCGGACTTCGAATTCTACCTCTGCCTGCTGCGGCGGGCGCTTCCGGCGTCGGACGCGAAACTGCTTGCCTACGCCCTGCTCCCGAACCATCTGCACCTGATTGTAGTTCCGGAGCGCGCGGATTCGCTGACCGATCTTTGCCGGCGCGTCAACGGCATCTATTCTTCCTATATCAATTCGCGTCTGGACCGGTCTGGACACCTGTGGCAGTCGCGGTATTTCTCGTGCGTGATTTCGGAACGCCACGTGCACCACGCGTTGCGCTTCGTCGAAAAGAATCCGCTCCGGCTCGGCCTGGCGAGCCCTGAGGACCACTATCACTGGTCGAGTGCGAGGGCGCACCTCAACGGTTTCGATGAGGCGAACATCCTCGATATGGATTTCTGGCGGCAGCGCGGCGGCGCCGGCGCGTGGAAGCGCATGCTGGCGGACCGCTACCGGCGCGGCGAAGAGATCGACCACCTGTTGCGCAAATGCACGTTCAACGAGCGGCCCTTTGGCGACGAAGCGTTCTTGAAGTCTGCGGAAGAGCAATTTGGGAAGTCCTGGAGCCGTTGGACGTTCGAGCGGGGCCTTCGTTCCGAACTGGAGCGCCCGCCCGTAGAACGCCCGCCCGGACCGCTTCTGTTCAAGGCAGCGAAGATCGGCCTCGCGGCCGGCAACTGACTCTCGCAAGGTCACAGCCGCATCTTGTACGCCGGCGTTTGCGACAGCGCCGAGAAGAACACATACATCTTCCAGAAGCTGAACAGCGTGAGCGCAACGAGCAGAATGCTCACGCCCCGCCAGAACATTTCTTTGCTCGAGCGTTGCGGCGCCGGAAAGCCCGCGACCTTGATCAGCAGGTAGCCTCCGATGAGACCGCCGATGTGCGCCGCGTTGTCTACGCGCATCATCCCCGACAAATTACCCAGAAAGCCAACCAGCAGCAGTCCGCCCGTCCAGTATTTGTAAATCCGCATGCCCGGCGCGGTTGGCGACCCTGGTTCCCTCGCGGAGGCGAGCAGCGCGCCCACCATTCCCGCAAGGCCCGCCGAAGCCCCAATCGAAAGTGAATTCGGGCTGACCAGAAGACTGAGCCCAAAGCCGGTGATCGTCGCCAGAATGTACACGATGATCAACCGCGTGGATCCGAGATAATCCTCGAAATGGCGCCCGACGTGATACATGCTCATGCCGTTCATCGCGATGTGCATGACCCCGCCGTGCAGAAAGCCTGCCGTGATCAATCGCCACCACTGGCTGCTGTACACGATCTCCGGCCACCACTTGGCGCCCAGCAGAATCAAGGTCCGGTTGTCGAGCGCAAAGAGAGCGCTACGGTTGCCCTGGTCCGAACTGATAGCCATCGAGGCGATGAAGAACGCCGCGTTCACCAGCAGAAATAGCAGCGTGATCGTGGAGTGCTCCGGGACCATCGACTCCATCGGAAGCACAGCTTCTTCGGCAGCCCGGGCGCCGGTCTTCTCACTGCAGTACGGGCAGATTTTGTCGTCTGCTGAAATAAAGGCCCTGCAGTGCGGGCACATACGGCGTCGATCCACTGCTTTCATTGTAGCGTTTGATAAAATCAAACATTCCCTTGGTAAACGAACAGCAGCTCCGCGCCGAGATCGTAGAGATCGGCAAGTACGCATGGCAGAAGGGTTGGGTCGCGTCCAACGACGGCAATATCTCCGTTCGCCTCGACGAGAACCGCGTGTTGTGTACGCCCACCGGCGTCAGCAAGGGCATGATGTCGGTGGACGATCTGATCGTCTGCGATCTCGAAGGCAACAAGGTCGAAGGCCGCCGCGAACGCACCAGCGAGATCATGATGCACCTCACCGTATATCAGATGCGGCCGGACATTCAGTCCGTGGTGCACTTCCATCCGCCCGTCGCGACGGGCTTCGCCGTGGCTGGCCGCGCGCTGAATGAGGCGATCCTTCCCGAAGTGATTCTGATGCTCGGGTGCGTGCCGCTCGCCGAATACGGCCTGCCGGGCACGCCGGAGTTGAGCGAGACGCTGAAGCCGTACATCCCCGGCTACGACGCGATTCTGATGGGCAACCACGGCGTGGTCTGTTATTCTACTGACCTGTGGAAGGCATATTTCCGCATGGAAACCGTCGAACATACGGCCCGAATCGCGTTAGTCGCGGAGACGCTTGGCGGGGCAAAGGTGCTTCCGCGCCAGGAAGTCGCTAAACTGTTTGATTCCAGGTCACGTTATGGAATCGTGTCGAAGACTTCGGCGCAGCCGGGTTGTCCGGTGACTGCAGAGGACCTTCAGAGCGGCGACAGCAGCAGCAACGGGGCTGGAGAGAAGTTTGAGTTTACGCGCGCCGAGTTGATCGCGCTGGTCAACGAAGCGCTGGCCGCCAAAGGCGTGCTGTTGTAGAAGAAATACAAAGTTTGGGTTTGGAGTCCGCAGGAGGATGCTCGATGGGCGAAGCGCTCGGAATGATTGAAACTCGCGGTTTGATTGCGATGATAGAAGCCTCGGACGCCATGGTCAAGGCGGCCAACGTCACGATCGTGGGCTGGGAAAAGATCGGGTCCGGCTATGTGACGGCCATGGTGCGCGGCGATGTCGCGGCCGTGCGCGCCGCCACCGATGCCGGCGCCGCCGCCGCGCGGCGCGTGGGCGAATTGATCGCCGTGCACGTGATTCCCCGTCCGCACCCGAGCCTCGAAGATGTGCTGCCGATCGGCAAGGCTTCGTCGTCCTCGTCGTCGAAGTAAGTAGCGGCATCGATGATCCTCGCTCGAGTTGCCGGAAATGTCGTCGCCACCCGCAAGGACCCGCGGCTCGAAGGCCACAAACTGCTCATCGTCAAACCCGTGACGCTCGATGGCAAGGAGGAAGGGAACAACTACCTCATTGCCGTCGATGTGGTCGGCGCGGGCTCCAAGGAATTGGTGATGGTGGTGAGCGGTTCCTCGGCCCGCATGGCCGAAGGCTGCAAAGATAAGCCCGTGGACGCGGCGATCGTCGGCATCGTCGACACGGTGCACGTAGACGTTGCGGCAAAGAAGAAGTAGCAGCGTATGTACCTCGGGCGCGTCATCGGTTCCGTTTGGGCGACAACCAAAGATCCTGGCTTGTTCTCGCACAAGCTGATGCTGGTGCAGCCGCTCACCGCGCGGCTCGAACCCACCGGCAAGCGACTCATCTGCACCGATGCAGTGGGAGTGGGCGCCGGCGAGCTCATCTATTATTGCCGTGGCAAAGAGTCCAGCTTTCCCTTCCTGCCCGCGGAGGTTCCGACCGACACGACGATCGTCGGCGTCGTCGATTCGGTGCGAGTGGAGCATTAACAACCGATGCTGATCGGAAGAGTCATTGGCGAAACGGTAGCCACCCACAAGCACGCCTCGCATGTGGGACGCAAAGCCCTACTCGTGCAACCCCTCAACCTCGATGGCTCCGCGCGAGGCGAGGCGGTAATCGCGCTCGATTCCGCGGGTGCCGGAGTCGGTGACCGTGTGCTTCTGGTCATCGAAGGCTTTTCCGCAATGACCTCAGTGGGCCGCCCGAACTCCCCCATCGACGCCGCGATACTGGGCGTGATCGACGAAATTCAACTCGACGGTTGAGGCGCCAGATCCGAACTACACTCGAAGAATGGCGCCGCTAGCGCTTTTGCTCGGCTTGGGTTTCGCAGGCGCGGCTTTCGCGCAGGCGCCGGCCAGTGCCGCCGCCGCAAAGCCTCCTCGGGTCGCCCATGTCCTCGTTGCGCTTGCCGACAACCAATTTCAGGGCATTGTGCCGGTTCCACCTGCGATCGGAAACGGCGATGACTTCAACCGCAACCTGTACTGGGGCGCGGGCTACGGTGTTCCGACTTTTTTTAAGCGTTCGGCCGACTGGGAACTCGTGGCCAAATGCGTGACGCCATTGACGGGTGCGGCGCCAGCCGACAAAGGCCGGGGCGGCCTCACAACCAGCAAGAATTCGCCGCCGCCCCGGTCCGTTTTGTCGGCGAGTATTTTAGAGCGTTGCGTATTTCGCAACCGTTATCAGCCGGAGGTCTACGTGGTTGCTGACGCCTATCGCGGGCGCGAGATCAAACAGTCGATCTCCGATTTCTTCGCATTTGCAGCCGGGAAATCATCGCAGAAAGTCAGACTCGACAATGGAGAATTCGTGAACGCTGCCGGTTCCGCCGACCTGGTGGCGTTTGTCGGCCATGACGGACTCATGGACTTCAAACTCGATGGCTATCACTATGCCGCGGACAGCAAGCGCCGCGACGCAATGATGCTTTCCTGCGCCAGCAAAAGCTACTTCGCAGACGCCCTCCGCTGGACGGGAGCGAATCCGCTTGTCTGGACAACCGGGCTCATGGCGCCGGAAGCCTACGTGATCGAGGCCGCCCTGGCCGGCTGGGCCCGCGACGAAACCGGCGAACAAATACGAGCCCGCGCCGCGCAGGCCTACGACAAATACCAGCACACCGGTCCGAAAGCGGCTTCAAACCTGTTCGCTACCGGCTGGGGGCGATAACGTGCCTGCTTATCCGGCGGTAGTAAACCAGCCGCACCGGTCCTAGCAACCCCGACGGAAACGGTTCCCGCACCTTCTCCCATTCCTCACCTGCTGGGAATCGATTGCCGTACTTCGCGACCACCGCTGAATAATCAATTGGTCCGTCACCGAGGATTTTGTTGATCAACAGATTCGTCACCGCAATGCGGATCCGGTTTCTGCCGCGACGCACCACAGCGCTGACATCCAATCGATACGGCCGCATCCACGCAACGCCCACTGGCTTTCCGTTGATGCTCACATCGGCCGTCTCGCGAACTGCCCCCAAATCGAGCGCGACCCCAAGATGTTCGGCGGACGGCGCGAATGGATTCTCGAATTCCGCCTCATAAATCCCACGCCCCGAAAAGAACCGCGC
>JACXTT010007995.1_pt1 | contig 14768 bp, 11 predicted proteins | sample 9270951 | NCBI WGS metagenome assembly JACXTT01 (sample SAMN15532306, study PRJNA645909) | rock metagenome | isolation source: weathered quartz diorite | place: Puerto Rico | collected 2017-06-21
GTGACCGACGGCGATTTCATCGACGCGGACCCGGGGTGGTCGCCGGACGGACGGTCGATCGTCTTCGTCTCGGCGCGACACGCCGAGCGTGACGAGGACGACGCGAGCGACCTCTGGCGCGTTCCCGCTGAGGGCGGGACGCCCCAGAAGCTCACGGCGACGCCCGGGCCCATCCTGCTGCCCGCGTTCTCGCCGGATGGCGGCACCATCGCCTATCTCGCGCGGCCCGGCCGCAACGCCTTTGGCCGCACCATCCGGGCGTTCGCGATCCCGTCGGGCGGCGGTGACGCCATCTGCCTGACGTCGGCGCTCGACCGCTCCTGCGGTGCCCTGCATGTGCCTCCGCTCTGGGCGCCCGACGGCCGCGCGGTGATCGTGGCGACGGAGGCCCGCGGCGAGGTCGGGCTCTGGCGGGTCGCCGCACGGAGCGGCGATGCGCCAAGACGGATCGTCGGCGGCGAGCGCGTGCTGAACGGGTATTCCGTCTCCGGCGACGGCCGGCGGCTGGCCTTCGCGGCGAGCTCGCCGACGTCGCCGGCCGAGGTCTTCGTGTGCGGCGCCGACGGAGGCGGGGAGCGGCAGCTCACGGCGCTGAACCGGGCGTGGAACGAAGCGACGGCGCTCGCCTCGCCGGAACGATTCCAGCTCACCCGCGCGGGCCTCGAGATCGACGGCTGGGTCATGCGGCCGGCGGGCTTCGATCCCGGCCGACGCTATCCGGCGCTCCTCAGCATTCACGGTGGACCGCACTCCTACTACGGACACGGCTTTTTCGACGAGTTCCAGGTGTACGCGGGCGCGGGCTACGCCGTGATCTACGCGAATCCCCGCGGCAGTCAGGGGTACGGCGAGGCGTTCGCCCAGGCCGTGGTCGGCGACTGGGGCGGCGGCGACTACGCGGACGTCATGGCCGTGCTCGACGAGGCGTTGAAGCGCTACCCGTTCGTCGACCCCGATCGGCTCGGTGTCCTGGGCGGAAGCTACGGCGGGTTCCTGACGAGCTGGACCGTCGGCCACACCGACCGCTTCAAGGCCGCCTGCTCGGAGCGCGCGGTCAACTGCCAGTACACGATGTTCGGCACCAGCGACATCGGCTCGACCTTCAACGTGGTCGAGCTCGGGGGCGCGATGCCGTGGGAGGACATGGCGCTCTACATCGAGCGCTCGCCCCTCACGTACGCCAAGAACATCGTGACCCCGCTCCTCATCCTGCATTCCGAGGACGATCTGCGCTGCCCCATCGAGCAGGCGGAGCAGCTCTTCGTCGCCCTCAAGAAGCTCCGGCGCGAGGCGCGCTTCATCCGGTTTCCCGGCGAGAACCACGAGATGTCGCGCTCGGGCCGGCCGCGCCATCGCCTCGAGCGGTTCCGCCACATCCTCGAGTGGTTCGCGCTCTACCTCGGCGGTGCCTCGGGGTAATCCCTCGAGCGATACAGGGCTTTACCGGACTGTGACCGGTCCGGGGACGTTCTACTCTCCGACGCGCGGGTTGGTTCGAAAGGAGCGTCCGGGATGGAGCGTCCAGTGGTGCCCTCGCGGTGGCTCTGGCTCGTCGCTCTGCTCAGCGCGGTTCTTCTCGCCGATCCGACCGCCGGTCAGGACCGAGCCGGGCGACTCCCGCCCCACTATGACCCTCTGCTCGGGCTCCATGTTCTGCGCCGCGCCGCGCCGGCCGCGAGCGGTCCGCTCCAGGCGGGCGCCACGACTGCGGCCCGGGGAGCCATCGCCGTCCAGAATCTGACGGCAGCGCCCGCGCCAGGCTGGCCGAGGCGCGGGTTCGATCAGGCCAACACCGGTCACACGACGGTTCTGGGTCCAGTCGGACAGGCGCAGACGGCGTGGACGTTCGCGCCCGGCGCGAGCGCCTTCGTCTGGCGGCCTGCGGTCGCGCCGGACGGCACCATCTACGTGACCACCGTGTCCTTCTCGGTCGACGGCGTCGACGGCCGGCTGGTCGCCTTGAACCAGGACGGCTCGGTGAAGTGGCAGACGGAGCTGAGGAGCTCGACCGGTCTCCCGCTCTGGGCGTCCGCGACACCCGCCCTGGACGGAGCCGGCAACATCTACATCGCCTGGGCGCACGACCGAAGCTTCGGGAGCCTCACCGCCATCTCGCTCGATCCAAGCGGCGCCGTCCGGTGGCGCTTCGAGCCGGCGCTCGAGCTCGAGGTCACGTCACATCAGGAGCCCGTGCTGGTCAACGGCGTGCTCTACGCGGCCGTGGACACCGGCTTTCAATCCGATGATTCCACGCATCGGGCGTCGATCTTCGCGCTCGACCTGGCGACCGGCGCGCCGCTCTGGCGCTGGGAATCGCCCAATCTCGACTCGTTCCTGGCGGGCCCGGCGGTCGGCCGTGACGGCCACGTCTATCACGCGTCCGTCTCGAACCCCCTGCGCGCGGCATCCGGCTTCCTCTACCGCATCCGACCCGACGGCGTGCTCGACTGGAGCGTCGACATCGGTGCCGGCACGAACGCGCCGCCGGCGCTCGACGCGCAGAACAACGTCTACGTGGGCGACCTGAACGGCGTCGCCTCCAAGCACAGCTCCGCTGGTGTCCGGCTCTGGGCGTCCGACACGCGGTCGGGGCAGATCTATGCGTCCCCGGTGCTCAGCAACGGCCGTGTGGCCGTCGGCGGCGCGAACACCGGGCTACACGTGCTGGACGCCGCGACCGGCGAGCCGAGAGCCCTGTTCGCGCCTGGCACGTTCCCCATGAGCCAGGCCTCGGATCGAGCGGGAAACACGTTCTTCTACTCGTTCGACGAGACGGGCAGAGTCTTCGGGTACGGCCGCGGCGGGCGGCAATGGTGGACGTTCGACACCGGCGCGGGCGTGTCGGTGAGCGCGGTGGCGATCGCGGCCGACGGCAAAGTGCTCGTCAGCAACAGTGAGACGCTGACGGCGTACGTCGGGGCGATGTCGGGTGATCTGAATTGCGACGGGGCGGTCAACGCAGCCGACGTCGATCCGTTCGTCCTGGCGCTGGCCAATCCGGGCCTCTACGCGAGGCGCTATCCCCGGTGCGATCGCGCGCTCGCGGACGTCAACGGCGATGGCTCCGTGAACGCGGGCGACGTCGCGGCCTTCCTGAAGCTCGTGCGCTGAAGGCCGCCGCCTCCAGGCGGCTCGTCCGGGTCCCGCTTCCCTCGGGAAAAGTTCGCGCCCGCCCACCTCCCGTGCGTGTTAAAGATTACGGACAGCCAGGGGGTGCCTCATGGGCAAGCTCGATGGGAAGGTGGCGCTGGTGACCGGCTCGGGCCGGAACATCGGCCGGACGACGGTCCTGAAGCTGGCGGCGGAAGGCGCGCACGTCGTGGTGAATTCCCGGACGAACCAGGCCGAGGCCGACGCGGTGGCCCGCGAGGCCCAGGCCCGGGGCGTCAAGGCGATCTCGGTCGTGGCCGACGTCGGCAAGAAGGACCAGGTCGAGGCGATGGCGGCCCGGGCGCTCTCCGAGTTCGGCCGGGTCGACATTCTCGTCAACAACGCCGCGATCAGGCCGCACAAGCCCTTCACCGAGCTGACGCCTCAAGATTGGGAGCACGTGAGGAGCGTTGTCCTCGACGGGGCGCTCTACCTCACCCGGGCCGTCATCGACTCGATGGTGAAGAACCGCTACGGGCGCATCGTCTTCTTCACCGGCGAAGGCGCCTTCATGGGCGGCTCCGGGCGCGCCCACGTCTCGGCCGCGAAGATGGGCCTGGTGGGGCTGGCGCGGGGCCTCGCCTCCGAGTTCGCCTCGCAGAACATCCGCGTCAACGTCGTCTGTCCCGGGAGCATCGACACCTCGCGCGCCAACCCTGAGTGGTACCAGGGCCGTACGCCGAACGCCGCCGGCATCCCGCTGGGGCGCCAGGGGACGGTCGACGAGATCGCGGCGACCTGCCTGTTCCTGGTCACCGACGACAGCGGGTTCATCACCGGCCAGACCATTCACGCCAGCGGCGGCGTGGCGTTCTACTGAGCGGCGGTCCAGAGAAGAGGGAGGACGGATCGATGATCCAGGTTCGACGTCTCGGCAAGCAGATCGGCGCGGAGATCCTCGGCGTCGACGTCCGCAAGCTCGACGACGCGGGCTTCGCCCCGATCTACCGGGCGTGGCTCGACGCCAACGTGGTCGTGGTACCCGGCCAGGAGCTCGAGGTCGAGGACTTCCTGCGCTACAGCCGCCGCTTCGGCGTCGTCGTGCCGCATCCGTCGAAGTCGACGCGCCACCCGGACCATCCGGAAATCACGCAGCTCGGCGTCAACAAATTCGACGCGGCCGGCAAGCTCGACATGACGATCTACCGGCGCGGCGCCGAGGGCTGGCACACCGACGGCGCCTACGATCAGGAGCCGTTCAAGGCGACCCAGCTCTACGCGCTGGCCGTCCCGAGCCGCGGGGGAAACACGCTCTTCGCTAGCATGTACGCCGCGTACGACGCCCTGCCGCAGCAGCTCAAGGATCGTCTGGAGGGGCGGATCGGTGCGTTCACGTACGGCGGGCGGCGCAAGGCGACGGCCCTCCTGAACGAGGAAGACCGTGACTGGAAGCCGGTCTTCCACCCGATCGTCCGGATCCACCCGGAGACCGGACGGAAGGCGCTCTACTTCGATCCCGGAAAGATTCTGCGGATCGAGGGGCTCGAGCCCGCGGAGAGCGACGCGCTGATCGACGAGCTGACCGAGCGCATGATCCAGCCCGACGGCCAGTACCACCACCAGTGGCGCAGGGGCGACATCGTCATCTGGGACAACCGCTGCTCGTACCACAAGGCGGCCGGCGACTATCCGCCCGAGGAAGACCGCATCCACTGGCGCGTGTCGATCAAGGAGCGGACGCCGGCTACGACTTGATTCCCAGCAGCTTCGCGGCGGTCCCCCCGAGCATCGCGATGCGCTCGTCGTCGCTCAACCCCGGCGTGCCGAGGATGTGGTCGACCGAGGTCCGCGTCCACGGAAACGGATAGTCCGTTCCCATCACGATCTGCCCCGATCCCGCCTCGGCCACCAGGTGACGCAGCGCCTCCGGCGTGAAGATGAGCGAGTCGAAGTAGAGCTGACGCAGATATTCCGTCGGCTTCTTCTTGAGCGGCCTGGTGCACCGGTCGGGGAAGGTCACGCAGATCGCGTCGGAGCGCGCCGCGTACGACGGCAGGTAGCCGCCCCCGTGCGCCGCGCAGATTTTCAGCCCCGGGAACTGGTCGAGCGTGCCCTCGAAGATCAGGTGGGAGAGCGCGATGGTCGTCTCGAGCGGGTTGCCGATCGCGTTCTCGAGCCCGCCGCTGCCCTTGAGCCGGTTGCCCAGGGTGGCCGGCGCGCCGTCCGCCTGCGGATGGATGAAGATCAGCACGCCGAGCTGCTCGGCCTTGGCCCAGAACGGGTGAAACCGCGGGCTCGACAGCTCCTCGCCGTCGACGCTGCCGCCGAGGCCGGCCCCGCGTAGCCCGTACTTCTTCACCCCTTCCTCGAGCTGCTCGGCGGCGAGGTCGGGATGCTGCAGCGCCACCGACGCGAACGCCACGAAGCGATCGGGATTCGCCGCGCACGCCTCCGCGAGCTTCTCGTTCTGGATCCGGATCAGCTCGCGCGCGACGTCGCGGTCGGCCTTGTACCAGTAGGGATTGATGCTGAGCGCCTCGACGTCGATGCCCTGCTCGTCCATCGCGCGGATGCGGTCCGAGGCCTTCGACATCAGGAGCGTCTCCGGCTGCACCTTCCGGTTCAGCAGGGCCATCGCCTCGGGCACGGAGCAGTGCGCGTGCACGTCGACGGTCTTCACCCGCCGGCCGTTCACTACCACCTCGCGGCGCCGCGGCTGCGCCTGCGCCGAGGCGGGGCCAGCCAGGCCGCACGTCACGAACGCGAGGCCGGCCACGGCGCCGGCGGATTCCTCCATGAATTCCCGCCGAGTGGTCATGTCATGTCCTCCGATCGCGTCGCGTCGCGGTCTCAGTGAGCCGACGGCGCCTGGCCGGCCCGCCAGGCGATCATGCCCCGGATGTTCAGCGCCAGGAACTCGTCGAAGCGCCGCCACGCCCCGTACTTCGGGTGCAGGATCGTGCCGACCAGCGTCGTCATCTCCGCCGAGCCGTCGGCCAGGCCGCCGGCCCGCGCGGTGGCGATCGCGTCGGAGAGGTCGCGATAGTAGCCGCGCTGCTCGGCGACGTCGTGCTTGCCCCCGCTCATCTGCGGCGTCGCGTGGCCGGAGACGATGACGTCGAAGTCGAGCTTGTCCTCGAGCCACTGCAGGCGCTCGACGATGCGCTCGGGGTGGCCCAAGAGCGTGCGGAACGGCACGTTGCGCGGCTGCATCAGATCGACGAACATCGCGACCCGCGCCGTCGGGTCGTGGACCACGATGTAGTCGTCGGTCGGCGAGAGATCGGCCGGGTAGAGATCGACGCGGCGTCCGCCGAGCTCGAGGGTGGTCTTCTGGTCGAAGACGATGTCGGGGACCGGCGTCGTCGGGTCGTTCGCGGCCCGGATGCGCTCGACGGTGTTCTTGTGACCCACGAAGCGCGCGGTGTCCGCGAACACGGCGCCGCCCGTGCTGTGATCGAAGGCCGAGTGACTGTACACGAAGTACTTCACGGGCTCTCGCGTGACCGAGCGGATCGCTTCCTTGATCAGGGCCGGCGTGCGGGGGTTGAGCTGGCCGTTGGTGTCGACCAGGATGACGCCCGCGTCGGTCACGATGAACAGCGCGACGTGGTTCACCCAGCGGAAGCCGTAGACGTCCGGGGCGAAGCGTACCAGCTCGGCCAGAGACTCGGTGGGCATGACGTCCCTCCTCGCGGCTCAGGCGCCGGCGCGGGCAGCGAGGGCGGCCAGCGCCTCGGCCAGGCCGGCCGGGTTCTCCATCTGCAGCGCGTAGTCGCCCTCGACGTCGACGACGGCCGCGTTCTTCCAGCAGCCCGCGATCTCCTTCGCCTGGGCCATCGTCAGCTCGGCCGAGCGGGTGCCTCTCAGAATGGCCACCGGGCAGGCGGCCCGGGCCGCGTACTTCCTGAGGTCGTCGGCCATGTGCGCCAGCCCGATCGCGACGCGCACCTTGTCGTACTTGACGGCCACACCGGCGCCGGTCTTGACGAAGTTGTGCTCGAGGCGATGGCGCAGCGCCGATTCCCCGTCGCGCGGGCGCGCGGTCTTCAGATACGCGTACGCGGCGTCGAGGGACGGAAAGTCCGTTGGCGACTCGAGCATCCGGTTCGCGGCGCCCAGCACCTTGATCGTCTCCGCGCGGGTCGGGAAGAAGTTGCTGGTGTGCGGTCCGCCGACGAGCCCGAGCCCCAAGATGCGCTCCGGGTGGGCCGCCGCGAAGACCTGACCGACCCGACCGCCCAGCGATTGGCCGGCGACGATCGCCCTGTCGATCCCCACCGCCTGGAAGAACAGGAGCAGATCGCCGGCGTACTCCTCGGCGGAGTAGTCGCCGTCGGGCCGTCCGCTGTCGCCGTGGCCACGCTGGTCGAGCGCCCACACGTGACAGCGCGAGCCGAGGGCGCTCGCGGTGGCCTCCCACATGCGACCGTAGCCCGAGGACGGATGCAGGAGCACCAGGTGGGGCCCGGCGCCGGGCCACTCGTAGTAGTGCATCGTGAGGCCGTTGGCCAGGGTGACGTTCTTCTCGTGGAAGGCGCGCGGCGCTGGAGCGGTCATCGGCTGGTCCCTCCCGGCCGGCATTCTACGGTCCGGCGCGTTTCTCCGCACGCGTATACTGTCCCGGCCCCGGCGGCCGTGCGCGCTGCAGGCCGTCGCGGGGCGGGGGCCCCGCCGGCCGAGGCGCGCCCATGGATCAAGAACGAGAGGAGGGCGCCGATGCCGAGAGTGGCGCTGGACCTGAACAAGGCCGAGGATCGACGAACCGTCAAGGGCGAGTGGCGCGTGGCGGCGGGGCTGGTGCCCGGCGCGCCCAACGAGGGGCTGACGGCGCAGCTGATCTCGACGCCCGCGCGCCTGGCCGACCACGACGACTCCGGCTGGGAGATCTGCGCCAACATTCGCGAGAGCCGGTCGGTCGGCTTCACCTTCGCGTGGTACCGGATCAAGGTCGAGGTCCCCGCGGCGATCGGCGGCGTCGCACTGGCGGGGTCCCGCCTGTGGTTCGAGACCAACATCGACAACTACGGCGAGATCTGGGTGGACGGCAAGATCGACCGGAGCACGGGCGTGATCGTCGGCCTCAACGCCCAGCATCGCGTCGAGGTGAGCGGCAGCGCGGCGGTCGGCGCGAAGCACGTCATCGCCTGCCTGGTGGGAAACGGCCCGCTGGCCGAGCCGCGCGGCGGCATCTTCCTGCGCTACGCGACGCTCGCGTTCGAGTCGCCCGGATAGATATCCTCCGGATCGCCAAACGGCTCGCACGGTGGGCAGCCGCGCTCGCGCTGACCTTGATCGGCCTGGTGCTCTCGGTTCCCGGCATCCCGGGCCCGGGCTTGCTCATCGCCCTCATAGGCGTCTTCGTGCTGCTGCCCGAGAGTCGCTCGGCCTGGCGATCCGCCCGACGATGGTCCAAGTGCACCACGCCGACAGTCCAGTTGCGGCTCTTGCGGTTCGCCCGTAGAGTCCTCCGGCCGTGAAATCTCCGCCCCTGAGCCATGACATGAAACGACTCCTGTGCTGGACGTGCCTCGTCATTGCGCTCGCGGCCGGCGCTCCGATCGCCGCCACCGCTCAACCCGTCGACGTGCCGCCGACCTGGGGCGGCGATCTCTGGTCGCGCCCGCGACTCACCGGCGACTGGTTCGGCTTCCGCGACGAGATGGGCAAGAAGGGCGTCGTGGTCGACATCGACCTGCTGCAGATCCTGCAGGGCAACGCCACGGGCGGACGGGACACGGGCGTGGCCTACGGGGGCACCGCCGACTACACGCTCCACGTGGACACCGGCAAGGCCGGGCTCTGGCCCGGCGGCTTCTGCACGGTCTACGCGATGTCGGGCTTCGGCCACGGCGAGAACATCGATGCCGGCGCGATCGGCGCCGTGAACGAGGCGGCCCTCTTGCCCGAGGAGCACACGTCGACCGCCCTCATGAACCTCACGTTCATGCAGTTCTTCGCCACGTGGGTCGGCGTGTTCGCCGGGAAGGTCTACGGGCTCAGCGCCGACAACAACGCGTTCGCTCACGACTATCGGACCCAGTTCCTGAACTTCGGGCTGAACATCAACCTGGCCGCCGCGCTGGCGCCCATCTCCGCGTGGGGCGGCGGGCTCATCCTGATTCCGTGGAAGGACGCGCTCGTGACGGTCGCCGCCATCGATCCGAGCGGGACGCCGGGCAGCAACAACCTCGGCAAGGCGTTCGACGACGGCGTGCTGGTGGCCCCCGAGGCTCGCGTGACCATCCGGCCCTTCGGGCTCACCGGGCATCAGCTCGTGGGCGGCTACTGGAGCAACAAGGAGCATCGGACGCTCGAGCAGGATCCGACCAATATCGCCACCGCCCTCCTGCAGTCGCGCTTCCCGGTGCTGCTCGATCCGAGCCCGCAGCTGCGGCGTCTGATCGAGCGATTCTTCCCGCAGCTCCTGGTGCCCGCCCAGCCGGCGAAGACCCAGAACTACACGTGGACGGTCTACTACAACTTCGATCAGTACCTGTGGAGCCCGAGCGCCGACTCGACGCGGGGACTCGGGATCTTCTTCCGCTTCGGCGCCTCCGACGGCCAGGTGAACCCGGTCAAGTACGCCTACAACGTCGGGTTCGCGGGCAACGGGGTGGTGCCCGGGCGTCCGGACGACACGTTCGGCGTGGGCTGGTCGCGACTGCAGTTCAGCAACGATCTCTTCCCGTTTCTCCGCGACGCCCTGCGTCTGGGCCTCGATCACGAGGACACGGTCGAGCTGTACTACAATTTCGCCGCGACCAAGTGGCTCGGCGTGACGGTCGATCTGCAGATCGTCAATCCTGGTCTCAAGAAGATCGTGGGGTCGGGCGGCCAGCTCAAGGACGTCGACACCGCGGTCGTCGGCGGGCTGCGCGCCTTCGTGCGCTTCTGACCGCGTGAGCTTCTAGACAGATGGCGCGTCGCATCCTGATCGCGCGCGCTCCGCTTGGTCCTCGTCGATGCCGTGGGAGGGAAACGATGAAGGCGTTCGTCCTTGCTCTCGTTCTCGCGCTGGGCCCGCTGGCGACGGCCGTCGTCGCACAGGCGCCCGCGCCATCGCGCACCGTGCTGCCGACGGACCGGACGGTGCTACCGATTCCGGAGCCTGCCACGCCGCCGATCACGGAAGTCGACGCGCGCAAGGCCGCGATACCGCCGCGCTTCGAGGTGAAGGCGCCGGCGGGGGCACCCAACGTGCTCATCGTGCTCATCGACGACATGGGCTTCGGCCAGTCGAGCGCGTTCGGCGGGCCCGTCCGCATGCCGACCGTGGAGCGGCTGGCCAACGCCGGGCTTCGCTACAACGAGTTCCACACGACGGCGCTCTGCTCGCCGACCCGCGCGGCGCTGCTCAGCGGGCGCAACCATCACGTGAACAACATGGGCTCGGTCACCGAGACGGCCACCGGGTTTCCCGGACAGACCGGCCAGCGACCCGGCAACGTGGCGCCGCTGGCCGAGATGCTGCGGCTGAACGGCTATAGCACTGCGGCGTTCGGAAAATCGCACGAGACGGCGGCCTGGGAGGTGAGCCCGTCCGGCCCGACCGACCGCTGGCCGACCCGCTCGGGCTTCGACAAGTTCTACGGCTTCATCGGCGGTGAGACCAACCAGTGGGCGCCGCTGCTCTACGACGGGATGAGCCAGGTCGAGCTGCCGAACGACCCGAACTATCACTTCATGACCGACATGACCAACCAGGCGATCTCGTGGGTGCGGTACCAGAAGTCGCTCACGCCGGACAAGCCGTTCTTCGTGTACTTCGCGCCGGGCGCCACCCATGCGCCGCATCACGTGCCCAGGTCGTGGATCGCGAAATACAAAGGCAAGTTCGACCAGGGCTGGGACGCCGTGCGCGAGCAGACGCTGGCACGCCAGAAGAGTCTGGGAGTCGTACCGCCGGAGACGAAGCTCGCGCCGAAGCCGGCGGCCATCAAGGACTGGGCGGCGCTGAGCGCCGATGAGAAGAAGCTCTTCGCCCGCCAGATGGAAGTCTTCGCCGGTTACGGCGAGTACGCTGACACGGAGATCGGCCGGCTGATCGGAGCCCTCGAAGACCTCGGCCAGCTCGACAACACCCTCGTCTTCTACATCGTCGGTGACAACGGCGCCAGCGCCGAGGGCGGCATGGTCGGCCTGTACAACGAGATGACGTACTTCAACGGCGTGCACGAGACGGTCGCCGACATCATGAAGCACTACGACGAGCTCGGCGGCCCGACGACGTACAACCACTACGCCGCCGGCTGGGCGGTCGCCGGAGACTCGCCCTTCACGTGGACCAAGCAAGTCGCCTCCAGCTACGGCGGCACTCGCAACGGGATGGTGATTCACTGGCCGAAGGGCATAAAGGCAAATGGCGAGGTTGCCTCCAAGGGGCACCACGTCATCGACATCGCGCCCACGATCCTGGAAGCGGCCGGCCTGCCGGAGCCCAGGACGGTCAACGGCATCCAGCAGAAGCCGATCGAGGGCGTGAGCCTAACCTACACGTTCGCCGACGCCAAGGCCCCGAGCCGGCACACCGTGCAGTACTTCGAGATCTTCGGCAACCGGGCGATCTACAAGGACGGCTGGCTCGCCGGGGCGGTTCACCGGGCGGCGTGGGAGTTCAAGCCGCGCACGACGCTCGAGAACGACACGTGGGAGCTCTACGACACACGCAACGACTTCAGCCTGGCCAACGACCTGGCCGCCAAGAACCCGGAAAAGCTCAAGGAGATGCAGGCGCTTTTCCTGCAGGAGGCGGTGAAGTATTCCGTGCTGCCGCTCGATGACCGGGCGATCGAGCGCACGAACGCGGCGCTGGTGGGGCGACCGGACCTCATGGCCGGGCGGACGTCGCTGACGCTTTACCCGGGCATGACCGGGATGTCCGAGAACGTCTTCATCGGCTTGAAGAACCGCTCGCACACCATCACCGCCGAAGTGGAGATTCCGAAGACCGGCGCCAACGGCGTGCTACTTGCCCAGGCCGGGCGGTTCGGCGGCTGGAGTCTCTACGTCAAGGACGGCAGGCCGGCGTACACCTATAACTGGCTGGGGCTGCAGCGTTACACCGTGGCCGCCACGCAGTCGCTGCCGGCGGGAAAGACGACGATCCGCTACGAGTTCTCGTACGACGGCGGCGGCCTCGGCAAGGGCGGAAAGGGCACGATCTTCGTCAACGGCAGGCAGGTCGCGACGGGCCGGATCGAGCGCACCCAATGCTGCTTCTTCTCGGCCGACGAGGGGACCGATGTCGGCGCCGACGAGGGAACGCCAGTGACCGAAGCCTACAAGCCGCCGTTCAAATTCACCGCCAAGATCTCGAAGGTAACAGTCGAGCTGAAGGACGTGAAGGCGGCGGAGCACGAGGGGGCCGAGGAGGCGCATCGGGTGGCCCGCCTCAAGAAGGCGCTGGCTGATTGATATGAGTCGCCTGACAAGGCATTTCGATTACGGGGAGGCGGCACATGGCACTGCGGGTACGGCGAGTCATCACGGGCCACGACGCCAGCGGCAAGGCGATCGTGAAGATCGACGAGGTCGCGAAGCACGTCGGGTCGGGTCGTCCGGGCGCGACGGCCGTCAACATCTGGACGACGGAAGGCTTCCCGGCCAACAACGACGGCGCCGCCGACGAGGGGCTGCGCAAGGTCGGCACGACGCTCCCGAACGGAACGATCTTCCGCATCATCGAGTTCGCGCCCGGACTGGCCGCGCGCAATCACCGGACCGACTCCATCGACTACATCGTCATCATCTCGGGCGAGATCGACATGGAGCTCGACGGCACGGTCGTGCATCTGAAGGCGGGCGACACCATGGTGCAGCGAGGCACCATCCACAACTGGGTCAACCACGGCACGGCGCCGTGCGTGCTCGCGGTCATCCTCATCGACGCCAAGTCGGTCGAGGCGGGCGGCAAGGTGCTGTCCGCTATCGGGTAGGGCCCGTCTACTTGAAGCAGTGCGAAGGGAGGACCTCATGAAGCGAATCGTCCTGCTGCTGTCGCTGCTGGCAGTGCCGTTAACCGCACCCGGCAACGCCGTCGCCCAGGCGACCAAGCCGAACATCGTGATCATCTGGGGCGACGACATCGGCCAGTCGAAAATCAGCGCCTACTCGAACGGCGTGATGGGCTACAAGACGCCCAACATCGACCGTGTCGCGCAGGAAGGCATGATGTTCACCGACTACTACGCCGAGCAGAGCTGCACCGCCGGCCGCGCGTCGTTCATCACCGGGCAGTCGGGCCTGCGCACGGGGATGACCAAGGTCGGCTTGCCCGGCGCCACGCTCGGGCTGCGGAAGGAAGATCCCACGATCGCCGAGATGCTCAAGCCGCTCGGCTATGCCACCGGACAGTTCGGCAAGAACCACCTGGGGGATCGCAACGAGTTCCTGCCCACGGTGCACGGATTCGATGAGTTCTACGGCAACCTCTACCACCTGAACGCCGAGGAAGAGCCGGAGCTGGCGGACTATCCGAAAGACCCGTCGTTCCGCGCCAAGTTCGGCCCGCGCGGCGTCCTGGACTGCAAGGCGTCGAACACGGACGACGCGACCAACGATCCGCGCTTCGGCAAGGTCGGCAAGCAGGTGTGCAAGGACACCGGCCCGCTCACCAGGCAGCGGATGCTGACGATCGACGACGACATCGCCAACCGGGCGGTAGACTTCATCCAGCGACAGCACAAGGCCGGCAAGCCGATCTTCGTCTGGGTCAACTTCACCCATATGCATTTTCGGACTCACACAAAGCCGAGCAGCATCGGCCAGTCGGGGCGCTGGCAGAATCCGTACCACGACACGATGATCGACCACGACAAGAACGTGGGTACCGTACTCAAGGCCCTGGACGACCTGGGCATCGCCAACAACACGTTCGTCATGTACTCGACCGACAACGGCCCGCACATGAATTCCTGGCCGGACGCCGCGATGACACCGTTCCGTAACGAGAAGAACTCGAACTGGGAAGGGGCCTACCGGGTGCCGGCGATGGTCCGCTGGCCGGGCAAGATCAAGCCGGGCCAGATCTCCAACGAGATCGTCGCCCACCACGACTGGCTGCCGACGCTTCTGGCCCTGGCCGGCGACCCGCAGGTGACCGACAAGCTGCTCAAGGGCTATCAAGTCGGCGGCATGACCTACAAGGTCCACCTCGACGGCTTCAACCTGGTGCCGCACCTGACCGGTCAGGCTTCGAAAAGCCCCCGAGAGTCGTTCCTGTACATCAACGACGACCAGCAATTGGTTGGTCTTCGGTACGACAACTGGAAGTTCGTGTTCATGGAGCAGCGCGCCCAGGGAACACTGCGCATCTGGGCGGAGCCGTTCGTCACCCTGCGCTTCCCGAAGCTCTTCAACCTCCGGACGGATCCATACGAGCGAGCCGACGTCACGTCGAACACCTACTATGACTGGGTCATCGATCACGCGTTCACCTTCGTGCCCGCCCAGGCCTTCGTGGGCCAGTTCATCATGACGTTCAAGGAGTACCCGCAGCGGCAGAAGGCGGCGAGCTTCAACCTCGACGAAGTCATGGAGAAGCTCCAGGAAGGCCACGGAAAGTAGACTCGCTTTCCGCGGCGGTGAAGACGGGCCCGGCTGAAGCGCGGATCGAGCGCTTCAGCCGGGCCCCGAGGCTCAGCTGATCAGGCCGTAGAACTTCCCGGCGTTCTCGC
>JACXTT010007996.1_pt1 | contig 14766 bp, 11 predicted proteins | sample 9270951 | NCBI WGS metagenome assembly JACXTT01 (sample SAMN15532306, study PRJNA645909) | rock metagenome | isolation source: weathered quartz diorite | place: Puerto Rico | collected 2017-06-21
GATGGGCGCTCGGCAGGTCCAGAGACTCGATCCGGTTTCCGGACTTTTCCCCTTCCTGGCCATTACCATGCCAGCACCAACCAGGCTTCAACACCACGTCACCCGTTTCCATCGGGATCTTTTCGCCATTGACGACGGAAAAGGAACCTACGCTGTCCACGATGAAGCGAAGAGCGTGCGATGAGTGGCGATGCGTAGGGGCGATTTCACCTGGCAAGATCATTTGATATGCAAGTACCATGCTGTTTGCTGTCGCAAAATTGTTTTCTGGAATCGGATTCTGCATGACCAAATTTCGGCGCTCGGCCAATGAGACGTCGATCAGCCGTCCTGCGGCGTCCAGTGCGGCCTTCACTTGTTGGTATTGCCAATGCGCCGGTACAAATTTGGATCTAGCCTCGCGCCACAGGATTGGAGTCCGTCGCTGGATCCATCCCGGCGTTACGTTGAGGCATTCGGTTTCCTTATATAAAAGTTCTAGAGAAGGCGTATCGCTGATTTTTTGTAATCTCTCGGCGCTCGCTGCTTCGAGCATGTCGACTCCAATCTTACGTAGATGTATCCGTAATGTCCCTCCCGGACAGTGACGTTAACGGATTCGGTACGGCTATTGAAGGCTCCGGAGGCATTGTGCGCCAAAGCCACAGCATACAAAAGCTCGAAATCAGTGCCGGAACGGCGGCTGCGATGAACAATGAAGAGGCCGTCCAGTGAAGTCGTAGAAGTTCACCACCTACGAAGGGACCAACAATAGCTCCAATCCTTCCGATACCCAGGGCCCAACCAATTCCGGTAGAACGCATGTAAGTCGGATAGTAAGTGGCAGCGAGAGCATTCGCCCCGGTCTGACCGCCTTGGATACCTAATCCGGCAAGAAACACCACGAGGAAAAGCATTCCCAGCGACGTCGTCGCTGCTCCGATCATCGCGATATTGACGAAAGCCATGAAAAAGCCCGCAATCAACACCAGGAAGATCCCAAATCGTGGCGCTGAGAAGGCGAACACAAATACCGCGACGATACCGGCGACTTGTAATGTCGTTCCAACGAGAACGGCGTTGGAAATCGAATAGCCTGCCTCGCGTACAAAGGTCGGTAACCAGTTCGCAAGGAAGTAGATGTCCAGCAGATTCATGAAACTCACAATCCACAACAGAACCGTCGAAAACGTTCGACCGTCTCGAAACAAGTGGATTAGAGGAACACCTTTTCGGTTCTGCTCGCCTGCAACGTATAAAACTTCTCCTTCACTGCTTTGAGCATCAGGAACGATTCGGCGAAGCGATTCGGCAATCTTATGGGAACTCTTACCGCGTAGCACCAGAAAATGCAGCGATTCCGGCAGGAACAGATACATCAAAAATGCAATCCCGATCGGGGCAAACCCTCCAAAATAGAACACCGAACGCCAGCCGAATCTCGGGATCAACCAGGCCGAAACAAATCCGCCAAAAGCGGCGCCGGAAACAAAGCCAAGCATGACGTATGACATCATTCTGACTTTAGCTTTACGCGGACTGAATTCACCGACTAAAGCCACCACGTTGGGCATGATGCAACCCAACGCCAACCCGGCCGCCAGACGAAACACGAACAGCTGAGCGATAGAAGCGGCTTGAGCAGTTAGAAGGGTCAACAGCGAGAAAGCGACCGTCGCGGCTATTAATACGGGGCGACGGCCAATCTTGTCTGCCAACATGGTGAAAGTCAGCGATCCAAGCAGCACGCCGAAATTACCCCCAGCAAAAACCGAACCCAAGATGTAATTTGGAATGTGCCAATCCTGAATGATCGCCGGCGCAACATAACCCACGGCCTGGATATCGAAGCCGTCCATGAGCAGACATAGGCCGCAGATCAGGAAAAAGCCGATCTGGTAACGACCTATTTCGCTGCTGTCGATGGCAGTCGAAATGTTAACCGTTCTCGCCACATTCACTTCCTGTCAGAAGCGTACTTTAGAGCGAACTGTGTTGATGAAGCACGGAAAATATCACGCTGGGTGCGGCATGGGATTGCGAACTGTGGCGTACTTCAATGACGTTTCGCAATAAAGTTTCGCGTTTATGCCTGATCGGACAGTAAAGTGTCTAACAAGATTCAGCGCGAGAACTGAAGAGGCGGATATTCGAAAAACTGCCGCAGCGCGGTGATTTGGTCTGGGGTTGGAGGCGGTGCCATCCGGCTGGAAAAATGTCCTGGACCAAGGAGAAAAAAAGCAAATGTCTCGGCAAAATCGCCGGCCGGGGTATTGAAGTCCGTGCAACCGCTGCAACCGAACCACGTCGTTTCGGGATCGATGCCCCGCACTGCCATCCACTGCCTACGGCTCTCAACCGTATTAAAGGTCATATCGATCGCATGTCCCAATTCGTGCGCGATGTCATATGCGATGCGACGCGCATCGTCTGACGGACGCGCGTAGACTTCGATCCTCTGTTTGTCCGGAAAGATCATTGCACGGACCCCGCGTTGGGGAGGCAGAAACACGATATCGTAGTGAAGCTGCTGCCAGGAAAACGGGATGAGAGCGAGCGCTGCTTCATCACGCGCCGCTGCTGTTTCTGCGCCTGCTGGAGCTGACAGAATAACGATCAACATCAAGAGGGCCGAAGCGCGCATGATTACTCCGCGTAACCTGGCGAAGTGTAATCGATTTTTTGAGGGGGGTTTGATAAGGAAATTGCCTCAGCCAGCCATGAAAAATTACCTTAGGCAGGTGAGTTGTGAGTTTTGAGTAAAAGGCTTACTCAAAACTCATAACTCACAACTCAGCGCAGGCAAATTGTGGACCGGCATCCGCCAACCGCAGTAGACTGATGCCACGTACCAGGCGTCATTGGAGGTGTAATTTGCGTATCAGTGTATTCACGCGCGTCGTCGTTTCATGCGTCCTTACAGCGGGAATTATCTTTTATGCCGCACTGCCCGCCCACGCGAAGGTAAAGAGGATTCAAATCACTACCAGGCAGTCGCCCACGTTTGGAGGGTACTCGTGGCCGGCTGTTGGCCAGTACGAGAAGATCGTTGGAAAGGCATTCGGTGAGCTCGACCCCAACGACCCGAAAAATAAGGTCATCGTCGACTTGAAGCTTGCACCGCGGAATGCAAGCGGCAAAGTCGAGTATTCGTTTGATTTTTATATTCTCAAGCCGATCGACCTGAGTAAAGGCAATCACAAGATGTTGTACGAACCGCCGAACCGTGGACGGAAGACAATCGCAGCTCTTAACCGGGGCGTCGGCGGAAACGATCCGGGCTCCACTACCGACGTATCTGCACTAGGCAATTCATTTTTGATGCCGCAAGGATATTCGATTTCGTTCAGCGGCTGGGATGCATCGGCGGAAACGGATGGGAGCGATCTCAGCATGACGATCACGTTGCCGATCGCCAAAAATCGTGACGGATCCTCGATCACGGGCCCCTCTTATGAATACATCGTCAACGCAGGAGGCTCATACGCGCTGACGTATGCGGCCGCGACACTGGACCAGTCCAAGGCAACACTGACACATCGCGTTCACCTGAACGATGTCCCTCAAATCGTGCCCTCCTCCGGATGGCAATACAATTCAAACGGCACGTCCATCGCGCTTCTGCCCTCGGGAACTTCATTTGTCCCAAACGACATTTATGAATTCAAATATGTCGCGAAGGATCCGACTGTCAATGGTATTGGCTTTGCGGCGGTACGCGACTGGAACGCCTGGCTCCGCTACGAGACGAAAGATGAGGCCGGCAACGCCAATCCGCTAGGGGGCGATATTACGAGAATCTACACGGAAGTATCTTCGCAGCCCGGGCGCTTTCTGAACGACTTCCGTTATTTCGGTTTCAATCAGGCGGAAAACGGCAAGCAAGTCTTCGACGGCCTGATGCAGTGGATTGCTGCGGGCGACGGCATCAGCATGAATTATCGCTGGTCGCAGCCGGGACGAACCGAGCGCAACCGTCAGGACCACCTCTTCGTGGAAGGGCGCTTTCCATTCGCGAACGTCATGTCGACAGATCCAATTACGGACAAAACGGATAGCCGTTACGCCAGGTGTGCAGAGACCCATACATGTCCGTTTGCCATGGAGATCTTTTCCGCCAATGAATACTGGGTGAAGGCGGCGTCGCTGATGACGACCGATCCAACCGGTACCAAAGATCTGCCGGACTCTCCGTTCACGCGCATCTATTTCATGTCGAGCATGCAGCACGGCACCGGAAACGGTTCGGCAAAGGGGAGCTGTCAGCAATTTCAGAATCCTTTGGATTCGCAGGCCGTGCAGAGGGCGCTCTTCATTGCGCTGGATAAATGGGCCACCATGGGCACGCCTCCTCCACCGAGCCAGACTCCGAAAATCGCCGATGGCACGCTCGTCAAAGCGGATCAAACCTCAACCGGATTTCCTCGAATACCGGGCATCACCTATACGGGGTTTAAGACGACGCGGTACTTGCTCAATTACGGTAAGGATTTTTATGTTACGGGAATTCCGACGATGAACCCGCCGGCATTCAATCCGCCGTACCAGGATAATCCGTCAAACGGACCGATCTATCCGAGCTTTGTGCCGAAGACTGACGTCGACGGCAACGACATCGCCGGCGTTCGTCTGCCGGAAGTTCAGGTACCGCTCGCTACCTATACCGGGTGGGCCCTTCGCGCTGCGCCGCATAATGATGACGGCTGCGAAGGCTCAGGTCAATTCATCGTGTTTCCGAAAACGAAAGCAGAGCGCCTGGCTAGCGGGGATCCGCGTCTGTCGATCGAAGAACGGTACGGCGACTTCGAGACCTATTCTTCCCGGCTGCAGGGTGCACTTGACGGTCTCGTGCGAGCCGGCTTTTTGTTGCCCACCGACGCAAAGATCGCGCTAAACAAGAACCGGGATTACGTAATCAAAAATAATCTGCTGCCGAAAAAACCCACGGAATGAAACTGTAGGCGCGGTCGTTTAATTTAGGCTGCGCGCTATCGCGCTTGCGCTTCGCGGACCGCGCCTACAGTCTACTTGGCCCGGCCTTTATAACCCTCGGCCAGCATTTGGATTTTGTACATCGAACGCGCTGTTGCACTCTTGCCCTGGGGACCGTCATTTCCGCGACCGATCACGTACAGCGTTTTCTTATCAGGACCGGCAAAAGCCAACGTCGTTGTGCCCCTGGGCGTAGGAATCAGACCGAGGTGCTCTCCTTTTGGACTGTACACCTGAACGCCAAGGTTGCTCGCGATATAAAGGCGGCCGGCTGCGTCGATGGCTAAGCCATCTTGCCCCCCTTCAGGCTTTGCGAAGGGCCGGCGATTCCGGATCGTGTTATCCGGTTGAACATCGTAGGCGATGATACCGTCCTCGGTGTTGGTCAGGTACATAGTCTTGTCATCTGGGCTAAGCATGATTCCGTTCGCCCCTTTGATGTCATTCGCGACCCGCGAAAGCTTTCCGTCGGCACTAAGATAGAAAACGGAGGTCGTCGGACCTTCTGTTACATACACGCCGCCTTTTTTGTCTGCCACGATATCGCTCAGGCGCTGAAACGGCTTTCCTTCGAAGTTGTCCGCTAGAACCTTGCGCTCCGGAGCAAGTTCCCGTATTCGAGAGGGCGCGTGCCTCTCTATATCAATAACACGGCCCTTCGGATCGACTGCAACTCCTCCGGCTTCGTTTGTGTCCGAGAGGTAGAGAGTGACTTTACCGTTCTTATCCACCCTGCTGATCGTGTTTGCTTCTCCCTGCTCTGGTAACAGCAATGTACCGTTCAGCTCAGCAATGAGCCCGTCGCCGGCGTTTAATCCTGTCCAGATGCGCTCCACTTTTGTCCCAGCCGCAACAACTCCTGGGATGGCAGTCGCCGTCGTCGGCTTCTCTGGTCCAGATTGTTCCTGCGCGGCGGCCTGAATCAGCATGGCGGCAGCCGATACACCTAAGATAATCGCGAACAGTCTTATCGTTTTCATAATCCTCCGAAACCCGTAGCCCGGGAGAACAAACATCGTGAAATGAGATCTATCGTTCTGTAAAGAAAGCGTTCAACCGTTGCACAAGCACGGTGCCGTCCGGCTTGGTGATCTTTCTGATCAAACTTTCAGGCGTACCTGCTGAAGACGGATAGGCAGTTACCGCAACCTCGTCTCCGGGCTTCACGGAATCCTTGTTCATCCCATCCGCTATGCTTGAAGTGACGGAGGCAAGCTCGCCGATCCAACGTCTGACGTTGCCGGATTCGTCCTTTGAGTCCCACACAATATACACATGCGGATTTCGCCACTTGAACTCCACCACGGTGCCTTTGAAAGTCTTTTCAGTTTTGCCGTAATGGGCGGCGCTGTGGTGAGCCCAGGTCACGCCGGTAAAAACCGGCAACACCATCAGACAGGCAAATGCGATCATCGCCAAAATTCGGTCAGCTTTCATGGGTAACCTCCCGGATTGTAGACGCATTAGGTTTATTGAGCAGGTCTATAACATTGGAACCGGAGCTTGTCAATTGAGGCCGCAACCCGGTGGTGTCTCGCAACCCGAAAGGCGATTACTTCGATACGCTTCGCAGCCGAACGACAAGATATACCACGATAACTGCGTTAAGGACGATCACAGCGGTTTTCGCAATGGTTGGATGCTGTACCAGCTCATAGAACTCGAGCGGAAGCAAAGAGGCAGTCACAGCAATCGTAAAATATTCTGCCCAACGCTTGCGGAGTAGCAGTCCCGTTCCCTCGGTCAGAAACAAGGCGGCGTACGAAAAGGTGCCCGCGCTCAGCTCCTTCAACGTCCGCTCATTTACACTTAGAGCTTTGACCACAAAGGTGTGGACATATTTGTTCTCCGGATCGACTCTCAGTACATCGATCCAACGTTCGATCACTTCGGCAACATCTTTGTGCACTAGCCGCAGAAGGCCGACGCCTGCCGCCACGAGCAGAGTGCCCTTCACGAGTTTGAAGACGCCGATGAGGAAAATATAAAAATCACCTTCTCGCTCTCCACTTGACATTCGCTCATTGTCCGCCCGAGGTAGTGGTGTCGTGGATGATGCGCCAGCCACTCTCGGTGTGACGAAAGATAAGGGTGAAGCGGCCGTGCGGGGCGTCGTTCGCGCGTTTGAGCTGCCAGCGGCCGTCGGCAAGCGCGAGATCCGGCCCAATCGGTTTTATGGACAGCTCAGCGAAGGTTAATGTACCCATCTGTTCTCGCGAGCCGTATTGTTGTTTGTAGCGTTCGAGTACTGTCTGCCAACCACGAATCAATTGATCGCCGGAAACGAATGTAGTGGTTTCCGCGCGCTCGTATCCGTCCATGAACCCCTCAATATCGCCACGATTCCACGCAGCCTGTTGTGCCTGCATGACAGCGCGCACTTCCGAGGCAATCTGCTCATCAGTCATGATCGGTTTGGATGTAGAGGCACATGCGCACAGTGCATATGCGGCCAAGCATGAGACCAGGGCGACTCGAGGCCGGACATAAGTCATACGGATTGTTCCAGCAGTTTAACAAGTGCATGCAACGTGCTGTTCACAGGCGTCGGGATTCCGAGTTCCTTACCACGGCTTGCCACGTAACCGTTAAGCGAATCGATCTCCGTCGGACGCCCTCGAGACAGATCCTGCGCGGTCGAAGACGTCGCATTGGCCATTGCCTCTCCGAGCTTGAGTGCGGCAGCGGTAAGCTGTTCTAGGTCCGGGAGAGAAACTCCTGCTGCTCTCGCGACAGCTACGACTTCTCCGATGCATTGTTCAATGACATTGCGCGTCAGCGGATTCTCCTTAATGGCGAGATAGCGCGATTGCGTAACGGCGGAGATTGCGTTATAGGCGCAATTCATGACGAGCTTCGTCCAAAGTTCCCCTGCGATGTTATTGGAAATACGACACGAGAGCTGTGCGCTTTCGAATAATCGAGCGACGCGCTCTAAATTTTGGGGCTCATCAGGGCCAAATGGAGGTACGCCAATCACGATGTCACCCCGGCCACCGTGTTTGACGCGTCCGGGACCGATCATCGTGGCCGCCACATATACGGCCGCAGGAGTTGCCCGAAGACCGGTGACCCGTTGAATACGCTCGACGTTGTCGACGCCGTTTTGAAAACTGACGAGAATCGTCCCTTTGCGAAGATGCGGCGCTATCGCCACCGCAGCAGATTCCGTATCGATTGTCTTGACGCTTAGCAGTACGATTGTGCCGTCGCCCACCGCGTTGGCCTCCACCTCTGCCCCAACACGCACAAACTGACGAAAATCGTCTCGCTCGAGAAACAAACCGTCGCGCCGGATCGCTTCGACGTGAGGCCGACGCCCGATCAAAGTGACCGGAACGCCGGCACGTGCGAGCATTGCGCCGAAATAGCAACCCACTGCACCGGCGCCCACAATAACCACATGTTCCGCCTGCATGACCCTTCTATGATAGGCGGCGCGAAGCGCAAGCGCGATAGCGCGCAGCCTTAAAAGAAAACGGACACTACTTCTGCGAAATCGGTGCCCGCGGCGGAGGGATCGGAATCGTGCTTACAAGTTGCTTCATCGACTGAAACTGTCCGGTGTCTGAGGTATAAGGCCTCTGCGGCATTTTTGCGATTTCAGCCTGTACCGACTTGACGCGGTTCCCTGGATTGGGATGATCGGATAAAAACTGCGTCAACCTGCTCTCTCTCCCGCCCTTTCCTTCCAATTTCTGAAAGAACTGCGCCATCGCAAGTGGATTGTAACCGGCCTCTCCCATCATAATCGCACCGTTGTAATCCGCTTCACTCTCGTGCCCCCGCGACATCTTCAATAGGACCGAGTTGAATCCCAGGGCGATACCTAATTGCGTGAGTTGCCCCAGCACGCTGCCGCCGACAGCCTGTTGCGCAAGTGCGAGCGGAAGTTCGATCAGGTTGGCTTGCGTCGCCTGGCTTGTCCCGTGACGAAGCTTTACGTGCGTCATCTCGTGGGCCAGAAAGCCGGCGAGTTCTGCCTCATTGCCGGCCTCGCCGATCAAGCCGGTGTAAACAAATATAGGGCCGCCTGGCAAAGCAAACGCATTTATATCCTTTGAAGCAATGGCGTTGGGCTTATAGGGAAATTCGGACTTGCCATGGGGCGTGTTTGCCAACCGCGTCACCAGAGTATTCAAATAGGCCGTGAGTTGTGGGTTTTGGATCACTGGTTGCTCTTGCTGGACCTGCATCGCCGCCTCTTGCCCCAGTTGTATATCCTGCTGAGACGAAAAGAGATTGAGCCCCGGCTTAAGATCCTTCAATTGACTGAAGCCAAACGTAGCTACGCTGAAAAATATCAGTGACAAAAACAGCTTTTTCATAACCTTATCTGCTGCAAAGATCGTTCCAGGATCCCCGGTAGCGCCACTACCTTCTTGTCCTAAGGCGAAAATGAGCACCCATCTAGGGTAATCGCCTGCTTTCTTCCGGCCTGTCTCGCACGTATGCTCGTGCGCGACGAAATCGCAGTTCCGGTGTAGCCGTGGCCACGGTTCCGTTCTTCGCAAACAAAAACTAAGAAACATAAGAGTCCATCGCCAATGAAAAAATGTTTGCTACTCCTGACGCTCGTGAACGGAATTCTCGAGTCTCCCGTCAGCTCGTCTGTCTATGCTCAAACTCCTCCGTCGACCTATTCCGCTTATACAGGAACCGATACGAAGATTATTCCACCCGCCCCTGTCCTCGGATCAGCGAATTCTGTGATCAACGATCCCACGTTTGGTTCACGAATCCTGCGCGTTACTGATCCGAACACCAACAGCGGTGAATCGTTCATTTCAACTGATGCGGGCTTTCACCGCACCTGGAATGCGAACTCGACAGCGATCAAGTTGACTGGCCCTCATGGCGACGGATATTGGCTGGAGTTCAATCCAATCGCGTTCGTCGTGGGGGACGGTTCATCGAGGCCGGCGATTCATTCGCTTCCCTTTGCCGCCACATGGGAATGGTCGGCGATTGATCCGGACATCATCTATTTCCTGAACGGCAACCAGATTGGTAAATACAACAAAGCGACTCGCGTGACCACAAACTTAGGAGGACCACCAAACGGCGACCCCATCACATATATGGCCGTTGTGATTGGCCAGGACAATTGGGTTTGCGCCGCCGCAGGCGCCGGCGCACAGGACAGCTATACGGAAATTTTTTGCGTCAACCCAATTACCCCATCCGTAAACAAATTCATCGATGTTATCAATAAGACCGTCAATGGAGTCATTTCAACGGACCCCAATTGGCCAACTTCGGCTAGCGGTCAAACGATTGGAATTCATGACATCTCTGGAGGCACGGGCGCCTCGTGGCTGGAAGTGACTTTCCACGGTCAGAGTTGGGGAGCGAACGGCGGCGCCGTCCTGAACCTCGGTACGAACACCTGGTCTGAAGTCACTAACGGCGATTTGTATTGGAGTGGACACGTTTCGATGGGCAACGGCAAATACGCCAACTCGGCAGGATCAATCGATGGGAGGGACTCACGTGGCTTGCTCCTCCGAAATCCCGACAATCTTATGAGCTCTTCGGACTATCGTTTCATAGGGCAGCCCCCGAGTACATTGAACGGGTGGTGCGATGCCGACCACAGTTCGTGGTTCAATTCCACAAACAATTCGAACGCGCCGATTCTGGCTTCCCGCTACACGATCGTCACACCGTGCCAGTATGCATGGGCCGGAGAAATTGTTGCCGCAGCCGTCGATGGGTCCAATATCGTATGGCGTTTTGCTCATAACCACGATGGCGGCAATGTTTGTTATTACGCTGAAGCCTTCGCTCAAATCTCGAACGATGGACATTGGGCGCTCTTTTCCAGTTATTGGGATGGCAGTCTTGGACCGGATACTTCATTCGGGTGCTCGACGAGAATCGATACATTTATCGTGGACCTGCTCGGTGGAGGAGGGAGCAGTGACGTTTCAACTCTACTATCCATCACTAATCGTTCGTTGGCGAATGGTACGCAGGGTATCTCTTACACTGCGCAGCTGAGCGCCGTCGATGGCGTTGCGCCCTATTCTTGGTCGATAGTGTCAGGAACGCTCCCGGTTGGGCTGACCCTGTCCAGTTCTGGAGTCATTTCGGGAACTCCGACTGGAAACGGAACCAGCATCTTCACCGTTCAAGTCACCGACGCGAAAGCTCAGAAGACAACTGCCGTTCTTAGCTTGACCATCAATGCCGCATCATCATCAAGCCCGATCACCCTCATACAGTCGGCTCAGGTGGAAGGATCCGCCGTAGGATCGATGTCCGTAGGTTTTCCTTCGAATAACAACGCGGGCAATCTGATTATTGCCTTCGTTCGGATGTCAACGACGTATCAAACAGTGGCCGTGGCCGATACGATGGGCAATGTCTATAGTGACGCTGTAGCTCAGTTTCAAACCTACGATGGTCATCTAATACATATCTTCTACGCAAAAAACATTCGCGGCGGCGCGAACCGGGTCACCGCTACTTTCTCGGCGACGAACAGTCACCCTTGGCTGGCAGTGTACGAGTACAGTGGATTGGATTCGACAAATCCACTTGATCTGACCGCACAAGCACAAAACTTGGGTTCCGTCCCGGGTTCCGTCGCAAGCGCAAGTACAGCATCGGTAAGCTCAACCACCAATCAACTGGTATTCGCAGCGGTAGGGCTGCCATCTTCTTATGCGGGGGCCGTGATCGCGGGTACGAGCTACGTGCTTAGGGAACAGGATACTGGCACGTCGCGAGCCGCCAATGAAACGACCAGTCTCAGCTCGCAGCAAACCGTCAGTGCCGCTTTTACACTCAGCTCTCCGACGTACTGGTCCCTAGTTCTCGCAACCTTCAAAGCTGCAGGTGCATCGACATCCACGGTTCCGGCACCATCGATCATAACGACAACGTTGCCGGCGGGCAGCGTGAATACACCTTACAGTGCGTCTCTTTCGGCGACCGGTGGAACTTCTCCATATACGTGGTCTGTTGTATCTGGTAGCTTGCCGAGCGGCCTAAATTTGGGATCCACGTCCGGAGTCATTTCTGGAATCCCGACTGGCGCCGGGAGCAGCACATTCACGGTTCAAGTCGTCGATGCCAATTTGCAAAAGGCAACCGCGACGTTGAACGTCCTGGTGAATTCAACTCCAATTCAGCTAGTTCAAAGCAGCGCCGTTGAGGGCTCAGGCGTTGGATCGGTTTCGGCAAGTTTTGGCGGAAACAACCGCGCGGGTAACCTCATCCTCGCTTTCGTACGAATGTCTACCACGACTCAGACCGTAATTGTCTCCGACTCCATGGGAAATGTCTACACTGAGGCTGTGGCACAGGCGTCACAAACCGCGGACGGCCACCAAGTGCATATCTTCTATGCGAAGAACATCGTTGGTGGTGCCAATCGGGTGACCGCCAACTTCTCCTCATCTAATAATCGACCCTGGTTAGCAATATACGAATATAGCGGGCTGAGCACGACCAATCCTCTCGACCAAACAGCACACGCGCAGGCAAGTAGTTCGGTCGCAAACAGCGGTATGACATCTACAACCTCAAGCGCGAAGGAATTGGTATTTGCGGCAGCGGGTTTGCCGGGGACGTACTCCGGCGCTGTGACGGCCGGAACGGGCTACATCATGCAGCGGCAGGATACAGGCTCGTCGAGAGCGGCAACCGCCTCCGCGATCGTGAGCTCCACTGGATCGTACGCCGCGATTTTCGCCCTGGACGCCAGCGTGAACTGGACTGCTGTTGTCGCCACGTTTAGACAATAACTGTAGTGGGCCGTCTATCCGCGCAACAGCGGACGCGTGAGACACGTTGGACCGCCGGCTCCGGGCAGACAAATTTCACTGCCGTCGAACTCTGAAATCCGGCAGCCGGCCGATTCCAAACGAGATCGCGTGATGGGATTTCCTGCCAGCATGATGACATCGCGGGGAGAGACGGCGAGCACGTTGCAGCCGAGCCTACCGAATTCCTCTTCCGGTACGTCGACCAGCTCAACGCCACGCGTTATCAGCAGCTCAAATAAGGGAACGGGAAGAATCGTGCGGTACACGACAGCCAGATCGTCATCCAAAAGGCTGATGAACGACATCAAATGAAGTACATCTTGCGGGCCATTCCAATAAGGAAGCTCGACGGGAATGACGTCGACGTTGAGCGGACGTAAAATCTCCGAAAGCGCGGCAATGCCGGCCCTATTCGTTCGAAAACTGCGTCCAACAACGAGAGTTTGGCGATCGAGCCAAACCATATCGCCGGCTTCAGCGGTACCCGGAGCATTCACGCGGCCGAGAATCGGAACATTCCAGCTACGCAGCACCTCTTCGAACGCCGCACCTTCGCCTCGCCGCGCGATTTTTCCCGTCTGAAAGATGATGGCTCCGGAATCGGTAACCAGAACCGGATCGTGAGTGTAAACGGAGTCCAGACCGGTACGTTCGTCCGCCGGAAGGTAGAGAACCTCGGCTCCTGTCTCTTTTAGCAGGGCTACGAAGTATTCATGGTCGCGTGATGCGCGAGCGAGGTCCGGCGGACGAACGTAATCGAGGCTGTTCCATTCCCTATGAATTTGCTCAGAACTGCGAAATGCATCTTCGGGCCTTTTCACGATGACGCGACGTAACGGCGCCACCATGCTATGGCATCCGAAGGAGTTCATTATTTTGCAGGAAACTTGATCGTACGGCGCAAGGCATCCATCGTCTGTTCAGAACCTGTAAAAAGGTTATCGGGGTACCGTACATTTTTCGTCATGCTGACGTAGATGGGATCGGCTCTGTAATTATTGAGTGAGACTCCCGCGAGATACTGGAGACGAAGGTTGCGGTCGCGATTGATCATTGCGTCTTTCGTCCATGGTTTCAGGTCTGACGCGCTTCCAGCGTATGTGCCTGCGAGGTCCACCGCAGAAGAGATGCTGATTTCCCATAACGATTGAGCGACCTTCATGTATTCGGGGCTGTTCAGGCGGGCTTGAATTTTGTCGAGATCGATCTTCGCAGGTTCGGCCTGGCCGACCAACACGACATCATAACCCTGGCCTTGAACGGTATTCGCGAACACCATTCCATTAGGGAACGCTTCAAGAAATGTCGCGATCTCGCTCTTTACAGCCTCTTCATTGCTCTCGTACAACTGAACAAATTGCGTCACCACTCCGCCAGGGTTGAGGTGCTGTTTTGCGATCTCGAAAAACTCACGAGTATACAAAGCTGCGGCTCCTTTGACCCATGGATCGAGCGGGTCGGATGTAATACCATCAAATTTTTCTTTCGTCGTGAACAAAAAGTGACGGCCGTCATCCACTTGGACCCGAACCTTTGGATTACCGATGACATCAAAGTTATACGCGGCGAAATAGGTCGAAACGACTTTCGGCACAAGAGGCTCGATTTCTGCAATCGTCTCTTGCTGCAGTCTCGGCTCGATGCTTACGGCTCCGGCGGTAACACCCGCTCCGCACCCGATGACGAGAATCTTTCGGGGATTCTCAGGAATCAGCGTGGTCAGATGTCCCAGCATCCGCTGCAACCGCATATCCGCTGGATCGCTGGACGCTTGAACTTTACCCGCATTGTGATAATTACGAATACCTTCGGGCAAATCGGAAACCGCGACAGAGGCCGTCATGCCTTCCCCAACGTATACGGTCTTGTTCACGGCGCCACGGACCGCGGCAAATCGTCCATATTCGACCAGCCGCGGCGGCAGCGGATGAACCGTCGCGAGAGCCAGTTCGGTATAACCAACGACAATGAACAACGAAACAAGGAGTGAATATTTAGACAGCCGGGCTCCCGACTCCAT
>JACXTT010007997.1_pt1 | contig 14766 bp, 8 predicted proteins | sample 9270951 | NCBI WGS metagenome assembly JACXTT01 (sample SAMN15532306, study PRJNA645909) | rock metagenome | isolation source: weathered quartz diorite | place: Puerto Rico | collected 2017-06-21
CCTCTAACACCTCCCGGATATTTTTGCAGAAATAATAATTTATGCTTCTAAAATATATCCGGATAATCGTATTGCTGCAAATAGCAAGTGTTGCTGCCGGGGTCCCTGTGTTTGCGTTTGCACAAACCCCGGTTAGCGATACCGTCAAGCTGACAGTACGACAAGCCGAGGATCAATTTATAAAAAATAACCTGAGCCTGATCATTTCCCGCTATAATATCGATAATGCCAGCGCCCAGATCATTACTGCCCGTCTGTTTCAAAATCCTGATTTCAGCTTCGCTAATGGTATCCATGCTACAGGTGTGCCTAATGCCTTGAGCGAGCAATCATTAAGCGTATCACAGCTTTTTTATACTGCCGGTAAACGGAACAAGAACATCCAGTTGGCTAAAATTGGCGTGGAACAGGCTAAATACCAGTTTTTTGACCTGCTTCGTACGCTGAAGTTTACTCTTAGAAACGATTTCTACACTATTTATTATAACGAGCAGTCAGCTAAAGTATATAATGAAGAGATTACTTCTTTGTCAAAAACGCTGACTGTTTTTAAGGAGCAATACAAAAAAGGTAACATCGCCCAAAAGGAGGTGTTGCGCATACAATCCCAGCTTTATTCGCTCCAAACCGAATACAACAGCCTGTTGGCCGGTATCGATACTACTGAAAGCGAATTAAAACTGCTCATCAAGGCATCGCCCAAAAGTTATATAGAGCCGGTTGTTGTGCTGGATGACAAAGAAATGGTATCACAGGTACCTTATCAGAAATTGCTGGATTCGGCATATGTCAATCGCTACGACCTGAGATATAGCAAAGCAACTGTCGATTACAACAACATGAACTTAAAGCTGCAAAAGGCAACCGCCATTCCTGATGTATCGTTCTCTTTCAATTACGATAAACTGGGGTCGTACGGCAACAACTTTATGAGTGCCGGTATTGCTTTTAGTCTGCCATTTTTTAACCGGAACCAAGGGGCTATTAAGCAAGCGCATATCGCGGTCGACCAAAGTAAGGTGCAGCTGCAAAGCCAGCAGGACCAGGTTGAGAGTGATGTGGCTACCAATTATAAAGGTGCACTGCGCCTGGAGCAATTATACAACAGTTTCGATCCGCAGTTTAAAGATGACTTTACCCACCTGATTCAGGAGGTATTTAAGAACTACGAAAAGAGAAATATCAGTATGCTGGAATTCCTGGATTTTTATGATTCCTACAAAACCAACACGCTGCAAATGAATAGCCTGCAGCTCAATCGGGTACTCTCGCTTGAGCAGTTAAACTACGCGACAGGCACACCATTTTTTAATAAATAAGAAGTATACCCCTACTATTAGAATAACGATGAAAATAAAGTTCGCAAAAAACGGATTGATTGTCCTGGCAGTCTGCTGCCAGGCAATCAGCCTGTTTTCCTGCAAATTCAAGGATGATTCAGCAGCAGACGTGCGGCAACCGTACGTGATACCAGATTCGTTGATGAGAACATTGACTATCGATACCGTAAAAAAATCTAATCTCTCATACTCTATCAAGTTTAATGGGATGGTTGATTTTAATACAGACAAAGTGGTCAATATTTTCCCGCTGGTAAGCGGCAATGTGCAGAATGTGAACATAATGCCAGGTGATCATGTGAGTGCCGGACAAGTATTGGGTGTTGTAAGAAGCGCCGAAGTAGCCAACTACAACTCAGCATTGATTAATGCCGAAGCCAGTGTAAGGATAGCTGCCAAGCAGCTGGCCCAGCAAAAGGATTTGTATAAAAGCGGACTTGCATCGGAGGTAGATATTACCAGCGCTCAAGCCGGCTATGATCAGGCCGTGGCTTCTAAAATAGCTGCCGAAAAGGTATTGAGCATTAATGGTAATAATAAGAACGGTGAGTACCTGATCAAAGCGCCAATAGATGGCTTTGTGGTGCAGAAAAATGTGACCAACGGCATGTCTATCAGAACAGATAATAGCTCGCCGCTGTTCACCATTTCTGATTTGAAAAATGTTTGGGTGCAGGCCAATGTGTACGAAGAAAATATCAGCAAAGTACATGAAGGCGACCCTGTGGATGTGAGCACTATATCATATCCGGACAAGGTTTTCAAAGGCCGGGTTAATAAATTGATGAATGTGCTCGACCCGACCAATAAGGTAATGAAAATGCGTGTGGTGCTTGATAATCCAGGCTATTTGCTGAAGCCCGCAATGTTTGCCACCGTAACAGTAAACAAAACCGAACAGCAACAGGCAATAGCAATTTCAAGCGGGGCGCTGATCTTCGATCATAGCCAGTACTATGTTATTGTAATAAAAGGCAAAAAAGATGTACAGATAAGGTCGGTAGATGTGATCAATATAAACGGTAAAACAGCTTTTATTAAGAGCGGTGTACAACCGGGCGAGCATTTGGTGAACTCTAATGCATTACTTATTTACGGATCATTAAATAGCTAATCCGGTAAAAAATGATCAAGTTTTTAAGAGGCATAATCGGGTTTTCATTAAGAAACAAGTACCTCGTTCTTTTTTTAGCGGCATTGCTGGTTATTACGGGTGTATACACCTTTTTACAAATGCCTATCGAAGCCTTTCCGGATGTTACGAATACCGAGATAGATATCATCACCCAATGGCCCGGCCAGAGTGCAGAGGAGGTTGAGAAACTGGTAACCATCCCGATAGAAATAGCGCTTAACCCGGTACAAAAAAAGGTAAGCTTACGCTCTACAACGATTTTTGGTTTGAGTTATGTAAAAGTAATTTTTGAGGACCATGTACTTGATCCCGAAGCACGTCAGCAGGTGATGTATCTGCTGGGTAATGCAACTTTGCCCAGTGGTATATCACCGCAGGTACAGCCACCAACGGGGCCGACAGGCGAGGTGTTCCGATATACACTCAAAAGCTCGGTTCGTGATGTACGTGAGTTGAAAACCATACAAGACTGGGTGGTTGACAGACGCCTGCGTGCTATCCCCGGTGTTGGCGACATCAATGCCTTTGGCGGGAAAACCAAAACCTATGAAATAACCGTCGATCCTGGTAAACTGGCAACATTGGGTATTACTCCTCTGGATGTATTCGCTGCGGTTCAAAAAACCAATATCAACGTGGGTGGAGATATGATCATCCAGAACAACCAGGCGTTTGCCGTTCGCGGTATAGGGTTATTGGATAATATCAACGAAATCAGAAATATCGTCATCAGTAATAATAATGGTGTACCTGTTTTGGTAAAGGATGTAGCCAATGTATCTATATCAAACGTGCCCCGGTTAGGCTGGGTCGGCCGGAGTGATGCTGTAACCGATCAAAATGGTAACCGGAAGATATTGGATGACCCTGATGCTGTTGAGGCGATAATAGTAATGCGCAAGGGTGAAAACCCGACGCAGGTGATTAACGCTATAAAAAAAGAAATTGTCAAACTGAATAAGGAGATTCTGCCGGCCGATACCAAAATTATACCATACTATGATCGTTCTGATCTGATCCATTTTGCGACAGAGACCGTATTGCACAACCTGATAGAAGGCATACTGTTGGTTACGCTGCTGGTATCGCTGTTTATGTTTAACTGGCGTACTACATTGATCGTCTCCATCATCATCCCGATGGCGTTGCTGTTTGCATTTATTTGCCTGCACTTAATGGGAATGTCCGCAAACCTGCTATCACTGGGAGCAGTCGACTTCGGGATCATTATCGATGGTGCAGTGGTAATGGTCGAAGGCATGTTTGTGGCCCTGGATCACCAGGCCATGCAGATGGGCATGGACCGCTTTAACAATGTCATCAAACTTGGCTTTATAAAAAAGAACGGCGCAGTACTGGGCAAGGCTATCTTCTTCGCCAAGTTAATTATTATCACTGGTCTGCTACCCATTTTTGCCTTCCAGAAGGTGGAGGGCAAAATGTTCTCGCCTTTGGCTTATACGCTAGGGTTTGCATTGTTAGGAGCATTGATAACCACACTTACCCTGGTGCCGGTGCTCATTCAGATGCTGCTTAATAAAAATGTGCGCGAAAAGCATAATCCTATTGTACACCACCTTACGGGCTTTATGGTGAATGGGTTTACCAGGGCATTCAAACGTAAAGAAATCGTAGTGGTGGCTTCGATGATCGTGATGGTGCTGGGCATTTTCTCATTCAAATTTTTAGGAAGTGAATTCTTGCCCGAACTGAACGAGGGGTCTATATGGCTGCGTGTGCAGTTGCCATACAGCGTATCGTTGGATAAGTCTGTAGAAACGGCTAAACAGGTCCGGAAAGCACTGATGACTTTTCCCCAGGTTCAATACGCGGTTTCGCAAACGGGACGCCCTGATAACGGTACAGATGTGGCCGGATTCTATAACAATGAGTTCGACATATTGATGTACCCTGAAAAGGATTGGAATCCGCGTATCAGTAAGGAAGAGCTTATTGATCAGATGAACGCCAAGCTGTCAAAACTTCCGGGCGTCGACCTCAACTTTTCGCAGCCTATTATGGATAATGTGGAGGAAGCTGTTTCGGGTGTGAAAGGCTCCATCGTGGTGAAAGTTTATGGCGACTCGCTGAACTACATGGAAGAAAAGATAAACGAAGTATACAATATTTTGAAAGATGTTCGCGGTATTGAAGATCTGGGTGTAATGAAAAGTATCGGATTGCCCGAACTGGATATTAACCTTGATCAGCAAAAGATGGCGCAATACGGTGTGGCCACTGCCGACGCCAATTCGGTTATCTCAATGGCAATTGGCGGTGCAGCTGCATCAACATTATATGAAGGTGTCAGAACATTTGATATAAGGATACGATTCCCGGAAGCATTCAGGAAAACACCTGATGACATCGGGAACTTGCTGGTGCCAACACAAAGCGGATCGAAAGTTTCCATAAAACAGATAGCCACAATTACTCAAAAAACAGGCCCGTGCCTTATTTACCGTGATGAGAACCAGCGTTATGCTACACTTAAGTTTTCTATACGTGGAAGGGATATGGGCAGTACCATAGCCGAGGCCCAGAAAAAGGTAAATAACAAGGTGACCCTGAAAAAGGGTTATACCATGGCGTGGCAGGGCGATTTTGAAAACCAGGAAAGAGCCGAAAAACGTCTTTCACAAGTGGTGCCCATCAGCCTTCTGCTGATCTTCCTGTTGCTGTTCATCATGTTCGGTAGCATTAAAGACGCAGGATTGGTGTTTTTGAACGTGCCATTTGCCATCGTTGGTGGATTACTGGCATTGCATATCACCGGGACAAATTTCAGTATATCGGCCGGTATTGGTTTCATCGCCTTGTTTGGGATTTGTATACAGGATGGCGTATTGCTTATCCTGGCATTTAAACAAAACCTGGATAAGTTTAAAGGCACCGATTCGGCATTGTATGCAGCTTTGAAGCTTGGGGTAAACTCCAGGATCAGGCCGGTAATGATGACGGCATTGATGGCCGCCATCGGTTTGCTACCTGCTGCGCTTTCACATGGCATTGGTTCAGAAAGCTCGCGGCCGTTGGCACGTGTAGTGATCGGAGGGATACTCTGTGCTATGATTTTTAGCTTATGGGTGTTCCCGTTAATATTCGGTTTTGCCTACCGGAAGGTAGATAAGACCACGGTATAAATAAGAGAATAAATTTAATACCCCACAAAATACTTTAATACCCCTAAAGACACTTAATACCCCTAGATGTATTAAGGTTGCCAAAGGCAGTGCGGTATATTACTGCACTTGCCCGAGGCAGTAACTTGTTCTTTTTATTGGCCTGTTGCCCTAAAAGGGTGACCAGGATTTGCTTTTTAATAGTGTATTAAAGGATAAAACATATTTTTATAAAAAACGCGACCAGATATGATAAAAACGCAGTATCAGATCATGGCTACTATTGTAGCATTTACAGCAGCATTAACGCTGCAAAGTTGTCATCGTTCTGAGGCCTCAGGCGGCGAGAAAGACGAAAAATTCCAGGTAACAGATACACTCCTGAGGAGTTTGTTAATAGATACTGTTAAGGAAGCCAGCGCCTTGTCTGAGATCAGGCTTACCGGCAGCATCGCCCCTGATGAAAATAAATCGGTTAAAATTTTCCCGATGGTAAGCGGTGTGGCCAAAGATGTAAATGTGCAATTAGGCGATGTGGTAAGTAAAGGACAAACATTAGCCATCATGAAAAGTGCCGAGATGGCCGCATTTACAAAAGACTATATTTCTGCCGAGGCTGACCTTCGAAGCGCTAAAAGGACTTTAGAATCGACCCAGGACCTGTATAAAAGTGGTTTAGCTTCTCAAAAAGATTTTGAACAGGCGCAGTCTGACTATCAAAAGGCACAAGCAGAGAATAAGCGCGCCAGCGAGGTAGTCGGCATCAACAAAAGCAACGCGCAAGGATATATTGTAAAGGCGCCGATCTCCGGTTACGTGATCGAGAAGAACCTGACCGATAATACGCAGGTAAGGGCAGATAACAGCACCAATCTGTTTACGATCGCTGATCTGTCGGATGTATATGTGCTTATCAATATCTATGAGTCTGACATTGCCAATATCCAAACCGGCGACTTGGTGAAGATAACTACCCTGTCTTATCCTGATAAGGTTTTTGTCGGTAAGATCGATAAGATATACGATATGCTTGACCCTGATGATAAAGTGATCAAGGCAAGAGTGAAAATTGCCAATCCCGGTAATAAACTAAAACCTGGCATGTTCGCCAGCGTGATCATTAAAGCTAAATCGGGGGAAAACCTCCCGGTTATCAATACGCGTGGTTTGATTTTCGATAATGATAAAAACTATGTGGTGGTGGTTGATGGCAAAGCACATGTGCGTATTCAACAGGTGGATATAGCCAAGAAAGTAGAAGATCGCGCTTACATCCGTGCAGGACTAAAACCCGGCGACCGCATTGTGGCATCAAGACAAGTGTATCTTTTTGAATCACTTAAGGACTGATAGCCGAAAGGCGGAAATAAAAGAAACGTTAAAAATCTAAATCCGAAATCGGATATCCGAAATTCGAAATAAAAAAATGAATCGATTCATAAAAAGGGTTTTATCATTCGCATTACTAAATAAGTATTTTATATTCTTCGTAACGGCGTTGCTTGCAGCCGGGGGATATATCAGCTTTAAAAATATAAGTATAGACGCCTTTCCGGACGTTACCAACACTTCGGTTACCATTATTTCACAATGGCCAGGTCGTAGTGCTGAGGAGGTTGAAAAATTTGTAACCCGTCCGCTGGAAATTGCCATGAACCCTGCAGAAAAGAAAACCAGCATCAGGTCATCCTCCTTATTTGGCCTTTCGGTAGTGAAAGTAACTTTTGATGATGATGTGGACTATGCTTTTGCCCGTCTGCAGATCAATAATCATATTGGCGATGCCAATCTGCCGGATGGTGTAAATCCGTCCATTGAACCACCTTACGGCCCAACTGGTGAGATATATCGTTTTACGCTTACCAGCAATAAACGCTCAGTCCGCGATCTGAAAACGATTGAGGATTGGGTGGTTGACCGTGAAATACGCGCTGTCCCCGGTGTGGCCGATGTGAACAGCTTTGGTGGCGAAGTGAAAACTTACCAGATCACCGTCGACCCACAGAAAGCTTTGCAATATGGCGTTTCAGCATTAGGGCTCTATGACGCCGTATCCAAAAGCAATGTAAACGTAGGTGGTGACGTGATAGAGCAAAGCGGCCAGGCTTACGTGGTGCGCGGTATCGGTTTGCTTAACAATATAGACGAGATCAAGAACGTGGTTATAAACAACATAAAGGGTACGCCTATATATGTGAAAACCATCGCCGAAGTAACCGAATCAGCATTGCCCAGACTCGGGCAAGTAGGTCGTGATCGCGATCCGGACGTTGTAGAAGGCATTGTGGTAATGCGCAAGGGCGAAAACCCAAGCCTGGTGATTGCCGCGCTTAAAGAAAAAATACACGATCTGAACTACAATATTCTGCCTTCGGACGTTAAGATCAAAACCTTTTACGACCGTGAAGACCTGGTAAATTTTGCTACGCATACGGTGCTTCATAATATGTTCGAAGGGATCATCTTCGTGACGGTGATCGTGTTCCTTTTCATGGCCGACTGGCGCACCACGCTCATTGTGTCGCTAATTATTCCATTGGCTTTACTGTTTGCCTTCATCTGTCTTAAGTTAAAAGGCATGTCTGCTAACCTGCTGTCAATGGGCGCTATCGACTTCGGTATCATCATAGATGGTGCGGTGGTGATGGTGGAGGGGATATTCGTCGTGCTCGATCATCGTGCTAGGGAGGTGGGTATGGAAAAATACAACCGCCTGAGTAAACTGGGAATGATCAAAGAAGCCTGTTTGGTAAATGGTAAAGGCATATTCTTCGCCAAGCTGATCATCATAACAGGTTTGCTGCCCATCTTTAGTTTCCAGAAGGTGGAAGGTAAAATGTTTTCTCCCCTGGCGTGGACACTGGGCTTCGCCTTGTTGGGTGCCCTGATCATGACTTTCACTTTTGTGCCGGCATTTGCAAGCGTGTTGCTAAATAAAAACGTCAAGGAAAAACACAATGTGTTCGTTGAGTTCGTGACTGGCTTCTGCATGAGCATTTACACGTGGTGTTTCAAATTCAGGAAGCTGATGTTGCCCTTTACCATCGGTACATTGCTTCTCTGCCTGGCTTGTTTTGAATTGCTGGGTACAGAGTTCTTGCCCGAATTAAATGAAGGTGCGATATATGTAAGGGCAACCGGGCCGTTAAGTACCTCGCTGGGAGAGTCGGTAAAACTGGCAAACGAGATGCGTAAGATATTCCAGAGTTTTTCGGAAGTAAAACAAGTGCTTTCGCAAACAGGAAGACCAAATGATGGTACGGATGCAACCGGTTTTTACAACATCGAGTTCCACGTTGACATTTACCCGCAGGACAAATGGGCGAGGGGCGAAACCAAAGAAGAACTGATACAGCGGATGCAGGAAAAGCTCAAGTTTTTCCCGGGAATTGATCTGAACTTCTCGCAACCAATATCGGACAACGTAGAAGAGGCAGTGTCAGGAGTGAAAGGTTCTATCGTTGTAAAACTTTTTGGGGACGATTATAAATTCATCGAAAGCAAAGAAGATACTATTTTCAATATATTAAAAGGGGTTAGGGGGATCGAAGACTTAGGAGTCTTGCGTGATATGGGTCAGCCAGAGTTGCAGATCAACTTGAACCAGGTAAAGATGGCTCAATACGGCGTTACTGCTGCAGATGCCAACGCGGTGATCGAAACAGCTATAGGTGGTAAAGCTGCCACGCAGATATACGAAGGCGAACGCAAGTTCGACCTGCGTATCCGTTATCCGGAAGATTTTCGGAATAATACCCAATCGATTGGCGATTTGCGCGTACCATCCATCAGCGGCAATAAGGTTCCGCTTCGCGAAATTGCGGACATCACCAAAATAACCGGTATTAGTATGATCTACCGCGATGCGCACAAACGTTATGGCGCCATCAAATTCTCTATTCGCGGCAGGGATATGGGTAGCACTATTAGAGAGGCCCAGGATAAGGTAAATGCTAAAATCAAATTGCCAAAAGGTTACTTCCTTGAATGGGCGGGCGATTTCGAGAACCAGCAACGTGCCTCTAAACGATTGGCACAGGTGGTGCCTATCAGCTTGCTTATTATCTTCTTCATACTCTTTATCCTGTTCGGTAATGTGAAAGATTCTCTATTGGTATTGAACAACGTGCCGTTCGCGATAGCAGGTGGTATTCTTGCGTTGCTGATTACCGGGGTCAACTTCAACATCTCTGCAGGTATCGGCTTTATAGCCCTGTTTGGTATATGTGTACAGAATGGGGTAATCCTGATCACCAAATTCAAGAGTAATATTAAGGATCTAAGATTCCATTCGGCCAGACGGTTCTCGGATGCATTGAGATTAGGTGTTGCCGACCGTTTACGCGCCGTAGTGATGACAGCCTTGATGGCCGCCATTGGTTTGCTGCCTGCGGCAATGTCAAATGGTATTGGATCGGAAGCATCGAAACCATTGGCTATTGTAGTGATAGGTGGATTGATCACCAATACAACATTTAACCTGTTTATCTTTCCGATCATATTCTACGGCGCTTACAAAAAGCGCTTCGAGCAAGGGAACATAGGAAGGATTTAAGAGACTCACTACCTGGTATTGTTAAAGGCGGTACAGTGAATAACGCACCTGCTCAATACAGTAGGGACGAATAAACGCGGCAGATCATATACCTGCCGCGTTTATTTTGGCTATTCGTTTCTAAGGCTTTCGACAGGGTTGACAGTGGCTGCTTCAATAGTCTTGAAAGAAATGGTGAGGAGGGCAACAATCAGCCCAGAGAGTAAAGAAACGGCAAATACCCACCAACTGATACTAACCTTGTATGGGAAATCGCTTAACCAGGTGTGCATAAAATACCAACCGAGCGGAAGGGCAATTAAATTGGCAACGAGCACCAGTCTGAAATATTGCTTATAAAACAGCACCACAATGTTGCTTACACTTGCTCCAAGCACCTTGCGGATACCTATCTCGCGGGCTTTGCGGGTAAGACTGTAAGTGATCAGTCCCAGCAAACCTAAGCAGGAAATAAAAATAGCCATGGTGGCAAATATGCTTGCCATCTTCTGTGTGCTTTGGTCGCGCGAGTAATCGCTTTGGAAAATAGCATCCATGAACCCGTAAGAAAATGGTGTATCGGGATTGAGTTTTTTCCATTGGTCTGATACAAATTTTACTGCGGATGCCGCCTGGCGTCCATTTACTTTTGCTACAATCGAGGTACATCTTAAAGGATTGCAGGCCATAATGCCACATGGCCCGATCGAGGCATGTAATGAAAAATAATGATAATTCTTGACCACGCCGACAATCTTATAATTATACACGATACCATTATGTAGGTGCGACACATATTTGCCTGCTGCGGTATAAGGGTCGAATCCCAGTAGCTTTGCGGCTTCTTCATTTAATATGATTTCCTTGCCAAAGTCATGCAACTCCATATCTTCTTGCATGTTGGTATTGGTAAATGTTTGGGGACTGATATTGCTGCCGGAAATCAGTTTCAGACCCAGTGTTTTCAAATAGTTTTCATCCGCAAAATCCATAAAAACAATTTGCTTATCGCTGATGGTTTTGCCAGATGCATATAAATTCATATCGCCTGATATGAGCGGTGCAGTAGCACGGGTAATGGTTTTAAAATTTGCATTTCCGTTCATTTGCTTTATCAGGGCACCGCTGTTTTTCTGCGACTGCTCGCTGTTAAGGTTGATTACCAATTGCTGTTCCTTATCGAAGCCCGTTTTGGCGTTGATCATGAAGTGCAATTGTTTCCAAATCACGATGGTAGAAAAAATCAGGCAGGTTGAAATGATGAACTGCGTGACGATCAAAACCTTTCGTATGCTAAACATACCTGCCGAATCGCTGACATTACCTTTTAATACTTTAACGGGGTTGAACCCTGATAGATAAAATGCAGGATATACTCCCGATGCAAGGCCTGTTATAACCGAGATAAGCACCATCCATAGAATGAGGCTGCTATTCTCTCTTGCAAAGAATGATAATGATTGGCCGGTAAGACTATTAAACTCAGGCAGGAACAAGAAGGCTACACCAATTGAAATAAATAAAGAGCAAGTGCTGATGATACTTGATTCCGTTAAAAATTGATAACGAATGGCTGCTTTACCGGCACCCAAAACGCGGCGCACCCCGGCTTCCCGTGCACGGCTCATGGCTTGTGCGGTAGTCAGGTTCATATAGTTGATACTGGCTAACAGTAAGATTAGGAAAGCGACAGAGGCCAGCAAAAAAATATATTTGATATTGCCCTGCTTGTAGGCCAGGTAATCCATATAATTTGAAGAATGAAGATGAATATCCTTTAGTGCCTGTAGCGAATTGGTGATATGGTCGCTGTGTTCCTTCATTTCAACGCCGCCGTGACGTTGCAGATAATCGTTGAGTTCTTTTATCACATGCTGAACATTGCTATTCGGTTTCAGCGTTACGTAGGTGTAAAAGTTGTCATTAACCACCCAGCTGTTATTGTTCGCGATATGCTCACGAGCAACGTCGCTATTGTTTGAAGCCAAAAAGTCGGCCTGGAGATGATTTAGAAAATCTTCCTTAAAAACGCCAGTTACAGTGTAAATAACCGTTCCAACTTTTACCGTTTTACCAATGGGATACGCATCGTCATAAAGCTTTTTTGCAAGTGTTTGGGATAGAACTACGGTATTAGGCGCTTTAAAAGCCGTATTCCTGTCACCATATAAAAAGTGGAATGATAGAATATTAAAAAATTCCGGATCGACCCAATAGCCGGAGTCTTCGGCATAAGGAGTTGAAACACCTGCTTTTTGCGCCTGTACGATAACTGTGCCATTGGTGGCATCAAGACGGCTTACCTCTTCTATTTCAGGAATTTCTGCTTTTAGGTATTTGGCATAAGGCATGCCAACTGTAGGAGCCTGGCTGCCGTCTTTAAAAGTCGAGGTTACACGGTAGATATTTTCTCCGTTATCAAAACCTTTATCAAAACTTGATTCATGCTGAAAATAAAGAAACACCAGCGCACAGCAGGCCAATCCAACAGCCAGCCCTGAGATATTAATTAGTGTGGACGTTTTATGTTTCCAAAGATTGCGCAGCGCGAGTTTAATATAGGTTTTGAACATAAGCGGATGGTTATATTCAAAAATAGAAGCTTTGGATTAAATACTTCCTAACAATGTACTTATTTAACAAAGTTTAACGCTATGATATCGTCAGTTCACCTCGCAGGTCTGTTTCCAGCAATTCTTTAATAACAGCAGGCTCTTTGTATTGCCCCAGCAGGTACATCATTTTAGTGATCGCTGCTTCGTACGTCATGTCGTAGCCGTTGGCTACGCCCATATCTTTCAGCTCTTTACTGGTTTCATAGCGGCCTAATTCTACTGTGCCTACCTTGCATTGAGAAATGTCCAGTACAACTTTACCACTGTTGATAGCATTCTTTAGCAGATCGATAAACCATTGATCGGTTGTCGTATTACCCGCACCAAAGGTCTCCATCACGATGCCGCGCACATCAGCTGAAAGGATGTTTTCTACCACCTTCGGACTGATGCCCGGATACAGTTTCAGCACAGCCACATCATTGGCAAGGTCGCTGTGAATTATAAAGTGATCGTCTGTCGGCTGTCTTATGTCATTAAGGCTAAATTTAAGGTGCACGCCAGACTCAGCCAGTATTGGATAGTTTGGCGAGCGGAAAGCCTCAAACTTGGATGAATTATACTTGAATGCCCGGTTGCCCCTGAACAGTTTGTAGTCAAAATAGATACATACCTCAGGTACGCGCGCGCGGTCGTGTTTTTTTGCTTTGGCTATCTCGATGGCAGTCATCAGGTTTTCCTTTGCATCGGTACGGATAGCGCTGATGGGTAACTGAGAGCCGGTAAAGATGATCGGTTTGGCCAGGTTCTCAAGCATAAAACTGAGCGCAGATGCCGTAAACGCCATGGTATCGGAGCCATGCAGTATCACAAAGCCATCAACATTATCATAGTGATCCCTGATCAGGTGGGCAAGTTGGCACCAGATATCGGGGTTCATGTTGGATGAATCGATGATTTGTTCAAAAGAATGAACCAGTATTTTACAGTTTAACTTCTCCAGTTCAGGAACGTTCTCCATGATCTGTTCAAAGTTAATTGGCTTAAGCGCTTTGGTTTTGGGGTCGGTCATCATACCGATTGTCCCTCCGGTATAGATGATCAGTATCTGGTTCATGAATCGGGGCTAATCAAATAAAATGTAAATATAAAAACGTTCACACACCAAACACAACTTTTGAGTTGGCAGTGGTTATTGCAGCAACTTCTTCAACACTCATTTGGTGCAGATCGGCTACCTTTTCGGCAACATAGATCAAATAAGAACTCTCATTGCGCTTGCCTCGGTATGGAACGGGTGTAAGATAGGGAGAATCTGTTTCTAAAACGATATGTTTTAAGTCAATTTCCTGTACAACTTTGTCCAAACCTGAGTTTTTGTAGGTAACCACACCGCCAATACCCAGGTAAAAACCTAAGTCGATCAGTTTATGGGCCTGCTCCAGATTCCCGGTAAAGCAGTGAAGAATGCCTCTCAAATCATCGTCCTTCTCCTCTTTCAAAACACCAAGAACCTCGTCAAACGAATCGCGGCAATGGATCACAATAGGTAGCTTTAGCTCTTTAGCCCAATTGATCTGAATTTTAAAAGCCTCGATTTGATTATCAAGTGTGGTTTTGTCCCAGTAAAGATCAATCCCTATTTCGCCAATAGCATATATTTTATGCTGAAGAATAGCTTTATAAATGGTATCAAGTTCTTGCTCCCAGTTCTCTTTTACATCACAAGGATGCAAGCCAAGCATCGGAAAGCAATAGTCAGGAAATGCAGCCACCTGGCTTGCCACCAAGTCGATAGATGCAGAATCGACATTGGGCAAAAACAAACGGCTTATGCCGCTATCCAGGCAGCGCTGCATTAGTTCCTGTCGTTTTACCGGATCAGTCTCGTAATATTGATGGGTATGTGTGTCGGTCAATATCATGCTGCAAAAATAAAAAGCCCCGGCGAACCGGGGCCTATATTAGCTTTTCTTTTTTGCAACAGTGTGTTTTTTCACTGTTGACGTCGTTTTCGGAGCAGGCTTTGGGGCCGCGTGTTTTATCGGTTTCACTTTTACCAGTTCCACGTCAAATATCA
>JACXTT010007998.1_pt1 | contig 14765 bp, 11 predicted proteins | sample 9270951 | NCBI WGS metagenome assembly JACXTT01 (sample SAMN15532306, study PRJNA645909) | rock metagenome | isolation source: weathered quartz diorite | place: Puerto Rico | collected 2017-06-21
TACGCCTGCCCGCTGGATCACAACCTTGAATAGCTCCGGACGCTGGTTCGCAACCGCGCCAACCAGGAGCCCGCCATTCGAAGCGCCGTAGATGCAGAGTTTGTTCGCCGAGGTGATACGATCGGCGATCAAGAACTCGGCGGCCGCGATGAAATCATCGAAGACATTCTGTTTTTTAAGCTTGGTTCCGGCCTCGTGCCACTTTTCCCCGTACTCACCGCCGCCGCGCATGTTTGCCGAAGCATAGACCACGCCTTGTTCGAGCAGCGCCAGCCGCAGCGAATCGAACGAGGGATTCGTCGTGATGTTGAAGCCGCCGTAGCCATAGAGTATCGTCGGATTGTTTCCGTCAAGCTTGATGCCTTTCTTGTGAACAATGAACATGGGCACGCGCGTGCCGTCCTTGCTGCTGTAAAAGACCTGCTTCACCTCGTAGTCGTTCGAATCGAAGCCGGATATGTTCACCGCGCGGAAGATCGACGATCGCTTCGTGGCGATGTCGTATTTGTAGATTGTCCCCGGAAAGTTGAACGACGTGAAACTGTAGAAGACGAACTTGTCGTCTTCGCGCCCGCCGAAGCCGCCGGCCGTTCCCAAGCCTGGGAGTGTAATCTCGTTCTCCAACTTTCCGTCGAAGCTATAGACGTAAGCGCGCGTGGTAACGTCCTTGAGATAGGTAATGAAGAGCTTTCCGCCCGCCGAATTGACGATTTCCAGCGGCTCGGGTTTTTCCGGAAGCAGGTCCTTCCAGGCATTGGCGCCGCTTTTCGTTGGATCATAGAGCACGACCTTACCGTTCGGCGCTCTGCGATTGGTTTCAATTAAGAACTGGTCACCCAAAACGTCCACGACGCGATAATTGTCATCGCCAATCTCCGCGACGATGGGTGTGAATCGCTTGTCGCCCTTTGCCAGATCGCGAAAGAAAAGCGCGTTCCCTTTCTTGCCTTTGCCCCGCTCGGATACTGTAAGAATGGCGAACCGCTGGTTCTGCGTGACACCAACACCCTGAAATCTCTGCGGATGCTCCTTGTCTTCGTAAATCAGTTCGTCGTCCGACTGCGGGGTGCCGACCTTGTGGAAATAGACCGCCTGGAATTCGTTCCTGGTGGTCAACTCTCTTCCCTTCTGAGGCGCCGGATAGCGGCTGTAGTAGAAGCCCTCGTCCCCACGCCACGAGACACCGGAGGCTTTGATCCATTGCAAATGATCAGTCAAGGCCTGCTTCGCCGCCACATCCAGTACGTAGATGTCGTTCCAGTCCGAACCACCCTGCGAAACACCATAGCCGACATACTTTCCGGTATGCGACAGCGAGAATGCTCCCAGACGAGCGGTGCCATCGACTGAGAGTTTGTTCGGGTCGAGCAAAGGTTCCGGCTTGCCATCCAGACCTCTCTGGATGTAGTGAACGCTCTGATTCTGCAAACCGTTATTCTTACTGAAAAAGAACCATTCGCCCCGGCGAATGGGAGCGGAGTACTTCGGATAGTTGTAGAGCTTCTCCAATCGATCTCTAAGCTGCCGGCGATAATCAATCTTGTCGAGATAAGCAAACGTGACTCTGTTCTCGGCTTCGACCCACGCTGCCACTTCCGGCGAGTTATCGTCCTCCAGCCAGCGATATGGATCAGACACTTTGATCCCAAAGTAGTCGTCAGCTTGATCGACCTTCTTCGTTGCCGGATAAGCAGGGCGGCTTGCGCCGTCACCACCTTGCGCCCATGCGCGGGGTAACATCGGCAGAAGCGCCAGGCTAGTTATTGCGAAGGCGAACGAGACGAATGGATGGAGTGTTCTGCGGAACTGTGAACTTGACACTTTAAACTTGAAACTTTTCATCATAAGGACTCTCCCAAGGCAGGAATGGTTCTCGCCCATACTCTAAATCCGGTCCGGCCAAAGTTCAAAGCCTAAAGCGGGAGAAGATCCGCGGGTCGGGCTTGCGTAATTGCGTATTTGCCTCTTGGTTCACCGAGATTGTACCACCCGTCACAACTCCTCCGCAGGGGTCCAGTCTCGGGCGCGTCTCTACCACCAAACACAATTATGCAAACCTGACTCCAGCGAGAGTGACCCCGCGAGCGTGGTATGCTGCGGGCTTCTTGGTACCGTTCAAGATGGACGGTGAGGCGCAGCTCGGCCTTGAAGAATTAGGATGTTTGTTGGTTTCTTATGCAAATCACTATGACGTCAAGAACACTTCCTGGGCTCGTGGAGGATCAGTGAAGATCAGCATGGCAGCCAGGACGGAAATCAATGACTTCGGCTACGGGGTATCTCTGAATTTTTTGGCCGCGACGATAGTGCCGCTGAAGGGAACGGAGAGTGATCGGGCTCCGGCAAAATCCGCCGCCGACGGAGGTACACCGCCGAGGGAAACCGTTAGGCTGTCGCCAACAATCGACTTCAAGTTGGTCGTGCGGCCCTCGAAGATAAAATCGGCGGCGCTTTCAAAACTCACAGATCCTTCAGCACGGAACATCATTGAAGGCGTGAGATTGCCTTGAATCCCTCGCGTTCGAAGTACGCCCACAAGCTGGCCTTCCGAGAGGCTATCGGGGCGCGAAAAATCACGGTTTGGGGATGCGAGATTATAAACACGAATCGCCGGCGCCACCGTGCCCTGCAAGTCCAGCCGCCCGAAGTGAATCATGGAGCCATTCTGGATCACCTGAAATCGAAACCGATCACTGCGCAGGGCGAATTGAGCGTTTCGTTCGGTAACCTCACCGACAAACAAGGATGCGCCCGAGGCTTCCAGGAACGTCAGATAACATAGGAGCTCGTACTCGCCGCTGATTCCACCGCCCCCCACCAGCCGCCCAGTGACTTGAGCGGCCGCGGCCCCGACCGGGACCCTCGGCAACTTAGTTTCGTCCAATTGTGTGTGAGCGGGCGCTCGGGACAGAAGTCCAACAGAGAGACCAACGAGCAGAAGAAATCGCCTGTGTAGTGCTCCCACGGAGTGTCAGCCTCCTGAAGAAGTGCTACGACATTGTACACTCTCGGTGCGCCGCTTGGAGCCCCGAATGCTCAACTGACCCACAAGATTCCTTACAAAGGCTGGCCGCCGCTCAGAGTCAGGATCGTGTTCAAAAAGGCCCTCAACTCCGGACACTGTCTCGCAGCAATCGTCAAGTCCTTGCCATGGAGGATCCGCCTGGCATCTCGCGATTTTGAGTAGTCATCCCTGCACGTCCCAATGCGAAAGATCTCCCGAATATGATAAGAAGGTGGGTGATCATGGTCCACAGCCTCAGGTGGCCCGGGTGGAGCCTGTCGGTTGTGACCAGCCATTCTCTGAATATCGTTCCAAAACGGCAATAACCAGGCCTCAAACTCGAATTGCGCCGCGTGAGGAAAGAAGCGCTCATTTGCTCCCACCCAGTCACGCATTTTCTTCTTCGCGTCTGCCGCATCCAGGAAATCGTTGGTCCCGGTGTAGACATCGGTCAAGGCAATGACCGCATCCGCTCCTGAACTAAGAAGCATTTCGACCGTCCGTCTAAGCTTGTACTCTTTCGGAATCCGACCATTGTACGGAAACGGGTCGAGATGTGGCAGATGCCCTGGCAGTCGGCTCTTTAGGAAATCAATCAGATGAGACTTAAATCCCGTTTCTGTTCTTCCCTCTACCAGGATTGAAATCTTCATGGGCGAGCTCCGAGGCGCCCATTCTGCCAGAGCTCATCAAGCGAATACTCTTTCAACCATTCCGCTAAATCCAACTTATCTGCCCAGGTCATCGTGGTCATGCCGTCGTCAGTTGAATCCATCACGATGACCTCTTCGGGTTTGAGGAAACGAATCAGCCGATCCGAGTGTGTAGCCACGACCACTTGCGTTCGTTGCGAAGCTTCTCGTAGCAGTTCGGCAAGAAGAGCTAGCAGCTCTGGATGGAGACTCACTTCTGGCTCGTCAAGCAAGGTGAGGGCCGTTAACCCCGGGCTTTGGAGCAGGGTCGTCAGCCACAAGAAACGCAGCGTGCCTTCGGAGAGCTGATGCATATAGAGAGGCCTCGAGAAACTCTTCTCCCGCCAATCCAGTGCGAGAGTACCGGCTGCCACAGGAGGAAACTTGAGACGATCGAACCGCGGGAAAGCCGCGCGCAGAGAATCTTCAATGGCCTCGAACCTCTTGGGTTCTGCCTCCCGCAAGTAGTACAAGCAGGATACTAGCTCCTCGCCATTTCTGCCTGGAAGCGTCGCCGGCTGCATCGGCTGTGGAAGCCGTACGGGCGATCGCGGATCCACATCGAGCACATGATAGAAAGTGGATGAAGCCAGTCGCGTACGAAACTCTTCCGGCTCACGAAAAAGTTTCGGTACCTGCCAGAGAGAAGTCTCCAAGGGATTGTGTTCCCAGTTTGGACGGACCAGCTTCAGCTGATCGACTTCATAATACCTGATATCCTGCCCGTGAGAGTCGATATGGAGAAATGGAGATGATGCAACAGGGTTCCTCAACTGGCTGAGCCTTTCCCGTTCAATCACATAAGAGATGCCCTGCGGCCTTAGCTCCAGCAAATACTCGAGCGGGTGATGACCTGGAACTTCCATCGAGATTTCAAGTTGTAGGGCCTCGGAGCGATCGTACGTCAATAGACTCACCAATCCGGATAGTTCGACCATGGATGAGTTCAGTCTGCCCTGCGCAGAGGCTGCCAACAGCGACAGGACGTCCAGTACCGACGTCTTTCCGGTTCCGTTGGCGCCGATCAAGATGCAGAGGGGCCTCAAGGGTAGCTCAATGTTGTGAAGTTTTCGAAAGCCCTGAATCGACAGCTTGCCGAAGCGGTTCGAAGGATGAGTCATTTCTTTCTCCTGGATGGCCATAAGTATATCGCAAGGGGCAAAATAGCCGCTAGGATTCGCCCCGAGCAGAGGTTTCCACGGCAAGAGACTCTTGCTGTTGGCCCCGGGCCGTGCAACAAGCACATGATTGAACATGCTTCCTCATAAATGGGGCATCTATCGGGCCGTTTAGATTGTTATAAACGTAAACTTGCAATGTTTTGGAACCAACCACCCAGGACCGCGTTTGTGTGGGTGTGTTCAAAACGGTGTCCGCGGTGTTAGAATATCGCGTTATTTATGCCTCTGCGTATCAATTTGGCCAGTGTACCCTTCGGCAACCGCCGCCCGGTACTGCTCCTTTGCTCGGCGGTCATCCTGCTTTCCGGTGTCTTCAGTGTTAGACTGATCGGCGAGCTCCGCAGATTGCGGGGCGTGTCGACAATCCTCGAGGCAGAGATAAGAACGCAGCGGCTGCAAATTGCCGGGCTGCAAGCGAAGATTCCGCCCCCGGTTCGGAAGGAACAGCTCACGGCCGAGGAGCGAGAAACTCTCCAATCGGCGTCTCTCTTGATTGAGAGCCGCCTTTTCTCTTGGTCTCAGATGCTGCGCGAGGTCGAAGGCGCACAGGGTGAGGGGGTTCGACTCACTTCGATTCGTGTGAGCCTGGCCGACGCTTCCAAGGTGGATTTGCTGAATCCTGGCCGGGCGCCGCTCAAGGTCTCCTTGGTCCTCGTCGGCAAGCAATTGCCGGATATTATGGGAGCCCTCGATCGACTTCGAAAGAGAGGACACTTTGTCCAGTTCGTCCCGCGGAAGCAGAGCGTTCTGGAGGGGACTCAGGAAATAGAATACGAGCTGGATGCCACCTACGTGGCCTCCTGACTCTGGGTTGCGCGCGAGATGATCAACCATTTTGTCATTCGGTCCCGGAGCGTTCATCGCCCTCGGTTGTTCGGACTACCGGAGCGCCTGCTCGTGGCGCTGACCGTCCTGATTGTGGGCGGGGCCGTCACTCTATTGGTCATGATGTTAAGGAGTGAGCAAGGACAGCGGCAGTTTCAGGCCCAAGTGCTCGCAAATCGAAATCAGATTCAGGAACTGCGGGCGCGAGTGAGCGAAATCGAATCGAATGCCCGGCTGGCATTGCCTACGCCGGAGTCGATTCGCCGCAGCATGGTGAGTTTTGATCAGGACATCTTGCGCGATTCCACCGTGGGGCAGTCGCGCGTAATCCTGGAAGTGAATCAGCTGGCGCGCGCTGCGGGCGTGAATTTGGCCGAGGTGACGTTTAACCCGATTGAGCAAAAAGGCGACGTCAATGGGCAGGGCCGCACGGTCGCGAGCCAGGCAGTATTCCCCGGCATGGAGATGAATTTCACCGTGCAAGGGAGCTACCGAAACGTGCGCCGCTTCCTCGCCGGATTGGAGAGGAGCAAGTCATTTATCGTCATCAATTCACTGGATCTCAAGAGTGTGGAGCAATCCGGATCACGCGGCGCAGCTGCCGCCGAGGCATCGGCCGACCGCGTGATCGCTCTGGGCGTCAATCTGTCGGTTTATTATTCGAGAGATTTGCATGGATAAAGAGAAACGCAATCGTCTGGTCCTGGCGGGACTAATGGTGATACTCGTCGCCGTGCTGGCTTGGCGGTTCATGCCGTCTTCCGAACCGTCCGCTCCCGCCAAGGCATCTGGAACGCCTTCGGCTAGTCATCGGCCGGTCGCCACAGCCAAGAAGGGCAACACGATCAACATTAACGAAGAACAGGGATACAGGCCCCTGGCGCTCGCGGCGCTCCAGAAGGCGCGTGCGCCCGAGCCGGAGCCGTCACGCAACATCTTCGTGTACTACGTGCCGCCTCCCAAGCCGATCGTCGTACCGCCCGAACCCCCTGCGCCGTTGCAGATAAGCTCGGTGCAGCCCTCTTCGGTTTACGCGAGGACAGGTGAGTTCACCCTTCGCGTCGCCGGGGTCCAACTCCCTGCCGGGAGCCGGATTTTTGTGAACGGCCAGCCGCTGCCGTCCCAGACCTCGCCCACCGGCGAAGTCTCGTCCACGGTTCCCAGGAGCATGCTCAGCGCCCCGGGGCAATTGACGATCCAGATCCGCGACTCGAGCGGCTCGCTCTTCTCGAACAAGCTGACGCTCGCGGTAACGGATCCCCCGCGCCCGCCGTACAGGTATGTTGGGCGCATCGACAATCTTGCATTCCTCTCAGGCGCCGGAATGCAGCCAGACGAGAGAATTCCGCTCCTGGTTGGCAGCCCGATTGACAACCGATGGAAGCTGGCACAAATCACGGATGAGACGCTGACCATCGAGGATGTCTCACTGAGGGTTGCGCATCAGGTTCAGCTCTCGAAGGACGGAGGGAGTTCCAGCTCATCATCGCCGGGCCAAGACAACATGAATGATCCAGTCGCTCGAATGCGGGAAGCACGCCGCGCATTGCTGCGTCAGCGCGGAATTGAGCAAGCCGACGAGAGCAATGAAGAGGAAGAGCAGCCGCAACAGTACATCCAGCCGATGCCGCCTCCGCAGCCTCCACCGCAGCCGCCGCCTCAACAACAGCAGCAACCGCCCCGCAGGCCCGGGGTATATCGCAATTGAGTATCCAGCTCGTAATCTGACGTCGGAAACATCCTCGTACATGGAAACTTCCCGTCCACAGGTGATCGCGTCGGTTGAGCATTTCTCGCCCCGTGGGCGGTCTGCTCGTGATCAAGGCTTCGTGCTGATCGCGGTCATCGGCGCGCTGACCATCATGCTCCTTATCCTCACAAGCTACGTTCCGGACGTAATGCGGGCGGTTCGGCGCGAACGGGAAGAGGAGATGCTCTTTCGCGGCCAGGAGATCGTGACCGCGATCCAGAAGTTCAACCAGGGGCAGGGGACGCAGGGTCGCTACCCCACTTCGCTTCAACAATTGAGCGACGGAGTGCTCGTCGCCGGAAATCGTAGTGTACGTTACCTTCGCGCCTCGGCGTTGAAGGATCCGATGACGAACGACGGCAAATGGAAACTCGTGCGGTACCGAGATCCGGTTATCCAGCAGTTTTTCGACGCCTATTTCAAGAACCTGGGCCTGGCCCCGAATCCGATGGTCATCGCGAAGTATACCGGCATAATGCCGAAGGGACTGGCAATCCCGGCGGGGGCCAATATGGGAATCAGCGGAATGCCCCAGCCGCTGCCGCGATTCCGAGGCAAGGTCCAGACGGCGCCCGGAGAGCCGGGAGGACCCGGAATGCCCGGAGCGCCGGGGGGAGTGCCTGGTGTACCGGGAATTCCGCCGACCACGCCTGATGCGGCGCTTGCGAACGACCCTGCGGCGATCGCCGCCCTCTCGGTCCCCGGTGGACTCGCGCCGGCTCCCGGAACCGGCACCGGGAGTTCAGCCGGCTTCGGTCAATTCGGCCAATTCGGTCAGACCGACGAAAACGGGATTCTGGCCGGACCATTCCTCGGTGTCGTGAGCCGCAGCAAGAAAAAGAGTGTCCGCGTGTTTTACGATGACCTGGATCACTACGACAGTTGGCCCTTCATTTACATTCCCGAATTGGCTTCGATGCAAATCATTAATCAGGATCAGCGAATTACCGCTCTGATGAGCCCCATTATCTATCCCAGCGATCCTCTCGCGCTTCTTGTTCAGATGATGCAGGGTCAGGGAGGGCCGCGAATCATGGTCAATCCAAGACCCCAGCCGCAGGGAGGTACAAACAGCGGCGTCACTCCCACTCCCGGTATTGGTCCGCGACGATTCAACTAGAAGGCCGTAGGCTCCATGGCGGTGTACACGTGCAGATTAGGAACGCCCGCGGGTGAGATTCTCACTCGCAAAATAGAGGCAGCGACGGAGAACGACGTAAGAACCCGATTCGAGCGGGAGGGTTTTCGCGTCTTTTCGCTCGTGCGGGAGGGCGGGGCCCGGAGACTTCTCGAAAGGGACGCCCGTCACCTCAAAATGGAGGCGTTTCTCCATTTCAATCAGCAGCTCGCGGCGCTGATTCGCGCCGGGCTGCCCATCCTGCAAGCGATCAGCATGCTGGCCCGCCGCCAGAGCAATGAGGCGCTCCGGTCGGTGCTGAGGAACGTGGAGGGACGAATTCGCGAGGGCACGCCGCTTTCGGAAGCGTTCGAGGCGCAGGGCACAATCTTCCCGCGACTTTACACCGCAACGCTACTGGCGGGGGAGCGCTCGGGCAATCTCGACGATGTGCTGCTGCGCTACAGCGCCTACGCCAAACAGATGGTCGGCTTAAAGCGCAAGGTCCGATCGGCGATTTCTTACCCTATCTTTTTGGTGTCGGCGCTGACCTTGTTGATGGGCGTTATGACCGGGTTTGTGATCCCGCGATTCGCGCTTATCTATCGAGACTTCGGGACGGAGCTGCCGACGCTCACGCAGATCGTCCTCTCGATCGGTACCGGCGTCCAGGCGAATCTGGTGTGGCTGGGACCCGCGTTGGCGGGGTTGATTGTCGCAGGATTGATTGGGAGGAAGACGTCCTATGGGCGCATGTTGATTGATCGCGCCCTGCTGAAATTGCCGCTGATCGGTCAAATCATTCGTGATCTGACGACGGCGCAGTTCGCCCGAAGCCTGGCGACCTTGCTGCAGGGAGGTATTACCCTCGTCGATTCTTATCGGATTGCGAGTGAGACGATCACAAACCTTGCATTGGTACAGGCCTCGAAGCCGGTCTTGCAGAAGATTCGCGAAGGGGAGGCCTTCGGGGACAGCCTGGAGCAGGCCGGTTGGCTGCCGCCCCTGGCGGTTGACATGATTCGCGTGGGTGAGCGATCGGGGAGTCTGAAGGAGATGCTGGACGAGCTGGCTAGCTTTTACGACGCAGAGTTGGAAGCCCGGCTCAACCAGCTCACCAACATGATTCAACCCGTGATGCTCATCATCATGGCCAGCTTGGTAGTTTTCGTCCTGCTTGCGATGTACCTGCCGCTCTTCAGTTTTATTAGCGCACTGGGAGTCAAAGGATGAGTGAGAATGCCGGTTTCTCCGGCTTGACCAAACGCAATGGAGATGAGAAGGGCGCGCCGGCCGCGGTGCTTGACCCGGCGGTCGAAGAAGAAGAAGCACGCCGAATCGCGGCCCGTTATCGTTTACCGTTCGTAGATCTGAGCCGAATCAAGCTTGACCAGGAGCTGTTGCATGTTCTGCCGGTCGAGTTAATGGTCCAGTACCATTTCGTGCCCATGCGCCGCGATGAAGATCAGGCCCTGCACATCGCCGTCGCTGATCCTTCCGAGCTGGACAAGATCGACGAGATCCGGGACCGTCTGCACGCGCGCCTGAGACTCTCGGTCGCTACGCCTTCCGCAATCAATGCGGTCCTGTCTCGCGGCGACGCCTCACAGCGTGTCTTGGATGAGGCGACCGAGCACCTGCGGGTTTCCTTGGTGAAGGAAACCGAGCAAGGTGAGGAGGACCTCGACCTAGACCGCTTGACGGGCGATCAGCAGATGAGCCCGATCGTCAAACTGATCGATTCGGTGGTCCTCACATCTCTCGAGCGGCGCGCGAGCGACATACATGTTGAGACCCGCGCCTCCGACGTCTTCATAAAGTACCGTATCGACGGTGCGCTCTATCCGGCGGGTCCTCCGATCGACATCCAACATCACCAGACCATCATCTCGCGAATCAAGGTGATGTCCGAGCTCGATATCGCGGAACGGCGCATCCCGCAAGATGGGCGGTTCCGGGTGCGGGTGCGCGGGCGCACAATCGATTTCCGTGTCTCCATCATGCCGACTGTCCATGGGGAGGATGTGGTCATACGAATCCTTGATAAGGAACAGATCAACGAGCAATTCCGCGAGCTGCGACTCGACGTTCTCGGCTTTGCCGGAGAGGACTTGGCCGAGATGAGACGGCTTATTAAGGAACCCTACGGCATGATCCTGGTAACCGGCCCGACCGGTTCAGGCAAGACGACCACGCTGTACGCGGCCATCAACGAAATCCGGAATGATGAAGACAAAATCATCACCATTGAGGATCCGGTTGAGTATCAGTTGCATGGGGCCACGCAAATTCAGGTGAATGAAAAGAAAGGACTGACCTTCGCCCGCGGCCTTCGGTCGATTCTGCGTCACGATCCGGACAAGATCATGGTGGGCGAGATTCGAGACGCCGAGACCGCCCAGATCGCCATTCAGTCGGCGCTGACTGGCCACCTGGTCTTCACTACCGTCCACGCCAACAACGTGATCGATGTGATCGGCCGATTCCTCAATATGGGTGTCGAGCCCTACAATTTCGTCGGCGCGCTAAACTGCGTATTGGCGCAGCGATTAGTCCGAATCGCCTGTCCGCATTGCCGTACACCCTACGCGCCGGACGAGGCCGAGTTGGAGGCGTCCAAGGTCGATCTCGGAAAGTTTTCGAATCCCAGAATGTGTGAAGCCGTAGGTTGCGAAGCTTGTAATTGGACCGGGTATCGAGGTCGCACCGCAATTCATGAGTTGCTGGACATGAGCGACAACATCCGGGAATTGATTATCGAGCGCCGTCCGGGTTCCGAGATCCGGCGCGCCGCGCGTGCCGAAGGACTGCTCTCCTTGAGGGAGTCGGCCGTGCATAAAGTGATGGAGGGGGTGACGACGTTACGCGAGATTAACCGTGTGACGTTCGTAGAGTAGGGGAGCCCGGCCCGTGGGCGTCAGCGTCGGCGCCGATTGAAGGCCGCGCAAACAATGCAAATACGAGGTGGACTCATGCGAAGGTACTGGACACGAGAATTTATCACGCTGACGATCATCGGAATCCTTTCAGGCTCGGCCCCGCTTTCGGCGGCGTCAGGAACATCAGGCAACGGCAACGGCAATGGCAAGAAGGCGTTTGTTGCTGCTCAAAAGCTCGAGGCGGCCGGCAAGTTCGACGAGGCCGCGGAGTTGTACCTGATGGCGCTTGGGCAAGAACCGAGCAAGCCGGAATACAATATCGGGTTTCGCCGTGCCTCGGCGGAGGCATCAGTCACACTGGTCAAGAAGGGTCGCGAGCTGATGGAGCAGGGGAAGTATGAGGATGCCTACAACGCTTTCCGGCGGGCCTATCAATTCGACCAAACGAATGACCTCGCCAAAGATCTGGCCAAGAAGGCGCTCGAACGCCAGCGCCAGATCGAAGGCATTTCGACCGTACCCGTCAACGTCCAACCCTATGGAGGAACCGGAGAGCCGGGCCAGTCCAATCGCCTGCGTCCGCCGGAGCAAAAGCCCAATTCGCCTGCTGGCGACAAAGACAAGAAGGAGGTGGCCCAGGTCATCTCCTATCACGACATGTTGCGACCGACCATTGCGGCGCTCGCGCGTCAACTCGATTTGAATGTCGCCTTCGACAATACGTTCACCGATAAGCGGATTGATATCGATCTTCGGAATGTGACCAAACCGCAAGCTCTGGACATCATTCTGCAGACGCAAGGACTCTTCTTCGCGCCGATCACCGACAACACCCTGATCGTCTCAGTCGACAACACCACCAACCGGAACCGATTGCAGAACCTGAGCGTGCAGACCTTTTTCTTAAGGAACGCGGATCCCCAGCAAGTGCAGACTCAGGTGGCGGCGATCTTCGGCAATCGGGTGCTAGTCGTGCCCAGTCAGGAACTTCGAGCCGTATCGGTACGCACGAGTCCCGAAAACTTGAAATTGATCGAACGCATCGTCAACACGCTCGACAAGAACAAGCCGGAAGTAGTCATCGATGTCAGCATCTACGAAGTCTCGCGGAGTGACACGATCGAGATTGGCAACCAGGTCCTCTTCGATGGCTTCCTGGGCCAGAACCAGAACTTGAACTCGCCCTCCACACTCAATTTTCTAGGCGTAACCGCCGGACAGATCCTTACGGCCCAACGCTTCGCGCTCGCAATCCCCACTAGCGTCATCCGATTATTGCAGAACCGCGGGACCAACCGGCTCGTTGACAGCTTGCAGGTACACGCATTGGACGGCCAACAGGTGACCGCGAACGTCGGTCAGCGCGTACCGATCCAGACCGCATCACTGCCATTCGGCATAAGCAACTTAGGCACCACGACTAACCCCCAAACTGGAATTCCGAATCCGACCAACCCCGGGCAGCTCAATCCCGCCGCAGGCCTCTATGGCGGTATTCCCCAGATCGAATATCAACCGGTCGGACTCAATGTGCAGATCACCCCAACGATTTATAGTGATGATGATGTCAAGCTCGAGATGGTGATTGAATCGTCCAGTTTGGCTGCGACCTCTACCTCGACGCTTACGCCTACCATCACCACGCGGACGCTTCGCAGTTTCGCAACCGTTAAGACCGGCCAGGCGGCGATGATGGCGGGCGTCGCGCAAAAGCGGGCCGGTCAATCACGCGGGGGTGTGCCTGTGCTCGGTTTTCTCCCGGTCGTGGGCAGGTTTTTCAGTGTTCCGAAAGACACGAACGACACCATCGATCTGTTGATCACTGTCACGCCGCATATCATCCGGGCGGCGGACATCAATGACCAGGATCGGCTCGCCAAGCTTGCGGGCACTCAAAATACTGGCGGTCTCGGCGGATCGATCGAGTCGTTCTTGGAGGAGCGTGATGCCAAGCGCGCCCTGCAGGCGCCCGGAGTGAACACGACGACTACCACCACGACTACCACGACGGCGGCGCAGCTCGATCCTGTATTGCGCGAGGGTAATTCGATGCTGGCGGGCCCGGCGCAGGCGGCGAGCCAGCTGATTGCATCCGCCAGGCAAGTGGCCATGCCCGTCGCAGAGACGAAGGAGAATCGCGGCGGCACGGTCCCCGATGTCATGGCTTCGAACTCTCGCGTCAATGTTCTGCTCTATCCTGATGTAGCCCAGCCCAAGGCAGGTGAATCGATGCAACTCTCTGTGCTCGTCCAGGGAAGTGGAGACCTGAGCGAGAGTGTGATCGCACTGACGTTCGACCCCGGCGTCCTTCGCGTCCGAGAGATCACGGACGGAGGTCTCCTGTCAGCGGCTGGTGCGCCGGCGCAGATCGTCGCACAGCGAGACTCGGACGGTCACTTAGTCGTCACGGTCCGGCCCGCGAAGAACACGGGGCCGAAGACGGCCAGGGGTCGATTGGTGGTAATCAATTTCGACGTGGTGAGCGCCGGTTCAAGCGCGATTCGCGTCGAGGAGGGCGCCAGCCGATTTGTTCTCTCGGATGGCAAAATAGCCGCCTGTTCAGGGTCGCCGGTGATCATCCAGGCAAGGTAAAGGCAGTGAGAAGACGTGGATTGAATCGCTCCGGTTCCGCGCGCCGTGCGCGGGGGCTCACGCTGCTCGAGCTGATCGTGGCAATCATCGTGCTGAGCATATTCACTGGGGCCGCGATTCCAATCGCTCGCAATGCGATCAAGCGGGAGCGGGAGATCGAATTGCGCCGCGCCCTGCGGGAAATGCGATCGGCGATCGACCGGTACCATCGCGCGTGCGAGACGGGTTTGATCAGCCGGTTGCAGCAGAATCTTCAGGACGAGTGCTATCCCCCCAAGCTGGACGTTCTGGTGGACGGCGTTCAAGCCGCCGGCAGCGCGACGAGAAAGCTGAAATTCCTTCGTCGCGTGCCGGTCGATCCCATGACCGGCAAGACCGACTGGGGGCTGCATGCGTATCAGGATGAACCCAACGCCCGTGGTTGGGGCGGGGTCAATGTATTCGACGTGTACTCTCTCAGCGAGGACACCGCCCTGGATGGCACCAAGTACCGGGACTGGTGAATCAGTGAGTGAGAAGCGAACTGGGGTGAGGAAGAGAGAGGATATGATGGAGGGAGGGGGAGATAGAGAGATGGGGAGAAGGAGAATAATCGCTCCCTCTCTGCCTCTCTCCGTCACGTTACCTCCCCGACTCTCCGTCTCACCGCAGCGCGCGCGGGGTTTTACCCTCCTGGAGCTGATCATCGTTCTTACGATCATCACGGTATTGCTTTCGGTCGCCAT